>Ga0226835_1000312_pt1 | contig 66785 bp, 49 predicted proteins | sample LAC_MetaG_1_FD_163627 | JGI IMG/M metagenome (GOLD analysis project Ga0226835, IMG submission 163627) | Anaerobic ammonium oxidizing microbial communities from anammox membrane bioreactor (MBR) in UC Berkley, California, United States -... | ecosystem: Engineered > Bioreactor > Anaerobic >...
CACTCCTATCTTCGCGCGAGTCCAGTTCGCTGAGGAGCCGTATGCCTTAACGGGCACGTACGGAACTGTGGGGGAGTCAGCGGAGCAATCCGCTGACTTATCCCGATAAACAGTCTCAGCCCTACCTCGAAATCCGGTCGACAAAGAGGGGCTTGTGGAAAGCCTTTTGGTACCGCCAGGAAAGCGATTCTTTCCAAGACCGTTTTCGAGCGTCTTTCTCATCTTTTATCGCGAAAGAAGCTCTCTCGATGTCTCGCTGGTCGTATCGGGATCGGTCATATCACCAGGCTCGGCTTTGTTCAGCCCCATGAAGCCGAATCTCGCTTTGATCCATTGCTCCAGGTCATCGATGAGGGTATACACTACCGGCACCACAACAAGCGTCAGCAGAGTCGAGGTGATCAGCCCGCCGATAACCGCCACCGCCATCGGTGCTCTTGCCTCCGAGCCCGCTCCAATCCGCAGAGCGATGGGGAACATTCCGGCCACCATGGCCACAGTGGTCATAACGATGGGGCGCATTCTTGTTTCGCCGGCTCTGATGATCGCCTGGGTGCGGCTGACCCCGCTGTTTTGCGTCATCAGACAGTATTCCACCAGGAGAATGGCGTTCTTGGTGACCAGCCCCATGAGCATCACGATTCCTATTAAGGCATAAAAGCCCAGGGTGTCGCCTGTGATCATGAGAGCGATGAGAGCGCCGCCCAGCGATAGGGGCAGGGACATCATGATGGTGAGAGGCTGGAGGAATCCGCCGAAGAGAAGAACAAGCACGCCATAGATCAGGAAGACCCCGACAGTGAGAGCCCAGGCGAAGCCCGAGAAGATGTCCTTCTGGATCTCGACATCGCCTGCCGGGATGTTCTTGATGGTTTTCGGCATCTTATTCCAGGTCGGGAGCTTGTGAATTTTCTTGAGGGCTTCTCCCAGGGGGAATCCCTCGGCAAGGCTGGCGTCGATGGTGACCTGGCGCGAGCGGTCGTAGCGTTTGATCTCGGCTTCGCCGCTGGCGAATCGCACCTCGGCGACATTGCATAGAGGGACCATGGTGCCGTCGTTGGCAGCCACTCTCAGTTTGCCTATCATATTCGGGTCTTCCCGGTATTTCGGATCGATTTGAACCCGGATATTGATCTGTCTTTCCGGAAGATTGAACTTGGGAAGATTGCGCTCCACGTCGCCGAGAGTGGCGATCAAAGCAGTTCTGGCAATGGTCTCCACCGATAGCCCCTGCTCGGCGGCCTTGGCGAAATCCGGGATGACCTGGATCTCCGGGCGCTCGAGAGCGGCACTGGATACGATATCGGAGATGCCTGGCAGAGCTCTCATCTCATCGCAGAGATTGTCGGTGAATTCCCTGAGCACATGCGAATCGTCGCCGACAAGCACGAGCTTGAGCTTGCCGGTGATGCCGCCCCGGGCCAGGAAGCTCAGGCGAGGGCCTGAAACGGAGTTGAGCTTTTCCCTGATCTCGTCCTCGAACTGCTGCTGGGAGCGTCGGCGCTCGCTCCTGTCCACCAGGGTCACATATAGAGTCCCCGAGTTCACCGCTCCTGCCGATCCGGTCCGTCCTCTTCCACCACCTTCGGTGGCGGTGCCGACCTGGGTGAAGACATTTTTGACCTCGGGATCTTGCTTGAGAATATCGGTGAGTTTCCTCATCTTCTCCTCGGTGACCTTCAAGGTCGTTCCCGGCGGCAGCTCGACATTGATCATGCTCTCGCCACGGTCTATGCTGCCGATCACGGAAGTCGGCATCATTTTGAACAGGACGATGCTGAGAGCGAAAAAGATAGCGCCGGCGGCTACTGTCTTGAAGCGGTTGCGCAGAGACCAGAGAAGGGTCTTGTCGTAGAGCCTCATGATCGGCCCCTTTGCATGCTCGTCCTGGACCGGCTTGAGAAGATAGGCCGCCATGAGCGGGGTGAGCATACGGGCGACGACAAGAGAGAAAAACACCGCAGCGGCTACGGTCAAACCGAACTGTCTCAAGAATTTGCCCGGTATGCCTCCCATGAACGCCACCGGGACGAATACCACGATAATGGTCATGGTGGTGGCCACCACCGCCAGACCGATCTCGTCGGCTGCGTCGAAAGCCGCCTTGAATGGCTTTTTGCCCAGACCCATATGCCGAACTATATTCTCGATCTCGACGATGGCGTCGTCGACGAGAACCCCGATCACCAGAGCCAGTCCCAGGAGGCTCATATTGTTCATGGTGAAGCCGGCTGCTTTCATGACGGCGAAGGTCGGTATCAGTGAAAGGGGCATGGCTAGAGATGAAATGACCGCCGAGCGCCAGTCCCTGAGGAAGAGCCAGACAACGAAGACCGCCAGCCCGCCGCCAATCAGCAAGGAGTCGATGGCGGCGTGATAAGACTGGTGCACATAAGTAGACTGGGTGCGGATCTTCTCGATCTCGATATCAGGCGGAATCGCCTTTTTCAGCTCCTCGAGCTTGTTGTCCACGCCCTCTTCCACTTCCACCATATTGGCGCCGGTGCTGCGCACCACCGAAAAGGCCACCACCGGCTCGTTGTCGAAAAGGGCTAGCTGTCTCTGCTCGGAGCTGGCGTCTTCGATGGTCCCCAGGGTGTCGAGCCTGGCCCATCTGTCGCCGGGCAGATTTATCCTCGTCTGGGCGAGCATCTGCGCCGAGGGCTGGCTTCCCAGGGTGCGCACCGACTCTTCCTGGGCGCCCACCTCTCCCCGCCCGCCGGGGAGGTTGGTGTTGACGGCTCGGACCTGATTGCTCACCATGTCGGCGGTGACGTTCATGGCTATGAGTCGATTGGGATCGAGGTTGACCCGTATCTCCCGGTCCACGCCCCCGGCGCGCTGCACCTGGCCGACTCCTTTGACACCGAGGAGCGCCCTGGACACCGTGTTGTCGGTGAACCAGGAAAGCTCTTCCACAGAGCGCTTGTCCGAGGACACTGAATAGGTCACAAAAGGTCCGCCGACGAAATCGAGCCTCTGGACCACAGGCTCGTCGATGTCCCGGGGGAGTTGCGAGCGGATCTTCGCTATCTCGTTGCGGACGTCGTTGACCGCCCGATCGATGTCGGTCTCGAGCTCGAACTCCACGGTGGTTATGGATGACCCTTCACTGACCGTCGACGATATATGCTTGACGTTGCCAATGCCGGCCACCGAGTCTTCGATTCTCCTGGTGATCTGGGTCTCCATCTCCGGAGGCGCCGCGCCTACCTGGGTGACATTGATCGAGACTATCGGGATGTCGATATTGGGCGATTCGTCGATGCCCACCGAGAAGAAGCAGACGATTCCGGCAATGGTCATGGTGAGGAAGAGGACCATGACCGGGACTGGATTTTGAATCGACCAGGCAGAGATGCGGCGGAGATTCATTTTTCTGTTCCGATCCTGACCAGGTCGCCGTCCTTGAGGAAGCCGCCGCCGGTGGTCACGACCTTCTCGCCTGCTTTCAGCCCCGAGGTCACCTCGACATAGTCACCGGTTCGCTCGCCTGTCTTGATGGTGCGAGAGTAGACTTTGCTGTCATTCTCCAGAACGAAGACGATTTTGCGTCCGTCCTTGTCAATGACCGACACTGCCGGCACGGTGAGAGTGCGGGCCTGTCCGAGGTCGACAGTGCCGCTCACGAAGAGCCCCGGCAGCCAGTCTTTGTCGAAGGGTATATCAATCCTGGCTCTCGCCATTCTGGTATCACGATTGATCAGGGGGCTGATCTCCCGGATCCTGCCGGTGATGGTTTTGTCGGGAATGGCAGTGCTCTTGAAGACCACTTCCTGACCGGGCTCGATGACGCTGAGATCCTGTTCCGGGATTTCGGCCCGGACCTCGAGCAGGTTGTTCTTGACGATGGTGAAGAGATACTGGTTGATCTGAGAGGTGTCGCCCTGTTGCACTTTTCGCTCGACTATCCAGCCGTCGGTGGGGGCCTTGATTCTGGTCTGGGCGATTTGCGCCTTAATATGCGCTATGGTGGCTTCGTTCTCCATCACCGAGGCTCTAGCCATGCCTATGTCTTCGCGGCTGCCTCCTTCCACGGCGAGCTTGAGCTGCTCGCTGGCCTGGCTCTTCATGAAGCGAGCCGCCCGCAGCTTCTCCTCGGCATTGGTCAAATCCGCTCCGGCGGTGCGCTCGGCTGTTTCGCGGTTGTCCAGGTCCTCGGCGCTGACGGCGCCTTCTTTGCGAAGCTCCCGGTAACGCTTGGTCGTATTTCGGGCATTGAGCAGATTGGCCTTTGCTCTCTCGACATTGGCCTCTTCCTGGGAGATGACTGCCTCGGCATGCTCCACTGCGAATTTGAGCCTGGCGATGTCCATGGGGCGGTTAGGCTGGATGGTCTTGTCCAGGCTTGCCCGGGCGCCAGCCAGATGCGCCTCTTGCCGGGCGAGCTCGGCTTCGAGCAGGGACGAGTTGAGAGTGGCGAGAACCTGACCTTTGTATACGAAATCGCCTTCCTCGGCGTTCACTGTCTCCACCCGCAAGCCGCCAATCTCGGCGCCGACGGTGAGGGGATCCCGGGCCGAGATGGAGCCGGTCACCTTCAGATGTCTCTCCAGGGCTCTCACCCTGGCCTGATCCACCGACACTGTCAGTACCGCCTGGGCGGTGCCGTTACCTTCCGGACCTTTGAGATTGCTGTAGATTCTTATCCCGAGAGCGACACAGGCGGCGACAATGACGACGATCAAACCGAGCTGCCATTTCCTGGAGTTCATGAGATTCTCCACCAGGCGGCCGAGCCAGTCGGTCTGGCTCTTCACTTGCGTTTCTTCTTCCTTAATCAGCTGCTTCATCTCGGGATTCCATTGTGGTTCTGGCGTAATTCTAAGTTAGACTGTCACATACTTTTCAAGGTTTCCTCGTTCCTCTTCGCTGAGAAGCCCGGCAAATACCAGGGTGAGCACCTGTCGGGCCCGGGATTCGAAACTGCCACCCTGTCGGGCGAAATAAGTGGTGAAGATCGTACCGTATAAGAGGTTGCTGATGGTCTGAGTGGTCTCATCGGCGTTCAATTGTCTGAAACGTCCGCATTTCGCCATGTCATCGAAGAGCTGGTGCCAGGGCTTGATATTCTTCTCGCGATGGACCAGATAAGTCGGTTTTTTGCGATCGCGAAACTCTGCCCTCTCCTGGACGATGAGCTCCACCATCTCGGGATGCCGGTCGAAAAATCCCAGGAAAGCCCGGATCGCCCTGGAGATTTTCTCGATGGGACATTCGAGAGTCTGCACCGAGCTGTTGATCTCGCTCGAGAGCAAGGTCATGCCCCGGTCCACCGCTGCGAGGAAGAGAGCCTCTTTGCTTCCGAAATAATGATAGATGGTGCCTTTCGCGACTTTCAACCGGTCCGCTATCTCCTGCACATCAGTTGACTGGTAGCCGCTCTGGGCGAATTCGGTGGTGGCCGCTTCGAGGATAGCCTCGCGGCGGCGGGTGGCGTTTCTCGTATCCCGGGGACGCCCGGGACCGCGCCCTGATGATTTGGATAAGGATGATTTGATCGAGCTGGACACGTTATGTTACTCAATTAATTTACTGACCCGTCAGTCAATAAAATATCATTTCGCAAGCTCCGGCGTCAATGAACAGGTCAATAGATAGGCTGATCTGCTATAACTCTTGGTCTCATCGGGAGGTGTTGCCATGCTGACATTGCATAAAAAAGGTATCGAAGAGTACGCCCTGGAGAAGACCGAGCCCCAGGAGGCGCTTCTTGATGGGCTGGTAAAAGAAACCCACGATCATATGGAGCTTCCCCAGATGCTCTGCGGACCCATAGAAGGGCAGCTTCTCAAGCAGATCGTGATGATCTCGGGAGCCAGACGCATAATCGAGGTGGGCACGTTCACCGGCTATTCGGCGCTGCGCCTTGCCGAAGGCTTGCCCGAGGACGGCGAGCTCTTCACCTGCGACATCAACCCCGAGTCCCTGGCCATGGCCAGGCGTTATTTCGAGAAGAGCAAGCACGGCAAGAAAATCAAGATCGTCGAGGGCCCTGCCCTGGAAACTATCCCCACCATCGAGGGAAGCTTCGACCTGGCTTTCATAGACGCTGACAAAGTCAATTACCGCAATTATTATGAAGCGATTCTGCCGAGGCTGAAAAAAGGCGGTATCGTGCTGGTCGACAATGTCCTATGGGGCGGCTCGGTGATCGACGAAAGCAAGAACGACGAGAGCACCAGGGCAATCAAGGAGTTCAACGAGCACATAAGCCAGGACGAGCGGGTGGAGAAAGTCCTCCTGACCGTCCGGGATGGTCTCTATTTCATGGTCAAGCGCTGAGGAGTAAGTTATGACATCGGGCGTCAAATCGCTAGCACGAACCACGGTGAAAGATGCGCTCCAATCCGAGAGCATCGGCAAGAAAGTCCGCCTGGGAGGCTGGGTGCGAACCCGGCGCGACAGCAAGGGAGGTTTCTCCTTCATCGAGCTCAATGACGGGTCCTGTTTCGCCTCACTGCAAGTGGTGGCACCCAACACCCTCGCCAATTACGAGAACGAAGTGCTCAAAGCCGGTATCGGCAGCAGTGTCGAGATCATCGGCGAAGTCGTCGAGTCACCCGGCAAGGGTCAGGCTACCGAAGTGAAAGCCGAGTCGGTGCGGGTCCTGGGCTTCGCTGATCCAGGCGATTATCCGCTCCAGAAAAAGGGGACATCTTTCGAGTTCCTGCGCACCATCGCTCACCTGCGCCCGCGCACCAACACATTCGGCGCCGTAGCCCGGGTGCGCAACGAGATCTGCCGCTCGATTCACAACTTCTTCCAGTCCCGCGGTTTCGTCTATGTGCACACCCCCATCATCACCGCCAGCGACTGCGAGGGTGCCGGGCAGATGTTCAGGGTCACCTGTCTGGACATGATGAATCCTCCTCTGAAAGACGGCGAGATCGATTTCGAGGAGGATTTCTTCGGCAAGGCTACCAATCTCACCGTCAGCGGCCAGCTCGAGGCGGAGATCTATGCCACCGCCCTCACCAATGTCTATACATTCGGACCGACTTTCCGTGCCGAGAATTCGAACACATCGAGGCACCTCTCCGAGTTCTGGATGATCGAGCCCGAGATGGCATTTTGCGATCTCGAGGGCAATATGGCTGTCGCTGAGGACTTCCTCAAGACCATCTTCTCGGATGTCCTGACCAACTGCCCGCAGGATATGGACTTTTTCAATCAGCGTATAGACAAGACAGTCATCGAGACTCTCAGGCATATCGTTGACAGCGAGTTCGTGCGTCTCCCCTATACCGACGCCATCGACATCCTGCTCAAATCAGGCAAGGATTTCGAGTTCAAAGTCGAATGGGGCATAGACATGCAGTCCGAGCACGAGCGCTATCTGGCGGAAGAGAAGTTCAAGAAGCCGGTGATCGTCTATGACTATCCCAAAGACATCAAAGCCTTCTACATGCGGCTCAATGAGGACGGCAAGACGGTGCGGGCCATGGATGTGCTGGTGCCCAAGGTGGGCGAGATCATCGGCGGTAGCCAGAGAGAGGAGCGTCTCGATGTCCTGCGCCAGCGCATGATCGATTGCGATCTCGATCCGGAAGAATACTGGTGGTATCTCGACCTGCGCAAATACGGCACCGTCGAGCATGCCGGTTTCGGTCTCGGTCTCGAGCGCACAGTGCAGTTTATCACCGGCATGGGCAATATCCGTGATGTCATCCCCTTCCCCCGGGCTCCCAAGAGCGCTGATTTCTAGAGGATGACCGCGGTCAGGACAGGATCAGAAGAGCTCGCTCTTCCGCTTGCTTTTTATCCGGAGAAAAGTGAAAGCGCTTCGGGTATATTGCTGCACGGCGATAGCGAAGAGCTTCTCGGCCGGCTCGCTGAAAGCCACGCTTCATCGGTGCGTTTCGTTTTCATAGACCCTCCCTATAACACCGGCAATCCCGAGCTACTCTACCCTGATAGTTTCGATCGAACCGACTGGGTCCTGATGCTGAAGCGTTGTTTTCTCGCCTGCCGCCCGCTTCTTTCGTCCATGGCCTCAATCGCCGTCACCATCGACGACCGGGAGATGCCTTATCTGCGCATCATGATGGATCATATTTTCGGCGAATCGGCTATGGTGGCATGCGTGGCATACGAGCGCTCGGGGAGCGCCGGGCTCGGCCAGGCTGGTGTCATACTCAATACCAAGGAGTATGTCCTCATCTACAGCCTGGATCGATCCTCTCTACATGATATTGGCTTAGAAAAGCCTGTTGATCGTGCGATCATGAAACGCTACAACAAGATCTTGCGCTCTCCCGGGCGGCGCGAGCTGATCGAGGAATTCGACAGCAGACGCAGCGGCAATCATGTGCGTCTCTATCGCCACGAAGGATGCCTGATCGAGCCAGTGTCTCTGCGCGACTTCGAGAGCCGCAGGGAAGAGATCGGAGCTGTCTATCACGACAATTTCGAGCTGATATTTCGAAGCCAGAACGTCCAGAAAGAGAACACTTTCCAGAACGAGATCATCGCCAGGCTCGATAAAAAGTCTTTCTACAGCGTCGACTACATTCCCCGGCGCGGCCGTTATCGAGGCCAGGAGAAAACGCTCTATTACTTCAACGGCGAGCTCTGCGCCTGGCTCAAGGACAGTGCCTCCTTGCGCGGTGACGAGCTGGTCAAAAGAAACAAGCTCACCGATATCTGGACCCATGCCGACATACCCAAAGCCGATCTCGCCAATGAGGGCGGTGTCACTTTTCCGCGCAGCAAGAAGCCCGAGCACCTTCTCCACCGGTTGATCTCCATGACCACGGATCCGGGGGATCTGGTCCTGGATTATTTTGCCGGCTCCGGCACCAGCTGCGCCGTGGCGCATAAAATGGGACGGCGCTATATAGGAATTGAGAAGGGCGATTTCTTCGAGAGTATTCTTGTTCAGCGCATGAAGCATGTGGTGGAAGGCGATCCTACCGGTGTCTCGAAGCTAGCCGGTTTCACCGGCGGAGGCTCCTTCGCTTATTCTTTGTCACCTGACTTATGAATGGAATGCAGAGAATCGGTTGATAAAGATAAATTATCAAGGGACGAACAATTGCACGTATATGTAATATGTTGGACCGGGAAGAAGGGTCAAAATTGTCGAAACTGGAAACAACGTTGACACGAGCACCCAGCAATTTGTTGTCAGCGGCCATCAGGTGTCCGAGGAGCGCGACAATAGCGGGAACTTGACCACGCAATTCTTTCCCTTGGGCAAACGACCGGCGGCACGGCCAACAAGTATTTCTTTGACACTGACCACGTAAACTCTGTTCTCACAGTGACGGACATAATTGGGGCCGACTGGCGCTACCATATGTCGTATTGAAGAAGCTTGCCAACCACTATGGAAAGAACGATACCACCGTCGGTTACCTGATTGTTGACGTCGAAAGGCTTCGGGAACGAATGCAGTTGGTCACCAATGAGATTCTTCGCCTGTGTGCCTCCAGCCCAATGAGCAGAAATCCTAGAGTTATTCACTCAACCAAGACATCAAAGATACTCGATATGGTCTCGCATATCCTCACGGTTCAACACCGCATGCAGGAGTACCAGGCGCCGAATGAGATCTCCGATAGAATACTTCGTCGCCGGGCACCATGCTAGCCCCGAATGATGCACTCGCTGGGATGCTATCTTCAGGAAATCTGAATCGAAAGATACGATTACTCGATCGTGCTCGGATGCAAACTTCAACTGGTCATAGTCAGACAAGCCAGACCTGCCCGCCTCTTGAACCGTCAACACATCAATTCCGCGAAATTTGAGACCGGCTCCCACCGCGGCTGCTATATGCTCGTCGAGAAAGAACCTTACCCGTTCAGGCACTTAACTTATCATCCAGCTTGGATGGTTGCTTAACTTTAATCGCCTCTTCATCTTCAGCGAGGTCTTTCTGAATCTCCTGGAGATGATCGAAGTAATACGCAAGCGCGGCGTGAACATCGCCAGGACTAATTCCAGGGAACATGGCGACTACTTCATCAACCGAGTATCCGCGAAGCTCATGCCAAATTACGATATCCATTACCCGGATCCGGTGCCCTTTGATGCACGGCCGGCCGCCGCAGATATCAGGATCCTTTGTGATATGTGATGCCGTGTTGCTGTCCATCGATTCTGCTCGAGCTCCCTTTCGGACCGGATGCCATGACTGCCCTTGTGCCAGTTTATCATAGTATGCTCCGGAGGACGAGATTGACCCTGCTTGGCGCTCGCATCGAATGGAGTCCAGGTCATGCGCTCGGAGGGGGAATCGGTCCGGAAGACGCTGGCGAAACTGAGAGAGTAGACGGCTGTGGAAAATCCATCAACTTTTCGACACTGGAGCGACACCTAAGTAAATGCCTTTCATGAAGCGATGTCGCAAATGGAGACTAGCAGACGATACCGAGCGGCGGGAAGAGATGTATTACCCGGGGGCGGGTTGTTCAATGCGGATCTGAGTTAGAACAAGACCGAATTATCGTTAAGTCACTGGACTGTCGATTCTGTGCGCATATAATAATGACATTTTGGGGAAATCATTTGCCAACGGAAGATAGAGAGCGTCAGGAAATTCAGAAGGCAAGCTTCGACGAGAGCGATCCGGAGTTTTCCTTGCTCGTGCCCGAAAAGCAGCGCGCCATAAAGGCAATAAAATCAAATCTCCGCACTACTCCTGCCGAATTGGCAAGCGCTTCTGAGCTTTCAATTAACAAATCCAGCTACTGGCTCAATAAAATAGCCGGCGAAACCGGAGCAAAACTTGAAGTCGCCAATGACGGCAGAATCTTCTATCAATTTTCACCGAATTTCACCAGTGTTTACCAGAAGCGCGGCATTCTCAAGGCCGCTCTTCTAGCAGGCGCCCTTTTTTTCAATTTGCTTTACTGGGTGGTTCGCGTTTCCTTTGGGGTAGCACTGGTGCTTTCCGTGCTTATCATCATTGCCATTTTTGTAGCTCTACTTGTGCTTGCCATTGCCTCAATCTTCGGTGATAGTGGAGACAGCGGCGGTGGCAACTTTGATCTCGGCGGTGTTTTCAGTGGCGGTGGCGGTGGCTTTTTCGATCCGACATTTCTATTCGACATCTTTAGCTGGAACTACAGCCCATCGCACAGCTACTACGCAAACAGCCTGCCCAGCACTCGCCGCGACAAATATGCCGGTTATGTCGAGAACAAACCAGGAGGAAACTTCTTCCTCGAAACCTTTTCCTTCTTATTTGGTGACGGCAAGCCAAACTCAAATTTGCAAGAGATACGCTGGCAGAAAATTGCCAAAGTAATCAAGGCTAATGGCGGCGTCGTCTCAGCCGAGCAATTGGCGCCCTATCTGGATGGTGACATGTCGGACTCAGGCATGGTCATGAACGCGCTTGCACAATTCAACGGTCATCCGCAAGTCACCGAAGGTGGCTTTATCGTCTATGTTTTTCCCGATTTCCTAAGTGCGGTCGACCAGTTTGTTTTGCCGCGAGACTCGTACCTGGAAGAGGAGGAATGGCGCTTTTCCAACTTCCCAGTGCGATCCCAGACCGTCGTGCTGACAGTGGCGATTCTCAACTTCCTGGGTAGTTGGTGGCTTTTCAAACACATAGCCACAATTGCCTTTTTGGGACATCTGGCTGCTCTCATCGATGTGCTGCTCACTTATTCAATAATCCTTTTAGTAATACCGGCAGTAAGAGCGATTGTCCTCGTGTTCCTCAATATGAGAATTACTGAGCGCAACGAACGGCGCCGAATCGCCTTTGAACAAGTCAGCGAACCCAAAGGTGAAATTTTAAGAGAGTTGCAAGAAGCCAGAGCTGTAAGAGACCAGGAGCTTCAGCTTCAGAAGAGCGATAAGCGTATAGTCTACAGTTCTGACAGAGAAGCGCTCGAACAAGAATTTGAACAAGGCGACCAGCATTAGAGCATGCTATTGGCGACGAACAATACGGGCTTGCCCTCCGCCGACCGGAGATTATAATTGTCGATGTCAATCCTGGGCGCCAAGCGGGTTCGAGCAACTATGTTTTTTCGCTTTCTGCTTTTTTCGACGGTACTGTTGTCGACTCTCTTGCCGGCCCGCTGCCAGGGTGATCAGGAATATATCTTCCCGTCTCCGGGAGACTATCCGGTTTTGAAGCAGGCAGGCAAGAAGGCCGAGGATTTCGTGCCCCGGGGATGGACGGTTCAGGCCAGAGCAGAAGGAGATCTTAATGGCGACGGCATCGACGATTGCGTCATGGCGGTCAAAGGCGAGTCCGAGAAGTTCAAGGTTCGCGATCGCGACAAGCTGGGAGTGGATTTATTCGATACCAATCCGCGTATTCTGATCGTTCTTTTCGGTGGAAAAGATGCATTCGGGCTTGCCACCGCCAGTAAGACCATAGTCCCGATCCCGGACACTCCACTCATGGAGGAGCCTCTCAGGGAGCTTGTCGTAAAGAAGGGAATTCTCGAGCTCGAAGTGCAGGAGTACTACAACGCCGGCTCTGGCGGATGGGCATGTCTCGATATGAGTTCCGCTATCAAGACGGAGCCTTCTATCTCATCGGTGCCGATACCACCGATATCCATCGTGGCAGCGGCGAGCAGATCGACGTCAGCTACGATTTCCTTTCCGGGAAGGCATCGGTGAAAAAGGGCAATATAGCTGACGACAATGAAGCCAAGCCGGAATGGAAGAAGATCGAGCCACCCTGCCTGAGGACCATGGAGAGCCTCGAGAAGCTCTACCAGTGGGAGGCGATACCGGGGTACAGGCTCTGAGCCTGTTTGATGTCCGGATTATGTCTCAGTCAGGCGACTCTGCCAGTTCTCCACCCGGGCTATTCTGCTCTGCAGTGCCGCCAGGGCAGCCCCCTTTCGATATGGGTTTTCGGAGTTTTTCGTCTTCTGGCAGATCGCTCTTGCCAGTTTAACCTTTTTGCCGCTACCCGGTATGGATTCGAGATACAGGCGGGCGCCTTCGTCGGTGAGGCAGTCGCCTGAGTGATCTAGGAGATCGAAGAGGAGCTCGATGAGGTCTGTCGAGGCCCTGGCATCTGCCCTCGGCAGATGCGCCATCAATCTCTGTATGGCGAGATTGACGAATTGACCGTGCAGAGGAGAGATAGAGGACATCTCCTTCAATGCTCTTGCCCAGCGCGATTTGACTATTTGACCAGTTTTCGAAAGGGTCCCCAGAGCTTCACCAAAAACGATACCATCCAGCCTGCCATCGTCGGCGCTCGATATCAAAGCATCGAGGGCCAGACGGGCGAGGTCCTGGTTCTTTGCGCAGAGACCCAGCGCGATCAGAATGCGTCCATTGCCGGCAGTATGAACGTCCGGATCGAATAGAGGCTCTGCCCAGCTTCCCAGCCAGAAGTCGCTGTTGCTTTGATGAAACACTGCCATCCTGCGAATCTCCGTGGCGAAGTAAGACTCCCTGTTCTGCGGCCAGACTGCGTCGTTGGAGGCAAGAAAGCTTTTCGAAATATGAATCAGCACGGTGGGCATCTCTACCGGAGCAGACTTCTCCGCAGCCGGAGCGGTTCTCATGATCTTCGTGATTTCATAGCCGTCACCGGAAAATGACAGACCCATCCGTTGCAATCGCTCCATCTCATCGAAGGACTCCTCGTACCTGGCTGAGATTGCGCCATCCGGACCGGTGCCGGGAAAGCGCGCGTCTACCATCGGATCGTCTCCATAGGGCGATCGGCATCTGGCAGCCGCTACCCACAGGCTGGACGTTTTCATGAGCCGTTCCGTTTGTGCGACCGTAGGATCAGCTCCGAGCGCATAGGCAAGGGCCGCGTCATATTCGGTCCTGATATTTCCAAGCTTTTTCAGGGCTTCAGGTCGGCCATCGGGAGCAAGACGAAGCAGGGCCTGAATGAAGTCGACCTTGTTTGGTCTCGAGCCTTCTGTCTGCAACCTTTCATAGCGTTCCACAAAGGTCAGCGGGTCGATCCATCCTCCCCTGTGGGTAGGCGTGGCTAGAATCTCCAGGGACTCTCTCCGGGCTGCAGACGAGGCTACATGATTGGCTCTGTCAGCGAAGACATATTCTGTCGATGTCGCACCGGGCGTCACTCTTTCGAGCAGACCAATCTCCTTGATACGAGAGCCGATGGAGTTGAGAGAGTCCAAGAGGAGTTTTCCAGGCTTGCTGTCTTGTCTCGATCCATCCAGCCAGCTCTTGATCAGTCCGGCCATGGTAGTCGTCGCGCCGGGTGCGTTGGACCACGCCCAGATATGAAACGGTTCCGGGGGAATGTCCTTAAGTCGTTTTTCAAGAGCAGCGGTTCTCTCCTTCATGTCCGGCGGCTGCTCGGAGCAGAGTCTGGCGATTCCCTCCAGACCGAGCTCCAATTCGTCCGAGTTCGCTCGCCCCGATAAGATCGAGGAAAGATGATAGACGAGATCGTCGATGCTCTTGATTGGCTCGAGCTTGTTCTTCTCGGAAAGGCGTGGGAAGTCCATGCTCAATAAATTAATGGCCGGCGCGAATGGAAGGTCTCCTTTCACTGCTTTGATGGCGTGCTCGATACCTGCCAGCTTCGCCAGGTCAGCAGGCAGGCGCCCGGCCCGTTCGAGTATTGCTTTCTCTTCCTCCTCGTCGAAGCCGGCAGCCGACACGGGCCGGTCCAGCAGATCGTAAGATTGCAGAAGTGAGCAGGCTCTTTGTCTTTCGAGCCCGCTCAAGAATTGAGCCCTGTCATTCAACAGCGAGGCGATTTCAGGCACCTGCAGGGCCTCTATTTTTTCCAGAAGATCGAGGGCGGTCTTCCGGATCTCGGGGCTCTTATGCTCGAGCGCATCCACGGCTGCCCGTGCCACCGCGGGCAGTGAAGCTCCGTCGGATCTTGCGATTCTCGACAGGAGTTTGAGGGCCTGCCTGGCCGGCTCCGTGCGTTTGTTGGCAAGGACAGAGCCGATGTTAGCGCATATGTCGTCCACGGGAAGACCTTGGTCGCTGCACTCTTCGATTTTGCCGATTGTCCAGGTGAGAGCTTCCCAGTCCCTGGTGGCCAGCAGCCCGATGAATCTCGGCAGGTATTCTCGGCGCTCGTCGGCGCTCAGCCCGAATGCATCAATCAAGCTGGTGATCCATGATATCGAGCTTTCCAGATCGATCACGCTATTTCTCTTGCGGCTTTCGCTGTCTGCCGAGATTCGAGTCAGCACTGTGACCAGCGTATCGATCAGGCGCGCCCTCAACTCTGGGCTCTTTCCAGCTCCACTGGCGAGAGCGCGCTTCCACACCTTCGAGGCTTCTGTGATCAGATTGCTCTCTCTGACCCGTGCTTGCCAGTCAAATGCCTGGGCTCCCAGTACATTGAAGTCGAAGTTTCGGAAACTGTCTTCGAAGACGGGATATGTAAGGCGGCTTACCGCAGCGCTGTCATCAAACAGGGGCCACAGTCTCTCGGCAAGGAAAGCCGGGTCGGAGAGGTTGTCGGCCAGGGCAGCCTCATCGCCGCCCAGGATTGCGATCATTCCCTGGAGATAGGCTGTGCTGGGGCGGCAGTTTACAAGTTTGTCACTTTCCAGGCGAGAGGCGACGGGGTAATAGCTCAGAGGCGAGCTTTCCAGGGCGAATTCCAACCAGCCAGCCAGAAAGCGCGGTTTCCGATCCGAGAGGACCAGGTAAGCGTTATCGGGAAGCGGCAATCCCGGTCTGCGAAACTTCTTGATGGCAGTCAGATTGGCAGTGGCTAGAAGAGCCACTCGGGCAGCTTCGGCTGTTTCGGGATCCTCGCACTGGGCGGGCAGAGCCATGGCACCGCTGCGGTAGGACTCCAGGACTTCTTTCGCCTTCCTCGCCTCCCGGGGAAGGTCTCCGGTGCCGCCGAATACAAGGAAGCCTGCCCATGCTTTTTCTGTCATCTTGGCCTGACAGACCGTCAGCCAGCCGATAGCGAGCCGGGACAGGGATCCTCGCTCTTTCTCGTTCTTGCCTGATAGTCCCCGGATGACTTCCTGAGGATCTCCGGTCTTGATCAAGCGCAGGAAGTGCTCATCATCCATCCCTGTCGACCGCCAACTCAAGGGCAAGCACGTGGCTGCAGGGGCCTCTCCGACCTCCATGGTCGGCGTACCAGGTACAGGTGCAGCGACTCTCTTCGTCGACCACGACCCGGTGCTCCACTTCGGTTCCCCGGACATAGCCTTCTACTTTGAACTCGCTCCTGGCGGTTATGCGCACGCCACCGTCTTCCAGAAGCTGTCTCGCCTTCTTCAAACGCGGATTGAGATCGTCGATGATGTTCAGATCGAAAGGAAGCTCTCTATGAAAGAAGGCGCTTTCGGACAGATCGTAGCCAACCAGGCCCTGGGTGCCGAGTGTGTCCAGGGCTTTCTTCACGGCATCGGCGCCGGCCTCGAGGGTACCGGCCAGGGTCGATATATCCAGCTTGGCCTGCCATTTCAGTTGCGATCGAACTCTCGACGACAGCTCTTTGCCGGATTGATCGACCAGGTGCAGAAGAGCCTGCCCCTCGCCGGAGAAGCCCCTGGATGCGTCGGGGCTCAATACGATGTGCATGCTGGCATGGGGCAAAATTATCTCGATACCAGCTACTCCGTCTTCGCCTCCGTAGAAACGGACCAGCTGGGCATGGCGCAGCAGGGGCTCGACAAACTTCAAGCGGGCGGGGGCGCCGATGGCCACGGCAGCCGAGCCTTCCCGCTGGCTCAAACGCACCGAGCGGCCGGCCGGGACGAGATAAGCGCGAGAGCCTTTCTGCCACGTCTTGTGCTCGCCAAGACCCCGGAGAAGCTGCCTGAGGTCGGTCGCCTTTGCCTCGAAGGCCGGTTTCATTCTCGATTGATAGGCCTGTATCTCGACAAAGCCTTTGAGCCAGCGGACTGGCAATTTGACCTTTTTCTCTACCACGGTATTGCCTTCGAGTTCCAGCTCCACTCCTTGGTCTCCCACGTTCAAACCGACGGGCTCGGATTGCAACACCCCGGCCAGGGCGCCTCGCATCGGTTGATTGAAATCGACATTGGTGGTGCCTCGACCGGTCCAGTCTCCGTCGATTGCTTCCGGCTTCAGGTCCAGCCTGGCATAGACGCCGCAGCACGCGGAGAAAGACTCGAATCGCAGCCTCTCTCCTCCGCTGGTCACCACCGGATCGGCTGCCAGGAGGCGGTTTCGGAGTTCGTTCTGTGAGTAGAACCGGGTCCTGGCCACCTCCGAGACAGCCAGCAGGTAATCACAGGTGACCCTGGGGTTGACGATCCGGCCCGTGAAGAAATGCGGATTCTTCTCGATACCTCCACTGGTAGCAAGCCGCAGCAGCCTTCCGTCATTCACGGGTTCAAGACTGGAGGCAAACTCGTAGCGATAGGCGTAGTCGACTCCCGACATCTTGCTAGCTCATTCAAGCCGGTAACCAGCCTCTTATTCCCGCCCGGGCCTCCCGGTAATCTTATAATCAGGAGTCACCGGCCGGTTTTCGCTTGAAAGTCCCGAGCCCTTCCATCTGGGCTGCGGTGACCTTGCCGTCGGGATCGATAGTGAAGGTGACGAAAGCATCATCGACATTGCGGTCGTCCCAGACGGCTCTGAAACAATCATAGCTCCAGTGCTTCAGGCGACCTTTGCGCAGTGGTCCTGATGAGACGCAGAGCTTGCCGTCTTCCATATAGATATCGAGATTGCCGTAGATGGCATTCTCGTATGTGCCTTCATAGGCGGTGCGGACCAGCGAAGATGTCGTGCCTCTCACGCGCTTAGCTTTCTGGCTGTCTTCGTCGGCCTTGATTTTTTCGATGCGCATCTCCTGCAGCTTCATGAACTTGTCGGTCCAGCCGGCGTCCATGCCCAGGAGCTCGTCGATGAGCTCGTAGCCGATGACGGCGGCACCGTCCTCGAGATAGCTGGAATTGGTGAGCACCACCACGCCGAGATCGGCTTCCGGCACCAGGCCTATAAAGCTCCTCATGCCGTCGATGCCGCCGGTGTGCCAGATTACTTTTTTGCCGTTGAAATCTTGAACCACCCAGCCCAGTCCGTAGCCGAGAAATCTGTTGGCTTGCGGAAGCAGCTTCTCCACCGGGCCGCCCATGCGGAACGGCATCTGGATCGTATGCATCTCGGCGACGGTCTCTTTCTTGATCAGCTCTTTGCCCTCGAATTTTCCATCGGCCAGTTGCAGGCGGACCCACTTCGCCATGTCCACGACATTGGAGTTGATCGAGCCAGCCGGGGCGATGTTGTTGAGATCGCGGTGTGGGACCTGGACTACTTTGCCGTCCAGGTAGGCGTGAGGCATTGCGAGATTTCTCGTTTTCTTCAGCTTTTCGAAGGTCGACGACGAGGACTTCATCCCCAGCGGCTTGAAGATACGCTCGCGCAGGAGCTGGTGCCAGTCGGTGCCGGCTGCTTCCGCCGAGCTCTGGCCGGCGGCCAGGAACATGCAATTCTGATATTCCCACTTCGAGCGGAAGCTGGAGCCCGGGGGCTGATACCGCAAACGGTGCAATATCTCTTTGCTGTCGAAGGGCGAGGCGTACCAGAGCCAGCCCATGTTGGGCATGCCCGTCCGGTGGCTGAGCAGGTCGCGAAGCGTCACTTCCCTGCTCACATATGGATCGAAAAGCTCGAAGTCGGTGAGATACTGCGTTACCTTGCCGTCCCAGTCCATCTTCTTCTCGTCCACGAGCATGCCAATTAAAGCCGCGGTGAAAGCTTTTGTCGTCGAGCCGACCTGGAAGGTCGTCTCTTCATCCACCGCCTCTTTCTTCACCAGATCTTTCGTGCCGTATCCGCGGGTGAGGACCGTCTGGTCTCCTTTCACCACGGCTATGGCGGCACCGGGAATTCGACCGCGTTCCATGGTCTTGCTCATAAAGCCATCGAATCTTGCGGGCAAGAGCTCGCCGGCTCGGACAGCGCCTGCCGAAAGAGTCAGGACGGTGGCTGCGAAAATGGCTGGCAAGAGTTTCACTTGATCCCCTCGGTACCCGGTGGCGACGACCGCCATTAAATCATACCTGTCGATGATATCGACGGGCACAGGCCCGGTGTGTAAACTATAGCGGTGTGAGCGCGGAGGCGGTAATGGTCAGGAAGATTACTTTCGCGGCGGTGGCCGGCAGGCTGAGCCTGGTCCTAATTCTGAGCATCCCAGTTCTGTGCCTAATCCCAGTTCTGTGCCTGAGCCTGGCGCTGTCCTGTGTATCCAGTTGTCTTGCCGCGCCGCCGGCTCTGCCGCCTGATCTTTCATTAGACCTGGCAAGTAGCCCGGATGCTAGGACCGTCACCTACGGAGTCAAGATCTGCCAGCACGAGTTCGGCTATTCATCCGACCCCACTCCCGCCCCCTATCACACCAGTCCGGGGGCGCCGGCCTACCAGCCGCCCGGCCGAGCCTACGCGGCTGGTCCCGGCGCGCAGCCGGTCTATCAGATGCAACAGCCGATGACGACCCAGGGCTATGCCCAGATGCAGCAGCCCGGCCCGAATTTCGGGCAGCAGCCCATGCAGAGCCAGGCTCCTGCCGTCCAGTTTCCCCAGAGCATGATCGTCACGTCCACCATGAATGTCGATGGTTATAGCGTCAGGGAGTATAAGGGGATTGTCAGGGGTGTGGCTGTTTACTCTCCGACTATCCTCCAGTCATTCAAAGCAGGATTCAAGCAGATCATCGGCGGCAATATCGGCAGCTATACTCAGATGTCCGATCGAGCCAGGCAGCAGGCCTACGACCGGATGGTACAGAATGCGGTGTCCATGGGCGCCAATGCCGTGGTCGGCATGCGCTACGACAGCTCGGCTTTCAACACGGACAACGACGGTTCCATGGGCACGGAAGTTATGTGCTACGGAACCGCCGTCACTATTGGCCGTTAAGAACAAGAGCCGGAAAAGAATCAAGGAAGACCGGCTGTGGCTGAGGTCTTCCCTGACGCTTTGCAAAGGCTGGAGATTTGCCTGCTTGGTTCGATCATATACAGCGATTGTGATCTTCCGGTGATCGAAAAGTAGATAAAATTATCTTGTAAACTATATAAGGCAGGAATAGAAAGAGCGCGCCGTGACCGAACTTGTGCTTCTTCTCAAAAGGCTGGCGGTTCTTGCCGCTGCTCTCATGCTCGTTTCTATCGACGCCGGCCTGTTCACTGCCGGACCCGCCTGCGCCCTCGAGAGCCTGCGGGAGATCAGGGTCCGGGAGGCTGACACTCTATCTGGTGGTGCCGCCCGGCGTCGCCTGACCGCCTCCATGGTGGCGAAGCAGAAAGTGAAGCTCCCGGATCAGTTTCAAGTCCGGGGCTTGCCCGATATTCCTCTCGAGCTGGCCAACGAGTTGAGCCGATATACCAATTTTCGGTCGGCGTCCCTGGCGAGCTGGCATCCATCGAAGCGAGAGATGCTGGTGATCTCGAATCTCAGCCAGAACTCCCAGGTGTTCCGGGTGAAGCATCCCGGAGGCAACAGGTTTCAGCTCACTTTCGAGAAGGATAGCGTGATTTTCAGCTCCGCCCGGGCCCGGACCGCAGCCTATGATCCGATTGCCGGGGACTTTTTTGTTTTCAGTAAGGATCTGGGAGGTACCGAGAACAACCAGAATTACCGTTATGACTTCGCCACCGGTCGCATTACCCTGCTCACCGACGGCAAGTCTCGCAATACCCCAGGGGTCTTCTCGAACGACGGACGTTTGATCGCTTACGAGAGCAACCGCCGGAACGGCCGGGACATGGACCTTTATCTGGTGGACCCTAGAAGTCCCGCTTCGGACAGGATGCTCACCCAGGTAGGGGGGAGCGGCTGGACAATCCTGGACTGGTCGCCTGATGACCGCAAGATTCTCGTGCGCAAGCATCGCTCAGTAGTGGAGAGCTATATCTGGCAGTTCGATTCCCAGACCGGTGTAGCGGATCTGATTGCGCCCACTTCCGGTGCCGTGGAGATCTCATATCGCAACGCCTGTTACAGCCGGGACGGCAAGGGGCTTTATGTCCTCACCGACAAGGATTCCGAATTCCTCAGGCTGGCTTATCTGGACCTTGCCACCGGCAAGCACACTTATCTTTCTCCCGCCATCGACTGGGATGTGGACAAGTTCGCTCTCAGCCAGGACCGCAGCAAGATCGCCTATACGACGAACGAGAACGGACTCAGCGTTCTTCATGTTTATCTAGCGGAAGACCAGACCACCAGAACTTTCTCGGCCCTGCCTTCCGGAATCGTGTCATCCATGGAATGGCACCGCAACGGGGTCGATCTGGGATTCTCTTTCGACTCGCGCAAATCGCCTCATGACGCTTATTCCATCGATGCGGACAGCGGCGAGCTGAGCCGCTGGACCGAGAGCGAGACCGGCGGCATCAACGCCGAGACTTTCGACGAGCCGGACCTGGTCAAATGGGCCAGCACCGACAAGCTCCAGTTCTATGGCTATGTTTACAGGCCCCCTGCCAGTTTCAAAGGCAAGCGACCGGTGATCGTCTATTTCCATGGCGGTCCGGAAGGGCAGTACCGTCCCGGTTTTATCGGACGAAGCAATTATTTCATCAGCGAGCTGGGGATCGCCATGGTCTTTCCCAATGTCCGGGGCTCGTCAGGTTACGGCAAGACTTTCTCGCGTCTCGATGACGGTCTATTGAGAGCCAATACCTACGAGGATATGAAAACCACAATCGACTGGATCAAGACCCAGGACGATCTCGATCCGGACCGGGTGATGATCATGGGCAGGAGTTATGGCGGCTATATGGCCCTTGCCGGGGCGGCCCTCTATTCGGATCGGATTCGTTGCGCCGTCGATTATGTCGGGCCCTCTAACCTGGCTACTTTTCTCGAGAACACCTCGGGCTACCGCCGCAATTTGAGGCGTGCCGAATATGGCGACGAGCGGGAGCCCGAGGTGCGGGAATATCTGGAGAGCATCGCCCCTCTGAACAAAGCCGATCAGATCAAGATTCCGCTTCTGGTGGTCCAGGGCGCCAATGATCCCCGGGTGCCCGAGAGCGAGTCGAGACAGATGGTCAAGCAGGTGGAGAAGTCCGGGGTGCCTATCTGGTACCTGGTGGTGGAAGGCGCCGGCCATACTTTCAAGAAAAAGCCCCTGGTGGATGCCTCTTATTTCGCCACTGTCGCTTTCGTCAAGCAGTTCCTCCTCAGCGAGCCGGTCAGTGCCAGGCGCGAGGAGACAAGGCTTTGATCCTCAGCGTTTAGCTGAAAATGGGAAGACCAGGAAGGTCAGGGCCAGCACCAGGGCGAGACCGCCGCAGGCTGCCATGGTCATGGGCGCTCCGATCAGGGAGGCGAGATAGCCCACCACCAGCCCGCCTACGGGACCGAGACCGGAGATGACGATCATCCAGACCGAGAGCACCTGACCCCGGTATTGATCTTCTACGGAGAGCTGAATGACGGCATTGCTGGCGCTCAGTTGCATGGTGCTGCAAAATCCGATGACGGTGGTGAGCAGGCAGGAGAGCAGGAAGTTCCGGGAGAGGGAGAAAGCGATGAGGGCCAGGGCGAAGCCGATACTGGCATAGACGATGCCCCGGCCGAGCCTGTCCTGGCCTTTGCCTCGATTGGCGAGCAGGAGTGCGGCCACGAAGGAGCCCAGGGCGGCTCCCGACATGAGCATGCCGAAGCCGTCTATCTGCCGGCTCAGGACAGTCTTGGCAAAGACCGGCATGAGCACCAGGTATTGCATGCAGAGAAGGCTTGACACCGTACCCAGTGCGAAAATCCGCAGCACGTTCTTACTGGCGAAGATGAATTTCATCGCTGCCGGTATCGAGTGCAGAGGCTTCTTCCTGCTGGCCCCGGATTTCGGGGGCGGCTCGGCACCGGCTTTGATTCTGAGAAGTGCCCACATGACGAAGAGATAGCTCAGGGCATTGAGGAGGAAACAGGTGCCTTCCCCGACCCGGGAGCCCAGAAAATGGACGACGAAAATGGCTATGACCGGGCCCAGGGAGCGGGAAGCATGAAAGCTCGAGGTGTTCAGGCTGACTGCATTGACAAGATCCCGGCGTTTCACCAGGTTGAAAGTGAAAGCTTGTTTGGCCGGCATGTCGAATGCATTGACTATGCCCAGCAGAGTGGCCAGGACGCAGACATGCCAGAGCTCCACCACGCCGGTGACGGTCAGGACACCCAGGGCGAGCGCCTGGATGGTCATGGCTACTTTGGTCCACCAGAGGATTATCTTGCGCTGGAAGTTGTCTGCCAGCCAGCCGGCAGCGAGTCCGAGGAAGAGCACCGGCGACTGGCGCAGGAAATTGACCAGCCCCAGCATGAAAGCCGAGTCGGAGAGCTCGAAAACCAGCCAGCTGATGGCGGTCATCTGGATCCAGGAGCCGCAATTGGAGATGAGCTGGCTGGTGGCGTAGATCCGGTAATCAGGATTTCGCAGGGAGCGAAAGGTCGTTGCAAGGACCAGGCGGCTCTTGCTCGGGCGTGTTTTCGTTTTTGAAGCGCCTCTGCTTTCGCTATTCTCGTCTTTTTCGATGATTACCTGCCCGGCTCTGTGCGGCTGTCCGGTAAGACCTTCTGGGTATTGTACAATTTTAGTCGACTTGAGCAGCAGGAGCGCAATGGGTAGAGACGCATACACAGTGAGCAGTGGCGAAGGCCCTATCCTTGCCACCGCCATCCATAACGGTCACGACGTCCGCCCGGAGCTGTCGGATTTATTAGCCCTTTCTGAAGACGAGAGACTCCGGGAGGAGGACCCTTTCACCGGGCGCTGGACCTATATCAGCCCCAATCGGATTATTCTCAATCGCTCTCGCTTCGAGTTCGATCTCAACCGGCCCAGGGAGAAGGCGGTCTATATCAAGCCCGAGGACGCCTGGGGGCTGAATGTCTGGAAGAGCCCTCCTGAGGATGCCACGGTCGAGACTTCCCTGGCTCACTACGATCGATTCTATGAAGACCTGAGGGTCGCTCTCACCGAGCTCGAAACCAGATACGGTGGCTTCGTCGTTTATGATATCCATTCTTACAATCACCGGCGCAACGGTCCCGAGGAGGAACCGGAGGATCCCATGGCCAATCCCGAGGTCAATCTCGGCACCGGCTCCATGGACCGGGAGTTCTGGGCTCCGGTGGCGGATGTTTTCATGGATTGCATGTCACGGTTCGATTTTTCCGGACGCAATCTCGATGTCAGAGAGAATGTCAAATTCAAGGGTGGCTGGCTTTCCCAGTGGGTGCACCGGAATTTTCCGCGCACCGGCTGCTGCCTGGCTGTCGAATTCAAGAAGATATATATGGATGAGTGGACCGGTGAGCCGTTCGAGGAGCGAATCGAGCTCATCCGCCGGGCTCTCGATATGACTGTCAAGCCGGTCGGCGAAGGGCTCGATGAAGTACTGGCGACCGCCTGAGGAGGGCCTCCATGCGAATCGGATTTTTCGTCAATGATGTCATGACCGAGGAAGTCGGCTATACGACCAATCGCCTCGCCATGGCTGCAATTCATAGAGGGCACGAAGCCTGGGTGATCGAGGCTACCGGCTTCAAATACGATCAGGACGACAAGGTCAAGGCTGTGGCCCGTCACGTTCCCAAGAGTAAATACAAGACCACCGAGCAGTATCTTCGCGATCTCCAGGGCAGCCAGGCCCGGAAAGAGAAGATCATTGTCGACGATCTGGACATTCTCTTCCTCCGCAACGACCCCAGCGCCGAGCCCGATGCCAGGCACTGGGCCAAGTATGTCGGCATCGATTTCGGGCGGGCGGCCATGCGCCATGGCGTAATCGTCCTGAACGATCCCAACGGTCTCTCGAAGGCTCTCAACAAGATGTACTTCCAGCTCTATCCGGAAGAGGTGAGACCGCGAACAGTCATTACCAGGCAACGCGATCAGATCAAAGACTTTGCCAAGCAGCACGGCGGGCCGATTATCCTCAAGCCACTACAGGGCTCCGGCGGGCAGGGCGTTTTCATCGTCCGAAAAGACGAGCTCGCCAATCTCAATCAGATCGTGGATGCCCTGGGCAAAGGCGGCTATATCATCGCTCAGGAGTATCTTCCGGAAGCCGCCAAAGGCGATACCAGGCTGTTCTTGATGAACGGACAGCCTTTGCGCTATAAGGGCAAGTACGCTGCTTTCCGCAGAGTCGGCGCCGCCGATGATATCAGGAGCAATGTTCATGCCGGCGGCACCATCGTGCAGGCGGAGATCACCGACGAGATGCTGGAGGTCGCCGAGATCGTCCGCCCGAAGCTCGTTCAGGACGGGATGTTCCTGGTCGGTCTCGATATCGTAGGCAAAAAACTCATGGAGATCAATGTTTTCAGTCCCGGCGGTCTGGGCAGCGCCCAGAAATTCGAAGGGGTGAACTTCAGCCATGCCGTGCTCCAGGCCCTCGAGCGCAAGGCTGATTATATGCGCTATTATAGACGCAACTTCGACAACGTCGAGATGGCTACTCTTTGAAGACTCACCATATATGGTGCTCGATAGTTGGCGCCACCACCAGTGATACTGCATGAGCTGATGCTCGATGGCAATCCCTATGTGGTCCGACGAGCCGGGCAGTCGCTGGAGCGGCGAGCCGTCAATCGCTCGTCAGCCAACCTCGCGAAAAGAGAAACAGAAGAACGCAGGTCGTGATCAGGGTTACTGGCGGTCGGCGCGCTTCGCGCGTGACTACCCACCCGCCACCCGGAGCTGCATTGGTTGATGTTGAACTGGGTTTAATCGGTTCGGGCTTTGCTTTGTCGGGTTGCTCAGTGTATGGAAGTCCTGAATGTGGTATCTGGCAAGGGATTCGCGGGACCAGGGCTCTCTGGTTTGCGAGCTCGGGCGCACTGAATATAGTGCTCGATCGATCGCCGGGAGATCGCCGGCAGAATCGTGCTTCCGTGGCGGAAGGCTGACAGAGTGCGTGTTGTGGGTGATTGATTGCGGGATGACCTCCATCGGCGCGTTTGACTTGTGAGGGTACCAGTTAGCTGCGCTCGTCATAAGGGTCTGTCGCTTCGATGGCTGCGCCACTTCGCCCTTACGACGTGCTCGCTAACCGGGGGAGTGCTGGTGTCAAACACGCCAACGAAGGAGGTCACCGACCATGCTAATCACCAGACAATCCCTTATCTCCGGCATCATCCGCACCCTGGAAATCCCCGTCACTGTAGAGCAGCTCGAGGCCTGGCAGGCAGGAGCGTACATACAGGATGCAATGCCCGAGCTGGAGCCAGCCCGGCGCGAGTTCCTCATGACCGGCATCACCGGCGAAGAGTGGAACGAGCTTCCCGAGCTATGAGCCCGGACAGAGAAGGGGTGAGCCATGCGACACACCCCTTCAGAATGCTTGTCTGCTGGATCGCCCTCTCAACAGGTCATCCTAGATTCCCTGAGGGCATCGCTATACCGCAAGGCAGGCGATCAAGGCTTACGACACTTCTTTTTTACCACGATCAGGCTCTGAGAGCCAGGGACCGTAAAGCATACTGCCGCGCTAATCCGGGCATATTTTTATAGCTGTCCCAGTCTGGAAGTGCCTGGCCGTGTCGGACCCGTCACCAGAAAACCTGAAGGTTTCCGATCGCTCTGCTGAAGGCGAGCGCGGCAGTAAGACATCCAGCAAGACATCGCGTGAAAACTTTACTGGCGAGCAGCAGGCCCAGCCCACCGACAAATTCAGCACATTCAGTGGGGAACAGCCAGAAAAGGTGCTTCTTGCGCCAAAGCCCGGCGAGTCCCTTGCCGAGCTGGAAGAGCGGACCAGGAGGTATCACGAGGAGTTAGCCAAACAAAAGGCTGCAAGGGCCGAGCAGTCGTTTGGAATTGTGTTCGAAGGCGGTCACGTCCATGGAGCAGGCAGCAAACCAGGCGAGAGCAAGCCAAGTGGCGACATGTTTAACGACGATCCTCATCCGACGCGGATAGTTGCCGCTTTGACTCCAGAAGTTGAAGAACAAATGCGAAAGGAGAAGCAAGAAAGACGCGAGAGCATCTTGGAGTCTGCAACTATGATGGCAATTGAGGCGGAGAGTAACCCGCCAATGTGGCCGGTCGCACTGATGAGGCAATTCGCTGATTCCCTGGCAGATGACCATCCGCAAAAGGAGCTTCTTGCAAGGCTATCCAGGGAACAGGCTGCCGGTTTGTCACCGCAAATGCGTTCCCGTTATGAAAGCCCCGACAAGACATTCGACATGGCGGCACATGTGCCGCTTGCCTCAGAAGCCGAGACCGTTCCTGATCCTGCCCCACCAGAAAACACTCCTGATCCCGGCTTGCCAGATGATGCCGTTCTGGCAAACGACAACCAGAAAGGGGGATTTTGGCAGTCACGCATTCCTTTTCGCGCGACAGTGCCTGGCTCTGACAGACTCATATTTCCGTATCGGGGCGAAGAGGACGCGAGACTTGAAGAATGCACCAAAGCGGATAAAGCTGCCTGGGAAAAGGCCTATAAACGGTTCCCGCAACTGCAAAGGCACCTCTCAGAGAAAGAAGCCTCGGCACTGATGAAAGCGCTCGTGCGCAATGAGCTTCACTGGTACAGTGTCGAGGACCGCTCACAGGACGGCGAAGCTAGAAAAGGTAAGCTTAGCCTCGGAAACACCGCTGGCTACAGCCAGATCACTCCGCGAGGCGTCCAAGAGTTCGAGACCGGCATGCAAAATGGACAGAAAGTGAGGGAGCCGTATCCGCAGCTAACTGATTTTTTGAAGAAGAGAGGACATTCCGGAAAAGGGCACGAGACTCAGGCTCTCCAGGACCCGGACTGTGTGCCGATGATCGTGGCCGCCAAGCTAAGCACTCTTGTCGATCTTTATGAGAAGAGCGGAACAGCGATAAACCTGAGAACGCTAGCCTACGGCTATAACGCTGATGTGACATATCATCCAGATGACCCGACGAAATTCCATGCAGCGTCCCTTCCATTGCAAGCGCCCCTTGAGCAGAGCTTCGGATTCAAGAAAGCCTTTCCGACAGACAACGAAGCCGCTCTAAAAGAGTCAGTTCATCTGAAGAACGTAGAAGCAGAGCTGAAGCGGCTACTGCCGCATTAAGCGCTCGGGCGCTTGCGCCTGACGAACCAGATTACTACAGCGATAGCCAATCCAGCCAGCCCGAGATACAACCCCGGATCAAGACTGGCCTCACCGACGTAACCCAAGTACTCGCCGAGGTCAAGAGGAGGCGGTTGCTGATAGAGATCTGTTCGTTCGGCGCCCTCGACATACTTGTGATGCCGCAAGGACCCCCAGACCCCACCTACAAAGAGCATGGGACACAGAAAAGACGACAGCGCCCACCAATAACGACCTGCAATATGGCTGACAGCAACACCAACAAGCACTGGAAGGCCTAAAAGAAAGCCATACAACGAGCACATAACCAAAGCTATTTGCCATTGATCCTTCGGACCAAACTGGAGCACCAGCCCAAGGCTAACAAGGAAAACAACCAGAAATGGCGCCATAAACGCAATAACCAGACGCCGAAAGAATACCCTGGCAGTTGATCTTCTACCTGTTGGCTCAGGACTCGGTGCGCTGGTTGTCTCTGTCGCTTGCAAAAATCAATTCCCAATTACGAGCGGCGTAGCTTGATTGTAGTTTATAGCCGATCAATAAAGTGTCGGGACATTCTTTAGCGCCACTTGCTCACACCAAAGGCGCTATGCGCTTGTTCTACCTCAGTGCCCCTTCGGCAGAGATTCCGCCCACCCACCCTCGAACAAGCCGCGGCGCCTCCTCCCCTGCGCCTGTTGGCGGGTTGAATATTGTGTTCTTCGGGTGTCAAGGACCGTGAGCATATCCTAACTCGCTGTGCTCGCTCCGGTATCCCTCCCTCGGCTTTGCCGTCCTTGACACCTTGGACATAAAAAGCGCTGTATCCAGTGCATCAAGAAGTTCACTCACCGCCTCGAACGCCTCATGCTTGACAGGGGCTTGTGGCTTTAATGAAATCGACCACTTTACCAACCAGTAAAATCATCGATTGGATTAAAGGTCCGGCGGCTGGATGACCCTGGCTAGAAGAGTCCAAATGGCTGAAATGACCATCTGATTAGGCATACCGAATTTGTGCAAACTACTTTGCGCAAATTAAGCGCGCTTAATCTTTTGGTTCTCGTGACTTGTTGCTGAGCTTGTCTGAGTCCAATAGCAGAAGCTCTTCGCCTGCAAGGTGGCTGCCAAGTTCTTTCTCTAGCTTCTCTATGGTCGGTAGCTCGTTGCTGAGTGCTTCTGGTAGGGCTTCTGCCAGCTTATACTCAGAGACGCCTACAGGATTCGTGGCTATAGAAGTCTTGTCCGCCTACTTCAAGATGGTACTGGCTGCCTATAAAGGCAAAGCCAGCGCCCAGCTCAAGAAGGAAATCACGCAACCGTTCCAGCAAGCCTTTTTCCAGTCCACGCTCAAGCAGGTCTGTGCCGGCGGCGAGAAAGTCGAAATTGTAGGGATCCTTGAGTATTTGTTCTGCCAACTCTGATTGCGGTTTCGGTAGCGCGGACTGAAAGTTTGTAATGGCGCGTCCCTGACGGGCGTAAAGATTGCTTTCAATCTGATGAACCATCACATCACGAGTCCAGCCGTGCTCAACTGTCTGGATGGCATACCAGTTACGCTCCGAAGCCTTCTTCACTTTTTCAATAAGTGTCCGGTTGTGGTGCCATGTGATTTTTGACAGCACAGCCTCCACGAAATCCTTGTCTGGATAGGTTTCGGCGAAGGTACGCATGTATTTCAGGTTACGCGCCGAAAAACTCTTCAGGTCTGGAAAGAGACGGCGCAGGTCTAATGCGAGCTGATCAATGACCTTTGCGCCCCAGCCTTGCGGCTTCTGGCGCTCAAGGATTTCATGCGCATATGCAGTTTACGGCAAGGCCAACGCAACTGGGCATGGCTGATGGATTGGGTGAGTTCCTTTAGGAAGTCATCGTACCCACCGACGACCTCCGGTAGCTGTTCCTTTGACATCAACTCACCCGTACCTTGACAAATCGATCAGTGGACAATGACAAGAAGGAACTCCGATAATTAGAAGGCAGTAAGTATAACCTCTTTGTTTCTGGCTACCTGCCTACGGCACCTACTGGCGGCTCGTTTCGCGGAGGTACAAACTAAGGTTCATGGATGTCATTTGGCGCTCAATCATATGGCTGGCGGGCGACCGTCGAATGTCCTCCGACCGGTTGCCGGTATCGCCAACGGCATTGTCTCCATGGGCATTAGGCTGTGTATGTCTGGTATCGAAGCTGTCGCACGGATTTTTGGAGCTTCGCTTGGCAGCATGATTAAGTTGCCACCGGCAGGCAGACCCGGGTATCCTCGGTGATCACCGGAAAGCTGTCGCGTATCAGGCTATTGAGTGCTTCGCGCATGGGCCATACATTGCGGCGGAGGACCAGAAGATCTCTCTTGATCTGATGCAACTCGGCGACCAGACCTTTCTCGGGACTTTCGAGAATTACCGACCTCTTACTTACGGGAGCCCAGGTAGGGATTGTAGCCTGGTTGCGGGCCGGTGGCGACACCACCTGCAGGGATGCCTTCGTCTTTCTGGGTTACCGTGAGTTGCGGATAGGGAATCTCGATGCCTCTTTCGTCGAACTTCTTCTTGAGTCGGCGGTTGAATTCACGGCCGACGCCCCATTGCTTGATCGGTCTGGTCATGGTCCGGGCTCTGACAATCACCGCCGAGTCTTCGAATCGCTCGAGACCCATGACCTCCAGGGGCTCCAGTATGTCGTCGGCGTAATCGGGATCGGATCGCAGGTCCTCATCCACCTCTTTCATGACCTCGATCACCTCGTCCACGTCTTCTTTGTAGGAGACGCCGATGTCGAATACATAGCGTGAGAAGGTCTTGGTCATATTGGTGACCACACCGATCTCGCCGCTGGGAATGTAGTGGACGTTGCCGTGCAAGTCCCTGAGCACCACCATGCGCAGTGTCACCTTCTCGACCGTGCCGCTCTTGTCGGCGATCTGCACCACATCGCCTACCCTGATCTGATCCTCGAAGAGAATGAAGAATCCGGAGATGACATCCTTGACGAAACTCTGGGCCCCGAAGCCGACAGCCACACCCAGGACGCCGGCGCCAGCCAGGATCGGCCCGATATCGATGCCGATCTCTTTGAGGATCATCATGCCTGATACTCCGATCACTACGGTGATCATGAGGTAGCGGACGACCGAGCTCATGGTGTCGGCGCGTTTCTTGATCTCCGAGCCTTCCTTGTTGTGCAGGAAGAGCGACAGCAGATTCTTGGAGAAGAGATTGATGGCGTTCACCCCGAAAAGGCTCAGGCCTAGAATGAGGAGAATCTGGAGACCCGGTGAGATCATCCAGTCCTTGGCGTCGTCGATATAATCGTCCAGGTTCTTCTGGCTCGGTCTCTTGGCGAACCGGCGTTTTTCGGGCTTGCTCTGGACTGGCTGGGCGATAAGTCTGCGCTCTTCGGACCGGGCCTCGCTTTTCTCCTGTGTCTCGGTATCCTGCTCTTCACCGGTCTCGGTTTCTACAGGTTCGCTCTCTGCCGTGGCGACCGGCTCCTCTACGGCCTCGGGCTCGGTCTCAGTTGCTGCGCTCTCTGTCTCTGGTCGAGGCTCCTCTACCATCTCGGTCTGGCCTCGAACCGGGGGAAGCTCGGGGCCGAGATAGACATGGCTGTCTTTAGCAGGACTGCTCTCCTGGGCGCGACCGGCGACGCAGAAGCTGCAGAGCAGGGCTGCAGCAAAGAGGACTGCAAGAAGGATTTTAGGATTGACTCGATAATTCAAAAAAGGCTCCAGGGATTGCCAAGAGCTTAAATTGTATATCGATTGAGTTGCCAGGTCACCGGAACAGGACATGGTTGTAAGCAGGTTTTACATATGAGATTCTGCTCATGTGTGCGTGTCATTTGCTTGCATCGACCAGCGCGTCCAGGGTATCGAGCTCGAGCAAGCGCTGGTCGAGCTTGCCAAGGGACAGGGGGACCTGCCCGCCAATGATGAACTTCTGGCTTCTGGGCCGTTTGATGGAGGACAGCGCGTCGGCAAGATAGAGGCTGTTGCTGACGGTATAGACAGTTGCTGCCGAAGCGACGGTCTTGTTGAAAGAGTATGATCGATCTGGCAGAGCCGAGCCGGAGAAGATGAGCATGGTGCCCCAGGCGAGCTTCGGAGCCGCGATGGCCGTGTTCATCAAGACCCGGTGGGCGAACTGGCGGTCGGCTTTGCTCACCACCTCGGCTTCTCTTTCGAGCTGGTGGCTCAGGAGCTCGAGCTCGGCTTTATAGACCACATGACGCTTCCTCAGCCCGGGAGGATACTTGCTTTCCGGAATGGCTGCCATCTCGCGGGAAAGCACGTCAAGGGCTGTCTGCATCTTTTCGAATGAACTCGATCCTGAACTCAATCCTGAACTTGAGCCTGAGCCGGGAATCTCAGCGAGCATTTCAGAAAGGCTGGCTGCCCGGGCACGCTTCGTGAAATAGCGGTTGATGAACGGGCTTGCCATGACCGTCGAGGACGAGACTACGAAGCCTATGCCCGATGGTACCGCCAGGGTCTTATTGCCGGTGCTGGCGGTGAGGAGCCCCATCAGGGATCCGCCATAGCCACCGGCACCGGTGGCAACCAGACCGTTCAGATAGCTGACATTGCGGCTCACGACATTGCCGTGCCGCTCGGCATAGAAGCGTGCGAACTCCTCGATACAGAGGTCGCGCATCAGCTCGAGCACCCGGGTCTCGTGCTCGATCAGCCTGGCGGTTTGCGGGTCGCCCCTCAGGGGAGCAAGCTCTTTCTGCCGTCCGGCCAGGAGCTCGTCGATCTCGGCCTGGAGACCCTTGATACTGGCGAGGACCGACCCGGGATCGAGTTTCTTCCTTTTGACCGATCGGTCTTTGATTTTGTCCAGGAGCGCTTCGGTCAGAATGCCGCCCTGAATGATGCCCTGACCGGTGACCAGCATGGCGCTTCCATACTCGAGTACCGTGGGATCGGGGCTCTTCGTCGCCCAGCGCTCGGTGGCGAGTACCGTGCTGCCGGCAAGAGCAAAACCGGCAGACAGGAAGTTGTAGGCGAACTGGCGAATGGTGCGGAATTTCGACTGATAGGCGTTGGCGATCCGGAATCGGGTGTTCAGCTTGAGGATCTCGAGCTGGCGGTCGAGTATCCGGTCGGTGGCGCCGGTAGCGGCTTCCAGTGCCAGCACCGGTGCCTGGCTCAGGAAGAGCGCGGCAGCCAGAGCGGTGGCTGTGGCTGTCAGACGGATCAGCGAGGTCCTTTCACTCCGGCCAGGCTCAGTACGATTTCCCATTCATTCTCGGTGACCGGCTGGATGGAGAGTCTGGCACCACGCCTGGTGACCATCATCTCCTCGAGACCCTTTGTTTCTTTCAGCTCGGTGAGGCTCACTTCTCTGGGTAGCTTGGCGACATAACGAATGTCCACCATATACCAGGTAGGCTCCTTTTTCTTGCTCTTGTCGTCGAAATATTTCGCGTCCGGATCGAATGCTGTATGGTCCGGATAGCCGTTCCTGTCGATCTCGGCTATGCCGGCGATTCCGGGCGGACTGGAGTTGCTGTGATAGAAGAAGACGAGGTCGCCCTTCTTTATGGTATCCCTGAGAAGATTGCGGGCCTGATAATTGCGCACGCCTTCCCAGTACGTGACCTTGTCCGCCGCGAGATCGTCGATGGAGTAGACATCCGGTTCGGACTTGAAGAGCCAGTATTGTTTCGTCTTGTTCGCCATCGCTTAAGGGTATTAAGAAATGGCGCAAAGTTCAAGTGTCAGCGGCTCACAACCCTCTTTATCCTGGTCACGCCGGCGCTGTTCGTCACCGGGACCACCATGATCGAAGGCAGTTCTTCGGTGCGGATCATGGCATGGGCCGGCAGACCACCATGAAGAGGCTGATGCGGGTATGCCGCTTGAGGTACCATGGCATAGTGCTGACCGGGAATCGGTGCATACTGGAGCTGCGCTCCGGGGTGCTGCTGAAAATGCTGAGGCATCTGGACCTGTGCGGCAGGGTGATGATGCTCGGCAGCCTGGGTGGCGCCGCCGCTGTATATCTCGGTGTCGTCGGGATGGAGGCTGCGCTCCCAGGCATTGAGAGCGACCAGACCCAGGGTGACTATGAAAGCCATCACCGTGATTATGGTTACGTGTCGTTTGGTGCTCTGGTCCTGAGAGAGCTCGGCACATCCGCAAGGGCATTTGCCCAGTATTCCGCCATTATCTTCGCTTTGCTGAATCATATCTTCGTCCATTCTAAGAATTGCCAGGGTTGCCATTCGTACTAATCAGGCGGATTCCTGTCCAGGCTCTCGGTCTGGATTCATTCTGGAGCCTGGGATGCCCATCGTCTATGGGGGGAATACGAACGGGATATTTCAGGGGTGAGTGTAATAGGGAACCGCCTGACCATAGGTGTTCACCGGCACATATTGCTGGGCGTAGCGCGGCTGGCCGGCCGGCACCAGGACATAGCCCTGGCTGTAATAATAGTTGGGGGCAGCGGCCTGTACAGCGCCTGCATCCTGACCGGACTCGCTCTTGCTCAATTTGCAGAGCATGGCCAGCATGGAGCAGCCAATCGCTACCACCAGGGTTATCCTCAACACGGTGGCTACGCCTTTACTGATCTTCCTGCGACCGTAACGATATAGAACTGCGTCTCTTCTTGCTTTGTCCAGGCCGTTCCTATCATTGAAGTCTCTGATATCTTCTTTCAGTTCCTGTGGTGCTACGAACATGGTTTTCTCCGTCTAACCATTGATTCAGCCACTGATGCCTGCCCACTCCACTCTGAAGGGCGCGAGGGCGGATGTCAAGAAGGGTTAAAGTCAACCGGGGTGAGATTACGAAGTCTTTCAGCAAATTCAGTCTCTGATTGCGCTCCAGTCATACTCAGTGACGCCGGTCGCCGGTTTCGAGACCGCCGGCTTAGATGGCCTGCTGCCTCTCTTGCCCCGGCTCTGACGGGAGGGCTGGTAGTATTCGGGCTGGACCGGAGCCGTCCTGTCCGGTAGCTCTGCCGGGGCACCGTCGGTGAGAAGGGCTCCTCTGGGCGCTGGATGATTGCGATAGAAGGCGGTCATATAGCGTTTCCAGATCGGCGCCGCTACGGTACCACCGGTGATATTATGGCCTTTGACCGGACGATTGAGGGAATTGCCTGTCCAGACTGCGGTTACCGTATCGGGGGTGAAGCCGACGAACCACAGATCCCTCGATTCGTCCGCGGTGCCGGTCTTGCCCGCCGAAGGGATGCCTGACAGCCGGGAGCGCGTGCCGGTCCCTGATTCCACGACCTTTCTGAGGATGTCCGTAAGCTCGGCGGTGGCCTTCAGGTCCAGGCTGCGCAAGGGAGTGGCTTCGAATTCCGCCAGCACATGCCCTTCGCCGTCCTCCATTCTTCTTATCAGGCGAGGCTCGATATACATTCCTCCCCGGGCGATGGTGGAATAGGCGCCGGCCATGGTCAGGGGCGACGCGGCGGAAGATCCCAGGGAAAGCGAGAGAGCACGTGCCAGCTCGTCTTTGATCCCGGCCCGGCGGGCGGTATCGATGATGGTATCAAGACCGATCTGTTGAGCGATCCTGACGCTGCAGACGTTGCGTGAATATGCCAGAGCTTCTTCGGCGGTAATCATACCCATGAATTTCCTGTCGAAGTTCTGCGGTTCCCAGATCTTGTCCCCGTCGTCCATGACCTGGAGAGGACCGTCCAGAATCTGCGAATAAGGAGTGATTACGCCATTCTCGAAAGCAGAGAGATAGACGAATGGTTTGAAGGAGGAACCCATGGTATGCGGGTGCACGGCACAGTTCCACTGGTGCTCGAGATAGTCGCCCAGCCCTCCAACCATGGCGAGCACCGCACCATCGTCGAGACGAATGCTCACCAGTGCTGCCTGATCGAGACCCGCCGGCAGGTGCGTCGAGGCGAGAACCGACTCGGCTGCTTTCTGGGCGGCAGGATCGAGATTGGTATAGACCTTCAGTCCTTTATGCCTGGTATAGCTCAGGCTGGACTTTATATAGTCGGCTACATAGCCGCAATAGTATGGATAAGGAGGAACGAACTGCTCATGGGCTTGCTGGCTCGAGGGAGGAGCGAAGATAACGCTCTCTGAAGCTGCCAGCTCGGCTTCGAAAGGTGTTATGAAGCCGTATTCGCTCATCTGGGAGAGGACGGTTCTCTGTCTCATCATGGCGCTGTAGAGATTAGCCCGGTCGCCCAGGTGCGACGGTGATTTGATCAGACCGGCCAGAAATGCTCCCTCGGCGGCGCTCAATTGCGATGCATGCTTGCCGAAATAAGTCCTGGCCGCCTGCTCTATGCCGTAGGCGCCATTGCCGAAATATATCTGATTGAGATAGATCTCCAGGATCTTCTCTTTACCGTATCGGCGCTCGACCTCGGAAGCCACGATGCCTTCGGCCAGTTTCAGGGGCAGGGTGCGCTCCGATTCTTCATAGAAGATATTCTTGACCAGTTGCTGGGTCAATGTGGAGCCGCCCTGGACCGGCTTGCCGGCGCTGAGATTGGCGGCTGCCGCTCTCATGATGCCCACCAGGCTGACCCCGGAGTGCTCGTAGAAATAGTGGTCCTCGGCTGCCAGAACGGCTTTTATCGCGTAGGGCGAGACCTGATCGAGCTTGATCACCTCGCGTCTTTCTTTGGCCGGGAAAGTACAGATGAGCTTGTCATTGATGTCGTAGAGCTGCATCTCGGCGCCGGGATTGTAGTTCTCCAGCATGGAGAGATTGGGGATTCTGGCCAGGTGAACCCAGGAGAACATGAGGACGACACAGACCACCATGGCTGTTAGCAAGGTGATGCTGGACACAGTCACTCGAATAGAGGTGAAGAAATTTGCGACGACGGGCTTGACTCCATCGAAGCGTTTCAGACGCCTGTACTGATCGGATTTTGCCATATCCTGATTATAGGCTTAGAGAGTGATTTCCGGCTCTTCGTCCGTGACCACCGCGCAATCCACCATGGTATTGCCGTGAGAGACGAAACCGAGTTTCCTGGCAGCAGCCCGGGAAACGTCGATGACTCCTTTGCCGAAGGGACCGCGATCGTTGATGCGGACCACGCAAGTCTTGCCGTTACGCTTGTTCTTGACCTTGACCCTGGTGCCGAAAGGCAGGGAGCGATGAGCGGCTACCAGGTCTTCTTTGTCGTGGGGCTGTCCTGAAGCCGTCTTCTTGCCGTGCAGCCTGTCTGCATAGAAATGCGCCAGACCGCTGAATTTCTTGCCGGGACTCTTGCCATCGGTATTGCCGCCCTCTGCGGAAGCTCCGGGAGCTGTCAGAATCAGGGCAAGAGCTGTGATTGGTACTAAGTGCGATGCTCTCATGACTGTATTTTTACATCACAAGTAAGCTCTGTTGCATTAGAAATGCTCACTAGAAGTGATCTCGCTCCTGAAAACCCGGATCTCAAGAGTAACGATCGGTTCCTTTTTAGAGGAATTGCGCGGGCATAGCTGTTTTTTCCTTAAATTTTGAACTATTTTCCGCCTTCAGGCGTCTTAATTGGCAGAGCACTTCCCTCAGAGGTTTGATCATGACCAGACTTATCAATTTCGGCCTGGCGGCCGTCATGGGAGCTTCGATTTTCTTCAGTCAGAGCCTGCCCGTTGCCGCTCAGGAGTCCGAGACCCCTGACCTGGATACGGTCATCGAGGTCCTGGTGGACAGCGACTCCACCGAGGCTATTCTGGCGCAGCTCCCTCCCCAGCTCACGGATCCCGCTGAGAGCGCTCAGGCGCCGGCAGTAGAAGAGATTGCTCTGGCCCCTATGATGGCTACCCAGCTCGAAGCAGCTCATATGGGCAAAGACAAAGACAGTTGCCCGGTCACCGGCTCCTGCCCGCGTATGGGAAAAGGCTGCGGGATCTCCTCGGTACTCGAGGGTGACAACGCTATCACCGACGACCAGCGTGAGAGTCTCTACAAGCTCAAGAATCAGCTTCTCGACGAGATCGGTCCCAAGTGTCTCGCTTACGCTTCCCAGAAGCGCGCTCTCAAAGATGCCATGACCCAGAGCGAGCTTTCGGAGAAGTCCATCCAGAAGATGATCGACAGCATCGCTTCCCTGAAATCCGACATGACCAGGATCAAGCTCTCCTACAAGCTCAAAGCCGCTCAGGTGTTCACCCCCGAGCAACGCAAAGCGCTCCATATGGCTATGATCAAGGGATGCGGTCACAGACACATGCACTCGGGCATGATGCGGATGATGATGATGCGCAAGATGATGGGACACTAGAACACCATCTCAGCCTTATATCGAGGTGTGGGACCGGTGAGATTCTCGTCGGTCCCGCATTTTGTAAGAAGGCTTGCCAAGAGCCAGGGAGGCAATGCCCATGAGAATTAGAACAACGATTACAGTCATTTCTTTTCTGGTCGGCTCGGTGGTCTTTCTCGAATCGCCATCGCAAGGCGCCGACAGCGGCTCGCGCAAGCTCTCCACCTCAGAGCTCCGGGCGATAATCATCCAGGACAAAGCCCTGGCCTCGGCCCAGGATGTCGAGGTTGTGGGCACCGGTCCCCAGGTGACTGTCATGACTGCTCCGGCGCCGGGCACTGCCGAGAAGGATTTGAAGATAGACGCCATGTTCGTGGCTCGCTCCCTCATCGAGGCGGTGCCCGGTCAGATCGAGGCGGTGAAAGTCCTCTATAACACTCATGGTAGGGACGCCCGCTTCGTGATCATCAATAAGCTAACTGTGGATCGATTTGGGAGCGGCAAGATCAGTGCCGAGGATCTGCTCGCTTCTCTGAGCCTGGAGACTGTGGGCAGGGATGGCCAGGCGGAGTCCCGGGTCGCTCCGGGACCATTGATGGAGCGCCGTCTCTTGATTTCGCGCCGCATTGACGAGCTGAAGAATGCCGGCACCGATGTCCGACATTATCAAGAACTCTTCGATGCCATCGAGACTCAGGTACGGGGCAAACAGCCGAGCAATCTCGAAAAGAGCGTCGCTGATCTCGAGACCAGGCTATCCGAGCAGGAAGAGGATCTTGCTCAAGCCAGGCGTACAGCTCAGGGCAAGGGAGTTCCGGGGATTAAAAAAGCCGAGGCGCCGAAAGAGTCCATGCTCTTGCTGCGTGTTTACAGCATGCGGGCCCCGGAGATAATGCGGCGACTGTCCCGGGGGCAGAGCCCCGATCTGGCAGCCTGTACCAGGCTCGGCACCGAGATCGACAAACTGCTCAAGGGTGGCAAGACCGATGAAGCAGCAGCTAAGATAAAAGAGTTCTCCCGGCTCGCTTCTCGAAGCCTCGGTTACGAGCCTTTCAATGTCACCGGCCGTCACCCTCCGGGCAAGCCTCCCAAAGCCGGCAAAGGCGGTCAGCCGCCCCAGGGATCCAGGGGGCAGAATGCCTTTTTTCCCCGCAAATTCAGAGATAACGAGCAGAACGGACCATGACCGGCGAGACCGAACCCGACGAAAAGGAGACCAGGACCGATAGCACCGGTAGCGGTCAGCGTCGGCTCGACAGCGATCCTTTTATCGGTGCCACCCTGGCGGATCGATTCGTCATCGAGGGCACCATCGGCACAGGCGGCATGAGTGTCGTCTACAAAGCCAAGCAACTCAATGTCGATCGTTATGTGGCGATCAAGACGCTCAAGCTCCGGGTGGACACCAAGCCGGTCTTCAGGGAGCGCTTCCGGCGCGAGATCGAAAGCCTCTGCGCTCTCAGCCATCCCAATATAGTCACCGTATATGATTGCATCATCGGCGAGGACGATCAGCCTTATATCATCATGGACTATCTCCGGGGAAGAAGCCTGGAGAAGCTACTCCATGACGAAGGTCCCCTCGCTCTGCCGCGTTTCGTTCAGATCTTCAGCCAGGTTTTGAGCGCTCTGGGACACGCCCACGAAAGAGGAGTGATCCATAGGGATATAAAGCCGGGCAATATCGTCCTCATGGACGACGAGATGGATTTCGTCAAGGTCGTCGACTTCGGTCTTGCCCGTATAGGCCGGGACGAGCGCAAGCTCACCAACTCAGGCGAGCTCTGGGGGAGCCCGCCTTATATGAGTCCGGAGCAGTGCGCCGGGGAGTCCGGGGACCATCGCTCCGATATCTATTCCATGGGTTGTGTCATGTTCGAGCTCCTTATGGGAGTCGATCCTTTTGCCAGCGACAATATAATAGCCCTGGTGCACAAGCACCTGAACGATGCGCCCCCGGCTTTCGCTTCCATCAATCCCCGGACCGATATTCCCCCGGCTCTCGAGCAGGTGGTGATGAGAGCTCTCTGCAAGAATCCGGACGAGCGCTTCCAGTCTGCCGGCGAGATGCGGAAGGCTTTATTAGATTGTCTCGACGATCCGGTCGCCCGTCTGGCTATCGACGGGGCGAGTCCGCGCACCGTCGTCACGGGCATGGTCGATCATCGCGGTCAGTGGCTCCTGGCTGCTATTACAGTGCTTCTGATTGTCGTAGCGGTGGTGGGATTCAGCGGTGCTTTCCGGGCAGAGCAGGCTCTCACCCGGAGCCCCGAGCCCGAGAGCCAGGATGTTTCCAGCGCACCGGCAACGGTGCTTCCGGTGGAATCGCCTCCCGTATCGACGCCGGTTGAGAAAACGGTCGAGACCAAACCCGTGGTGGAAACAAAGCCGCCGGTACAATCGGTGCAAAAAAACAAATCTCATACCACCGGAGGCAAGACCAGGAGCAGGGCGCGGACTGCTGAGTCGTCAGCAGTTAGGGCTACATCAGTCCCTGCTGAATCGCGCTCGAGTTCTGCTAAGAAGGACCCCTGGGGCGAGCTCCGCCGCTTGAAGAGGGGTCATTGACCGTATAAACTTTTTCTTCTGCAAATTTGAATAGCCAGCGCATATGCGACGAGCTCTTCAAATTTCGCTGGAGTCTTGATAAGAGCCCACGAAAGGCTATTATTGAGTAATGAGTCAAGTATCGAATCCGCTTCCGACGGCGGGTGCATTGGCCTCCAATTCGCACACGTCAAAAATGGTTCCCGGTGGGATCACTTTCCGGTCGCCACTTCGATACCCGGGGGGCAAGCAGAGGGCAATCGCTCAAATTTCAACCATGTTGCCCGGGAAGGCGGCGGAGTATAGAGAGCCCCTCGTGGGCGGTGGAAGTGTGTTCCTCCATGCTAAATCTGTCTCGCTTGCGAAGAGGTATTGGATTAACGATAAGTTCAAGGAGCTGACTTCATTCTGGAAGTCGGTAAAAGATCCGGAAGTGTGTCGTAAGTTGATTGCGGAACTGGAAGACCTGCGCTCCGGATTGGCTTCAGCGAAAGAGATCAAGGAGTACTTCCTGAAGGCTAGAGAGGAGAAGCCAGATTCAGAATTTAGAGAAGCCTTCCTGTTCTTCTTCTTTAATAGAGTAACATTCTCGGGTACAACCAGGGCTGGTGGCTTCTCGAGCTCTGCCAGTCTGAGGCGGTTCACTGCATCGTCCATTGAAAGGCTCGCTCCGATGCCTGCAGCACTTAGTGGAACCAGAATTACGAATCTCGATTTCGAACACGTAATAGACAAGCCCGGGAAAGATGTCTTCATCTTTTTGGATCCACCATACCATACGGCTACTAAGCTTTACGGACACGGGGGAAGGCTTCATTCGTTTGACCATGAACGCCTGGCACAGTGCCTCAAGGCTTCAGAGCACCGCTTTCTCGTTACCTACGACGACTGCCCCGAGATTCGAGCTCTCTTCGATTGGGCAAATATAAAAACCTGGAATCTGCAGTATGGAATGAACAATTGCAATCTTAAAAGAGAGAGCAAGGTAGGAGCGGAGTTGTTCATTTCAAATTATTGATGCTTGGGTTCTGGTCAACTAAACTATGATTTGAATACCAGCTGCCTTCGCGCGCTTGATGACCTCTGACGTGAACGAGGCGACTTCGCGACTATGAGTCATTGATAGATCGATGCGTGCTCGGCTCGCTGGGCTTCCTGCCGGCTCTGGCTATCTTTGATGGCATTGGCTCGGGCTGCCATCTTGGCTGCCTTGGTCTTTTTGTCCAGGGCTCTGAGGGTGGTGGCATAGTTCTCCAGCATGCTCACCAGGGACTCGCCTTCCCTCCCCCGGGCCATGGTATGCACGTCGATGGCTTGCTTGTAGACAGGCTCGGCCTGGTCGTGCTTTTCCTGTAGCCGGTATAGATCCGCCAGGCGGGCCATGGCATAGGCTACTTCTATATGATGCGCTCCCAGGCTCTTGCTTCTTGCCGAGATCGCCTTGCGGCACAGGGTCTCGGCGGCCTTGTAGCGCTTCAGCTCTGCCAGCACATCGATATAGTTGTTGAAAGAGCGAATCACGTCCGGATGGTCCGGGGCGAATTTCGTGGATCTAATAGTATAGGACCGGACCAGATAGTCGGCGGCGGTTTTCAAATCGCCTTTCTGGTAATAGAGCCCACCCAGATAAGACAGGGTGGTGGCGACATTCTCGTGATTCTCGCCGAGGATCTCTTCCTGCATGGCAAGGGCTTTGCGCCAGTAGTCGCCGGCCTGGTCATGCTTGCCCTGCTCGAAAAAGAGCTGTCCGATCTCGCAGAGACTGTTGGCGACTTTCGGGTGCTCGGCACCGAAAGCCTCTTCCCTGAGCTTCAGGGCTTCTACTCCTATTTTCTCGGCTTTGTCATAGGAGCCCGAGATCATATGACAGCGACAGATATGATCCAGGACCTCGGCTACGTTGGGATGCTTCTCTCCGAAGCTTTCTCTGTAGAGGTCGGCGAGCCGGTGCCAGAGAGCCAGAGCCTCGTCATAGAAGCGGAGCTCTTCTTTGATCTCGGCCAGGCTCGAGATTATCGATTGCAGCTCCGGCGAGTCGGCGCCCACAGCCTCGGTCTTGATCTCCAGGGCTTTGTGCATGAAGAGCTCGGCTTTGTCCAGGCGTCCTTGCTTTCGGTAGACCTGGGCGAGATTGGCCAGGCTCTCGGCGGTTTCGGGATTGTTCTGCCCGAATAGCTTTTTTTGCAGGATGAAGAGCCTGATCAGGACATTTTCAGCTTCGCTGAATTTTTCCTGGGTTCTATAGATCGCGTCGAGATGCTTGAGACTCTTGATCACTTCCTGATCGTCCGTGTTGGCGTCTTTCTCGAAGATCTCGGTGGCTCGCACACAGATCTGCTCGGCGATATCATGACGATCGATCTCGAAATAGAGCGCCGCCAGCTTGTCCAGAGTCTCGCCCACCTCGGGGTGCTCGCTTCCGAGCTGGCCTTCTCTGATCTCCAGGCTGAGTGTATAGAGCTCTTCGGCGCGGTCATATTCTTTGCGCAGTAGGGCGAGCTTTGCCAGGCGATCGTAGGTGGCGGTGAGCTCCAGCTCGGGCTGGGAGAGGGTCTCTGTCTTGATCCTGAGCACCCGGTTGAGAAGCTGCTCCGCTTCGCCATAATGCCCCTGCATCTCATACATCTCGGACATGCCTTCCATGTATGGTATCAAATGCGGTTGACGCGATTCGGGGATCTTGTCGATGACGAACCAGAGCTTTTCGTAGACCGAGCTGGCGTCAGTGAGGCGGTTGGAGTTTTTGTAGAGATTGGCCAGGGCACCCATGGCTGCGATCACGTCGGGATGGGAGGCGCCCAGGAGCGGTTCGCGGATGCTGATGCAGCGTTCATAGATAGGCTCCGCCTCGGTCCAGCGTCCGGTCTCGTCGTAGAGAATACCGAGGGCGAAGAGGACTTCACCCACACCGATATCGGCTTCTCCCAGGAGTCTTTCTCTTTCTTCCAGGCAAGCGAGAAAGCGCTCTTCGGATTCGAGCAGGTTGCCTCGCACGTGCAGGATCTCGCCCAGATCGAACAGGCAGCCGGCATGATCGGCGTCTTCCGCGCCCAGGGCTTCCCGAAGCTCGATGACACGCCGGCAGAGGTCTTCGGCTTCGCCTAATCTTCCGCGGCGGTAATAGATCCGGTAGAGACGGTTGAGGGTCTCCACCAGTTCGGGGTCCCTGGGACCCGAGTATCGCTCTCGCTCCTGCCCGGCACGCTCGAGAAGCTCTTCGGCTTCCTGGTACTTTTCCTGGTGGCATAGGACTTCGGTGAGCTTTTCGAGAGTGAGGGGAAGACGTTTGTCTCCCGGCTCGAATTGCTCGGCTTCGGCAAGGGCTTTGCGCCAGAGAATCTCGGCTTCGGCGAAATTTCCGTATTCGAAAGCATGGTCAGCGTCGGCTTTGAGGTGACTCCACCTGGAACTCATCTTGCCTCTTGTCTATTGCGGGAATTGTTCCAATAGGATATCAGAGAGGCCTGTCAATATTGATATGTTGTCATTAGCAACGGGGGGTCTTATCTGGCGTAGACTGTATGCGCTATCAGTTGTTCGTACTGTTATCGGGACACCATGGTCGAAGCGCAGAAAGTCGAAGCCCTGCCCTCTGTCGAGGATATCCTCGCATTGCCCGAGGATATACCGGATCGAGCAGAGAGGACCTGCCGCATGCTCGGCAGGCTCCTTGCCGGTCTCGAGAGTGCCGACGAGCGCCAGCTCTCGGTGCGAGTCCTGCACGATCTGGCCGCAGCGCTCGAAGGTAAGAGCCTTCCTCATTTGATTCTCAGGGCCATGCCGGTGCCCGGTCTCGAACGCCCGATCCGATTGCTTCTCACCCCGGCGGTTTTTTCCCCTGAGATGTGGGGACAGACTTTCGCCGAAGGTCTCATGAAAGTGCCGGAGCAGTTCGACGGCACCAGGGTGGTGGAGCTCGGCACCGGCTCGGGCTGGATCAGCCTGCTGCTTCTATTCCGCACCAACGTCCAGGAAGTGGTCGGTCTTGATATCAACCCGGTGGCGGTCACCATGGCTCGTCTCAATGCCTGGCTTAACGGCACCCGCGAAGACGGCTCGGTGGTGCTCAGTCAGGCCGGGGCTCCCATTGTCGGAGCTTTCCGGATTGTCGAATCGGACCTTCTCCAGGCCGTGATCGCCGAGAGAGAGGACTTCGATCATGTGATCGGCTGCATACCGCAGGTACTCCATCCGGAAGGCCATACCGAGGCAGCCGAGCCGCGTCTGAGCGAGCGCGAGCTCTATGATCTGAGCAATTATTGTTTCGAGCAGGGCATTCTCGAAGATCGATTCGGGCTTCCCCTCATCGCCAGGGCTCTCGAGCAAGCCCAGGTCTGTCTCAAGCGCGGCGGCAAAGTCACCCTGATTCTGGGAGGACGGCCCGGTCCCGATGCCATCGCCTCGATGTTCGTGCGTCGGGGCTACGAGCCGGAGATTCTCTGGAGCCGGCGGATCACTCAAGCCGATGACACCGACCTCAAATCCCTTGTCAAGCTCGAGCAAGCCCACGGGATCAAATTCCATTTCTTCATGTCCCGCAATTCCCGGGAGTCTCTATCTGCCGAGACGGCTGTGAGGATGCTCCAGGCCGGTCACGACGTCTATCACGATCTTCTGGTCTACCGGGCCACCACCGCTTTCGAGAAAGCAGCCTTCGGATTCGTCTCCAACCTCCATCGTATGTCTCTGGATACTTTGCGGAAGGAGCTGGATTTCTCGCGAATGACCGAGGAGCAGATGAGCTTTCTCGATCGGCTCTCCCAGGAGCTCCTCAAGTCCAGGACTATCCCCTATCCCCATGAGCGCGGCGATCTCAGCCTGCGCAAGCGGCTCTCCAAATTTCTGAGGATCTATTGCCATTTGCCGGTGGAGGCAGACGAGATGTTCGTGGCTCCGGAGCGCAGCGAGCTGCTTTCTATGGTAGTGAATATGGTGGCGAAGCAGTCTTGCTCGGTCCTCCTGTCCGAGTCGCTCCGCGAGGTCTATGGCAGACTCGGTCAGGATTTGTTCGTAGACACGATCTGGTGCAACGACGATCTCTCCGAGATCCTCGAGCTCGACGACGTGCTCGCGCCTTCGGTGGTGGTGCTGGCTCCCAGGCAGTTCGTGAGACCCTCCCCCATTGTTCTGTCGGCTCTTTTCGATCATGCTCGCAAGCACCCGGATACTTATTATGTAATCGACGACTCCGCCAATTTCGAGATCGGATCGCAACTCGACGCCAATATGATGATCCGGCTTGCCGGACAGATGGAGCTGCCCGAGAATGTCGTGCTTCTCTACGGGCTGATCAAAAATGTGGTGGCGCCTGATCTGGAGCTCTCTTTCATTCTCAATGCCCCTCTTTCATGGATCGAGGCTTTCGACGTCGCCTCCGAGCTCACCTATTCTCGGATACCCTATCCGAGCCAGCTCTATTACGAATGGCTCTTCGACGACCTGCTCTCATTTCCCTTCCCGGTGGAGACCATCGACTCCAATTACGGCAACCGCAAAAAAGCGGCGCCGGAGAGAGCGGAGTTTCTTGTAGCTGCGTCGGATCCTGTTTTCGCTCCCAAACCTGTTGATGTGGAGGACCCTGAGCTTATCCGGCTCGACTACGGAGAATTCGAGTATCCGGTTCCTGATCTCCTGGTCAGAGGAATCATCAAAGGTTTTGTCGAGCCCGAGAGCGATTATCTTCCCGAGGTGCTGCGTTATCGAATCGCTTCGTATATGGACGGAACCAGGCAGACCATGATCCTCCCTGATCGAGTCGTGCTTTCTCAGGGCGTCTTCCCTCTTTTCGGCGCATTTCTCAAAGGTGTGTGGAAGCAGCTCGGCCGGGCCCCCCGGGTGCTCCTGCCCGGTGGCTCGTACGGACCCCTCTATCCGATGATCGCTTATCACGGTGCCCGGGTCATACCGCTTGGAACCGAAGCCGAAAGAGGATTCCTCTTCGACGTCAAGCAGCTCCGATCTCTGGATCAGAAGCCCGATGTGCTCTGGCTCACTCAGCCCAATAATCCCAGCGGTCTCTTTTTCGAGTCGAGCCAGGTGGCTGCGATTGTCGAATGGTGCGTGGAGAATCAGGTCTATCTGCTTGCCGATGAGATCTTCTTTCTTCTCAGCGATCATCGTCTGGGCGCCTGGACTCCGCCCTCTCTCAGCTTCGGCTCCCATCTCTGCCGCTCCGAGACTGCCCGCTATATCTTCGTCACGGACGGGCTTTCCAAGGCATTTGCCGCAGGCGGTTTGCGCTGCGGTTTTCTGGTCTGTCCCGACGCTGCTTTTGCCGAGCTCATTCAGTCTCATCTCAAAGCTCCACCGGCGGTGCTGCTCAGGGCCTGGGACAATCTCTATTCGGCTTTTCTGGATGAGGCCCCGCATGGCATGATCGATGTCGCCGTCGCTCATCAAGAGGTGAGCGACTATCTGCTCGGAGCCCGCAAGACCCTCGGCGCCAATCGCGATCGTCTCCTTTCTCTTTTGCGCAAACACGGGCTCGACGACGGAATCGACACTCCCTACAGAGGTGGTCTCTTCCTGCTCGCCCGCCTTGCCGGGCGGCGCAATGAGCTTGCCGAGAGCAAGAGATTGCTGATCAACCAGGACGACTGGAGCCGCACCCCGTCCTGGGCGAGGCTCTGCTTCAGCCTGCCGGAGCCGCGGTTCGAGGAAGCCCTCCGCCGTCTGGAGGATTTTCTCGGATGAGCAGTAGCAAGGACAGAGTCTGTCTGATCACCGGGGCGACGAGCGGCATCGGCAGAGCCGCTGCCCGGGAGCTGGCCTCGCCGGGCTGGCGCCTGATTGTCGTGGGTCGGGATCGTGATCGCTGCCGGGAGACGGTAGAGGAGATCGAGGGCGCCTCCCCTGAAGATTCCCGAGTGGAGTTCCGGCTAGCCGATCTCAGCTCCTTGCAGGATGTTCTGCGGCTTGCCGAAGAGCTTCGCCGGGATCTGGATCGGATCGATGTCCTGGTGAATAATGCCGGTGCGATATTCACCACCGACAGGAAGAGTCCGGATGATATCGAGATGACCTGGGCCCTCAATCATTTCGGCTATTTCTGGCTGACCGTCGAGCTTCTCCCCCTTCTCGAGAAGGGGGAGAGTGCCAGAATCGTCAATGTCTCTTCGCGTGCTCATGTGCGCGGCCGGATCAGAGATCGCCAGGGGATCATCGAGAAAAAGAACGACCCGTTTTTCACTTATTCCAACACCAAACTCGCCAATATCTGGTTTACCCGGGTTCTATCACGCCGGCTTGCCGACAGCGGTATTACCGTCAACAGCCTCCATCCTGGCGTGGTGTCCACTCGATTCGGCCGGGGCTGCGGGCCCGGCTCGCTTGTCTTGCGCGCCTTTGCCACCGTATTCGGTGTAAGTTCCGAGAAGGGAGCGGAGACCGTGGTTTATCTGGCGCGCTCGCCGGAAGTGGCTTCGGTGAGCGGTGCTTATTTCGTCAACTGCAAGCAAGTGGAGCCCAGCCCTCTGGCCCGGGACGACGCCATGGCCGAAAGGCTTTTCGATGTCTCGGAGGAGCTTACCGGGGCGCTCAAAGAGAAGCTCAGAGCTTGATCGTCCAGGCCATGACATTGAGTATTGTCACCACCAGGGCGACAAAACCAAGGAGATTGGCCACCATTCTACTCTTGGGCTCTTTCAGGAGACGGCCAAGCGCCAGGTAGGCAATCGCCAGGGCACCATAGAAAAGGCAGAGCCTGTTAGCCAGAAGGAAGATGCCGGGACTCTGGGCGCCGGTCCAGACATAGATGCCGGTGGAGGCGAGGATGCCGGTAGCCGGCATGGGAGGCTGCTCTTTGAGAGTGCCTCTTTCGGAGACGAAAAGCAGGGTAGTGCCATCCGTGCCTTTGAAGGGGTGCCCAAGCCGATTGCAGCCGTGGACTACGAAGTCGTCGAAGTATGAGGTCTGGGTCTCCGAGACGATATGCCCGCAGTTGATGGCGCCTGGGTAGATGGCAGGCTCGCCGGGCCAGGTGCCGCCGGCTCGCAAGTAGGCAAAGAGCTGATTGCGATCCTTGAAACGCTTGTCCGGGAGCTTGACGCTGGTGACCACCGGATAGTCCAGGCGGCTGGTAAAGGGGTTGTCGTAGTCGAAATGATAGACGTCGTCTTTGTTGAAGCTCACGGGATAGGATCGCCCTTCCCGGTAGCTACGGTCCGCAGCTACCATGACATTCTGCATATGAGAGATAATCTCGAGCTCCGGGGAATCGGCCCGGTAGAACATCAGACCGGCGGCATTGACGAGACCCTCGGGCCCGAGCTCCATCCAGTATTCGCGGCCCCACGGGGGAGCAAGCATCAGCCTGCCCAGATCGAAAGCGCTGCCCGAGAATGCCTGGTATCCCTGGGTGATCTTGCGGTCACCCAGATTAAACACGGCTTTGCCCCCGTCCATGGTGAGACTGACCAGACCACCGCCTGCCAGGTAGGTCCTGCCGGCAGCCAGGGCGCCGTCGCCGGATGACTGGAGACCGAGCAGATAAAGGACTCCGAATGTAGCAAAGATCACCACCGGCACTCCCACGAGAAGGAGTATGGAGAGGGTGCTCTTGATTTTTTCTCCCAGAGAATCCACCCAGTCCTTGATGGGAGCTATGGGCATCATGAAGATCGTGCGCGCTCCTGGAAGCTCCTTTTCTTCCTCTTCTTCCAGAAGCTCGTCATTGGTGCGGAGCCTCTTGACACTGGTGGCCACCGTGGCTCTCTCGGCTTCCCTGGCCATGGCCATGATTTCCTCGGCGAGCTCTTTGTTGCCCAGGGTGTTGCAGAGGGTATGGATGTTGTTGAGGGTGCGGGTGCAGTCCGAGTGCCTGATCCCCAGAGCCTGGATCTGGGCGTCCAGGAGATCCAGGGAGATGTTGAGAGCCTTGGTGTAATTATTGTCTTCGGTGGCGAGACTGATAAGGCTTTTGTAGGAGAGGAGCGACTGGTTGTTGGTCGGGCCGAGCTCTTTGATAGTCTGCTTGAAAAGAGCTTCGGCTCTTTCTGTGTCACCGGACTCAAGGCTCTCTATGGCCCTGGTGAACGGCGACGGCTCCTGATTCTTGTCGGTCATGATAACTGCTTCCAGCTTTTGCCTATCATGTTATTGCATTATCTCGACCAGGTCACCCACTTTTACAACCCCGGTATCGCGGTGTACGGCGTTCATGCCGAAAAGGACCTTGTTGTCTTTCTGCCGGTAGGATGAGAGTGTTCTCAGCGGCTCCTTGCCGCGGCCGGCCGTTGCCTGATCGATAGTGGTCACCGTGCAGCGGGCACAGGGCTCCAGAAGGTCGAAACGAATGGAGCCGATTCTTATGCTCTTGAGTGAGTCTTCCTGAAATGGCCGGCAGCCCCCGATGACGATGTTGGGACGAAAGCGATTCATCAAAACCGGCTCCGGGAGCCGCTTGTTCAGGTCGCGCAGGGAGGCCTCCGAAATGATCAGAAGGGGATAGCCGTCCTGGAAGCCGATGATATTCCGTTCTTCTCCTTCGTGCCTGACCGGGCGCCGGTGGGAGTCAGCCATGCGCACGAGCCGGCAGTCTCTGCCCAGAAAGGTGCTCAGCCAGGCTCCGGCTTCGTCGCCTTGATCGATGGCCTTGCAAGCGTCGCCCCAGACAGTGACGCTTGTAGCCGGTGTCTCGCCCCCTGAGCCCGCGATGGTGATTGGCTCCATGCCCGGGGCTGAGAGTGCGATACTGCCTGTCTCGAACGAGAGGACCTCTACCTCGACCAGGGCCATCTTCGGGACCTCTCTCTGGGTGAGAAAGCTGCCGTCCGGCTCCACCACCATGAAAGCGCGATCGAGTCGCAGTCCCCGCTGGTCGATCTCGGCTTGCGAAAGAGCGATACCCCCCAGCGATTTTACCGGAAAAAGATTGATGGCAGTCACTGCAATCGGATCAGGGTGATGCATCGAACTCCTGCTCCAGAATATCGCGATCGCTGCGATAGACCGCTTCGTCACTTGTCAGGACTTTCTGTTCGATCTTGAGGGTCCTGGCCGAGGCCAGCTTCTCCAGGACCTCCGCGGGCGGATCTTCCAGCAGGGCAGCATGAGCTTTTCTCTGGTTGTTTCGCGCTTCTATTTTCTTGTTCTTCAAGCCTATGAGCAGATAACGCAAGAGAGGAACCAGCAGGAACATGGTGCCGTAGAAAGTGAGAAAAAGAATCAGGGGCATAAAGCCTGTTGCCATCATGGGGCTCATCGCCAGGATCCAGGCGCCGATGAAATTGAGACCGGCCACCACGTAGACAGGGACCATTTGATCGGCAGGAACATTGCTGAATTGATAGAGCCATTCGTTGAGGAAGGGCGGCAGGTCGTTGATTTTTGGAGCCTGGGCGGTGACCTGCAGCTCCGGGAACGCGTAGACTATGCCGCCTTGCTCGGTCACTTCAGGTTTGCCGTTGAAGCGCACCAGCACCGGCAGTACGCCATCCTCGTCTTGCGGATTGGCGCCGGTGTAGGGCGCGAGCTGCTCGGCGGTGACCACCCCGCCGGAGCGTCTGATCACCTCGGCGGCCATGGCCCATTTGCGCTCTTCGGCGTTCTGGTTGGGATCGCCGTCGCCGAAAAGGAAAGAGAAGCAATTGAAGAGGAAATTGCCTTTCTCGGCGGTGCGCACTGTCGGTCTGTCGTAGCGATAGCTTGCCGGATAGCGGCTTCCATAATTGCCGTAGAAGAGATAGAAAAGGAGGTCCCTGATGATCAGGTAATCGAAGAAGCCGAAATGGAATCCGAATCCCCGGTCTCCTCCCCGGTTGTCGCCTCCCCGGGACATATAGATGATCAGCACCATGAGCAAGCCGATCACGATCAGCAGGGAGAGAATCAGCCCGATACCGAAGGATATGCGAAGCAGGAAATAGCCGGCGCTCATCAGAGCCCTGCTTGCCTGCTCGAATTTGAGCATCATGCCCCGGGCCATGTAAGCCGAATTGATATCGCCCGGGAAGTTGTAGGCGATATCGCCGGTGGTGCTGACTTCCAGATGCCCCTGGGTATCCGAGGCGATCTGATTGAGCTCCGAGCTCACTCTCAGAATGGGCAGACCGGTCTTGGACGCCACATCGGCTACTGTCACTCGACCGCCGAGCTTGCCTATGGCCTCGATGACCTGTTTCTTCGTTTTCGTCTGGGTTGCCATTTTCCGTTCAGTGATTGCCGAGGGCGCCGGCTGCAGTGATCATTGCGATTATGGCACACATGAGCGATTCGCCCGCGACGGCTCCGGAAGCCACCGGAATAGTGTAGGTAGAGGCGTTCCTGGTGTTTACCATGGACCAGATAAGGGCCAGGACCGCACCTATAAAAAAGGATAAACTATTCGCGAAGACAACGACCCAGGAAAGTCCCAGCCCCATGCTGGACGGCAAAAATTTCTTTACTCTGGGCGGGGCGCAGGCCTCGACGATAGTCAGACCGATGCCCAGAAGCGCCGCTATGACCATGCCCGTGCGTGCGGTCTCGGGCACATAATGGATGCCGTTGCTCAGGGCTTCGGCTACTGCCCGCCACATATTGGCGGCTGGAGGGTTGAATTTGTCCAGGGCGGCTTTGTCCGGGACCATGAGATACCAGGCCGGCACGATGGCCATACAGCCGAAAAAGACGCCGATGAACTGAGCGATGAATTGCTTTCGGGCGTTGGCTCCCAGCAGATAGCCGCTTTTCAGGTCGGTGAGGAGATCCGCCGAGCTGCTGGCGATATTGGCGGTGACGCTGGCAGCCATGAGATTGGTGGTGATGTTCGAGGGGGCGAGAACGGCATAGGTGAGCTGGGTGATCTTGCCCATGGCACCGATGGGGGTGATATCGGTCTCGCCGGTGGCCCGGCAGGCGACCAGAGCGAGGAAAAAGCTCATGACGACGCTGAGCAGACCCAGGGCGACATTGATCTTGAAGGCAGCGAACTGCAGGATGATCATGAAAATCGTCAGAGGCACCAGACCGAGAACAAGCCAGAGAGTCGGCACTTCGATATGGGCGGTGGGGTCGGCGCCTTCCTGGGAACTTCCCTGGACCGCGGCCTTCACCGAGGCCATGGCTTTCACCACGGTGCGCCATTGCATGGCGAAGGCTGTCAGACCGGAGGCCACGAGCAGGGCGGTGCCCGGCCAGAGAGATCAGCGCAGGAGGGTACCGGGCTCTTTCACGTCTCCCAGCCCGATTACATGGGGACCGATGATGAAATAGAGAAGCAGAGCGCCCAGGAGCATGGAGGTGGAGACCCGGAGCCCGACGATCATGCCGGCGCCGATTAAGAGGATGCTGGGCTCGAAGCCGAAGCCGGGCAGCTTGCTCATATCGAGAGAGCCCCGGCTGATGGTGAAAGGAATCATCTCCGGGAGCTTGAATCTCATTGCCAGTTGCCAGGCGAATTCACCTTTGCCCGCCAGACCCACCAGGGCGCCGACCGCCATCGTGGCAACCAGGGCATATGCCTGCCTGACCGCTTCCTGACCCTTGCCATAGAGGCTCTTGAGCGTCTCGGCGGCGGCGATGCCGCTGGGGAAGGCGAGATTCTCGCGGTTGATCATCTGGCGTTTCATCGGCACAGCCAGGAAAACCCCCAGGGCCGCTGTGATAAGGGTCCAGGGCAGGACGGTCTGCCAGCCGATATGGACGCCGGTGATCAACAGTAGCGCACCGAAAGCGGTGCCGATCGTCGCACCAGTAGAATAGCCCGCCGCCGATGCCGTGGATTGCATGCAGTTGTTCTCTAGGATGGTCATCTGGCTGACTCCGGGAAGGACCAGGCGGACTGCGCGCCAGATCACGAAGGAGAGCACGCAGGCGGTGATCGCCACCCCGAAGGACCAGCCGACCTTGAGGGTGGTGTAGAGATTGGATATGGACATGAGGGCGCCGAGAAAGCCTCCCATGAGGACCGCCCGGACGGTGAGCTGGGGCACATCGTCGCCCTGATAGACATTCTCGAGCCAGTGCCTCTGCGCATCTTCGAAAGAGGCTGGCTCCGCAGGAGCCTGAACCGTTGTCTGAAGCGGTGTCTGAAGCGGTGTCTCGACTATTTCCTCTTGCTCTTGCTTCTCTAGCTCTTCATGCTCTATCTCTTCAGGCACGTTGTCCCCCGGCTATGTCTTGATCATGCAGAAGCTCTCGTTCTCCAGTCCGCGCAGGGCGGTGGCGGATGCCACCCGCGAGATGGCGAGCTGGAAGGCGGCGGTGCGCAGATCGCATTTCGTGGAGCGGGCGGTGCTGACGATCTCTTCATAAGCCGTGAGCATCGTTGATTTGAGCTCGCGGTTGACTCGCTCGAGATTCCAGCGGAACTGCTGGATATTCTGCACCCACTCGAAATAGCTGACGACAACGCCGCCTGCGTTGACGAAGATGTCCGGAAGAATGGTGACTCCTCGTTTGATGAGGTGCTCGTCGGCTTCCGGGGTGGTGGGACCGTTGGCAGCCTCGATGATATATCTGGCTTTGATGTCCTTGGCGTTGTCGGAGGTGATCACGCCTCCCAGAGCCGCCGGGATCAGGACATCGCAGGTGGTGGTGAGGAGGTCGTCTCGTTTCATGGCCTCGGCACCGGTAAAACCGCATATGGTGCCAGCCGACTGGCTGTGATTGAGCAGGGCGTCTATATCGATTCCCTGGCTGCTGGTGATGGCGCCTCCGGCATCCGAAATCGCCACGATCTTGCCGCCTGCGTCGTGGATGAATTTGGCGGCGAAGGAGCCGACATTGCCGAAGCCCTGGATGGCGAAAGTGAGATCCTTGATTTCCCGCCCTTCGTCTCTGAGCAAAGCTTCGGCGGCGTAAAAGACCCCCTGACCGGTGGCTGCCTCTCTGCCCATGGAGCCGCCCAGCTCTACAGGTTTGCCTGTCACCACCGCCGGTGTCCAGCCGTGGTACTTGGAGTACTGGTCCACTATCCAGGCCATGGTCTGGGCGTTGGTGCCCATGTCCGGAGCCGGAATGTCGAGCTGGGGCCCGATGATGTCGTGGATATCGTCGACGAAAGCCCTGGTGATACGCTGCAGCTCGGTATGGGAGAGCTTTCTGGGATCGCAGTTGATGCCGCCTTTGGCCCCTCCGTAGGGAATATTGACCACCGCCGTTTTCCAGGTCATCAGGGAGGCCAGGGAATTGACCTCGTCGGGGTCCACCTCCGGGTGGAAGCGCAGCCCGCCTTTCATGGGTCCCCTGGATGAATCGTGCTGGACGCGGAAGCCCGTATAAGTAGCCATCTCGCCATTGTCGAGCTCGACGATGCACTCGACTTTCACCTCGCGCTTGGGCGAGATCAGGACCTTCTCGAGCTGTGACATGATCCCCAGCTCGGTGGAGGCTTTCTTGAAGTAATAGTTGGTTGCTTCGATGGCTTTCATCGTCGTCTCCGTAAAAATAGATAGAGTAGCACCTTGACTTCAGCGTTTCGTCAAAAGGTAGAGAGTGCGCAGGCTGCCGTCGATACCATCCACCGCCTCGATGGCGAAATACTGCTCGAAGGCGGTCTCGAATCCTTCCCTGTGGTAATCGGCGAAGATGTCCCTTCGGGTGGCCAGGAGCCGGTCGACCTGAGAATCGCCACGGGGCACGAACTCCACTATCGCCGATCCGGCAATCTCGGCGAAAAAGGCTGCGATTTTTGGAAGGGGGACATTGTTCGAGATCGCCAGGTGGTGAATGAGAGCCAGGGCCATGACCATGTCGCAGGCCTGGCGCTGGAAAATCGCCGGTCTTTCCCGGTTCGCCCAGCCTATGGCTGGTGAAGGCGCCGTCAGGTTGACGAGCAGAGGCAGGAGGTTGGTTTCTCTGTCCGCCCGGACTTTCCGGTAATTGATCTCCACTGCCTGGTAATCCAGGTCTAGAGAAGCGGTGAAAGCGCCCCGGCTGCTTGCCAGACGGCTGAAGTGACCGACATTGGCTCCCAGATCGAGAACCAGACCGGGTCTGACTCTTTCCAGATGGGCGCAAACCAGGGCTTCCTTGGCTTCGAAGGAGCTGTCGCTGTAGTTGTGCTCCTGGTAGTAATTCTGCCACTGCGTGACGGTGTCTTTCGGTTTCAAGCCTTCCACCAGGCTCTTGAGGCTGTCGAGGATACCTGTGAGACCCCGGCGATCGAGGGTGTTTCGCTTCTGAGCCAGATTCTCCTTGATTCTCTGGGTGCCGGCGTCGCTGTAACGGGCCTGGCTCCGGGCGTGCATGTGGATATGGATATTCAGGAAGGGATTGAGAGAAGAGCGCCAGGGCAGGAGGTTCGAGGCCAGATCCAGGGATATGCCGTCGATGCTGGTTGCCAGAAGCTGGCTCAGGCGCTGGTCTTTGTAAGCCATCAGGGCAAGCGGAGCCAGGAAATGCTGGCAGAACTGCCGGTAGGCTACCCAGGGCGAGCCTTCCTGGTAAGCCTCGAAAGAAAGGGTATCGATGAGGACCGGCTGGTGGTGCCGGAATTGAATATTGTAAGCGCTGGCGTCTTTCAGGCAGAGTCCCCGGGCCAGCGCCCGGCTCTGAATCTCCAGGGTGGTCAGTGCTGCGTCCCGGAGCTGGCTGAAACACCATTCGTATGGATAGGAGACGAAGGGCAGGCGCTCAGGTTTGAGCACGGTCAGGCAATCCGGGCTCTGGCCCCGGTCCGGGCCCAGCTCCTGGTGCTCGATCAGGAGACCGGCTTCCTGGAGCTCCGCCAGAAGCCCGGAGCTGCCGAGAAGGGCAAGGTCCTCCTCGTAGCACCTGTTCACCTGACGGAGAAGCTCTCCATCCTGCTCGAATATGAAACCGCTCGGGTCGCGAAAAGATGAATCTAGCGCTGTTTCAGGACTCATCTCGGGAGCTTGTTTCGGCCTTCGGTTTGAACTTCTCGACGATCCTGGACCAGAATAGCTTAATCGCGGTCAAACCTGCCAGGGCGGATCCGATAACGAGTTGGAAGATGAAGCTGCCGGTGCCCGGATCGAGGTAGGCCAGGGCTGGTTCCGGACAGGATACGAGCCAGACCATTGCAGCAGCCAGTGGGATAAAAAGAGATTGCATAGAGACCCTCGGGCGAAGGTTGGTAAACAGCCACAAAGCCATTATGCCCAGAAGGGAGCCTCTTTGCTCGCCAGCCAATCAGAATGCGGTCGGTATCACCGCGCTGGTGTAACGGAACATCGAGGCTGCTTGCTCGGGAGAGCGCACAGCCGTGGCTCTCAGCTTCTCGACACTGTCGATGACGAAATCGACCCGCTTGTCAGGCTCCATGGCCGGCACCCGGATGACCTTGATGCTTTTGTCCCTGTAACACTGCTCGATTATCCTGGTGATCTCGTGGGTGAACTCCAGGTCCTCCCGCCGGACATCGTTGGCGTCGAAGAAAGCCAGGGGCTCAATCAGGAAAGCCACGTCGTACTGGGTGGGATCGATGGTGGAGAAAATGGGCGGCACCGGCATGCGGTCGTAAAGGTAATACGCCTCGCCGTCGAAAGCGCCGCGATCGAGAAAGACAGGCTTATCGAAGTCCAGGATGGACGACTCGGCTGCCATCTGCCGGCGCAGGACCTCTGCCTGGAACTTGCCCCGGTCCACCCAGGGCAGGATCTTCCCTTCTTTGATCACCTGGGTGGCGATCTCTTGCACCACCCGGTAGCCTCGCGTGTGCAGAAGAGAGATTATGGTTGTTTTACCGACCGATGGTCCGCCGGTGATTACGATTTTCATTTGTACCGCCAGTTTGGTCGCCGCCAGCTAGCTATCTCAGCTAGTTTGTAATTTAAGACAAGGTGCTCAGCCGATCAATGTAATTTCCCTCAATGTTGTGGTGGTTTCCCCACTGTGCCTGGATTTCGTGACCAAGTCGTGAAATCGGTCCGCTCATGAGAAGATGTAAAGGTGGCGCTTAGGAATTCTTGAGGTGGCGGCAATACCTCGATAGACCGCCCCCGAACGAGGCCGATGCCTTGACCACTTTTTCAGCCCTTCAGTCAAAGGGGCGGAAGGGTTTGACTGATCCGTGATATAACATGATGCTCGATGTTTGCGAGCCGCGTGCTTCGCGTCGTTCTTATCAATCAGGGGGACCGAGTTTTGGGTATTTCAGTCGAGTCACTGGCGATGACCTCTGTATCGTTCGTCATGTGGTTTCTGGTTTTCTGGGTGTATTACGGTCTTGGCATTACTCTTGGCTATCACAGGCTGCTTACGCACAAATCCCTGAAAGTCCCACCCCTGGTCAAGTATTTCTTTGTATCCGGCGGCTATCTCTGCTTCATGGGCGGACCGATCAACTGGGTAGGCGTTCATCGTCTTCACCATCAGAAGTCCGACCAGGAGGGTGACCCGCACAGCCCCAGGGATGGTTTCAAGCACGCGCTCTACGGCTGGATGTTCACCATGGGCGACCGCCAGAGCACCGATGAGTTGCAGAAGCAGGTTCCGGACTTGATGGACGACAAGGTCCTGCGTCTTTTCGGCGCCGACCACTCGGCTCGTCAAGCGGCTCTCTGTCTTAGCATCTGTGCCATCTTCCGAATTCTCACCCTGGTCTTTTTCGGCTGGACGGCTTTCTTCGCCAATTGCCTCGCTTCTTTCATGGTCTTCTGGGCCCCGCAGCTGGTCAACTCCGTCTGCCATCTCCAGAGCCACGGTTACCGTCTCCATCAGACCCGGGACGAGAGCCGCAATGTCTGGTGGGTAGCCATGCTCTCCTTCGGCGAGGGCTGGCATAACAATCACCATGCCATTCCCAAGTCGGCCCGTCATGGTATGGCCTGGTGGGAGTTCGATTTCACCTATATGGTCATCCTCATGCTCGAGAAAGTCGGTCTCGCCTGGGATGTGGTCAGACCACCGGCACTGGTGCTGGCCAATACCGTAGCCGAGCCCCTGCCGGCTTCCGCAGAGAAGGTCGGATCGCCTGCGGTCAAATAGTCTGGCCTGACTAACAGGCTCACCTGATTAACTGTTTGGCTTCAAAACCTGCCGTCCTCCCCATGGGCCATCATGAAGATGCATGGGGAGGATTTATCATGAAACGAGTCTTGATTCTGTCAGCTTCATCCGGCGCCGGTCATATAAGAGCGGGACAGGCTCTTCTCCGGGCTTTCGAGAGTCGCTATCCGGAAGCGTCGGTGGAGCATGTGGATGCGTTGAGTTTCACTAATTTCGCCTTCCGCAATTTCTATTCGAAGGCATATATCGAGATGGTCAACAGCCTGCCGGGGGTCCTCGGACTCCTCTATGATTTCGCGGACGAGCCCTGGAAGGACGAGAACCGCCGGCTGATCATCGACCGTTTCAACATGCGACCCCTGATCAGGCAGATCATCGAGAGTCAGCCCGATCTTATCGTCTGCACGCATTTCCTACCGGCGGAGATCGTCTCTCATCTGATCTGTCGGGGGCGTATAAAAAGTCGGCTGGCTGTTGTCATAACCGATCTCGATGTGCACTCCATGTGGTTGTGCCACCACTATCATCGCTATTTCGTGGCCATGGAGGAGACCAGGATCCATCTGTCCATGCTCGGATTCGAGCCTTCCCGGATCGAGGTTTCCGGGATTCCGGTGGACCCGGTTTTTCTGGAGCGCAAGGACAGAGGCGCCATGCGTGCTCGGTATGGCCTCGATCCGGATCTGCCGACGATCTATCTATCCACCGGCGGTTTTGGAGTAGGGCGCACCAGGGAGATTCTCGAAGCGCTCGGCCATATGCGCAATCGGGTGCAGGTCTTGGCCATGTGCGGGCGCAACCAGCGTCTTTACGATGAGCTATCCGGAACAGGCAACTCCGGCAAGTGCACCATGGGAAATGTCACTGTAGTGCCGGTGGGCTTTACCACCGATGTCGACGAGTATATGGCAGCATCGGATATGGTGCTGGGCAAGCCCGGGGGCCTGACCACATCGGAGGCTCTGGCAAGAGGTCTGGCTTTTGTCATAGTCAACCCCATCCCCGGACAGGAGGAGCGGAACGCCGATCATCTCCTGGAGCAGGGCGTCGCCATCCGCTGCAACAATCTGCCGGCTCTGGCGTATAAGGTCGACGCTCTTATCGAACAACCGGAGAGGCTGACTGCCATGCAGGGGCGCGGTCTGCAACTGGCTCGCCCGGATGCCGCCGGTGCCATCGTCGAATCCCTGATGACCGGCTCCGAGACGGAGCCCGGCAATACCGCCGAGCGAGATCATCGCTGCCGACCGCTTCGCAAGAAGATTCTGCGGGGTGGTCTGCGATTTCAGATTGCCGGATCAGGATCGGGATCGGGATCGGGGCGCTTCCAGCCGCGCTCCCTGGCGGTTTGAAGCTTGCTTCTCATGCGCCGGTAGAAGCTGGGCAGGAAAAGATAGCCCATGTGCGCCTCGACCACATCCATACCGGTGCCGTATGCCTCGTCGTCGACTCCGTCGATGATGCCGTCGGCGCTGTAGCTGACGAAATCGTTGTAGTCCCAGACATTCCACCAGTAGCCCAGATATCTGTCGTCCGGATAGGGAGTTGACTCGCCTGTCTCTTCGCCATGCAGATCGGAGCTGGCCAGGAAGAGCTTGAGCTCCTCGAAAAAGCCGACCTGGGAAGCGGTGGCGCACCAGAAATCGATGCGCATGTCCTGATGCTCCCCCAGGGGAAGGAAATGGCTGACGATGTCATAAACCACCTGGCCGCCCATGCTGTGAGTGAGCACCAGAAGAGGCTCGCCATTCCGAGATTTCTTGATCTCATTCAATCGCTCTAGATGACTGAGCACCACTGTCGGTATCGGACCGGGATCCGAGGCATCGCCTCTGCGGTAGAGATAGGTGAAGACATCGCCGAGGAAGAGCGTGATGAAGCGGTGCACAGGCGCCCGGAGCTCCATGGCTACCTTGGTGGCGGCGGAGGCCGGCAGTTTGTAAGCCCGGGTGGCATATTCCTTGATGTTGAAGCTCTGCTCGGACCAGTCGTGCCGGTTGCCGAGGCTCTCAAGCACCCTGTTGCATCGATCTCTGATCCGCTTCTGGAGAGCCTCGGGATTCTTGATTGATTCTTCGATGGTCTCTTCGCCTTCCTCCTGAACGGCTTCATCCAGAGCCAGGCAGAGGGCTGCTTTCTCCTTTGCCGTCAGCCTGTTGCTCGCCTGGATGGTGCTTGACAGGAAATCGCTCAGGCGTTCTTTCGAGTGCTGGCGGACTTCTTTTACTTTCGTGAGCCACTGGTTGCTCGTCATGAGCTGGCCGGCTCTCACCAGTTGCTCCCGGCGGTGACGGATCCTTTCCATGGAGCGCTCGATGGCCCGGTGCCCGAGGCTGAGGGGAATTGAAGAGCCCGACCAGGATAGTCGGGCTGCCTGATCGCCCCAGTAGCAATATTCGATGGTCACCGAGTCCGGCTCGTCCGAGATTGCCGGAGCAGCGAAGCGGCGCAGGAGAGGCTCGATCTGATCGAAGCCGCTGTCGTCGCGAACCGAGACACCGTGAATGAATAGTATGGGCATTTTCTCTGAGTTTATCCCGCGCCGTCGACCAGGAAAATATACTTGAAAATCCTGTCAGACAATAGTTGATGGCCTGGCTCTCATCCTAAATTCTTTTCGATGCCGGTAGATAAGGGGTTGTTTGTATGAGTTGTTCAAGCCTGGTCCTTAGATGTCCACTCGAAAATCTCTAATAGTTGGTGTCACCGTACTCGCGTGCGCGGTGAGCGTGGCTGCTCTGGCCGGCGGCGAGCTTGCCGCGCTGATTCAGAAGACCAGGCTTATTTCTGGAATCGATGTCCTGGCACCGCCCCAGACCGGCATCGCTCGCCTGCCTTCGACAACCAATTTCGAACTGGTCGATCACAAAGGCGGGCTTCCCTGTGCCCTCAGTACAAGCGGATCTCTTGCATGCGCCGGTTATGGTTGTGATCTACTTGTGATCGACACGAGCATTCCGGAGGAGCCCCGGATCGTTTCGAAGCTCTCTCTTTTGAGCCCCATAAGACAGATACTGATGGATGGGGATCGTGTCTATGTCGCCGATGGCAGGGGCGGTCTCAGGCTGATTGATATTAAGGACCGTAAAGTTCCACGGGAAATCTCGAGCTTCGGCTATCGAACGGCAGTGCGCGGTGTTGCCGTCAATGGCGATACCGCCTACCTGGCTGCCGGCTCGGGAGGTCTGCAGATAGTCGACCTGAGTGCCGCAGACAATCCCAGGCTCCGTCCTTACAAGGACAGGAGCGCCACAGATGGCGAGGTTCTCGATGCCACCGCCCTTGCGGTCACCGGTGAGCATCTCTGCCTTGTCGATGGTGGCAAGTTGAAGCTCATGGATCTTAGCGACCCGGAGCGACCGAGGCTACTGGATGCCGTGGAGCACGGTCTTGGCAGCGATGCGGTGCTCTCCACCGGTGGTGCTCTAGTTGCTCTTGCCGGCACACGCTCTGCCGGCGCTCTTTCGATCTACAGGCAAGCGGATAAGCGCCTGGAGTTCGCGAGCCGGCTCGAGTTGCCCCATGGATGGGGCGTCAATTCGATTGCCATGATCGATGACCGGATCTATGTAGCAGGCAGCGAAGGGGTCATGGTGGTCCGCCTTCTCGCCGGCAAGCCGGTGATCGAATCGCTCTGGACTACTTCCTCGGCGGCGCTGGCGGTGGCACCATCTTTCGGCTCGCTTGTCGCGACCTGCGCCGACGGATCGCTTCTTGTGCTTGCCACCAGTGAAGACGATAAGGGGCGTCTCTGTCTCGCCGGGCAAATTGAGCAACCTGGAAGAGTCGTCACTGTCAGTCCTGTGGTCGATGGCGGGCTTCTTGTCGGGGCGACCCGGGGTATATTCTCCTACAAGAGCCCTCTTCAAAAGCGTCCCCCCGAGATCGTCAACGATCGTGCCAGACCGCGCTTCATAGCAAGCAGCGGTAGCATTACAGCCGTCCTCAAGCGAGGTGGCTCCGGTGTGGCCTCAGAGCGCGACTGGCTGGAGATCTACGATCCCTCAGCGAGATCCGCCCGGGGGAATCGATTCGTCATGCCTGTGCCCGGCTCCAGCAAGCGACCGGTATTCACAAAGAATCTGGTCGCCACCGGTGGTTATGAAGGTCTCTATACCGTCGCTCTCCCTCTCGATCGTCACCGCCCGAACAACGGCTTTCTTCCTCTTCCTGGAGGCGTGACCGCTCTTGCCGCCAGCGGCGATCTTCTTTTTGTCGGTACGCGCAACACTGCCTCGAAGCCGGAGCTTCGCATCTATGATTGCTCGAACCCTGAGCATATCAGCCCTCTGGCTTCTCTCCCCCAGCGTGCTCCGGTGGAAGGTCTCTGCGCCCGAGACGATCGTCTTTTCGCCACTGTCGGCGCTTTCCCAGGCTCGGGCCGCCTGCGAGTCTTCCGGGTGAGCCGCTCCGGAGCAAAAGTTTTTCTGGCGCCTCTCAACGAGATCGGTGTTACCGGTGCCACCGCTGTCGAGCTGGACAGAGATCTGGTCTATGTTCAGGAGTCGGCCCGCATAGCGGCATTCGATCTGTCCGGTGGCATCCCTTCTCTGGCCGGCACCATAGACACTACCGCCGCCCCCATGCGCCTGGTCGATATGGCGGCTCGAGACGGTTTGCTCTATCTGGCCTCCGAGGAAGCCGGTCTCTATGTCTATCGCTTCGATGGAACGCGAAAGCGCGTGATCAACTGAAGAGCTCCTCCAGAAAATTTTGCATCGCCTGCCAGGAGCGTCTTGCTGCGCTTTCTTTGTAGAGAATGCCGTGCTCGGGCATATTGGCTTCCGGGTTCGAGAAAGCGTGCACCGTCGCGCCATATGCATGGATCTGCCAGTCCGCACCGGCGGCGGTGAGCTCTTTCGTAACCTCGAGTACGTTGTCCGGAGTCGCCATGGGATCATCCCAGCCATGCAGGATGAGCACCTTCGCCGAGATCGGCTTTTGCTCGCCGATGCCGGGAGCGCCGAAGAGACCATGGAAACTGACCACGCCTCTGACCCGCGGGTCGGCGCTGCGGGCCAGGTCGAGGACGCAAAGACCGCCGAAGCAATAGCCGATGGCGGCGATTCTGTCCGGATCGCAAAGAGGATGTTTCCGGGCGGCGGTGAGCCCGGAAAGCAGCCGGTCTCTCAACATCTTGCGATCGTCGATGAAGGGCTGCATGAGCTTGCCGTTCTCTTCCATGCTCGTGCCGCGCCTGCCCTTGCCGTAGTTGTCCAGGGCGAAGGCGAGATAACCGAGCCCGGCCAGCCTGTCGGCTACTTCGCGCTCGCCGTCGCTCTGCCCTCCCCAGGCATGCGAAATGAGCACGCAGGGTCGTCTGGCGTCGCCCTTGCCATCATGGGCTGCATAGGCTTCGCAAGTGGTAGATCCGTCCTGGTAATCGATATATTCGCTTTGCATCGAGCCACCCTGTGTGGAAAACATGTGTAGAAAACCGTCACATGGTAGCAAATAAACACGCTTCTTTTGAATTTCGAGATGTCGGTCGCGACCCTGCTCGGTCCATGCCGGAAAGTCTGCGCAAAGGAGAGGGTGCGGTATATATGCCGCAAAAACTCGAGTTTCGCGGCATATATTGCCCAAATCGCCGATTTCGCGGCATATATTTCTCAGAAACTCTTTTTTTTGAGCAATATATGCCGCACCCCTTCGGCAAGGAGACTTTTCATTGAAGTGGCCCCAATCAGTATATGGGCTCAGCAATCGGCTCAGCAGTCGGCTCAGCAATTAGCTCAGTTCGGGCCCGGTTCGGTGCGGGTCTTTATTTGCCGCGGGTCTTCCAGATGGGATCTTGGAAGGAGCCGTCTTTGGGAGCGAACCAGCGGGTCATGGTCATCTTCTGCTGGGTGTAGAACTGGATTCCTTCACGGCCCTGGATATGCAGGTCCCCGAAGAAAGAAGCGTTCCATCCGGTGAAGGGGAACCAGGCCATGGGAGCAGGCACACCGACATTGATGCCGATCATGCCGGCATTGAAGCGGTGCTTGAATTCCCTGGCGGCCCGACCGCTCTGGGTGAAGATCACGGCACCGTTGCCGTAGGGGCAGGCATTGCCCAGCTCGATGGCGTCTTCGATAGTCTTGGCTCTCACCACCGACAGTACCGGTCCGAAGATCTCTTCTCTGACCACGGTCATCTCCGGTTTGGCATTGTCGATGATAGTGGGACCGAAGAAGAATCCGTCCGGAGCGTCTTTGACTTTGAGCTTGCGCCCGTCCACAAGGACCTTGGCGCCTTCCGAGTCGCCTTTGTCCACCAGAGAGCGGATACGATTCAAATGGTCGGCGGTAATCACCGGACCCATATCGGGTTGCGAGTCTTGCAGGTCGGTGCGACCGACTTTCATGCTCGAGGCGGCTTCAGCCAGCTGGGGCAGAAGGGCATCGGCGGCTTCCCCCACCGGTATGGCCAGGGAGCCTGCCATGCAGCGCTCGCCGGCGCAGCCGAAAGCCGAGGCGGAAAGCGCCTGGACCGTCTGCTCCATGTCGGCGTCGGGCATGATGATGATATGGTTCTTGGCACCGCCTGCTGATTGCACGCGCTTGCCGTTTTTCGTGCCGACCTCGTAGATATACTTGGCGATTGCGGTGGAGCCGACAAAAGAGATAGCCTTCACTTTCTCGTGGTTGAGAAGAGCGTTGACGCAATCTTTGCCGCCATGAACGATATTGAAAACACCCTTGGGAATCCCGGCTTTCAAAAGGAGCTCGGCGATGAGAAGGCTGGAGAGGGGAACTTTCTCGGAGGGTTTGAGGACGAAAGTGTTGCCGCAGGTGATGGCGATGGGATACATCCAGAGAGGAACCATGGCCGGGAAATTGAAAGGCGTGATTCCGACACAGACGCCCAGGGGATGGCGGACAGTCTCGCAGTCGACATTGCGGGCGATATTCTCGATGGACTCACCGGTGATCAGGCTGGGGATGCCGCAGGCGAACTCCACCACTTCGATGGCGCGTTGCACGGATGCTCGGGCCTCGGGCAGGGTCTTGCCGTGCTCGCGGGTGACACAGCGGGCAATTTCTTCGTAATGCTCCTCGAGAAGAGCTTTGAACTTGAACATGACACGGGCGCGCTCCACCACCGGGACTTCACGCCACTCGAGAAATGCCTTGTGCGCCGCTTCCACCGCCCGGTCGACATCTTCCGTCCCACCCATGGGAACGCGGGCGATCTTCTCACCGGTGGAGGGATTGAATACGTCTCCGAATTCGGTGGCACTGGATTCCTGCCAGTTGCCTCCGATTAGAAGTTTGCATGTAGTGACGGCACTGCTTTTTGTAACGGCCATGCCAGATCCTCCCGCCTGTTGCTCGAAGCTTGTATATATGAACGCATATAAGGATATATCGAAGGACTCTCTGTTTACAACTTGAGACGGCGAACTACTAGATCTTTCTAATATAATTGTCCTCTATGCTCCAGCCTCAGGATCTCTCCAGGCTCTTTCCCATCAAAGAGCAATACGCTTACTTCATGTCTTCGGCGAGCGGACCGCTTCCCCGGACGACTCACGAGGCCCTGGTCTCCTTCAGCGAGTTCTTGATGATGGAGAGCTCGGTGGATTTCGAGCGCTGGATGTCGGTGCTCTCCACCACCAGGGCTTCGGCCGCTCGTCTTCTCGACTGCGATAGCCGTTGCGTGGCTTTTGTCAAAAACACCGGAGTGGGGCTTGCCATCGCCGCCAATATGATCGACTGGCAGGAAGGAGACGAGCTCATTCTGCCCCGGGGCGAGTTCCCGTCCAACTATTATCCCTGGCTGCCTCTTTCTTCCCGGGGGGTGCGCATGGTCACCCTGGAGCCCCGGGACTCTCACCCTGTCCCGCGGGTGACGGTGGAGACTCTCCTTCCCCTTCTCACTTCGCGCACCCGGGCGGTCTCCCTGAGCTTCGTGCAGTATGACGACGGCGCCAGACGGGACGTGGAAAAAATCGGCGAGCTTCTCAAAGAACGCGGCATCGTCTATGTCGTTGACGCTATCCAGGGACTCGGGGTCCTGCCCTTCTCCTGTCGGAGGTCCCGGGCCGATTTCGTCGCCGCCGGCAGCCATAAATGGCTCCTGTCGCCTCCCGGGGCCGGTCTTCTCTATGTCGGTCCCGAATGGCTCGGACGCAATCGTGTGCCCAATCTCGGCTGGCTTTCGGTGAACGATCCTTTCGAGTTCGTGCCGGCGACC
>Ga0226835_1000313_pt1 | contig 66725 bp, 63 predicted proteins | sample LAC_MetaG_1_FD_163627 | JGI IMG/M metagenome (GOLD analysis project Ga0226835, IMG submission 163627) | Anaerobic ammonium oxidizing microbial communities from anammox membrane bioreactor (MBR) in UC Berkley, California, United States -... | ecosystem: Engineered > Bioreactor > Anaerobic >...
ACCCACAGCTCGCTCGGCGACATCACCCCGGCGGAGTTCGCCGCGGCGTATCGCCAGCGGCTCGAGCAGGCAGTATCTTTAACCGCGGACTCCAACCGGAATCCGTACTAAACCGGGGAGCAGGTCGATCGTTGTCCTCCTTCGGAGTGGCCTCGTGGATTGAGAATTCCAGATAACGCAAGCATTGCGGCCCGCTCTCGCCAACACGGGATGCGCACTGTTTGTTCTCCGGTACTCCGAGAAAAATAGTTTCATAGGTGTCGTCGGCGATGCTGGCCTTGGCAACCATTGTGCGTTTCTGCGACTCGTATCGGCGTTGCATGCTTGCATCCGCTTCGTTCGCAAGAGCCTGGGTGAGCCAGGCGCGACTACGCACTTTGCTCGCCGCCGTCGGGGCGTCTTCCTTCGAGTCCGGGTTTCGCTGGGCCCACTTACCGTCGGCATCCTGATCTTGCAGCTGAGTTCTCCTGATTAGCCGAGCATCGCTCAAGATGAATTGCTGCGTGTGCCAACCGTAATCCAGGTCCGAAAAGCCCATTTTCACTCCCCGAGAGACAAGCACGTGGGAACTCGTGTTTTTCAAATCGTACCTTATGGAGTTGACGACATGGATTGTCTGGCGCAGGCCAATGTCCGGGCATGACGACACCGTTCGTATCCTGCTTACCGAGGCGCCACACGTTGACTGCCGGACCCGTCGGCTGCATGCATGGCTCGTTCCGCCATAGGCCGCCCAGAGTTTCTGCCAGGTTGGGGGCTCGTCGGAGCTGGCGGGTGCTGCCGAGTTACGCTCGCCAAACTGTCCGGCGCTGCATGAGGTGAGGGACAGACGGTGCCGATGGGAGGTTTAGTCCCGGCGGGACGCGGGAGCGATCGAGAAACGCGACCCTTGAAGGGGGGGCCACGCTTCGGCGCCAGGGACGGCAAGCCGGACAATCCGCCAAAAGTGCGACCCGAAGTGTGCCTCTTGCGAGAACCCGCCCGAGACACATTTGTGGAACATGCTGATTTGACTGGTCGGGGTGACAGGATTCGAACCTGCGACCTCTTGCTCCCGAAGCAAGCGCTCTACCAAGCTGAGCTACACCCCGCGAACCGCTTGCCCCGGCCCCGCCGGGTGCGGGGCGTTGCGCGGGCCGGGGAGCGGCCATGCGCTGGCAAGGGCGGGCATTTTGCGGGAACGGCGCGGGCGCGTCCAGTGTCGGGCGGCGGTGCGGGCGCGACCGCCAGCGGCGGTCAGTAGCGGCGCTCGACGGCGAAGTCGGCGAGCTGGACCAGGGCGTCCTTGTAGGCGGAACCGGGCATGCGGGCCAGGGCGGCGACTGCCTGGCGCGAGGCCTCCCGTGCCCGGGTGAAGGTGTAGGCCAGTGCGCCGGTGGTCTGGATGGCTTCGAGGATCAGCGCCAGGTCCTCGATGCCGCCGTGCTCGATGGCGCGGCGGATGGCGAGCTGCTCGCGGGCCGAGCCGCGCTGCAGGGCGTAGATCAGCGGCAGCGTCGGCTTGCCCTCGGCGAGGTCGGTGCCGATGTTCTTGCCGAGCTCGCTGGCATCGGCCTGATAGTCGAGCGCGTCATCCACCAGCTGGAAGGCGAGGCCGACCTGCTTGCCGTACTCCACCAGCGTTTCCTCCATGGCCAGGGTCTGGCCGGCGAGGATGGCGCCGATCTGCATGCCGGCCTCGAAGAGCTTGCCGGTCTTGCGGTAGATCACCTGCAGGTAGCGCGCCTCGGTGGTCTCCGGGTCACGGCAGTTCATCAGCTGCATGACCTCGCCCTCGGCGATGGTGTTGGTGGCGTTGGCCAGCACGTCCATGATGCGCATCTGGCCCACCTGCACCATCATCTGGAAGGCGCGCGAGTAGAGGAAGTCGCCGACCAGCACGCTGGCCTGGTTGCCGAACACGCTGTTCGCGGTTTCCTGGCCGCGCCGCAGGTCGGACTTGTCCACCACGTCGTCGTGGAGCAGGGTGGCCGTGTGGATGAACTCGATGATCGCCGCGCAGAGCACGTGCTGCTGCCCGCCGTAGCCGCAGGCGCGTGCCGCCAGCAGCACCAGCAGCGGGCGCAGGCGCTTGCCGCCGCTGCCGATGATGTAGTGGGCGACGCTGTTGACCAGCGCCACGTCGCTGCTCAGCTGCGCCTGGATCTCGCGATTCACCGCGTTCCAGTCCTCGCCGACCAGCCGGCGCACGCTGTCGAGGTCGAACGGGGCCGCCTTGGCTTGGACTAGCTGCATTGCGTGGCAATCATGCGCCCGATACGCTGCCCTGTAAAATTCGGTTTTCTCTTATGGGATCTCCCCGGGCTGCGCCGGTCGCTGCATGTCGGCCGCCCGGCATTGATCGGCACGCGGCAGCGGGCAGGGGAGGCGTCCTGACAGGCCAGCGGCCCGCCTCGCCAGCCTGCGCCTGGCGGGGCGCCCCGGCGGTATGGGCTGTCCGGGCGGGGTGCCGACTGCCCAAGCCGTTGAACCGGCAGGGCCGAATCATTAGAATGCCGGCTCTTTTCCGGTTCCTTCCGGGCCGGACCTGCGGAGAAGTTCAGGATGTACGCCGTATTTGTGACGGGTGGCAAGCAGTACCGCGCGAGCCCGGGTGACCAGCTCCAGGTGGAAAAGCTGCCGGCTGCCGAGGGCGACAGCGTCGAGTTCACCGACGTGCTGCTGATCGGCGAGGGCCGCAACCTCAAGGTCGGCAAGCCGAAGGTGGCGGGCGGCAAGGTCAAGGCCAAGGTGCTGGCCCAGGGCCGTACCGACAAGGTGAGCGTCATCAAGTTCAAGCGCCGGACCACGTACAAGCGGATGGGTACGCACCGGCAGTCCTTCACGCTGGTGGAAATCACCGGCATCACCGGCGGGCCGAAGCAGGGCGACGGCGCCGCGGCGGAGTAAGGCCAGATGGCACATAAAAAGGCAGGCGGCAGTACCCGTAACGGCCGCGATTCGGAGTCCAAGCGCCTGGGCGTCAAGCTCTTCGGCGGCGAGGACGTGGTGGCGGGCAACATCATCATCCGGCAGCGTGGCACCCGCTACCATGCCGGGGCGAACGTCGGCATGGGCCGCGACCACACGCTGTTCGCCAAGGCCTCCGGCACGGTGGCCTTCCAGCGCAAGGGCCCGAAGAACCGCCTGTTCGTCAGCATCGTTCCCCAGCAGGGCTGAGGCAGCCCGCGCCGGGTACGCCAGGAACCCCGCTGCGGCGGGGTTCGTCGTTTCTGGATCCAGGCCAGCATGAAGTTCGTCGATGAAGCCACGGTTCGCGTGCAGGCCGGCAATGGCGGTGCCGGCTGCGTCAGCTTCCGTCGCGAGAAGAACATTCCCTGGGGCGGACCCGATGGCGGCGACGGCGGCGACGGCGGCAGCGTCTGGCTGGTGGCCCGCGAGGGTATCAACACGCTGGCGGATTTCCGCGTCAACCGCCGCTACCGGGCCGGCCACGGCGAACCGGGCTCCGGCGCCAACTGCAGCGGCCGCAGCGGCGAGGACCTCGAGGTGCCGGTGCCGCCCGGCACCCGGGTGATCGAGGACGAGACCGGCGAACTGCTCGGCGACCTGACCGCCGATGGCCAGCGTCTGCTGGTGGCGGCCGGCGGCCATGGCGGCAAGGGCAATACCCGCTTCAAGAGCAGCATCAACCGCGCGCCCCGGCGCTCGACGCCGGGCACCGCCGGCGAGGCGCGGGCACTGCGCCTGGAGCTGACGCTGCTCGCCGACGTCGGCCTGCTCGGCAAGCCCAATGCCGGCAAGTCGACGCTGATCCGCGCGGTGTCGGCGGCCCGGCCCAAGGTGGCCGACTATCCCTTCACCACCCTGTACCCCAACCTCGGCGTGGTCTATGTCGGCGCGCTGCGCAGCTTCGTGATGGCCGACATCCCGGGCCTGATCGAGGGCGCGGCGGAGGGCGCGGGGCTGGGCACGCGCTTCCTCAAGCACCTGCAGCGCACGCGCCTGCTGCTGCATCTCGTGGACCTCGCGCCACCGCCGGGCACGACGTCACCGGCAGACGACGCGGTGGAAATCGTTCGCGAACTCGAACGCTTCAATCCCGAGCTGGCGGCCAGGGAGCGCTGGCTGGTGCTCACCAAGACCGACCTGCTCGAGCCCGGCGAGGCGCAGCGGCGTGAGGCCGAGGTCGTGGCGGCGCTCGGCTGGTCAGGCCCGGTGCATCGCATCAGCGCGCTGTCGGGCGAGGGTACGGCGCGGCTCACCGGTGAGGTGATGACGCGGCTGGAGGAAATCCTGCGGCCCCCGGAGGCGGGGACGCCGGAAGACTGAGGGGGAATGCGGCGGCCTGCTGCTGCTACCGGCCGCAGCGCCAGGCTAGCCGGCCTTGGACGCCTTGAGGGCCTTGAGCGCCTTGTTCAGGCGGCTCTTGTGGCGCGCAGCCTTGTTGCGGTGGACGAGGCCCTTGCTGACCATGGTGTCGATGGCCGGCACGGCGGCCTGGCAGGCGGTCGTGGCAGCGGCGGCATCCCCGGCCTGGGTGGCCTTGACGGCCTTCTTGATGGCGCTGCGCATGCGGGTGCGCAGGGCAACGTTGCGCTGGCGGTGCTTTTCCGCCTGCCGGGCCTTCTTCGCTGCTGACTTGATGTTCGCCAAGGGAGTGACCTGACTCGTCGGGCGCCGGGCCTGGGCGCCGGCAAGGCCGCGTATTCTTTGGGTTTGGCCCACCCTTGTCAATACGCTGGTAGACTTCCGGCCCGATGCCTGGCCAGTCACCGCAGCCGTCCACCCACGTCTCCGGGCGCCAGCTGCTGATGTCCACCACCACCGTCGGCGCCATGACCCTGCTGTCACGGCTGCTGGGCCTGGTGCGTGACATGGTCTACGCGCGCTTCTTCGGCGCCGGCTTCCTGATGGACGCCTTCTTCGTGGCGTTCAAGATCCCCAACATCTTCCGGCGCTGGTCCGCGGAGGGCGCGTTCTCGCAGGCCTTCGTCCCGGTGTTCGCCGAGCACGACCAGAACCGCTCCCGCGAGGAGGTCCGCGAGCTGGTGGAGCGGGTGACGGGCACCCTGGGGGCCGCGCTGCTGGTGTTCACGGCCGTCGGCGTCCTGGCCGCGCCGCTGCTGGTCCTGCTGTTCGCGCCCGGCTTCGCGACCGAGGCCGCCGATGCCGACCGCTTCGGGCTGACCGTCGACATGCTACGGCTGACCTTCCCGTACCTGTTGTTCATCTCGCTGTCGGCCGTGGCCGGCGGCATCCTCAATACCTACCATCGCTTCGGCGTGCCGGCCTTCTCGCCGGTGCTGCTCAACCTGGTCATGATCGGCTTCGCGGCCTTTGTGGCGCCGTACTACGCGCGCCCCGGCATGGCGCTGGCGGCTGGCGTGTTCGCCGCCGGGCTGCTGCAGCTCGGCTTCATGCTGCCCTTCCTGCGCCGCATCGGCATGCTGTCCTGGCCGCGCTGGGGCTGGTCGCACCAGGGCGTGCGCCGGATCATGACGCTGATGGTGCCGGCGGTGTTCGGCTCCTCGGTGGCGCAGGTGAGCATCCTGCTCGATTCGCTCATTGCCTCGTTCCTGGTGACCGGCAGCATCAGCTGGCTGTACTACTCCGATCGCCTCATGGAATTTCCGCTGGGAATCTTCGGCATCGCGCTGGCCACGGTGATCCTGCCCAACCTGTCGCGCCAGCATGCGAGCGCCTCGGCGGCGCAGTTCACGGCCACCCTGGAGTGGGCGGTCCGCGTGGTCATCCTGATCTCGGCGCCGGCTTCCGTCGGCCTGGTGATCCTCGCCGGCCCGATGCTCGGCACGATCTTCTATGGCGGCCAGTTCACCATCGCCGACGTGCACATGGCCCGCATCAGCCTCATGGCCTATGGCGGCGGGCTGGTGGCGCTGACGCTGGTCAAGGTGCTGGCGCCGGGCTACTTCGCCCGCCAGGACACCAGGACCCCGGTGCGCGTCGGGCTGATCGCGCTCGGCTGCAACATGGCCTTCAACGTCGCCGTGGTCGTACCCTGGGCGCTGGCCGGGATGCCGGCACCCCATGCGGGCCTGGCGCTGTCCACCTCGCTCGCCGGGTTCCTGAACGCGGGGCTGCTCTGGCGCGGGCTGCGCCGCGATGGCGTGCTGCCGCCGGCCAGCGGCCTGCCGCGGTTCCTGCTGCGGGTGGCGGTGGCCTGCGGCGTCATGGCCATGCTGCTGGTGGTCATCACGCCGCCACTGCCGCACTGGTTCGAAGCAGCGGTCTGGCTGCGCTGCCTGTGGCTGGCTGGCGTCATCGCGGTCGCGGTGGCCGCCTACTTCGCGACGCTGCTCGCGGTGGGCCTGCGCCCGGGCGAGTTGCGGATGAAATCACCGGGCTCGACCGTATAATCCGGCTTTTCCGAGCCGCAATCCCGATGAGACTCATCCGCCGCCCGGCCGAGGAGGCCCGCATCCTGCCGCCCGGTTGCGTGGCCACCATCGGTGCCTTCGATGGCCTGCACCTGGGGCACCAGCGCATCCTGGCCCGTGTGCTGGCCGAAGCGCGCGGCCGCGGGCTCGCGGCGCTGGCTTTCACCTTCGAGCCGACGCCGCGCGAGTATTTCAGCCAGGGGCGACCGCCGGCGCGACTGACGCGGCTTCGGGAGAAGGTGGGCCTGCTCGCGGGCCTCGGGCTCGACTGGATGTTCTGCCCGCCGTTCGACGCCCGCATGGAAGCGCTGGAGCCCGGGGAGTTCATCGAGCGCCTGCTGGTGCGTACGCTGCGGGTCCGGCACCTGGTGGTAGGTGACGACTTCCGCTTCGCGCGCGGACGTGCCGGCACGCTCGCAGACCTCGAGGCTGCGGGCGCGCGCTTCGGCTTCGGCGTGGAGCAGGTGGGCAGCGTGGTCATCGACGGCATCCGGGTGTCGAGCACGGCGGTGCGCGAGGCGCTGGCCAGCGGCGACATGGCCGGCGCACGCCGGTTGCTCGGCCGCCACTACGCGATGACCGGCCGCGTGGTGCCGGGGCGGCGCCTGGGACGCCAGCTCGGCATGCCGACCGCCAACCTCAACCTCTGCCGGCGACAGAGCGCGCTGGCGGGAATCTTCGCGGTGCGGGTCGCCGGCCTGGGCGCGGGATTGCTGCCCGGCGTGGCCAGTGTCGGCACGCGCCCGACCATCGACGGGGTCGAGCCGCTGCTCGAAGTGCACGTGTTCGATTTCGACTTGGACATCTACGGGCGCTATATAGAAGTGCAGTTCGTGGCCCGTTTGCGTGACGAGCTGAAGTTTCCCGACCTGCCGGCGCTGCAGCGGCAGATGCACCGGGACGCAGAGGCCGCCCGGCGCATACTGGCGGCAGCCTGATGGAGAACACGAGCGCGTGAGCGAGCAAGAATACAAGGCGACGCTGAACCTGCCGGAGACGGCATTTCCGATGAAGGCCGGCCTCGCGCAGCGCGAGCCCGGCATGCTGGCGCAGTGGGAGGCCGACGACGTCTACGGCCGCATCCGTCGTGCCGCTGCCGGCCGTCCGGTATTCCTGCTGGTCGACGGTCCGCCCTACGCCAATGGCCAGATCCACCTCGGCCACGCGGTCAACAAGGTCCTCAAGGACATGGTGGTCAAGTCCCGGACCCTGTCCGGCTTCGATGCGCCCTACATCCCGGGCTGGGACTGCCATGGCCTGCCCATCGAGCTCGAGGTGGAGAAGAAGCACGGCAAAGTCGGCCAGAAGCTCGATGCGGCGCAGTTCCGCGAGGCCTGCCGCCAGTACGCCCGCGCCCAGGTGGACAGCCAGCGCCGTGACTTCCGCCGGCTCGGCGTGCTCGGCGACTGGGAGCGTCCCTACCTGACGCTGGACCCCGCCTTCGAGGCCAACCAGGTGCGCGGCTTCGCCCGCATCATGCAGAACGGCCACGTGCAGCGCGGCTACAAGCCGGTCCACTGGTGCCTGGACTGCGGTTCGGCGCTGGCCGAGGCCGAGGTCGAGTACCAGGACAAGACCTCCACCGCCATCGATGTGCGCTTCGCGCTGCTGGCGCCGCAGGAGCTGCAGGCGCGCCTGCAGCAGGCCGGCATCAGCGTGCCGGCAGACCAGGTACCGGTGTCGCTGCCCATCTGGACCACCACGCCCTGGACCCTGCCGGCCAACCAGGCGGTTGCGGTAGGCCCCGCACTCGATTACCTGCTGGTGGAAGTGGAGATCGGCGGCCGGGCGGAGCGGCTGGTCCTGGCCGCGGACCTGGCCGAGGCGGCCCTGCAGCGCTATGGCGCCGAGGGCGCGCGGCAGCTTGCTCGCTTTCCGGGCGCGCTGCTGCCTGGCCTGAAGCTGCAGCATCCCTTCTATGACCGCCAGGTGCCGGTCATCGGCGGCGACCACGTCACCCTGGAGGCGGGCACCGGTGCCGTGCACACCGCGCCGGGCCACGGCCAGGACGACTTCGTGGCCGGTGTCGCCAACAAGCTGCCGCTGGAGAATCCGGTGGACGGCGCCGGCGTCTACCTGCCCGGCACCGGGCTGTTCGCCGGGCAGCACATCTACAAGGCCAACGACGCCATCATCGCGCTGCTGGCCGAGCGCGGGCGCCTGTTGCGCGCCGCGAAGGTCACGCACAGCTATCCGCACTGCTGGCGCCACAAGTCACCGCTGATCTTCCGCGCCACGCCCCAGTGGTTCATCGGCCTGGACCAGAACGGGTTGCGCGGCCAGGCGCTGGCGGCCATCGCCACGGTGCGCTGGGTGCCCGACTGGGGGCAGCAGCGCATCGAGAACATGGTGGCCGGGCGCCCGGACTGGTGCGTGTCGCGCCAGCGGGCCTGGGGCGTGCCGATCCCGCTGTTCGTGCATCGCGCCAGCGGCGAGCTGCACCCGGACACGCCACGCCTGCTCGAGGAGGTGGCAGGCCGCATGGACGCGCGTGGCATCGATGCCTGGTTCGAGCTCGATCCACGGGAACTGCTGGGTGAGACCGCGGCCGACTACGAGAAGATCGCCGACACCATGGACGTCTGGATGGACTCCGGCATGGTGCACCACTGCCTGTCGCAGGCGCGGCCGGAAGTGGGGTTTCCGGCGGATCTCTACCTCGAGGGCTCCGACCAGCACCGCGGCTGGTTCCAGAGCTCGCTGCTGACCTCGGTGGCGATGCATGGCGTGGCGCCCTATCGCGGCGTGCTCACCCACGGCTTCACCGTGGACGAGAAGGGCCGCAAGATGTCGAAGTCGCTGGGCAACGGCATCGAACCCCAGCAGGTCTGCAATTCACTGGGCGCCGACGTGCTGCGGCTGTGGGTGGCCGCCACCGACTACCGCGCCGAGATGAGCGGCTCGGCCGAGATCCTCAAGCGCATTTCGGAGTCGTACCGCCGCATGCGCAACACCGCGCGCTTCCTGCTCGGCAACCTCCACGGCTTCGATCCGGCAACCGACCAGGTGGCGGAGGACGCGCTGGTGGACCTCGACCGCCAGGCGCTGGCGCGCACCGCGGAACTGCAGCGGGAGATCGTCGCCGCCTACGAGGCCTTCGAGTTCCACCGCGTCTACCAGCTGCTGCACAACTTCTGCGTGGTGGACCTCGGCGCCTTCTACCTGGACATCATCAAGGACCGCCTCTACACGACGCCGCGCCAGGGCGTCGCGCGCCGTTCGGCGCAGACCGCCATGTACCACATCGCCGAGGCCATGGTGCGCTGGCTGGCGCCGGTGCTGAGCTTCACGGCCGAGGAGATCTGGAAGGCGCTGCCGGGCCAGCGCGACCTCACGGTGTTCACCAGCACCTGGCACGAGCTGCCGGTAGTCACTGCGCGCCGCGTCGACTGGCCGGCGGTGCTGCGGGTGCGCGAGACCGTGGCGCGCGCCCTGGAGGCACTGCGGGTCGCCGGGCAGATCGGCTCGGGGCTCGATGCCCGCGTGCAGGTCCATGCCGATGGCGCGCTGGCCGACGCCCTGCGGCTGCTGGGCCCGGAACTGCGCTTCGTCTTCATCACCTCCGCGGCCAGCGTGCATGCGGCTGCGGATCGGCCCGCCGGGGCACTGGAAGGCGAGGGTTTCGCGGTGGCGGTCGCGGCGGTGGAGGATGCCAAGTGCGTGCGCTGCTGGCACCGCAGTCCCGACGTCGGCATGCTGGCTGCGCATCCGCAGCTCTGCGGGCGCTGTGCCGGCAACGTGGAGGGCCCGGGCGAGCACCGGGTGTTTGCCTGATGGCGGAACGCATCTCCTGGGGGAACTGGCTGCTGGTGTCGCTGGCGGTGATCGCCGCCGACCAGGTCACCAAGCTGCAGGTGACCGGGGCGCTCGGACTGTACGAGCGCGTGCCGGTGCTGCCGTTCTTCGACCTGGTGCGGCTGCACAACCCGGGAGCGGCCTTCAGCTTCCTCGCCGGCGCCTCGGGCTGGCAGAACTGGCTGTTCAGCGGCGTGGCGGCGGTGGTGAGCCTGGGCGTGTTCTGGTGGCTGACGCGCCTGCCACGCAGCGGCCACGGCCTGCTGGCGCTGGGCCTGGCGCTGCTGCTCGGCGGTGCCATCGGCAACCTGATCGACCGGCTGCTCTACGGCTACGTCGTGGACTTCATCCTGCTGTACTACCGCGACTGGTCCTACCCGGCCTTCAACCTGGCGGACGCGGCGATTAGCTGCGGCGTCGTGCTGGTGCTGTTCGACGGGCTGGTGCTCGACCGCCGGCGTCGCTCCTAGCGCCAGCAGCGGTCGGTCACGGCCACGCCGGCATCGCCATTCTGGGCCTCCGCGCCGCGTAGGCCGCGCTCGTTCACGCTGAGCACCCAGCACTCGCTGTCATCGGCCTGGGGTCCGGCGGCCGCAACCGTCGCTGTGGCGGTATAGCCGACCGCGGCGCCGTCGTCATCGATGACGATGTCGAGGACGTAGTAGCCGCGCTCGGTGCCCGCGATGCCGAGCCCGGCCGGCGGGGCGGCTGCCATGGCGGCGGCATCTGCATACTGGCCGTTCTGCAGGTAGAACTTCTCCTGCGCGGCAGCCAGTCTGAGCAGGGCCGAGGTGGCGTCCACGCGGTTGGTGCGCCGCAGGTACTGGCGGTAGCCGCCGACCGCGAGCGAGGTGACGATGGCCATGATCGCCAGCGTCACCAGCAGTTCGACCAGCGAGAACCCGCGGGCCGCGGCCCGCATAGCCCTCACCGCGCCCGCTCCTGCGTCCAGTAGGTGCGCGAGGCCGTCCCGGACCCGGCCGGCGGCGGGAAGCAGCTGAGGCCGATGCAGCGGGTTGGCTTGCCGATGCCGCTGGGCGGGAAGAGGAGTACGGGCCCGGGCGCGATGCCGGTCTGGCTCAGGGTGACGAAGCGGTCGGTGATGGCCAGCGGGTCATCCTCGCTGCTGCCGTCCAGGTTGGTGAGCGGGCGGCCGTTGCAGATGCCCACCTGGTAGGCGCGGTTGATGCCGATGCCGCCGGCACAGGCGTTGACCGCGGCACCGGGCGCGAAGGAGGTGAAGAACAGCGTGTTGTCGAAGGTCACGGCCGGGGTCAGGACCTTCTCGCCGGGGTCCTGCTCGAGGCGCAGGCGCCATCCGGCGGCATCGACCGGCACCTCGGCATCCGGATCGTCGGTGATGTCCATGAGGTCCGCGACCCGGATCGGCTCCCCGTAGCTCGCGGTGTCCAGCGCCAGGTAGACGTTGGGGTCACGCACCGAGAAGAACTGGTCGGCGGCATCCGTATCCAGCGGATGGCCGCGGTAGCCCGAGCCGATGTTGATGGCGAGGAAGGTGCCGCGGATGCAGTCCACCAGCACCACGTCCGGCGTGGCATGGAAGCGGCGCACGTCGGCCGCGTCGGGGCTGGCGAGGTCCGCGGCACCGAGCGAGGCCAGCACGCCGGCGCTCACCAGGCTGGCGCGGTCGTGGCCATTGAGGATGTCGAAGCGCCAGAGCCGGCCGCCCATGTCGCCGACGTAGAGGCGGTCGGCCAGGCCATCGCCCGTCAGGTCGATGACCTTCGGCGCCGCCGGGATCGAGTGGCGCATGGCGGGCAGGACCAGGTCATGGCCCTGGCCGCTGGCGCCGGCACTCCACAGGCGTTCCCCGGTCAGCAGGTCGATGAAGTACAGCGCGTTGCCGACGTTGTCCTCGCGATAGCCGCGGTTGTCCTGGGCATCGTCGTAGCCGCCGCTGAGGATCACCGCTTCGTGCGTTTCGCCGCCGATGGTGAGCTTCGCCACCTCGGGTGCGGCCCAGGTCTGGCCAAGGGCACCAAAGCCCGCGCTCTGGCGGTCGATCTGCCAGAGGAGCACCGGATAGCCGGGGTTGGTCACATCGATGGCGAACACGCCAGTGCCGCCACGGCCCATGCCGAAGAGCAGGATGGCCTGCTCGCTGCCGGTGATGCCGGGCTGGCCATCGTTGTTGCGCACGTAGAGGCGGATCTCGCCGTCGAGACCGTAGCTGCGCACCGGCGTCATGGCGTCGAGGAACAGCGCATTCTGCCGCGCCAGCAGCCGTGACGGCAGGTAGGCCCAGTGCTCGATGCCGTTGGCGGCGTTCACCGCGTGCAGGAAGCCGTCATTGGTGGCGACGTAGACCATCGTATCCGGGTCGTCCGCGCTGCTGCCGTAGTTCACGGCCACCGGCCGCACGTGCAGCGGATCACCCATCTGTCGGCGGGTTTCGCCGCGGTCGCCGTCGCCATCGATGTCGGCGGCATCGGCGCCGCGGATCCAGTTGATCAGCGTCTCGCGCTGGGTCGCGGCCACGCCGAGCATGGCGGCGGTGAGGGCGCTGTTGGCCACTTCGACGCGGTTGGCGGCGGCCGTGAGTCGCGGCCCGCCAATGTCCGTATAGACGTGACGCGCGGCGTGCGGGGGCAGTTTGCTGGCGGCGCCGCCGTCGGCGACGCGATCCCCATCGGCGACCGCCGACCAGAAGCTGTGCGCCGTCGACTGGATGAAGCCCGTCGCCTGGTCCACGGCGGGCTGGCCGTTCTGGTCGACCAGGGCGTTGCCCGAGAAGCGGTATTTCTTCAGGTTCCCGGGCCAGTGTGCGGTGCTGGTCGGCTTGAACATCGAGACGTAGGCGTCGCGGTCGCTGGCCGAGCGATTGTAGGCGTTCACCGGAATGGCGGGCGCGACGAAGGTCCCCGAGCGCTCGGCAATGCCGGCGATCACCGAGGACAGCGCGGTGGCGAGGCTGCCGGTGTCGTCGGCGACGTAGTAGCGGCCGCCGCCGCGACGCGCCGTGGATTCCAGCAGCGGCACATCGAGTTCGAAGCCGATGGTGTAGGTGACCACGTTCTGCAGGCCGGGGATGCCGGGGGCGGCATCGGCCCGGTTCAGGTATTCGGCGAGGTCGTCGAGGCAGGCGCCGTTGCCGGAGCCATCGCAGCTGCCAATCAGCGCCGGGAAGCCCGGCAGGTCCGCCACCAGGCCCGGCGTGCTGTTGTCGTCGTTTGAGGGTTCGCCGTCGGTGAGCAGGATGATGAAATTCCTCTGGCACTCCGCGGTGACCGGCGAAAGGTAGGTGTTGGAAGAGGCGTTGCCATTGAGGCGGGAGCCGGGAACGCTGAGCACCGGCCCGATGTTGCCGAAGCCGACCGGCCCGCCGCGGAAATAGTTGGCGGCTTCGAACAGTGTTTCCGACAGCGGCGTGCGCGTCGAGGCCGTGAGGGCGTCCACCGCATCCTTGATGGCCTGGCGCGAGGTCGAGATATCGGCCATCGCATGGCTGACGGTGCCGCCCTCGCTGAAGTTGAACTGCATCAGGCCGACGTTGACGTCCTGCAGGTTGTCGAGCACGTCCTTCACCACCTGCTGCACGATCGCCAACCGGCTGCGGGTCACGGTCGGCGGATTGCTGCGCCAGTTGAGCCAGTTGCCGTCGAACACCGTGGCCTGGGCAGTCCAGCCGGGCTCGTTGTCTGCATTGGCCGCCCAGGGGCCGGCACTGCCGTTGGCGGCATAGGTGTTGCCGCCGCTGCCGGAACCATCGACGCCGCGATCGGCGCGGCATTCCAGGTAGGCGTTGGCGCCGCCGGCATCCAGCGGTTGCCAGAGCCGGGCATCGGGATCCCAGCCGAGCAGCTGGTCGCTGTACTGGCCGCGGCTGCGCAGTGCGGGCAGGGCCGCCGCACAGCGGTTGGCGGCCTTGGGTACCTCGACCGCGCCTGCGCAGGGTGGCGGCGCGCTGCTGTTGCTGATGTAGACCGCGTCGCTGCGGAAGCAGCCGGAGAATTGCTGGTCGGGATCCCACTCGGCCTGGGTCTGCACCGCCGACTGCATGCTGCCGGAGTTGTCGAGGATGAACAGGATGTTGGCGTTGCCGGCGGCGGGATTGCCCGCGGCCTGGCCAATGTACAGCTCGGTGTCATCGGCATGTGTCGCGGCCATCGGCAGCCACAGCAGCGCGCTGGCGAGGATGGCGGGCGCGACAAGGCGAATCGGGTCGAGGCGGCTCATTGCGTGGCATCCAGTACGATTCGCCGCACGATGCCGGAGCGCGGATCGAAGTAGACGAAGATCGAGGTGTGGCGGCGGTTGACGACCCGTGCGGCCTCGCGGCGCAGGACCTCGAGGCTGACATTGCCATTGCCCGGCAGCACCTGGAACTGCGTCTGTGCATCCACGCGCAGCAGTTCCGCCGCGCAGCCCGCGCAGCGGCGCAGCGCGAGGCTGCCACCGACGGCGGCCGGCAGGCTGACCTGGCCGGGGTCGAGCTCATAGGCCTGTTCGATGGTCCTGAGGGTGGCCTGCGCGTTGCCGGCGGCGATGAACGCCAGCAGGACAGGTAGCGCCCGCGTGATCCACGGCATCATTCTTCGTACTCCCGGTAGAAACCCTGCGCATGGATGGCTTCGGCGTTGCGCTGGTCGGTGCGGCCGCGAGACTCGATGCGATAGTGCAGCTGGGTGAAGCCGATGCTCGAGCCGACGGCGTCCTGCGTCCTGCCGGCGGCGCACAGCCGCACTTCGTAGCGGCCCTTGAGCGCGGGCACCGGCACCGCGGCCTGCCAGGGCAGGGCCGCGGCGCTCCAGGGCCGTGGGCCGGCCGGACAGGGGGGCACGAGGTCCAGGTCGATGGCGTTGGCCTCGACCCGGCGCAGCGTGGCGCGGATACCGGAATCGGCGAGCTGGAACGCGTTCTCGCGCAGCTGCGCATTGCCCGCCATGACGAGATCCAGGGTGGCGGTGCGCATCGCGGAAATGGCGAGCACCGTCAGCACCATCAGCATCACCAGGCCGACGATCAGCGCGGCCCCGCGCTGCGATCGGTGTTGCCGCCCTGGCAGCTGCGCGTTCACCGGGACACCGCGTTGCGCAACAGGACGGTCCGGGTGACCTCCACGCGCTGGAAGCGCGCCGGATAGTCGGCATCACCCGGGGTGATGGCAGCCGCATCGAGGTCCAGCGGCTGGTAGCTGCGGGTATCGGTGAATCCCGGGCCCGGGGATTCCTCCGAGCGCACCAGCAGCCAGATGCGCACCGCGACGATGCGCGCATCCTCCAGGTAACCGGGGGCGCCCGGAGTGACGGCCGGGCTGTTCGGGTCCACGTAGCGCTCCACGCTGCCGTCGCCATTGGTGTCCAGGCCGAACTGCAGCTGCAGGTTCTCCACGCCGGTGATCATCTCCTGGTCTTCGATGATCCCGCCCTTGACCAGCGTCAGCCGGCGCAGCGAAGGCACGCCGGGGGCGAAGCTCGAGGAATTGTCGACGTAGTAGGCATGCACCTGCAGATCGCGGGTCTCCGCGTCGGCGGCGACGATGTCGGCCGGCACGATGCCGTCGTCGAACAGCCGGGCCATTGCCAGGTTGCTGGCCACCTGGATCTGCCCGGGATCCGGACTGGTCGGCAGCTCCCCGGCATGGCGGATGATCAGCACGTCGCTGCCGGTGCGGGCGCTGTCGTGCGGCCCGCAGCCGGCGATGTCGTAGGCATCGTCGCTGGCGCTGACGGGATGCTGCAGTTCCAGCACCCAGTCGCGTGCGTCATTGCCGGAGCAGGTCACGGCAATGCCCGTGCTGTCGGGCGCGAAGGCGGTGTTGGTGCTCAGCCCCCAGAACCCCGCGAGGCGCAGGTCCGGTTCGATGGTCTCCAGCGCGAAGCGGGCATTTTCCTGCAGGCGGGTTGCCACCTCGGCCGTCCGGTAGTTGCCCTTGCTCTGGACGTACACCTCGAATGCGCCCCAGGTCAGGAACAGCCCGATGGTCATCGCCACCATCAGCTCGATCAGCGTCATGCCCAGGCTGTAATGCCGCGCCCTCATAGCTGCAGTGCCAGCGAGTAGCTGACCGGCGCTTCCTGGCCTGCCTCGGGCCAGGCCAGCGTGATCGCGTACTGGCGCACCGGTGCGAGGTCCTGCTGCTCGATCACCGCGGTGGCTCCCGCCGGCAGCCGCCGCCGCAGGTCTTCCAGCCATCGGAACCAGTCATCGGCTGCGAGGTCGTTCGGGCTGCAGTCGCCGCCGCCGTTGACGCAGCCGCGGTTGGCTCCCGGGCCGGTGCCGGCATAGGCGCCATCCGGGTTGGCACGGATGCGGTCGGCCATGTCGCCGGCCAGGGTGATCGCGGCACCGCGGTAGACCGAGGTGCGCCCGGCGCGCAGCCCTTCGATGTACAGGCCGGCGATGCCGAGCATCCCCACCGCCATGACCACCAGCGCCACCAGCACCTCGACGAGGCTGAAGCCACGGCTGCGCTGCCCGTGATGCCGGCCACCCATGGTCAGCAGCCTCCCAGCGGGTTGGATGCAGCCTGCAGCTGGCTGACCGTGTCGACCAGTGCCGTGTGGCCCGCCGGGCTGACCATGATCCAGCGGCCAGCCGCCCGGCCGCCGCCGGTGTCGCTGTTGCCACGCGAGTCGCAGAGCTGGATGTTGCGCAGCCCGGGTCGGCCGGCGACTTCGGCCGGGAATCCGTCGGCGCGGAAGCTGAGGAACTGGGGCGTGCCACCGTCGGCGGCGCTGCGCGCCTGGCCACGGATGCCGGCGTCGATGGGACCGTGGGCCAGCAGCACCGTCTCGCCCGGGCCGCGGGCCGCATTGCCGTCGCCGTCCTCGAACACGATCCAGCCATCGAGCAGGGAAGCGCCCTGGGCACAGGCGGGTTCCTCCGCCTCCCAGTCGCTGCTGGCACAGAGCGTGACGGGGAGGCTGCGCGTCGAGGCCTGTGCGCGCGCGGCACGAATACTGCTCACGAGGTCGTTGGCGGCCACGGTCATGCGGTTGTTCGCGACCATGCCGTTCATGGCCGGTACGCCGAGGCCCAGGGTCAACGCCAACACCATCATCAGCACGAGGAGCTCGATGAGGGTGAAGCCTTCTTGGTGCTTCTTGCCCATCGGGGTCCATCCTGCCGCGCCCGCCGGCCGCGGTCAGCCCGCTCCGATGAGCGGCGCTCATCCGCGGATGAGCGGCCGGCATGCGTGCTGCGTTCAGGTCGGGCATGTCAGCGGGCGACCATCGGCGGCGACCCGCGACAGCCGTGGCCGGCCGCTGTAGCTGACGATCACCGCCCGGGCCTGCGCCGGGCCACGGGCATCGCAGAAGACCACGGTGCCATTGCTGGCCCGCAGGCCGAAGGGGCGCAGGGCATAGGCACGGCGGTTGCTGCGCGCCGAGGCCAGCGGCAACGGCAGGCTCACCGCCAGTACCGGTTCATCCGGATCGACGGCGGCCGGATCGTCGCCGTCGCGGTTGACGAACACCAGCCAGCCGCTGGTCCAGTCACCCGCCGGCGCGCAGCGCAGGGCGTCCAGGCTGCGGCAGACCACCACGTCCCGGGCCTCGCTGGCCGCGGTGACACGGGCGAGGTGGATCGCATGCACGAAGCCGTTGACCGCCTTGACCATGCGCGCTTCGAGCAGCAGCTCGCGACCTAACGGGACGGCGATGCTGGCCAGCGCCGCCATGCCGAGCAGCGCCAGCAGCATCTCCAGCAGGGTCAGGCCACGGGCATGCCGTTCCATGGCGCGCAGCTTAGGCGGCGGCGGCCGGAGCCACAGCCGGCGTTTCCGCCGGGAATGACCGGATTCCGTGGCCGGATTCCGCCGCCGGATGCTGCGTTTACAGCACTCCGGCCGGCCCACTACAATTCCGGGCAGGAGCCTGGCCGGCGGGAACGACAGTTGGACCTACGCGAGCGCGTGAGCGCACAACTCCTCGAGCATGGCGTGCGGCCGACCGCCCAGCGCCTGCAGATCGGCATGCTGGTGCTGGACCGTCCCTGCCATTTCTCGGCCGACCAGCTGCTCGCCACGCTGCGCCAGGCCGGCCAGCGCGTGTCCCGGGCGACGATCTACAACACGCTGAGCCTGTTCTCCCGCCGCGGCCTGATCCGCGAGGTGGCCGTGGACCCGGAGCGCCTCATGTACGACTCCACCACCGCGCCGCACCATCATTTCTACAACGCCGAGACCGGCGAACTCACCGACATCGATCCTGCAGACCTGCGGCTGCCGCGGCTGCCGCCGCTGCCGCGCGCCACCGAGGCGGAGAGCGTCGAGGTCATCATCCGCATCCGGCCGCGCCAGGGCGGGTGACCCGCGGCCCCGAGCTGCTATACTTCGCCGCCGCGCCGGCGTAGCTCAGTTGGTAGAGCAGTCGCTTCGTAAGCGAGAGGTCGGGGGTTCAAGTCCCTCCGCCGGCACCACAGTCCCGCCACCGGGGAATCGCCATGCGGCTCATCGTCGGTATATCGGGCGCCAGCGGTGTCATCTACGGCATCCGCCTGCTGGAAGTACTGGCGTCACAGCCGCAGGTGGAGACCCACCTGGTCATCAGCAACGGCGGCAAGCTCAACATCGCGCTGGAGACCGGCCTCGGCCCGAAGCAGGTCGGCAGGCTCGCCAGCGTGGTGCACAGCGACCTCGACCTCGCCGCCAGCATCGCCAGCGGCTCCTTCCATACCGACGGCATGATCGTCGCTCCCTGCTCCATGAAGGCGCTGTCGGGCATCGTCAATTCCTATGCCGACACGCTGCTGGTGCGCGCCGCCGACGTGGTGCTCAAGGAGCGCCGGCGCCTGGTGCTGGTGCCGCGCGAGACGCCGCTGCATGAAGGCCATTGCCGGCTGATGCACGAGGCGAGCCGCATGGGCGCCATCATCGCGCCGCCGATGCCCGCGTTCTACACCGCACCGCAGTCCGTGGACGACATCGTCAACCATACGGTGGGCCGCCTGCTGGACCTGTTCGGCATCGACAGCGGCCTGGTCCGGCGCTGGCAGGGTGCGCGCGGCAGGCCGCGGTCCGCGGCGAAGCGGCCGCGATGAATGCCCGGGGCCCGGGCCCGGACCGCGCCGCCATCGCGGCCATGCTCGCGGCCCACCACACGCTGACCCTGGCGACCTGCCGCGACGGCCTGCCCTGGGCGGCGACGGTATTCTTCGCCAGCGACGCGGCCTTCAACCTGTACTTCGTTTCCGATCGCCGGACCCGCCACGCGCAGGACATGGCCGCCTGCCCCGAGGTGGCGCTCGCCATCGACGCGGATCCCGACGGCTGGCACGCGGTGCGCGGGCTGCAGGTCGCCGGCACCGCGGCCCTGGTGGCGGGCACCGACCGGGCACGGGTACTCGCGCTGTACCTGGAAAAATTTTCCAGCGTGAAGGCGCTGTTCGAGCAGCCACGCTCGGCGGACGAAAAGATCATCGCCTCGCGGCTGCAGTACACCGACTTCTGGCGCGTGAGGCCGGACTACATCCGCCTGGTCGACAACTCGAAGGGCTTCGGCTTTCGCATCGAGTGGCGCCCGGGGGACGCCACTGCCGCGTCGCCGGGCTAGCGCCCGGGCAGTGGCGGTTCAGTCGGCATCACCGCCGGAGTAGGGCGGCAGCTTGCCGAGGTGGATACCGCTGTCGACGATCAGCGTTTCGCCGGTGATCAGTTCGGCATCGGTGAGGAACCATACCAGTACCCGGGCGATGTCTTCCGCGGTCGCTACCTTCTTCAATGGCAGGGCCTGGGTCTGGGCGTCGAGCATCGCCTGGTACTGCTCCTCGCCCAGGCCGCCCTTCAGCCAGCGGGTCTGGATCATGCCGGGAACCACCGCGTTGATGCGGATCTCCGGCGCCAGCACGTGGGCCAGCGACTTCGTCATCAGGTTCAGCGCCGCCTTCGATGCCGCGTAGGGAATGGAGGAAGCGATGCCGGTCACGCCGCCGATGGAGGAATCGTTGACGATCGCGCCGGCGCCCTGCTGCTTCATGTACGGCGCGACGGCCCGCACCATCTGGTAGGCGCCGACGACGTTGACGGCGTAGATGTCGAGGAAGTCCTGCTTGCTGACGCCCTCGAGCTGTGGATAGGGATTGAACTTGGTGCGCGCGGCATTGTTGATGAGGTAATCGATGCGGCCCCAGCGGTCGGCTGCGGCCCTGGCCATGGCGCGGCAGGCACCATCGTCGGCCACGTCGGCCTGGAACACGATGGTGTCGGCACCCCTGGCGCGGCAGGCGGCGGCGGTTTCCTCCGCCTCGGCCTGGCTGCGCGTGTAGTTGACCACGACGTTGCAGCCGCGCCCGGCGAGCATGATGGCGGCGGCGGCACCCACGCCGGTGGCGGAGCCGGTGACGATGGCGACCTTGCGCGCGCTCATGGACAACTCTCCGGGAATTCGCTGGCGACCGGCGCATGATACGTTGGAACCTCACAAATGCTATGTTTGCGCTGCGGACAGGATGACTGGCCGCAGCGTTGCAGGCCGCCCGATCCCGGAGAATCGCCCGATGGCATACAAGGACTTGCGTGACTTCCTCGCCCAGCTCGAGCAGCAGGGGCAGCTCCGGCGCGTCAGCGTGCCGTTCAATGTCGAGCGTGGCCGCAACGAACTCCAGGCGCTGATGCGCCACCTGGCGCAGACCGATGGCCCGGCACTGGTGCTGGACCGGCTCGAGGGCTACAACACGCCCGGCGTGCCGCTGGTGTTCAATCCCTACGGCACCCGCGAGCGCACGGCGATGATCCTCGGCACCCGCGACCCGCTGGAGGCCAAGCTGCGGCATGTGAAGGTGCTGCAGGAGCCCGGCAGCTGGATCAAGCCGACGCTGGTGGACCGCGCGCGGGCCCCCTGCAAGGAGGTGGTCATCCCGCGTGACCAGGTGTCGGTCGACCGGCATATCCCGCACGTGTTCTTCGGCCGCGAGGGTTCGTCCTACATCACCGGCGGCGTGGTGGTGACCAGGGACCCGGAGACCGGCATCCGCAACGTCGGCGCCTACCGCGTCACCAGTTTCTGGAACTGCGAGCACCCGCAGGGTGGCAGCTACAGCGAAGAGCAGATGAAGAAGCAGCTCTCCATCTTCGCCTTCTGGAACCCGCCCATGAACCACATCGGCCTGCACCTGGCGCGGGCGCAGAAACTCGGCAGGCCGCTGGAGCTGGCCATCGCCTGCCAGGTGGATCCGGCCCTGCACCTGGCCTGCGCCACCGGCATTCCCTTCGGCATGGACGAGTACGACTACGCCGGCGGGCTGCGCGGCAGTCCCGTGGAACTGGTGAAGTGCGAGAGCGTCGACCTCGAGGTACCGGCCACCGCCGAGTACGTCATCGAGGGCGTGTTCCGCCCCGACGTGCCCACCGACATCATCGGCTGGCATTCCAATTCCGTCGGCTACTACGACAAGCACCAGATCTTCCCGATCTTCGACATCACCGCCATCACCCACCGCCGGGATCCGCTCTGGTACGGCACCATCGAGATGATGCCGCCCTTCGACCACAACTACATGGCGCTGCTGCCGGTGGAGGGCGAGCTGCTGGCCGACCTGCAGCGCAAGCTGCCGGAGGTCAAGGACGTGGTGGTCACGCCGAACATGACCTACATCGTGCAGCTCAACGTTGATGGTGCCGCCAAGCCCCACCCGGAGTTCGGCAAGTACGTGCTGCATGCGGCCTGGGGCGCGGCGGGCCGCTGGCCACGCACCGCCAAGATCCTGGTGGTCGTCGGCCCGGACGTGGATCCCTACGACCTCGAGGCCGTGGAGTGGGCGATCCAGACCCGGGTGCAGCCCTACAGCGACATCATCATCAACCGCAGCGCGCAGGCCATGGTGCTCGATCCGTCGGCGCCCAAGGGCCCGCAGGGCTTTCCGACGACCTCGGAGCAGATGGGCATCGATGCCACCATCAAGGTGCCGGAGCGCTTCAGCGAGTACGCCGAGGTCAGCCAGGCGGATCCCGCCCAGGTGCGCAGCGTGGCCGCGAAGCTGGCCGGGATCCTCTAGGCGCGAGCCCCGCATGGCCAGTCGATGAACACCGCCTGCGTCTTCGGCCTCGGCGCCATCGGCAGCTGGCTCGCGGCGCGGCTCGCGCTTTCCGGCGTGCGTGTCACGGCCATCGCCCGCGGTGCCACCCTCGAGGCGCTGCGCGCGCGTGGCCTGGTGCTGGTGGAGGGCGGGCAGCGCGAGGCGGTGCAGTTGCGGGCCGTCGCAGGCGCACAGGAAGCCGGCCCGCAGGAACTGCTGTTCCTGACGGTCAAGGCCAACGACCTGCCGGCCATCGCCCCGCAGCTGCGCCCGCTGCTCGGGCCGGGCACGGCCGTGGTAACGGTGGGCAACGGTTTCCCCTGGTGGTATTTCTTCCGTGCCACCTCGGGGGGCATCAATCCGACCCTGGCCACGGTGGACCCGCGCGGATCGCTGTGGCGGCTGGTCGGGCCCGAGCACGCCATCGGCTGTGTGGTCTATCCGGCGGTGCGCGTGCTGGAGCCCGGCGTGGTCGAGCACGTCTATGGCAACCGCCTCTCGCTGGGCGAGCCCGACGGCTCGCTGTCCGCGCGGGTACGCGCCATCGCCGCCATGCTGTCGGCCGCGCGCATCGAGGCACCGGTGCGCCAGGACATCCGCACCGAAGTCTGGACCAAGCTCGCGCTCAACGCCGCCTACAACCCGGTCAGCCTGCTCACCGGCGCCACTCTAGGCCAGATGCTCGACGACCCGGCCGCCGCGGCGGTGCTGCAGGCGCTGATGCAGGAGGCCATCGGCGTGGCTGGCTCACTGGGGGTGCGGGTGCCGATGCAGCCGCGCCAGCTCATGGACCTGACCCGCCCGCTGGCGGCACACAAGACCTCGACCCTGCAGGACCTCGAGGCCGGGCGGCGCCTGGAGATCGATCCGGTGGCCGGGGCGGTGGCCGAGATCGGCCGCCTGCGCAATGTACGCACGCCGGCGCTGGACGGGCTGCTGGCGCTGGCGCGGCTGCGTGCCCGCCTGTCCGGCTGCCATGGCTGAGGCCGGCCCCGGTATCGCTGCTGGCAGCACAGGCCGGACGCTGGCGCAGAAGATCATCGCCCGCGCCAGCGGACGCAGCCGGGTGCTGCCGGGCGAGGTGGTGACCTGCCGTGCGGACCTGGTGCTGCTGCTGGATTCCGGCGGGCCGCGGCGCATCTGGCCGCGCCTGCGCGAGCTGGGCGTCGGCCTGCACGATGCCGGACGCATCGTGCTGGTCAGCGATCATTTCGTGCCGGCGGTGGACGCCGGTTCCGCCGCCATCCTGCGCCTGACCCGCGACTTCGCGCGCGAGTTCGGCATCCACCGCTTCTTCGACATGCAGGGCATCGGCCATGTGCTGCTGCTCGAGCGCGGGCTGGTGCAGCCGGGCATGTTCATCTGCGGTGGCGACTCGCATACCAGTAACGCCGGGGCCGGGGCCGCCTACGCCATGGGCCTCGGCGCCATCGAGATGACCGGCGTGGCCGTCACCGGCGAGATCTGGGTGCCGGTGCCCGAGACCATCCGCGTGGACTGCTCCGGGCGCTTCGCCCGCGGCGTGGTCGCCAAGGACATCATGCTGCAGCTGTGCCGCGAGCTCGGCATGGACAACGCCTTCCGCGCCATCGAGTACGGTGGTACGGCGGTGGCGGCGATGCCGCTGGCCGAGCGTGCCGTGCTCTGCAACATGGCCGCCGAGCTGGGCGCCGAGACCGGGCTGGTCGAAGCCGACGCCACCACGCTGGCGGCGCTGCAGGCGGCCGGGCAGCAGCCTGCGGACGATGCGCTGGCCTGGCGCAGCGACGCGGACGCGCGCTACCTCGAAGTCCACGCCCTGGATGTCGCTGCACTCGCGCCCCAGGTGGCCGCACCGCATTCACCGGCGAACTCGGCACCGGTGACACAGTTCGCCGGCACCGCCATCGACCAGGCCTACATCGGCTCCTGCATGGGCGCGAAGCTCGGCGACCTGCGCAGCGTCGCCGAGGTGCTGCGCGGCCGGCAGGTGGCGGCGGGCGTGCGGCTGCTGGTCGCGCCGGCCTCGCAGCAGATCTGGGCCGCAGCGGCCGCGGATGGCACGCTCGCGGCGCTCACCGCCGCCGGGGCGACACTGCTGCCTAGCGGCTGCGGGGCCTGTGCGGCGCTAGGCGCGGGCGTGTTGGGGGAAGACGAAGTGTGCATTTCCTCGACCAACCGCAACTTCCGTGGCCGCATGGGCGCCAGCAGCGCGCAGATCTACCTCGGATCGCCCTATACGGTGGCGGCCTCGGCCGTCGCCGGCCGCATCGCCGATCCGCGGGAGTTGCTCGCATGAGCCCGGTGGCGCCACTGGCCGGCAGGGCCTGGCTGTTCGGCGACGACATCGACACCGACGTCATGGCGCCTGGGCTGTACTTCAAGGCGCCGCTGGAGGAAATGGCCAGGCATTGCCTGGAAGCGGTGGACCCGGCCTTCGCGGCCGGCGTGCGCCCGGGCGACATCATCGTCGCCGGCCGGCGCTTCGGCCTGGGTTCGGCGCGCGAGCAGGCGGCGATGGTACTGGTGCAGCTGGGCGTGGGCGCGGTGCTGGCGCAGTCCTTCGGCCGCATCTTCTACCGCAATGCGCTGAATTTCGGCCTGCCGGCGCTGTTCTTCCCGGCCGCCGGCGAGATCCTGGCCGGGCAGCGGCTGGAAGTGGAGCCGGTGGCGGGGCTGGTTCGCAACCTGGACACGGGGCGGGAGTACCGTGTCAACGGCATACCCGCCCACCTCATGGACATGGTGGCCGCCGGCGGGCTGGTACCCTTCCTCAGGCAGCGGCTGTCCCGGCCGCCGGCGGAGCAGGCCTGATGTCCCATGCCCGGAGACTGCGCGAATTGCTGGCAGGGCCGGCATTCATTGCCCCGGGTTGCTACGACGCGCTCACCGCGCTGCTCGTGGAGCAAGCGGGATTCGGCTGTGCCTACGTCAGTGGCGCCAGCATCGCCTTCACGCGCATCGCGCGTCCCGACCTCGGCCTGACGACGCTCAGCGAGGTGGCCGATACCGTCGCCGGCATGCGCGAGCGGGTCACGCTGCCGCTGATCGTCGATGCCGACAACGGCTTCGGCAACGCGCTCAACGTGCAGCGCACCGTGCGCCTGCTCGAGCGCATGGGCGCCTCGGGCATCCAGCTCGAGGATCAGCAGGTCCCGAAGCGCTGCGGCCACCTCGATGGCAAGGCGCTGGTGTCGACCGCCGAAATGCTCGGCAAGATCCGCGCAGCGCAGGATGCCCGCGCGGATGCCGACACCGTGATCGTGGCGCGCAGCGATGCGGTGGCCGTGGAAGGGCTCGATGCCGGCCTGGCCCGCGCTGCGGCCTATGCGGAGGCGGGCGCCGACGTGGTGTTCGTTGAGGCGCTGCGCAGCACGGAGGAGTTCGCGCGCGCCGGCCGCGAACTCGGCCAGCAGGTGCCGCTGCTGGCGAACATGGTGGAGGGAGGGCGCAGCCCGCTGCTGTCCATCGGCGAACTGCAGGCGCTGGGATTTCGCCTCGCCATCTTCCCGGGCGCCATGCTGCGCGTGGTGATCCATGCCGCCTCCGGCTACCTCGCGACGTTGCGCCGTGACGGAACCACGCGGAACATGCTCGGCCAGATGGCCGACTTCAATGGCATCAACGCGGTGATCGGCACCGAGGCCCTGCTGGCGGCCGGTGAGCGCTACCGTGATCCCGCATCCTGAAAGGACTGGCCCGTTGGACAGGAGCTGCGTTTTTTCCGCATTGCTGGGCCTTGTGATCGCCGGCCTGGCGCCTGGCGCGCGCGCCGCTCCATTGCCGGCACCGGCCTCGCCCGAGTTCTGCATCGCCGCCCAGCAGTTCCTTGCCAGTACCGCCATGCGCGGCGAGAACAGGGTGTTTACCGACATGCCGTCGTACCGGCACTCCAAGCCGCAGGCGCGGCCGCTGCGGATCTACCAGGTCGTGACCTACGCCGGGGCGACGCCCATCGTCGTCTCCTGCAAGGTCAAGACGGCAGCGCAGCTGCGCGCGACTTATGGCCCGCAGGCGGCGGGCGCGCAGCGCTCCTGCCCGGACCTCACCCGCCTGGCGCGTGACCAGGCGGTAGCCGCCCTGCGCGCGGCCGGCGAGGATGCTGCGGCGGCGCGCGCGGCTGCCTTCGTTGTCGACGCCAACGAGCCCTACGTCACCGGCCAGTCCTACCTCGGTGATTTCCAGGCGATCTACGCCGCTGCCGATGGCCGCGTGCACCTGGCCTCGCCCGGGCTCTACCAGGACTACGACGCCTGGTATACGCGGCTGCTGCCGGAGCGCTTGCAGGGCCAGTGTTACTGCCACCTGCCGACGGTGGACTACATCCAGGCCGTGGCCAGGGGCGCCATGCCTGCCGGCGCGACCATCACCGCGGGCGAGGGCGCCGCGGTCACGCCGCAGTAGCTGCCGGCCAGCGCCGTGCGTCACTGTCTGGCCCGGCGTGACCCACGGCTGCGCGCCACCGTAACTGGCGTCCGTGAGCTGTCCTGGAAGGACGCTGCGGGTCCGGGTCTGCCGGTGCGTGGCGGGTCGAGTCTCGCCTGGTTCGGCAACCGGCTCGCCGTGGCCCAGGACAGCGCCGATGCCGTCGCCCTGGTGGATCCCGCCGATGGCGCCGTGGACATGGTGCCGGTGCCGCGGCGCGCGGACGACCCACCCCGTTTCGACTTCGAGGCGTGCGCATCTATCGGTGGTGCAGGGCAGACGGAGGCGCTGCTGCTGCTCAGTTCCGGCAGCCGCAGTCCACCCTGGCGCGTGGCCGCGCTGCGCGACCCGGCGCGGCCGCGGGTCACGGTACACGCTGCCGATGCGCTGTATGCGGTGCTGCATGCCACCACGGCATTCACCGGTGGCGTGCTCAACATCGAAGGCGCGCTGGTCCTGCGCAGCGGACTGCGGCTGTTCAATCGCGGCGGGCGTGGCGGCATCAATGCGAGCCTCGACCTGCCGCGGCGGGCGCTGCCCCTGCAGCCCGACGCGGTCTGCGCCAGCTGGCGGCCCGGCCGCGTGACTCGCTACGAACTCGGCTTGATCGACGGCGTGGCGCTGGGTTTCACCGATGTCGCGCCGGCCACGGGCGGCGGCACGCTGTACCTGGCAGCGGCCGAGGACAGCGCCGGCCCGGCGGTGGATGGGGCGGTGGCGGGCTCGGCGCTCGGCATCATCCGCCGCGGACGGGCACGGTGGATCGAGCTGCGCGAGGCGGGCGGCGCGATCCATGCCCACAAGCTCGAGGGACTGTGCCTCGACCCGGCTGACCCGGACCGTGGCTGGGCGATCAGCGATCCCGATGACGCCAGCCTCCCGGCCCGCCTCTGCCGGATCGAGTTGCAGGGGCCCTGGTAGGCGGGCGAAGCGGCGCCGCTTTCCAGTTGCGGACTCGGCAGGCGCAGCGGACAATTCCGCCCTGCGGGTGCCGGGGGGGATCGGGATGGCGATAATAGTTTTACCAGATCAACTGGATAGGAGCTGATTTGAATCCTGGAGCTCATGCCCGTGCCGGTACCGCGGGGCCGCTGGATGCCGCCCAGCTGGCGCGCTTTCGCAGCGACGGTTTCCTGGTGCTGCGTGGCCTGTTCACGGCCGCGGAGGTGGCGGACATCCGCCGCTGGACCGACGAGGTCCAGGCCTGGCCGGAGACCGCGGGGCGCCACATGATGTACTTCGAGCAGGCTGGCACCGGCCAGCGCCTGCTCAACCGCATGGAGAACGTGCTGCCCTGGCACGAGGGCTTCCGGCGTCTGGCGACGGGCGTGAAGCTGCAGGGTGCCTGCGGCCAGCTGTTCGGCGAGCCCGCGGTGCTGTTCAAGGACAAGATCAACTTCAAGCTGCCCGGTGGCGGTGGCTTCGAGCCGCACCAGGACGTGCAGGCCGGCTGGTCGCGCTATGCCCAGCTGCACATCACGGCGCTGGTCACGGTCGATCGCGCGACCATCGCCAACGGCTGCCTGGAAATGGCCAGCGGCTTCGATGGTGCCCACCAGCTGATCGGCCGCGAGTGGGAACCGCTGACCGCCGCCCAGCTCGCCGGCCTGCGCTGGCAGCACATCGAGGCCGAGCCGGGCGACGTGGTGTTCTTCGATTCCTTCATCCCGCACCGCTCGGCCGCCAACAACAGCGGCGCGGCACGCCGCGTGCTCTACTACACCTACAACCGCGCCAGCGAAGGTGATCACCTGCTGCAGTACTACGCTGACAAGCGCGCCAGCTATCCGCCCGACATCGAGCGCGAGGCGGGACGGGAATATCGCTACCGCGTCTGAAGCGGGCAGGGTGGATCGCAACATGGCCGCAAACCTCAAGTCGCCGGAGACCGGGCCGGAGCGCCTGCGCCGGACCACGCGCTTCCGGCAACTGCTGCAGAGCACCGAACTCGAGTTCCTGCTCGAGGCGCACAACGGCATCAGCGCCCGCATCGGCGAGGAGGCGGGATTCAAGGGCCTGTGGGCCGGCGGCCTGTGTATGTCCGCGCAGTACGGCGTGCGCGACAGCAACGAGGCCTCCTGGACCCAGGTGCTGGAGATGCTGGAGTTCATGGTGGACGCCACCAGCGTGCCCATCCTGCTCGACGGCGATACCGGCTACGGCAACTTCAACAACGTGCGCCGGCTGGTGCGCAAGCTCGAGCAGCGCGGCGTGGCCGCGGTCTGCATCGAGGACAAGATCTACCCCAAGACCAACAGCTTCATCGATGGCGAGAAGCAGCAGCTCGCCGACATCGACGAGTTCTGCAGCCGCATCAAGGCCGGCAAGGACGCGCAGCGCGACGACGACTTCTGCATCATCACCCGCGTCGAGGCCTTCATCGCCGGCTGGGGCCTCGCCGAGGCGCTGCGCCGCGCCGAGGCGTACCACGCCGCCGGCTCCGACGGCATCCTGATCCACAGCGCGCTCGCCACGCCCAAGGAAGTGCTGGCCTTCAAGCGCGAATGGGGCGGGCGCAGCCCGGTGGTGATCGTGCCCACCAAGTACTACGCCACGCCCACCGACGTGTTCCGCGAGGCCGGCTTCTCCATCGCCATCTGGGCCAACCACCTGCTGCGTGCGGCCATCCCCGCCATGCAGGCCTGTGCGGCGACGCTGGCGCGCGAGCAGAACCTGCAGGCCATGGAAGACCGCGTCGCCCCGGTGCGCGAGATCTTCCGGCTGCAGGGCGCCTCCGAGCTGCAGGAAGCCGAAGAGCGCTACCTGCCGCGGCAGGGTGACGAGGCGCGCGTGGTGGTGCTGGCGGCCTCGCGTGGCTCGGCACTGGGCGAACTCACCGCGACCCGACCCAAGACCATGGTGGAGGTGCGCGGCCAGCCGCTGCTGGCGCACATCATCGCCGCCTACAACGCCGCCGGCATCAAGCGCATCACCGTGGTGCGCGGCTACCTGCCGGGCGCCATCGACCTGCCCGGCCTCGCCTACGTCGACAATGCCGAGTACGCCGACACCGGCGAACTGCTGTCGCTGGCCCGCGCGCTGGAGGCCGACGCCGATGACGGCAGCGACCTGTACGTCTCCTACGGCGACGTCATCTTCAAGCGCTACATCGTCGACAGCCTGGCGGAGCCGGGCGACGATTTCGTGATCGTCGCCGACACCGACTGGCGCGAGTCGGTCAACCGCGGTCGCGCCGCCGACTATGTCAGCTGCACCGAGCCGCACTCGCGCCATGCGTTCTACCACGACATATTCCTCGCCCGCTGCGCCGAGGACCTCCCGGAGCGCGAGCGCCATGGCGAGTGGATGGGGTTCCTGCGCGTGCGCGCCCAGGCGCTGCCGCGGCTGCGGGCCGTGGTGCGCGAGCTGGCCGCACTGCCGGGCAACCGCCGCGCCAAGCTGCACCAGCTGCTCACGGCGCTGGTGGAGCGCGGCGAGCGCGTCCGCGTGGTCTACACCACCGGCCACTGGCTCGATGTGGACAGCCTGGCCGACGTGCTGGCGGCCGGGAGCTTCGCGTGATCGCGGCGGCGAGCTTCATCGAGGCCGCCAGTGCCCGCGGCTTCGGCCTGTACACCGGCGTGCCCTGTTCCTACCTGACCCCGTTCATCAACCATGTGATCAATTCCCGCGAGCTGCGCTACGTCGGCGCGGTCAACGAGGGCGATGCCGTCGCTGTGGCGGCCGGGGCGGAACTCGGCGGCCTGCCCAGCATCGTCATGTTCCAGAACTCCGGGCTCGGCAACGCGGTCAATCCGCTGACCTCGCTCACCTGGACCTTCCGCCTGCCGGTGCTGATCATCGTCACCTGGCGCGGCCAGCCGGGCGCGGCCGCCGACGAGCCGCAGCACGAGCTGATGGGGCGCATCACGCCGCAGCTGCTGGAGCTGATGGGTATCGCCTGGGAGCCGTTCCCGTCGGCGGCGGAGGCCATCGCGCCCGCCCTCGACCGCGCCTGCGAGTACATGCGGCGCGAAAGCCGGCCTTACGCACTGGTCATGAGCAAGGGCGCGGTCGAGCCCACCGAACTGGAGGCCCGGACCCCGCAGACGCTGCGCCGGCGCCACGGCGGCGAGATGGCCTCCGAGCGCATCGCGCGGGCGACGCGCCGCAGGATGCTGGGCGCGGTGCAGATGGCGCTGCGCACCGATGACATCGTCGTCGCCACCACCGGCTACACCGGGCGCGAGCTCTGGGCGCTGGATGACCGTCCCTGCCAGCTCTACATGGTCGGCTCGATGGGTTGCGCGGCGAGCTTCGGTCTCGGGCTGGCCATCGCCCGGCCGGACAAGCGGGTCATCGTCCTCGATGGCGATGGCGCCATGCTGATGCGCCTCGGCGCCTTCGCCACGCTCGGCACCGAGCGGCCACCGAACCTGCTGCACATCCTGCTCGACAACGGCATGCACGAATCTACCGGCGGCCAGGCCACCGTGTCCCGCAACGTGGACTTCTGCGCGCTCGCCGCGGCCGCCGGCTATCCGCGCGTGATCGTGACCAGCGACCCCGACGAGCTGCGCGAGCACGTCGACTGGCGGGCCGCCGGCCTGCGCCTGGTCCACGTGCCGATCTGCCCGGGCGTGCCGGACAACCTGCCGCGGCCGGCCACGGCACCGGCGGAGGTGGCCGCGCGCCTGCGCCGGCACCTCGGCCCGCGCCCGGCCCTGCCGGCCTGAAGGCGGACCGCGCCGGCCATGGATCGCAGCATCCTCCTCAATCCGGGCCCGGTAACCCTGACGCGACGCGTGCGCGCCGCGCTGGGGCGCGGCGACTGGTGCCACCGCGAGCCGGAATTCGCCGCACTGGTCCAGGGCATCAACCGGCGGCTGGCCGGGGTGTACGCGGAGCTGGCGGCCGACTTCGATGCCGTGCTGCTCAGCGGTTCAGGCACCGCGGCAGTGGAGGGCATGCTGCGTGCCTTCGCGCCGCGCGACCGGACCACGCTGGTGCTCGCCAACGGCGTGTACGGCGAGCGCATGTCCCGCATGCTCAGGGCGCTGGGACGGCCGCAGCAGCTGCTGGCGCAGGACTGGCTGGCCGGGCCCGGCATCGCGCAGCTGGAGGCCGCGCTGGCGCGCGACCCGTCCATCAGCCACGTGGCCGTGGTGCACCATGAAACCACGACCGGCCGGCTCAATGACCTGGAGATGATCGGCCGTGTCTGCCGGGCCTGGGGCGTGCAGCTGCTGCTCGACGGGGTCAGCAGCTTTGGTGCCGAGTACATCGCCGGGCGCGACTGGAACCTGGCAGCGGTCGCCGCCACCGCCAACAAGTGCCTGCATGGGGCGCCGGGCCTGTCCTTCGTGCTGGCACGGCGCGAGCTGTGGCGGCGCCCGGCGGCGGACGCCGGCAGCGTGTACCTCGATCTCCACGCCTGCCACGTGGCCCAGCATGCCGATGGCTACTCGCCGTTCACCCAGGCCGTGCAGGTCGCCTTCGCGCTGGATGCGGCACTGGACGAGCATGCGGAGCAGGGCGGCTGGACCGCGCGCCGCGCCTGCTACCGCGAGCGTGCCGCGCGCATCGCCGCGACGCTGGAGGCCCGTGGCGTGCGCACGCTGCTGCCGACCAGCGCCTTCGGCAGCGTGCTCTGGTCCTATCGCCTGCCGGGCGGCCAGGACTACACGGGGCTGCACGATGCGCTGAAGCGCCGTGGCTTCATCATCTACGCGGGGCAGGGGCGGCTCGCGCCGGGTATCTTCCGCATCGCCCACATGGGCGACATCAGGGAGGACGACCTGCAGCGCCTCTGCGGCGCACTGCGCGCCGCCATACCCGGGCGGCGCCGGTGACGGCCGCGGTGCGTTCGGCGGTCATTCTGGCGGCTGGCCAGGGGAAGCGGCTGCGCGCCGAGGTCAGCGGCTACCCGAAGGGCTTCCTGCGCCTCGGCGACCGGCCGATCGTCGAGGAATCGGTGCTGCGGCTGCTGACGGTGGGCATCGCCGAGGTGGTGATCGTCACCGGCTACAGCGCCGGGCACTACGAAGCGCTGGCGAAGAGCTACCCCGGCTGGATACGCACCGTCCACAACGCCGAGTTCGCCCGTTCCGGCAGCATGTACTCGCTGTACTGCGCGCGCGATGCGCTGCGCGGCCCGTTCCTGCTGCTGGAATCCGACCTGATCTACGAGCCGCGCGCGCTGGAGGTCCTGCTGGCGCAGGAAGCGGCCGACGCCGTGCTGCTCTCCGGCCCGACCGGGGCGGGCGACGAGGTCCATGTGGAGGCCCCGGGCGGCCTGCTGCGCGCCATGTCCAAGGACCGCGCGCAGCTGGGCCCCGAGGTGGCCGGCGAGCTGGTGGGCATCTCGCTGATTTCGGCGCCGCTCTTCGCGCTGATGCAGCGCATCGCGGCCGGGGCCTTCCGCAAGTCGCTGGCCTTCGACTACGAGACCGACTGCCTGGTGGCGGCCGGGCGCGAGCGCCCCATCGCCTGCCCGCTGGTGCCGGACCTGCTCTGGGGCGAGATCGACGACCCGGCGCAGCTGCGGCGTGCCCGCAGCGGCCTGTATCGGCAGATCACGGCCCTGGATGCCGCGGCCCGCAACGGCATTGCACCGCGCGGTCATTGATGCTAAACAGCGGCCGGGCACGCAGTGGCCGGCACGGCCCGGGAGATCGGCGATGAACAAGACAAGCGCGAGGAGCCTCGCTCCCATCCTGCTGGTTTCGCTGGCCATGGTGGCGCCCGAGGCCTGGGCCTATCTCGACCCCAGTACCGGCAGCATGATCCTGTCGGCCATCGTCGGCGTGTTCGCCACGGCGGCGCTGGCGATCAAGACGTTCTGGTACAAGCTCAAGGGCCTGTTCCGTCGTGATGCAGGCAACCCGGCGCAGCCTCCCGGGCCGCCGTCCGGGCAGCCCGCCAGGGCGGCGGAGGCCGGGGAGCCGCCTGCGTCCCGGGACTGATGCGAGGCTTCCTCGGCGAGTGGCGCGAGTACCGGCGCTTCAACCGCCTGCCGCGGTCGGCGCGGCACATCGTGCTGTACTCGGAGAGCGGCCAGGACTGGCACCATTTCGAGCCGATCGTCGCCCACCTGACCGGCGTGCTGGGCGAGCGCATCTGCTACGTCAGCTCCGACCCCGCCGATCCCGGCCTGCACCAGGCTGACGCGCGCATCAGCGGCTTCTGCATCGGCAAGCGGCTGGTGCGCATCTGGTTCTTCCAGTTCCTGCAGGCCGACCTGCTGCTCACCCAGCTGCTCGACCTCGGCAACTTCGACCTCAAGCGCTCCATCCACCCGGTCCACTACGTCTACATGTTCCACTCGCTGATCAGCACTCACATGGCCGATCACGCGGAATCCTTCGACCACTACGACACCATCCTCTACGCCGGGCCGCACCAGGCGCGGGAGATCCGCCGGCGCGAGGAACTCAAGGGCCTGCCGCCCAAGCGCCTGGTGGCCCATGGCTACCATCGCATCGAGCAGCTGCTGGCGGAGCGGCGCGAGCCGCCGCCGGTTGCCGGCGATGCCGACATCCATGTACTGCTCGCGCCTTCCTGGGGCGAGCAGACCATCCTCAATACCTGCGGCCTGGAACTGGCCGGGATGCTGCTCGATGCGGGTTTCCGGCTGACGCTGCGCCCGCATTTCCAGACGCGCTGGCAGACCCCGGAGGTCATCGACCGCATCACCGAGCGCCATGGCGGCAACCCGCGCTTTCGCCTGGTCGAGCAGATGGGGGAGAGCGACTCGTTGTTCGACTCGCACGTCATGATCACCGACTGGTCGGGTGCCGGCCAGGACTACGGCATGGGCCTGGAGAAGCCGGTGCTCTACATCGACCTGCCGCCCAAGAGTCGCAACGACAGCTGGCAGGAGCTGGGCATGGAACCCTTCGAGTCCTGGGTGCGCGCCAGGCTGGGCGCGCTGCTGGCACCGGACCGGCTGGCCGATGCGCCGCGCCTGGTCCGCGATCTGGTGCGTGATCCGGCCCGTGCCCGCGAGAATGCCGCCGCCCTGCGCCGCGACTACATCTGCAATGTCGGCAGCAGCGGCCGTGCCGCGGCCGAGGCCGTGGCGGCCATTGCCGCCGAGGTCGCCGCGGGCGCCGCCGGCCCGGCGGCGCAGCGCTGAGATGACCACCCGTCGCCAGCTGCTGCGCTGGACCGGCTGGTTCGTCGCCGCCAATGCGGCGCTGTTCGCCCTGCTCGGCCTGCGTTTCATGTGGCTGGTGCCCTGGCAGAGCGATGCCCTCGGCCTGGTCTACGCGCTGCTGGCCTACGTCGGCCACTTTTCCCTGCTGGCCGCGCTGCCGGCGATCCTGGTCGTGATTCCGTTGTGCCTGCTGCTGCCCTCGCGCCTGCTGGTCATGGCGGTCGCCGTGCTGCTGGCCGCGGCGACCGCCACGCTGCTGGTGGTCGATGGCAATGTCTTCGCCAGTCAGCGCTACCACCTGACGCCGCTGACGGCGATGCTGTTCGAGCGTTCCACCTGGATGCTGGTCGGGGTCATCGGCCTGCTGGCCCTGGTGTTCGAGGCGCTGCTCGCCGGCAGCGTGCGTGGCTGGATCGAGGGCCGGCCGTCCCGCGGCGGGCGCTGGGTGGCGCTGGTGCTGGTCGTCGCCTGGCTGGGCAGCCAGGCAATCCACATCTGGGCGGATGCGCTCGGCTACCTGCCGGTCACGCAGCTGACGCGCTACCTGCCCGCGTATTTCCCCATTCATTCGAAGCGCCGGATGGTGCGCCTGGGACTGGTCAGCCAGGCGCAGGTGGACCGGCAGCTGCAACTGCAGCGTGTCAGTGCCGACGGCGGCGGGCAGCTGCAGTATCCGTTGCAGCCCATGCGGTGCGACGCACCGGCGCCGACGCCGAACATCGTCTGGGTGATCGTCGATGCGCTGCGCCCCGATGCCATCGATCCCGCGCTGATGCCGGAGCTGGACCGCGTGCGCAGGGCGGGCCAGGAGTTCGCCAACCACTGGAGCGGGGGCAATTCGTCGCGCGCCGGCATCTTCTCCATGTTCTACGGCCTGCCGAGCACCTACCTCGACACCTTCTACGGCGTGCAGCAGCCGCCGGTGCTGATGTCCGAGCTGCGCCGGCGCGGCTACCAGCTCGGCCTGTTTGCGGCGCCCGGTTTCGGCACGCCGACCGATATCGGCCGCACCGTCTTCGCCGGCGTGCCCGGCCTGGGTGGCGAAACGCGGGGCGTTTCCGCCGTGCAGCGCAACCGTGCCGTCACCGATGGCTGGCTGGCCTGGCTCGGCAAGCATGACCGCTCGCGGCCTTTCTTCGGGTTCCTTTACTACGACCCGCCGATGGGGGAGATGTCGGCCGATCCCGGGCCGCTGCCACTGGATGGCCGCTTCGGCACCAGGCAGGAAGTGCAGGCCGCCTGGCGGCAGTACCGGCGCTCGGCGCAGATGGTCGATGGCGAGATCGGCCGCGTCATGGCGGCACTACGGGCCGACGGGCTGCTGGACCAGACGCTGGTGATCATCCTCAGCGACCATGGCTACGAGTTCGATGACAACGGCCTCGGCTACCTCGGCCATGCCAGCGACTACAGTGCCGCCCAGCTGCGTGCCACGCTGCTCATGCACTGGCCCGGGCGCGCCCCGGCGGTGTACCGGCATCGCAGTTCCCACTACGACCTGCCGGTGACGCTGCTGCAGGACCTGTTCGGCTGCCGCAACGATCCGGCCGACTATGCGGTCGGCCACGATCTGTTCTCCGGCAGGGACTGGTCCTGGATCATCGCCGGCAGCTACAACTCCCATGCCATAGTCGAACCGGGCCGGGCCATCGTCACCCACCCCGGCGGCTTCGTCGAGGTGCTCGGCCCCGACTACCGGCCGATCCCCGGAGCGAAGTTCGATCCCCTGGTGGTGGCCGACGCGCTGCGCGACATGCGGCGGTTCTACCGCTGATGGCGCCGCATCGACCCGGCGGCGGCCTGCTGGTGCGGCTCGCCTGGCTGGCCTGCGTGCTGGCCGGTGCCGGCGGGGCGACGGCCGCGGTGGCCGGCGACGTCGAGCTCCGCTCGCGCTCGGTGGAGATCACGATCAGCGGCCAGGGCGGCCTGCCACTGCGCTGGCTGGCCTGCGCCGGGCCCTGCGCCGATCCTGCCACCCGGCGCCAGGAACTGGTCACCCCGGGCGATGGGGCGCTGCGCTGGGCGGCCGACGATCCCGCGCAGGCAGCGGCCATGGCGGGGCGCCGGTACGAGGCCACGCTGCGCGAGACTGCCGATGCGATCATCGTCGAACTGGTGTCGGCGGCCGCTGGTGAACAGCCACGGCTGGCGCAACGCTACGAGCTGTCGCGCAATACGCAGCTGCTGCACCTGAACCTGTCGGCATTGCCTGGTGTACGCCTGGAGATGGCGAGCGGCGCGGCGCTCGTCCCGCCACGGATGCCGGGGTTTGGTGCGGCGTTCTCCGATGTCGAAGCCGTGCGGGTCAGCGCCGCCGGCCAGCAGTACCTCGGGCCGGTGGCGGGCGCGGCCACCACGACCGGGGCGGAGCGCGAGGCCTGGACCGGGGTACGTTCGCGCTTCTGGGCCTGGCTGCTGCAACCGGCGGTTGACAGCGCGCTGACCGTGCAGACGCCATCAGCCAACCGGCATCTGCTCGCCTGGGAACTGCCGGCGGGGCAGCTGGAACTGGCGGTCTATGGCGGGCCGGTGGAGTGGAAGTCGCTGCGCGTGGTATCCGCGGACCTCACGGAGCTGCTGTTCGCCGCCCTCTGGGAGCCGCTGCGCTGGCTCTGCCTGGCGCTGCTGTTCCTGCTCGGTTTCATCAACAGCTGGGTGAGCAGCGCCGGGGTGGCCATCGTGCTGCTGTCGCTGGCGGTGAAGTTCATCCTCTATCCGGCGACGCATGTCGCCGACCGCTGGCAGGCCGAGGTCAACCGCGCGCAGAGCCGGCTGCAGCCCCGGCTGGCGGAAATCCGCCGCCAGTACCGCGGCGAAGAGGCGCACCGGCTGACGCTGCAGGCCTACCGCGAAGCGGGCGTGCATCCGCTCTACACATTCAAGAGCCTGGCGGGATTCGCGATCCAGGTGCCCATGTTCATCGCCGCCTTCGACATGCTGGCGGGCAACTTCGCGCTCGACGGGGTGGGGTTCCTGTGGATCGACGACCTCGCGGCCCCCGACCGGCTCGCGCAGCTGCCGTTCACGCTGCCGTTCTTCGGCGCCGACCTGAACCTGCTGCCGTTCCTGATGACCGCGGTGAGCATCCTCTCCGCCGTCGTCCAGCAGGAGGCCTCGCTGAATGCCACGCTGCAGGCCCGCCAGCGGCGCAACCTGTACCTGATGGCAGTGGCGTTTTTCCTGCTGTTCTACACCTTCCCCGCCGGCATGGTCCTATACTGGACCGCCAACAACGTCTGGCACCTGCTCAAGGTACTGCTGCTGCGCCGTTGACCGGGGGCGCGGCGGGTCCGCGTCCGGAAGCGCGGCAGCGCACAGGCCCTGTGGCCGCAGGCCGGGCCCGGGCCTGACAACTTCGTTGACAAATGGGTCAGCCTTGGTACTGTGCAACGGGTCCGGCTGCGCAGCCGGCCCGCTCCGGGAGTCAATGCATGGTTGACCACAGGGCACCGTCCCGGGTGCAACGCCCACCCGCCAGTCCGCTGGAGGCAAGCCTGATCGCGGGTGCGTTCGTCGTGACGACCGAGCTGGTCCCGCCGGATTCCGCCGACCCAGAAGACTTCCGCCGGCAGCTGCAGCACTACCGCGGCTGCGCGGATGCGATCAACGTCCCGGACGGGCCCGGCGCCAACTGTCACATGTCGAGCCTGGCAGCCTCCGCGCTGCTGGTCCGCGAGGGCCTGCAGCCCGTCATGCAGCTGTGCTGCCGGGACCGCAACGTCATCGCTCTGCAGGCGGACATCCTCGGTGCCGCGGCGCTTGGCGTGCACAACCTGCTGTGCCTCAGGGGCGACGACGTCGCCAACGGCGACCACGGCTGGGCGCGGCCGGTGTTCGAACTCGACAGCCTGGAGCTGATGCGCACCGCGGCGACGCTCGGCGAGGAGGGGCGCCTGCGTTCCGGCCGGGCGCTGGTGGCCGCTCCGGCGCTGTTCATCGGTGGAGCGGTGAACCCGTTCAGCGGCTCGCTGGAGGCCGGTGTCGCCAACTTCGCGCAGAAGGTCGCGGCCGGGGCGCGCTTCGTGCAGAGCCAATACTGTTTCGATGTCGAGCGCCTGCGCGCCTTCATGCAGCGGGTCCGCGACCAGGGCCTGCAGGAGCGCTGCGCCATCCTCGTCGGCATCGGCCTGCTGCCCTCGGCGCGCAGCGCGCTGTGGATGCGCCGGCACATCCCCGGCACCGAGATTCCCGACGTACTGGTGCAGCGGCTGGAGCATTCAGCGGACGCCGTGGCCACGGGCGTGGAGATCTGCCTCGAGCTGATCGAGCAGGTCCGCGCCATCCCCGGCGTGGCGGGCGTGCACCTGATGCTGCACCGGCACGCGCAGCTGCTGGCGGAGGTCGTAGCGCGTTCCGGAATGGCACGACCGGCCCCCTGCATGGCCTGAAACCTGCTCCTGGAGAAATGGCGATGACCGACGACGAAGGCAAGCGGCTGATCACCCTGCTGGCGGACATGGAGGAGGAGCGGGCCCTGGCGTTGGCGCGTCAGATGCTCGATGCGGGCTACGATCCGCTGCGCATGCTCGAGCACTGCCGGCAGGCCATGGATATCGTTGGTGCCCGCTACGAGGCCGAGGAGTATTTCCTCACCGAGCTGATGCTGGCCGGCGAGATGCTCACCGAGATCAGTGCCATGGCGAAGCCGCTGATCATCGGTGAAGGCGGTGGCACCGGGCCGGCTGCCCGGGCGAGCATCGTCATCGGCACCGTGAAGGGCGACCTGCACGACATCGGCAAGAACATAGTGACCTTCATGCTGGAGATCGCCGGCTACCGGGTAATCGACCTCGGCGTGGACGTCCCGGCGCAGCGCTTCATCGAAGCCATTCGCGCCAACCAGCCGGCCATTGTCGGGCTGAGCGGCTTCCTGACCCTGGCCTTCGATTCGATGAAGGACACCATCGAGGCGTTCCGTGCGGCCGGGGTCCGCGACGAATTCAAGGTCATGATCGGCGGCGGACAGGTCGACGAGCGGGTCTGCGAGTTCACGCGGGCCGATGCCTTCGGGCGCAACGCGGTCGATGCGGTCGCGCTCTGCAACGACTGGACCGGGGTGCGGGCATGAACCGGCCGCCTGCGGAACTCTATGCCGAGCGCCAGCAGCGCCTGGCGGATGCTATGGCCGGGCGCGTACCGGACCGGGTCCCGGCACCGCTGTTCACCGCGGATTTCTTTGCACGCTACGCCGGCTACACTCTGGCGGAAACCACCTACGATGCCGCCAAGCTCGAGCATGCGGTCGAGAAGACGGTGCTGGATTTCGAGCCCGATGCCTTCGAGCAGCAGCACACCCGCAATCTCCTCGGTCCCCAGCTCGACCTCATCGACTACCTGCCGATGGAGTGGCCGGGCGGGCGCGTGGGCGACGATGATCCCTACCAGTACCTGGACCGCGAGATCATGCGCGCCGACGAGTACCGGGAGTTCATTGCCGATCCCTCGTACTTCTGGCTGACGCGGATGATCCCGCGCACCGCGGGCAGGCTTGGGGCCTTTGCCAGCTTCCCCAACCCGCTGGGCCTGGTCTACACCGGCATGGCGCTCAACATCGCTGCCTTTGGCACGCTGGAGATGAAGCAGGCCATGGACCTGCTCCACGAGGCCGGCAAGCACGCGCTGCAGACCATCACGCGCGATCGCGCTTTCATCCAGCACATGGCGACGCAGGGTTTCCCCGTGCACCGGGGCGGGGCGATGCTCTGCCCGTTCGACCTCATCGTCGATTTCATGCGCGGCGCGAAAGGCGGCATGCTCGACATGATGCGCCGGCCGGACGAGCTGCTGGCGGCGATCGACGTGGTGCTGGAGAACTTCAACCGGCGCGCCATCGAGCTGTTCCGGACACTGCCCAGCAAGACGGTGTTCATTCCCCTGCACTGGGGCATCGACGGATTCATGTCGCCGCAGCAGTTCAGCCGCTTCTACTGGCCGCAGCTGCGCCGGCTGATCCAGATGACCCTCGATGCCGGGCTGACGCCAATGCCGTTCTTCGAGGGCAACTGCACCAGCCGGCTGGAGGTCATTGCCGACGTGCCGCCCGGCACCTGTACCTACCAGTTCGAGCAGACCGACCTGGTCCGCGCCAGGGAGGTGTTCGGCACCCGCATCTGCATCCGCGGCGGCATGCCCGCCTCGATGCTCATCGCCGGCAGCCCGACGGAAGTCGAGGAGCAGGTCAGGAAACTGGTAGCCACGGTCGGCCGGGACGGCGCCTTCATCCTCGATGGCGGCGGGGCCGGCATCCCGCGCGAGGCCCGCCCGGCCAACGTCAAGGCGATGTTCGATGCCATCAAGGTCCATGGACTGTACTGAAGCTGTGGCCGTCATCGCGGATTTCGACCTGGATCTCTGTAGCGACGAGGTCATCGCACGCCTCGCGCCCGGCGGGCCGGCATTTCGCGCACGGCCTGCCCGGAGGCTGGTGGACGAGCTGCTCGCACGCATCGGCGAAGAGCGCCTGGTCAGGGCACAGGCCAGCTACCGGTGCATTGCCCTGCGCTCCGCCGCGGGCAGGGGCATCGACCTCGATGCGCAGCAGATGTTCGAGCCCGGGTGCCGGCTGTCGCAGCGCTCGCGTGCCGGGTTCCTGCTGGTGGCGGCCTGGTCGCTGGGACCCGCCGTGTCGCTGGCGGTGACCGAAGCGTTCCGCGAGCGCCGGGCGATGCAGGCACTGCTGCTCGACGAGATCGCCAGCCTGCTGGTATTCCGCCTCGGCGAGCAGTTGTTTGCGCGGATACGCCAGCGGCTCGCGGCCCGGGGCCTCGGCGTCGGCCGGCCGCAGGCGCCGGGCGATGGCCAGGTGGCCCTGGCAGCGCAGGCGCGGCTGCTGCGGCTCGCCGGCGCTGCGCGGATCGGCGTCAGCCTCGGCGACAGCGGCACGCTCGCGCCGCTGAAGACCGCGACCGCGCTGGCACCGGTCGGGCAAGACATCCGCCAGCCGCGGCAGGACTGGTCCTGTGCGGGCTGTGCCAGCCGCAGCAGCTGCCGCCTGCGTTGGCGCGGGTGGCGCGGTACCGGGCATGGTAGCCGGCTCCGCTGACCTGCACGGCGTAGCGGTTGCCTTCCATCCGGCCGGCCGGACGATCGACATCGTTGCCGGCGAGTCGCTGCTCGAAGGCGCGCGCCGCTGCGCCATCCCGCTGGCAAGTTCCTGCGGGGGCGCCGGCACCTGCCTGTCCTGCATGGTGCGCATCGACGCCGGGGTGGTGCCTCCCGCGAGCGCGGCCGACCGCCAGCTGTTTTCACCGAAGATGCTGGCCGATGGCTGGCGCCGGGCCTGCCAGGTCTGGCCGGCCGGCGGCTGCAGCGTCCTCGTGCCGGCCAGGTCGTCGGCCGCGCAGTCGGTGCGCACGCTTCCAGGCGGTGACGTCAGGATCACCCCGGACCCCACGGTCAGGACCTGGCGGATCCGGGTTGCCGGACTCGCCGATGATCCGGCCCGTGGTCTCGATGACCGGCTGCTCGATGCCCTCGATGCAGCCGGTGCCGCACGCTGCCTGGCGATCGATGCCGATGCGCTGCGCGCCGCGGCGGCACTGACAGGCCGTGAACCCGTGAAACTGATCGCAGCCCTGCGCCTCGGGGAACTGGTCAACCTGCTGCCGGCCAGCCGCCGTGCGCTGGCACTCGCCGTGGACCTCGGCACCACCAGCATCGGTGTTTTCCTGCTCGACCTGCGCAAGGGCCGCACGGTAGCCCTCTGCCAGGCGGGGATCACCAATCCCCAGGTAGCGCTGGGTGGCGACATCATCACGCGGTTGAACAGGGCGGTGCGCGAGTCCGGCCGCCGCCAGGAACTGCAGCGTCTCGCCATCGACGGCATCAACCAGCTGGTCGCGGCGCTCTGCGGGCAGCTGGGCGTACCCGGCAGCGACATCTGCGATGTGGTGATCGTCGGCAATTCCGCCATGGCGCACTTCCTCCTCGGGCTGCCGGTGGATGGTCTGGCGCATGCGCCCTTCGCGCCGGTGCTGCGCGGCGCCAGCGACCTCAAGGCCCGCGACCTGGGCCTCGCGGTGGCCCCGGCTGCCGGCGTGCACCTGTTCCCGGGTATCGCCGGCTTCGTCGGCGGCGACCATGTCGCGGCGCTGCTGGCGCTGGAGACCCGCGGGCTGGCCGGCAGCGTGCTGTTGCTCGACATCGGCACCAACACCGAGATTTCACTGCTCCACGCCGGGGCCATCCTGACGGTTTCCTGCCCCTCGGGGCCGGCGCTCGAGGGCGGGGAGATCACTTGGGGCATGCAGGCGGCGGCGGGCGCCATCGAACGCGTGGCGCTGCGTCAGGACATGCTCGAGCTGCAGACCATCGACGGGGTGCCGGCCGAGGGTATCTGCGGCTCCGGCGTGCTCGACACCGTTGCCACACTCCTCGGTGCCGGGATCATCAACCACCGCGGCCGCCTGCAGCCAGGTCATGCACGGGTGCGCGACAACGGGCAGACCCGCGAGTTCGTGCTGGTGGCCGAAGAGCAGCGCAACGCGCCGGCGATCGTGTTCACCCAGGGTGACGTGCGCGCCGTGCAGCTGGCCAAGGCCGCGATCCGCAGCGGTATCGACATGCTGCTGCAGGCGGCGGACATCGACGAGGCAGCGATCGACCATGTGGTCGTGGCCGGTGCTTTCGGCAGCTACATCGCCATCGACAGCGCGGTCGCCATCGGCATGCTGCCCGGTCTGCCGGGCGATCGCTTCCAGCAGATCGGTGATGCCGCAGGACTCGGGGCGCGGATGGCCGCGCTCTCGCATCCGCATCGCGCGCGGGCGGCGGAGATTGCCCGTCAGGCGCGCCATGTGGGCATGGCGGGCAGCGCCAGCTTCCAGCGGCAGTTCATCAGCCGCATCAATTTCCACTGAGCTGCGTCAGCGGCTAGCGAGGAATCCGCATTGGCAATCCCCGGCCTGCAGATCATCGGCGAGCGGATCAACCCCGGCTTCCGCAGCACGCGTCGGCTGTTCGAAACCGCGGATCTTGCGGGCATCCAGGCGCTCGCGCTGCGCCAGGCACAGGCCGGCGCGGCCTGCCTGAACATCAATACCGGCGCGGATGCCCTCGAACGCCCGGACTTCCTCGCGGCGGTGATCCGCGCCGTCCAGGCGGTGGCCAGCCTGCCGCTGTGCTTCGACTCGCCCGACCCGCGGGTACAGGACATCTGCCTGCGCAGCTATGACCCGGGCCGGGCCGGTGGCTGCAAGCCGGTCATCAATTCCATCACCGAGGCGCGCTGGCGGCTGCCTGGCGCCGTCGGCGCCTGCCCGGCGCGGGTGATCGTCATGGCTTCCGAGCGCCTGGAGGTGGGCGAAGCACGGCAGAACCGCAGCGGAGCCGAGATCCACGCCACCGCGCGCCGTTGCCTGGCACGGCTGCTGGATGAGCATGGCCTCGTGCCGGATGACGTCATCATCGATGTCTCCATCAGCGCGCTCGCCGCGGACACCACCGGCATGACCCGCGCGGCGCTCGAGGCCGTGGAGCGCATTGCCAGCGACCCGCAGCTGGCCGGAGTCCACCTCTGCGGCGGCCTGAGCAACATCGCCCAGCAACTGCCGGCGACCACGCGCAGTGGCCTGCCCCTGCGGGAGGGCCTGGAGAACGCCTTCCTGACGCAGGCCATCCCCCGCGGGCTCGACATGATCATCGGCACGCCCTGGCGCGACTACCGCCTGCTGCCCGCGGATGACCCGGTATACGCGGCATTCAGTGAAATCGTCGCGCTCGATGGCCGCGATGCCCTGCGGCGGCTGTTGCAGCTGCAGAGATCCTGAGGCATTCGATGAACAGCGTACCCGGTGAGGCGCGCATCATCGTCGCCAGGAGCTATTTCTGCGGCCGTTGGCATCACGATGCCGGCCCCTACGCCTTTCACCTGCGGGAGGAGCGCATTGCGGCGATCACGGCACTGGATGAGCCCGGTCCGGACGGGGTGAGGGCAGGGAGCGGATCCCATGAGAACGTCACCTTCCTGATGCCCGGACTGGTGGAGGCCCACTGTCACCTGTTCCGTGATGGCGCGATGCCTGGCCAGACGGTGCCGGACGGAGGCCGGGACAATGGACAGGAGCGCATGCTGGCAGTGGCAGAAGACAACCTGCGTCTCGCGCGGGCGGCGGGCATCACACTGATCCGCGACGCGGGTGACCGCCACGGCATCAACCAGCTGATGCGTGGCCGCAGCCGCAGAGTGGCTGGAGTGGTGATCCGCTCACCGGGTCCGGCGATCTGTCGCCAGGGTGCCTACGGCAAATTCATGGGCACTGAAGTGTCCACGAACGAGGACGCGCTCGCCGCCGTCGATCGCCTGGCGCCCGGGGCGGATGACCTGAAGATTGTCCTGACCGGCATCGTGGACTTTGCGCGCATGACGGTGACCGCGGGTCCGCAGTTCGATGCCGGAACGCTGCGCGGGATGGTCGAGCGCGCCCACCACCATGGCCGGCCGGTGTTCGTTCATTGCAGTGGCGTGGAGGGCATCGAGGCTGCCATCGCGGCTGGCGTCGACTCGATCGAGCACGGGTACTTCATGACCGGCGAAGCGCTGCAGGCCATGGCCGAGCGCGGCATCGCCTGGGTGCCGACACTCGCACCGCTGCAGTTCCAGTGGGCGCATCCGGCGGTGGCCGGGTGGCCGCCGCAGGTGGTCGACAATCTCAGGCGCATCCTCGATGCACATCTGGTGCACATCGCCCTCGCCAGTCGTCTCGGAGTCCGGCTGATCGCTGGTTCCGATGCCGGAAGCCCCGGTGTCGTCCACGGGCAGGGCCTGCTCGCGGAACTGGAACTGATGCGGGAGGCGGGGTTGTCGCAGGCACAGCTGCTGGCGGCCGCGACATCGGTGCCACGCGAGCACTGGGGCTATGCCTGGCCGGAACTGCGTCCGGGTTGTCCTGCCGCGTTTGTCGTCGCGGATGCCTCGCCCTTCGATACCCCGGAATGGAGCAGGAATCTGCGGGTCATCGACCTGACGCTCTGAAGCCGGACTGGCGCCGGCCTCCCAGACTCAGGGGGCGCGTGCCAGCGCGGCGTCACCGACGAAGGGGTTGCTGCGCCGTTCCTCGCCGAAGGTCGAGGTCGGGCCATGGCCCGGCACGAAGCTGACGTCATCGCCCAGTGGCCAGAGTCGTTCGGTGATGGACGCCACCAGAGTGGGGAAATCGCCCCGCGGAAAGTCGGTGCGGCCGATGGAACCCGCGAACAGCACATCGCCGACGAAGGCAATACGGTCGCGGCGGTGGAAGTACACGACATGGCCAGGGGTGTGACCCGGCGTGTGCAGGACTTCCAGTTCCTCGTCGCCCACCGTGACCCGGTCGCCCTGTTGCAGCCAGCGTGCGGGCGTAAAGGCCGCCGCCGGCGGGAAGCCGAACATGCGGGCCTGATCGGGCAGCTTGTCGATCCAGAACTGGTCTTCGCGCTGCGGTCCCTCGATGGGGATGCCGAGCCGCTGCGCGAGCTCGGCCGTGGCCCCGGCGTGGTCGATGTGCGCATGGGTCAGCAGGATCTTGCCGATGTCGATGCCCTCGGCGGCCGCGGTGGCCAGGATCTGGTCGATGTCGCCGCCGGGGTCGATCACGGCCCCCGCCGGGCTGGAGTCACAACGCAGCAGCGAGCAGTTCTGCTGGAAAGGGGTGACGGGCACGACGACAACCTGCATGGGCGCTATTGTGTCGTAAAGGCGACCGTCCGCCAGCCGACTCGAGTACAGGCCGTCGGCAACTGGCACTTGCTTGTCCAAATCTTCTCGATTCATGGGCTTAGCTTGTATTCCATGAATTTCATGTCAGAATGCGACGGAAGCGTCTGGGGAGACGCGGCAGCCGGGGGGTCTGGGTTAACCTCGCGGCGGCCACCTGCGGGTTCGCGAATTCATCCGCCCTTGGATCGACGAGAGCAATCGCCACCGTGGACCACGGTACAACGCTGACGGGACTGCAGCAGCTGCTCGGAAGCAGCCGCACGGCTGGCGGCCTCGATATTGCGTTGACCAAGGTCGCCGTCGACTTCCAGAACCTCGACGAGACCGATGCCGCCGCGCTGGTGGCTGCCGGTGCCGAGACCCTGCGCAACGGGACCGGCTGTGATGCCGTTGCCGTGGTGCTGCTGGATCCGACCGGGCAGCGCGTGCAGCGCGTATTCGCCGCCCGTGACGCCTTCACGGCCATCAATCCCGACATCCTGCAGGGCGAGGCGCTGGCCGCCTGGCCCTGGCTCGACGCCAGCCTGGTACACCTGCGCCTGCTCGGCATCGCCGACACCGCGGCCGCGACGGCCGGCCAGCAGGTCGATGCCGGACGCCTGCGCAGCCTGGGCGCCGCCGCGGTGCTGCTGGTGGGCTTCGACGTGGCCGGGCGGCGGGCCGGCTGCATCGCCTTCTTCTATGGCCAGCCGCAGGCCAGCTGGAATGCCGATCACCAGCTGCTGCTGAAGCTGCTGGGCTCCAGCCTGGCATCCGGCCTGGAACGCTCCCGGGCGCGGCAGGCGCTGGCCGAGATCGCCGAGCGCGATGCGGTGCTGATCGCCACGGCCAACGACGGCACCTGGGATTTCGATCCGCGCGACGGCCAGCTGCAGTACTCGCCACGCTGGCTGGCCATCATGGGCTACAGCGAGGACGACCTGCGCCAGGAGCCGATCGACTGGCGGCGGCTGGTGCACACCGACGAGCTGCCCAGGGTGCAGGCCAGGCTGCGCGACCACATCGCCGGGCGCACGCCGCTGTTCGAGAGCGTGCACCGCATGCAGCGCAAGGACGGCGAGTGGCGCTGGATGCACTGCCGGGCCCGTGCGCTGCTGGACTCCGAGGGTCGCCTGCGCCGCCTGATCGGCGTGGAGACGGACATCACCGAGCAGAAGATCTACGAGGAAGCGCTGTTCCGGGAGAAGGAGAGCGCGCAGATCACGCTGCAGTCCATCGGCGACGGCGTGGTGACCACGGATGCGGACTGCCACGTGGAATACCTGAATCCGGTAGCCGAGGAGCTCACCGGCTGGCGCCTCGAGGAAGCCGCCGGCCGCAGGATCGACGAGGTCTTCCGCGGGTTCCATGAGGAGACCTGCGAACCGCTGGAGAACCCGCTGTCGGTGGCTATCCGGCGTTCCCGGCCGATCAAGTCGGTGCGCCCGACGCTGCTGATCCGCCGCGACGGCAACGAGATCTACATCGAGAGCACCGCGGCGCCGATCCGCAACGACCGCGGCGCGGTGACCGGCGCGGTACTGGTGTTCCACGATGTCAGCGAGTCGCGCGAACTCAACCGCCGGCTCTCCTACCATGCCAGCCACGACATTCTCACCGGGCTGGTCAACCGCCGCGAGTTCGAGAACCGGCTGGAGCGCGCGCTGAAGAGCGCGAAGGCAAAGGAGACCTCCTACGCCCTGTGTTACCTCGACCTCGACCAGTTCAAGATGGTCAACGACTCCTGCGGCCATGGCGCCGGCGACGCGTTGCTGGGCCAGCTCGGCGCGCTGCTCAAGTCCAGGATCCGCTGGCGCGACACCCTGGCGCGGCTTGGCGGCGACGAGTTCGGGCTGCTGCTGGAGAGCTGCTCGCTGGAGGAGGCGCTGAAGGCCGCCGAGGGCCTCAAGTCGGCCATCCAGGAGCACAGGTTCAACTGGGATGACCGCAGCTTCCGCCTCGGCGCCAGCATCGGCGTCGTGCCCATCACTGCCGAGACCCAGGACGTGGCGGCGCTGCTGTCGGCCGGCGACAGCGCCTGCCAGGCCGCCAAGGCGGCGGGCCGCAACCGCATCTACAGCTACCAGGAGAACGACCTGGACCTGATGCGCCGGCGGCGCGAAATGCAGTGGGCGGCGCGCATCACCAGCGCGCTGGAGGAATCACGCTTCGAGCTGTTCCGCATGCCGATCCAGCCGCTGCAGGCGGAGGAGTTCGGCGCCCACTACGAGATCCTGCTGCGCATGCGCGACGAGCAGGGCGCGCTGGTGTCACCCGACCTGTTCATCGCCGCCGCGGAGCGCTACGGCATCACGCCGCGCATCGATCGCTGGGTGGTCGAGACCGCATTCCGCTGGCTGGTGTCGGATACCGACGAGCGCGAGCGCCTGGCCCTGTGCTCCATCAACCTCTCCGGCCAGAGCCTGGTGGACGATGACTTCCTGCCGTTCGTGGTCCGGCAGTTTCAGCGCAGCGGCCTCGACCCGACGAAGATCTGCTTCGAGATCACCGAGACTTCCGCTATCGCCAGCTATGCCCAGGCGAGCCGCTTCATCAACGCGCTCAAGGAACTCGGCTGCAAGTTCGCCCTGGACGACTTCGGCACCGGACTGTCGTCCTTCGGCTACCTCAAGCACTTTCCGGTCGACTACCTGAAGATCGACGGCAGCTTCGTCAAGGAAATCCTCCACGATCCGATCGACCGCGAGATGGTCCGCTCCATCAACGAGATCGGCCACCTCACCGGCAAGCAGACCATCGCCGAGTACGCGGCCAACACCGAGATCATCACCATGCTCAAGGGCATGGGCGTGGATTTCGCCCAGGGTTACGGCATCTCCGAGCCGAAGCGCATCCTGATGGCGGCCGCGGTCATCAACGGCTGACCGCCTGCGGCTGCCGGGCCGGCCTCAGTCGGCGACCGTGACCCTGATCATGCGATCCCCCTGCTCGATGGCATCAACCACCTCCATGCCCGTGGTGACCTTGCCAAATACCGTGTGCCGGCCGTCGAGGTGGGGCTGCGGCCCGTGGGTGATGAAGAACTGGCTGCCGTTGGTATCCGGGCCGGCGTTGGCCATGGAGATCACGCCGCGTTCATGGCGCAGAGGATTGCCCTCGAACTCGTCCGCGAAGCGGTAGCCGGGGCCGCCGCGGCCGCTGCCCGTGGGATCGCCGCCCTGGATCATGAAGTTGGCAATGACCCGGTGGAAGCTGACACCGTCGTAGAAGCCGTCACGGGCCAGGAACAGGAAGTTGTTCACCGTCTGCGGCGCATGCGCGGGGAACAGTTCCAGCCCGATGCTGCCGCGGCTGGTCTCGATGGTGACCTGGTAGGTGCGGTCGATGTCCACCTGCATCGGCGGCGGGGCGGAATACTCTCTGGCGGCCATGGGCTTGCTCCGGTCTGGCGTGGATGGGATGGGTGGTCCGCGGCGTCAGTCGCGGAAGTTGGTGAACTGCAGGGGCAGTTCGATGCCTGCGGCGCGCAGCTGGGCGATGGCCGACTGCAGGTCATCGCGCTTCTTGCCGGTGACCCGCAGCTGATCGCCCTGGATGGCGGCCTGCACCTTCAGCTTCGAGTCCTTGATCAGGCGCTGCAGGCGCCGGGCGGTCTCGGCGTCGATGCCATGCTTCAGCGTCACCCGCTGCGTGGCGGACTGGCCGGCGACCACCGGGTCGCCGACCTCCATGCAGCCGAGGTCGACACCGCGCCTGGTCAGCTTGAGCCTGAGGATCTCCATCATCTGCCGGAGCTGGAATTCTGCCGCGGCATGCAGCGTCACCACGTGATCCACCAGTTCGAAGCGGGCATTGCTGCCCTTGAAGTCGAAGCGCGTGGCGACCTCACGGTTGGCCTGGTCCACCGCGTTGCTGACCTCGTGCCCGTCGAGTTCCGAAACGATATCGAAGGAAGGCATGGCGGCATTATCGCGGATCAGGGCCCCTGCGGCGCAACCAGTCGCCGACCACCAGCCCGGCCTCGATGCTGAACTCACCCCGTGCCAGGGCGGCGGCCACCTCGGCGGCTGTCATGCAGTAGAAGGCCTGCACCTCGCCGTCCTGGCACTGTGGCGTGAACTCCGGCGGCAGGAGCAGGTCGGCGCAGATCACCGTCTCGTCGTGCACTCCGTGGTCGAGCCGGCGCAGGCTGTGGAAGGCGATGCCCGGAAACCGCGCCCGCGCGGCGATTGCGGCGGGCACGCCGGCTTCCTCCCAGAGCTCCCGTGTCGCGCACTGGACCGGGCTCTCCCCGGCGCTGATGAGCCCGGCGGCGAGGTTGTCGAGCCGGTTGGGCGCGCTCAGCTTGCTGGCGCTGCGCCTGGCGATCCACAGCCTGCCATCCGCGCGGCAGCCGTTGACGTGTACCGCACGGTTGCGCAGCCCGAGCGTGCGGAAGGCGCCCCGCTCGAAGCGCGCCAGCTCGCGCTCGCCATCGAGCAGTGCGCAGAGTTCGTCGCGCCAGCCGGGGACCAGGCCGCGTTCGCGCAGGGCATGGGCGGCCTGCTGCAGCAGGGCGCTGCGTCCGGCGGCATCGAGGCCGGTATCGCGCAGCGCGAAGCCGCCGGCGCTGGCGACGAAGTACTCGCCCATGGAGGCCAGTGCCGCGGCGACCGCCGGTACCAGGCGGCCGCGTGCTGCGCCAGCCAGCTGCAGCGGCAGCGTGTCCGCCAGGCTGGCGGTACTTGTGGAGGCAGCGGCTGCTGTCATTCCTGGCGGCAGTCAGTCGCCGAAACGAAAACGCATGGAGAGGTCCACGGCCTGGATGTTCTTGGTCAGGTCGCCGATGGAGATGAAGTCCACGCCGGTCGCGGCGACCGCACGCAGGTTGGCGAGCGTGATGCCGCCTGAAGCCTCGAGGCCGGTGGCCGGCGACCGGGCGTCACGCAGGGTCACGGCCTCGGCGACCTGCGCAGTGCTGAAGTTGTCCAGCAGCAGGCGATCGGCGCCCGCGGCCATGGCCTCCGCGGCCTGCGCCAGCGTCTCGACCTCGACCTCCAGCAGGATGCCCGGGCTCTGGCGGCGCGCGGCGGCCACCGCCGCAGCGATGCCGCCGGCCGCGACGATGTGGTTCTCCTTTACCAGGATCGCGTCGAACAACCCGATGCGATGGTTGTACGCGCCGCCGACGCGCACCGCGTACTTCTGCGCCAGGCGCAGGCCGGGGATGGTCTTGCGGGTGTCGAGGATGCGGGTGCGGGTGCCGGCGACCGCGTCCACATAGCGGCGTGCGGCGGTTGCCGTGGCGGAGAGCGTCTGCAGGAAGTTCAGCGCCGTGCGTTCGCCCGTGAGCAGCGGCCGGGCCAGGCCGCGCAGATCGCAGGCGACGCCGCCGGCCTCGACCCGCGCGCCTTCCGGCAGCCGCCAGTCGACCTGGATGCCGGGATCGAGCTGGCGGAACACTTCGGCGACCCAGGCCTGGCCGCAGAGGATGGCGCTGTCCCGGGCGGTGATCCGGGCCACCGCCGTCTGGGTGGCGGGAACCAGCGCGGCCGTGACGTCGCCGCTGCCGAGGTCTTCGGCCAGCGCGCGCTGCACCTGCTCGCGCAGGTCGGCAGGCAGTTCTGGCGGGGCCGCCGTGCTCATCGACGCTGCGGCCCCGCCGTGCGCATCAGAACGGCAGGCCGTGGCTCTGGCCACCCATGCACATCAGCATGGGAATGGACAGGACGAAGTTGACCCGCGAGGCCAGCGTGGCGATCTTTCGGGCGCTGGCCTTCTCCGCATCCGTGGCCGGCTTGATGCCGAGCACTTTCTTCTGGTTGGGCCAGATCAGTACCCAGACATTGAACAGCAGGATCAGGCCGAGCCAGGAGCCGATGCCGATGACGGCGAAGCCATCCTTCAGCATGAGGACCTGGCCGAGGCCGGCACCGGCGCTGGCCCGGTAATGCGACTCGATGAAGATCACGCCGCTCAGCACCGTGACCACCGCCGCCCAGCGGAACCAGAGCAGCGCGCGCGGCGCGATGTAGCGGGTAATGCCGGCGCCACCGGGCCCTCCCTGATCGGCGTTGGCGGCGGCCAGGCCCGGGATCTGTACCACGTTGAAGTAATAGAGCAGGCCGATCCAGGTGATGCCCGAGATGATGTGCAGCAGGCGGTCGAGGCTCGCGAAATCAAAACCACCGGGCAGCGCGACGGCGACGAGGATCGTCAGGACCACGCCGGAAACGATGGCGCCAGTGATGCTGTTCAATGGATTCATGGAATGCTCCCCCCGGAACAATATGGCTGGCACCGCCGAAGGGCGCTGCCGAAGCCGGAGGATAGGGGGAGCGGGCAGCCCGATCAAGCTTCGCGGGGGTCCGGGTCGGCAGCTGGGAGCGACGCCGGCAGGGGAGGCGTGGTTTCGAAGACCGGGCGGAAGCGGTTGACGATCTCGCAGAACAGATCTGCGGTGATCTCCGCATCATAGACTGCGGAGTGTGCTGCGCTGCTGTCCCAGCCGAGGCCGGCGGCCACGGTCGCGCGTGCCAGCACCGTTTGCCCGAAAGCGACGCCAGCGAGTGTGGCCGTATCGAAGATGGCGAAGGGGTGGAAGGGGCTGCGCTTGATTTCGCTGCGGGCGATGGCCTCGTTGAGGAAGCCGAGGTCGAAGTGCGCGTTGTGTCCGACCAGTACGGCGCGCGTGCAGTTCGCCGCTGCCATCGCGCTGCGTACCTCGCGGAAGATGCGCTGCAGGGCTTCACGCTCCGGGATGGCGGGGCGCAGCGGGTGATGCGGGTCGATGCCCGTCACCTGCAGGGCGGCGGCTTCCAGGTTGGCGCCCTTGAAGGGCATGACATGCCAGGCATGGGTGGCATCGCGCAGTAGCCGTCCGTCGGCATCCAGCCTGAGGGTGACTGCGGCGATCTCCAGCAGCGCATCAGTGCGCGCGTTGAAGCCGCCGGTTTCCACGTCCACCACCACGGGCAGGAAACCGCGGAAGCGTTCGGCCATGGTTGTGGTCTGCGGCATGGGCGCCGGGCCTGTCAGGTGTCCCGGCGCTGCGGCGGCAGGTGCGCGGCCAGGCTGTCCTGGCGGTCGAGCAGCAGGTTCAGCGTCAGGCGCACGCCGAAACCGGTCGGGCCGGCAGGCACCTGGCCCAGCGCCTTCTTGCGCGTGGCGGCGCTGAGGTCCACGTGCACCCAGGGCTGCGCTGGCGGCACGAAGCGCTGCAGGAAACGCGCGGCGAGGATGTGGTCACCCTCATTGTCCACCGAACACTGCAGGACATCGGCCACCTGCGAGCGCAGCTCCTCGTCGAAGTCCTCGTCCATGGGAAACGGCCATACGCGCTCGCCGCTGGCGCGGCCGGCCGCCACCAGTACCTCGTTCAGGGCCGGGCGGTTGGTGAATACGCCGCTGTAGCGATCGGTCAGCGCGTTGATGCACTGGCCGGTCAGCGTGGCGTAGTCGATGATGATGCGCGGCTTCTCGCGCGACGCCAGTGCCAGGGTGTCGGCCAGGACCATGCGGCCCTCGGCATCGGTATGGATGACCTCGATGGTGCTGCCGTTGGCCGCCTGCACGACATCGCGCGGCTTGTAGGCCTGTGGGCCACTGCGGTTTTCACTGATTGCCAGCCAGCAGTCCACGGCCAGCGGCAGGTCGAGACGGGTCATGGCCAGCAGCGTGGCCAGCGCCACGGCGCTGCCGCTCATGTCGTGGTGCATGTCGAGCATGGAGCGGAACGGCTTGAGGTTGGTGCCGCCGGTGTCGAAGATGATGCCCTTGCCCACCAGCGCAACATCTGGCCGGGTGTTGCCGCGCGGCCGGCGTGACAGGTGCAGGATGCCGGCGCCCGGGTCCGGCTCGCCGTTACCCTGGGCCACGGCCAGGAAGGCACCGGCGCCGAGGCGGCGCAGGGCGGCGCGATCGAGGAAGCGCAGGCTCCAGTCGTGGTGCTCGCTCAGCTGTGCGACCAGACCGTGGTAGCTGGCAGCAGTGAGTTTGTTCGGTGGCAGCGCGGTGAGCCAGCGCACCAGGTTTGCCGCTTCGATTTCCGCCTGCGTGCGGCGCAGGTCGAGCATCGTGTCGAGACCGAGCAGCTGCACGCTGCGCAGGCGGCTGGTCGGCTCCGGTTTGCGACGGTAGTCGGGCAACTGGAATGCGGCCGCACCTGCGGCCAGCAGCAGCGCCTGGGCGATTGCGGCGGCTTGCCCCGCCGGCAGGCCCGCAACCAGGATGCCGAGCGTCCGCGGCCGGGAGCCGAGTGCTTCGGTCATGGCTTCGCCCGCCCACTTCAGGCGCGCGAAAGCGGTGTCCTGCTGCTGTCGCGGATCGGGAAGGCAGGCAACCGTCACGCCGGTATCCGCGGTGCCGCCGAGGCGGCTGCGCAGCATGCCGCACTTGCCGGGTTTGCCGAGTTGCTGCAGCTGGCGGCGCAGGCGCGCGCCCTCTGGCACGCGCTGCCACGCGGCTGCACCAGGCGCATGGGGCAGCACCACCAGCAGCTGGTCCAGGGCCGCCAGTGCGCTGCGCCCCGCAGCGCCGGTGGACTGGCGCAGGCGCGGGGCGATTGCGGCCGGCAGGAGTTCTGACATGCGTCGGGTCTTTCTCGTGATGGATCGCGGACGCGCGGCCTGCCCGACCCATGCCGGTGACAGCGCAGGGACAATCCGCTATTCTTCGAAGCCGCGATTATAGGGCAGAGCAGGATGCGTGCGGTCGCTGTTTCCCGCATGCGGAAGTCAGGTTCAGGTCGAGCAGGCCAGTGCAGGATTTCAATCGATTTGATGACATCGATCCGGATGAAACCCAGGAATGGCTTGAGTCCATAGACTCCGTCCTGCGAACGGGTGGTGCCTCGCGAGCCCACTTCCTGCTCAACCACATGATCGACTACGCGCGCCGTTCCGGCGCGTACCTGCCATACAGTCCGAATACCGCCTACGTCAATACCATCGCGGTGTCCCAGCAGCCCGAGTATCCGGGCGACCGGGCGCTGGAGCGGCGCATCGAGGCCTACATCCGCTGGAACGCGCTCGCCATGGTGACGCGGACCAACAAGATCAGCACCGAGTATGGCGGCCACATCGCCAGCTACGCCTCGTCGGCCACGCTCTACGAGGTCGGGTTCCATCATTTCTGGCGTGCGCCCAGCGCCGCGCATGGTGGTGACCTGGTCTTCATCCAGGGCCATTCGGCGCCGGGGTTCTACGCCCGCGCCTTCCTCGAGGGGCGGCTGAGCGAGGAGCAGCTCAAGCGCTTCCGCCAGGAGGTGGGTGGCGGCGGGTTGTCCTCCTATCCACATCCCTGGCTGATGCCGGATTTCTGGCAGTTCCCCACGGTGTCGATGGGCCTCGGGCCGATGATGGCCATCTACCAGGCGCGCTTCATGCGCTACCTGGAGCACCGGGGGCTGATCCCCGCCGGCGACCGCAAGGTCTGGTGCTTCCTCGGCGATGGCGAGACCGACGAGCCGGAGTCGATGGGCGCCATCGGCATGCCGGTGCGCGAGAACCTCGACAACCTCGTGTTCGTCATCAACTGCAACCTGCAGCGCCTCGACGGGCCGGTGCGCGGCAATGGCAAGATCATCCAGGAACTGGAGGCGGCCTTCGGCGGCGCCGGCTGGAACGTCATCAAGGTGCTTTGGGGTTCGCGCTGGGATCCGCTGCTCGCCGCCGACCACCAGGGCATCCTGCGCCGCGTCATGGAAGAGGCCGTCGATGGCGAGTACCAGGCCTGCAAGGCCTTCGGTGGTGCCTATACCCGCGAGCACTTCTTCGGCAAGCAGCCGGAACTGAAGGAGATGGTCGCCAACATGTCCGACGAGGACATCTGGCGCCTGAACCGTGGCGGGCATGATTTCGTCAAGGTGTACGCCGCCTACGACCGCGCCATGAAGCATACCGGCGGTCCCACCGTGATCCTCGCCAAGACGGTGAAGGGCTTCGCCATGGGCACCTCGGGCGAGAGCCGGATGACGGCCCACCAGGCGAAGAAGGTCGACATCGAGAACCTGAAGCACTTCCGCGACCGCTTCAACATCCCGCTGTCGGACACCGAGATCGAGGCGATTCCCTTCCTCAAGCCCGCCGAGGACAGTGACGAAATCCGCTACCTGAAGGAGCGCCGGGAAAAACTCGGTGGCTACCTGCCGGCGCGCAGCGTGCGCGCCGAGCCGTTGCAGGTCCCCGGGCTCGATGCCTTCCGCCAGGAACTCGAAGGCTCGGGCGAGCGTGAAATCTCCACCACCATGGCCTTCGTGCGCCTGCTGACGCGCCTGATCCGCGACCCGGTGGTAGGCAAGCTCGTGGTGCCCATCGTCGCCGACGAGGCGCGCACCTTCGGCATCGACGGCATGTTCCGCCAGTTCGGCATCTATTCTTCGGTGGGCCAGCTCTACCGTCCGCAGGATGCCGACCAGCTGTCCTACTACCGCGAGGACAAGCAGGGCCAGATCCTCCAGGAGGGCATCAACGAGGCCGGTGCCTTCTGTTCCTGGCTGGCCGCGGGAACCAGTTACGCCAACCACGGCGTCAACATGATTCCCTTCTACATCTACTACTCGATGTTCGGCTTCCAGCGCATCGGCGACTTCATCTGGGCCGCCGGCGACATGCAGGCCCGCGGCTTCCTGCTGGGCGCCACGGCCGGGCGCACCACGCTGGCCGGCGAGGGCCTGCAGCACCAGGACGGCCACAGCCATATCCTCGCGCCGACGGTGCCGAACTGCCTGGCCTATGACCCGGCCTACGCCTACGAGCTCACGGTCATCATCCAGGATGGCCTCAGGCGCATGTACCAGGACGGCGAGCGGGTGTTCTACTACATCACCTGCATGAACGAGAACTACGTGCAGCCGCCGATGCCCCCCGGGGTCAAGGACGGCATCCTGCGTGGCCTGTACCAGCTGCAGGTCGGAGGCCCGGGCAAGGTGCGCGTGCAGCTGCTCGGCTCCGGGACCATCCTGCGCGAGGTCCTTGCCGCCGCGGAAATCCTCGAGCGCGACTACCGCATCCCGGCCGACGTCTGGAGCGCAACCAGCTTCTCGGAACTGCGCCGCGACGGCCTGGACTGCGAGCGCTGGAACAACCTGCACCCGGGGGAGCGCCCGCGGCGCTCCTACGTGGAGCGCACGCTGGGTACGCAGGGCGGGCCGTTCGTGGCCGCCACCGACTACATGCGCATCGTACCGGACCAGATCCGGCAGTGGATTCCGGGCCGCTACGTGGTGCTCGGCACCGACGGCTTCGGGCGCAGCGACTCGCGCGCGGCGCTGCGCGACCACTTCGAGGTCGATCGCCGGCACATCGTCGTGGCGGCCCTCAAGGCCCTCGCCGACGATGGCAGCCTGGACACGGCCACGGTGCGCGCGGCCATCAAGGCGCTGAAGGTCGATCCCGACCGGCCGAATCCGGTGACGGTGTGAAGTCCCCGACAGGGCTGGGCACATGACGCGACGGGAGGAAATCCGGGTTCCCGACATCGGCGACTTCCACGACGTCGAGATCGTCGAGGTGCTGGTGGCCGCCGGCGACACCGTGAGCGCCGAGGCGCCACTGATCACGCTGGAGACCGACAAGGCGTCGATGGAGGTCCCGGCACCGAAGGCCGGGCGCATCGTCGAACTCAAGGTGGCCAAGGGCGGCCGCGTGTCCAAGGGCAGCCTGATCGCCCTCATCGAGGTGGACGAGGCGGCAGCCGCAGTGGTGAAGCCGGCGACTCCGGCGCCAGCCGCCGCCACACCCGCACCAGTGCCAGCTCCTGCGGCCGCTGCCAGGCAGGCCACGCCGCCCGCGGCGCGGCCTGCGCCGTCGGCGCCGGCAAGCCTGCCGCCGATCGACGAGGCGAGCTTCGGTAAGGCCCACGCCAGCCCTTCGGTGCGCAAGTTCGCCCGCGAACTCGGGGTCAACCTGATCGCGGTGAAGGGCAGCGGCGCCAAGGGGCGCGTGCTGGCCGAAGACGTCAAGGCCTACGTCAAGGCGATCCTCGGCGGGCAGGCGGGCGGCGGCCTGCCGAAGCTGCCGGTGGTGGACTACGCGAAGTACGGCGAGATCGAACTGGTGCCGCTGTCGCGGGTGCGCCGCATCTCGGGGCCACGCCTGCAGGCCAGCTGGCTCAACATTCCCCATGTCACGCAGCACGACGAAGCGGACATCACGGCGCTCGAGGCACGCCGCGCGGCCCTCAGGGAGCAGGCGGCAAAGGCGGGCGTGAAGCTGACGCCGCTGGCGTTCATCATCCGGGCCTGCGTGCTGGCACTGCGCGAGTTCCCGGACTTCAACTCCTCGCTCGCGGAAGACGGCGGCTCGCTGGTGCACAAGAAGTACCACCACATCGGCTTCGCGGCGGACACGCCCCAGGGGCTGGTGGTGCCGGTGATCCGCGATGCCGGCCAGAAGGACCTGTTCAGCATCGCCCGTGAGCTGGCCGACCTTAGCGCGCGGGCGCGCGAGGGCAAGCTCAGCGGCGAGGAAATGCGCGGCGGCAGCTTCACCGTGTCCAGCCTCGGCGGCATCGGCGGCAGCTTCTTCACCCCGATCATCAATGCGCCCGAGGTCGCCATCCTCGGCATCGGCCGGTCCGCGCAGCGGCCGGTGTGGCAGGACGGCGCTTTCGTGCCGCGGCTGATCCTGCCGCTGTCACTGTCCTACGACCACCGCGTCATCGACGGTGCGACCGGCGTACGCTTCACGTCGTTCCTGGTGCAGGCACTGGCCGACCCGGACCGGCTCGCAGGCTGAACGTATCGTGGCCAGCCTGACGGACGTCACCGTTCCGGATATCGGCGACTTCAAGGATGTCGCAGTCATCGAGGTGCACGTGCGCCCGGGTGACCAGCTGGTTGCCGAACAACCGCTGATTACCCTGGAGAGCGACAAGGCGGCGATGGAAGTTCCGGCCACGGGGCCTGGCCGCGTGGTCGAGGTGCTGGTCAAGGCCGGTGACCGTGTTTCCAAAGGGACGCGCATCCTGCGCATCGAGATCGATGCGCCAGCGGCAGCTGCTCCGCCAACTGTATCGGCACCGACTGCCGCCGCGGCGGCGGCGGCGAAGCCGCCGCCGGCTGGAGCATCGGCGCGGCCGTCCGCACCGGCCGCGAGTGCCCCGGTGCCGGGAGCCGCGAGCTACACGGGACCGGTCGATCTCCAGGCCGACCTGCTGGTTCTCGGAGCCGGCCCCGGCGGTTACACGGCGGCGTTCCGCGCCGCGGACCTCGGTCTCTCGGTCACGCTGGTCGAGCGCTGGCCGTCGCTGGGCGGGGTGTGCCTGAACGTCGGCTGCATCCCGTCGAAGGCGCTGCTGCACGCCGCGCGTGTCATCGAGGAGGCGGCGGAGATGGCTAGCCTCGGCGTGGACTTCGGCACGCCGAAAATCGATGCCGCAAAGCTGCGCGCCTGGAAGGACAAGGTCGTGGGCCGGCTCACCGGCGGCCTCGCGCAGCTGGCGAAGCAGCGCAAGGTGCAGGTCATCCGTGGTAGCGGCCGGTTCCTTTCGGATCGCCACCTCGAGGTGACGGGCGGGCAGGGCCGGCAGGTCCTGGCGTTCCGCCAGTGCATCATTGCCGCGGGCTCGGAGCCGGTGCGGCTGCCGGGCCTGCCCGATGACCCGCGTATCATCGATTCCACGGCCGCGCTGGAGCTGGACCTGCCGCAGTCGCTGCTGGTCGTCGGCGGCGGCATCATCGGCCTGGAGATGGCCACGGTCTACGACGCCCTGGGCGTGAAGGTCAGCGTGGTGGAGCTCCTCGACCAGCTGATGCCGGGCGTGGACGCGGACCTGCTGCGGCCGCTGGAGCGGCGCCTGCGCAAGCGCTATGCAGCAGTGATGACCGGCACGCGGGTGCTGTCCATGAAGCCGCTGGCGCAGGGCATCGAGGTGGAGTTCGAGCAGGCCGGCGCCCGGAAGGCCCAGGTCTACGGCAAGGTGCTGGTGGCCGTGGGCCGCAGCCCGAACGGGCGCGCGATCGCCGCGGAACAGGCGGGCGTCGCCGTCGACGAGCGCGGCTTCATTCCCGTTGACCGGCAGATGCGCACCAATGTCGCGCACATCTTCGCCATCGGGGACATCGTCGGCCAGCCGATGCTGGCCCACAAGGCGAGCCACGAGGGCAAGGTGGCCGCCGAGGTCGCCGCCGGCCACAAGCGGGCCTTCGATGCCCGCGTCATTCCTTCGGTGGCCTACACCGATCCGGAGGTGGCATGGGTGGGCCTGACCGAGAGCCAGGCGAAGGCGCAGGGCATCGCCGTGGAGAAGGGCAGTTTCCCCTGGGCGGCCAGTGGCCGCGCACTGTCGCTGAACCGCGACGAGGGCCTGACGAAGCTGCTGTTCGACCCGGTCACGCGGCGCGTGCTCGGTGCCGGCATCGTCGGCCCCAACGCGGGCGACCTCATCGCGGAGGTCGCGCTCGCCATCGAGATGGGTTGCGATGCAGAGGACATTGGCCTCACGGTGCATCCGCACCCGACGCTGTCGGAAACCGTCGCCTTTGCCGCCGAAGCCTTCGACGGCACGCTGACGGACCTCTACCTGCCGAAGAAGGGCTGAGCCGGCGCGCGCTCAGCGCGCGTAGGTGGCCACCAGTTCGGCATCCGCCAGCGCGTTCGCCCGCACGTTGAAGCTGACGAAGGCCGCCGTGGCATTGGGCGGCAGGTCGAGCCTGTCGACCTTCAGCGCGTAGAGCCGGAAGTGGTAGTGGTGCGGCTTCGAGCCCGGGGGCGGGCAGGGACCGCCGTAGCCCGCTGCACCGAAGTCGGTGTTGCCCTGCACGGCGCCGGCGGGCAGCAGCCCGGCGGCGGGGTCGCCGGACCCGGCAGGCAGCGTGCTGGTGCCTGCGGGGATGTTCCAGACCACCCAGTGCCACCAGCCGCTGCCGGTGGGTGCATCCGGGTCATGCACCAGCAGGGCGAAGCTGCGCGTGCCGGCCGGCGCACCCTGCCAGCTCAGCGCCGGCGAGACGTTGTCGCCGCTGCAGCCGAATCCGCTGTAGACCTGTTTCAGAGCCATTGGCTGGCCGGCCGCGAGGTCCGGGCTGCTGAGGCGGAAGGCAGGCTCGGCGGCCTGGCTGCTGCCCATGACGAGCAGGGCGATGGCAAGGGCGAAGCGCATGGCTGGTTCTCCGGCTGGGCGCGGCCAGGGCCGCAGGCGCCTGCCTGTATAGCAGACCCGGCGGCCGGGTTGAACCCCGTCGCCGGATGGCTCTCAGTGCATGTTCGCCGGGGACTCGATGCTGGCCGCCAGTTCGCGATGCAGGCGCTGTTCGCGCCAGATGAGGTAGAGCCCGGCTGCCACCACCATGCCGGCGCCGGCGAGCGCGCGCAGGCCGGGCAGCACGCTCCAGACCGCCCAGTCGATGCCCATGCCCCAGAGCAGTGCCGTGTACTCGAAGGGTGCGATGACCGAGGCCGGGGCATGCCGGAAGGCCTCGGTGACGAAGTGCTGGCCGATGATGCCCAGCAGGCCGAGGCCGAGTATCCAGCCCCAGTCCTCGCTGCGCACCGGTACCCAGTCGCGCCAGGCGATCAGCCCCGAGAACAGCGTCAGCAGCACCAGGAACCAGAACACCATGCTCACCGTGGTGTCGGTGCGTGTCAGCACGCGCACCGAAATCGCGCTCAGGGCGTAGGCCACCGCGGAGAGCAGAGCCCCGGCCATGCCCAGGGTGCCCATGGCATGCCCGGAGGGCCGCAGCATCGTCAGCACGCCGGCCAGGCCGGCGAAGATGGCGAGCCAGCGGCGCCAGTCCACCCGCTCGCCGAGCAACGGCACCGCGAAGGCGGTGACCATCAGTGGTGCGACGAAAAAGATCGAGTAGGCATCGGCGAGCGACAGCACCTTCACCGCGTAGATGAACCCGGCCACCATCACCAGGCCCAGCACGCCGCGCAGCAGGTGCAGGCCGATGCGCACCGGACGCAGTTCGCGCCAGCGGCCGAGCAGGGCGACGCCGGCCAGCAGGAAGGGCAGCGATGCGGCACCGCGCAGCGCGCCGACCTGCATCGGCGGGTAGCTGGCCGCCAGCAGCTTGAGCAGGGCATCCATGCCGGCGAAGGCCGCCACCGCCACCAGCATGGCGGCGATGCCGCGCAGGTTCTGCGAGATCATCGAAGCCGTGCTGCGCCAGGCCGGGCATCAGCCCGCCTGGTCACCGTCGAGCAGCTGGGCCATGCCGGCGATGAAGCCGGCCGCGTCGGTGGCCGTCAGCGCGCAGTCGCGCAGGTCCTCCCAGCCGCCGGCCCGCAGCGCCTGCTGCAGCACCAGCCGGCGCTCGCGGCCGTTCCAGACGATGCGCTGGCGCTGCTCCCCGGCGCTGAAATGCAGCAGCCAGCTGCCCTGGCCGCCGACGGCCGCCACGAAATCCCCGGGGGCGAGCCCGCGCGCCTGGCAGGCGCTGCGGATGGCGGGTTCCAGGGCGGCAGCAGGCGGGGGCGCATCCGCCGCCTGCTGGGTGCCGGGCCTGCCGCCCAGCCAGAACACGGATTCTTCCTTCACGGTGCCTCCACCCGGAAAAGGCGCATCTTACACGCCCGCCGCCTGCGGCCCGGGCAACGCGCGGCGCCTCAGCTGCCGGTTGGCGTCTTGCTGCGGTATTCGCAGAGATCCGCCAGCAGGCAGCCCGGGCAGCGTGGCCGGCGGGCCTGGCAGGTGTAGCGGCCGTGGAGGATCAGCCAGTGGTGGGCATCACGGCGGAACTCCTCCGGCACCACGCGCAGCAGCTTCTGCTCCACGGCCAGCGGTGTGCGTCCCGGCGCCAGCCCGGTGCGGTTGCAGACCCGGAAGATGTGGGTGTCCACGGCAATCGTCGGCTCACCCCAGGCGGTGTTGAGCACCACGTTGGCGGTCTTGCGCCCGACACCCGGCAGCGCCTCGAGTGCTTCCCGGTCCCGCGGCACCGCGCCGCCATGCCGGTCGACGAGGATCGCGCAGGTCCTGATGATGTTCGCGGCCTTGGTGTTGAACAGCCCGATGCTGCGGATGTAGGGCTTCAGCCCGGCCTCGCCCAGCGCCAGCATCCGCTGCGGCGTTGGCGCCGCCGCGAACAGCGGCCCGGTGGCCTTGTTGACGCTGACATCGGTCGCCTGCGCGGAGAGCATCACCGCGACCAGCAACTCGAAGGGACTGCCGTAGTGCAGCTCCGTGGTGGGTTGCGGGTTGGCCGCGCGCAGGCGCCGGAAGATCTCGGCGCGCCGGGCGGCGTTCATGCGCTACTTATCCGATCGAAGCCGTAGACGCTGATGAATCCAGTGTTCTTACTGCTGTGCATCAACCTGCCTATCTCGTTGCGTATCGAGTAGTGCGCAATACCCACAACGCTGATAGCGACTATTGGATGGGTGACGGGCGCATGCCATCACTACTTTCTGCGAGTTGAATCCATCTCGCGCGGCAGGGTCTCGATATCACCGTCATCACGATCATCCACCAGAATTGTTCCATCTTCATCGGTCTCCAGCTGAGCAATGCCCGGGTGCGTGCGCTCGAGTTCGTCCAGAACCATTACATGACGCTGGTATTCACGCAACAGGCGTCGGCTTTTCGCCAGCAAACGCTTCTGCTGTACTGCCTGACGGATCACCCGTGCCAGGTCGACAGTCTGAATTGGCTTCAGGCAGAAGCGGTAGATTTCTCCCTGATTGATGGCGCGGACCACATCCTCAACATCGGCCGGACCAGAGAGCAGAATACGCACGGTATCTGGATAGGACTCCCGGACCTGACTGAGAAATACGGAACCCAGCGTGCCAGGCATGCGTTCATAGAATACGACCACATCTATTGCTGTCGTTGCCGGCAGCTTGAGCGCCACGGTCGCTGAATCAGCGGTCAGGATATCGTACGGCTCCTGTGCTGGGCGCACTTCATCGCCTGGGTGACTTGAGGTTCGTGATCGACAACCAAGATGGTTGTTTGGTTCACAGCGCTTGCCTGTGGGTAGTAACGTTCGATCGAAGAGATCAGACCTGCACTCGTACCCGGAACGGCTCACGGATGCCGACCGCTGCTGCGACACTGCGCAGTCGCGCCATGACCGTATTGGTAACCTCATGCCCTTGGGGGACTAGGCGAATGCCGTTCCGGCTTGTCAGGTCTTCGTCGAGGATCATGCCCGGTGCCAGCTCCGAAAGACTGATGGCCTGCACGACCAGGTCCCCAGCAGGCATGCGGATTGCTCGCCACGCATCAGCCATGCCCTGTGGCAACTCAGGCCAGGATTCCACGATTTTCTGCAGTGCGACCTGCGGCAATGCGCCTCCAGCGATCCGCGCATCGAGTTCGACGGCTGCGTACAGTACTGTCTGCCCGAGAAGCCTGGCGTCCCAGCGTTCGGGAAGTGGCGCTGATCCGGAGAGGTTTGGGCGCTGCATTTGCCCGGCGACAATTTCGGCGACGAGCTCGAGCCTGGGAATGCTGGAAATCAACCGCGCGGCCAGCTCGGGGTGGGATTCGTAGAGCAGTTTTTCGTCCGGTGAAAGCGTTGCCGTTCCATAGGCTCGCGTCAGTATTCCCGCCGGTAGCGTGATACATCCCACCTGGGACAGCATGGCCGCAAGGCGAATCTCCCAGTGGTTGCCGACACTGATCGCCTCCGCGATTGCCTGGGCATAACGTTGAACCCGCAACGCCCGGCTAAATGCTGCAGGGTTGGTGAGTCCCAGTACTTCAGTCAACATATTGACTGCGCCGCCCAGTGTCCTCTCCAGAAGGTCTCGTTCGGCGGTGATGAGTCGGTGCTGCTTCAGACCGGACTCCAGTACACTCCAGAGAGTGTCTGGCGTACAGGGTTTGGTGAGGAAGCGAAATATCTGACCGTCATTGACGGCGTCGATCGTAGCCTGCATATCGGCCTGACCAGTGAGGATCATGCGGACGCTGTCTGGTGCCAGTTCCCGCACGCGCATCAGGAACTGGGACCCGGTCATTCCGGGCATGCGCATGTCGGAGACCACAACTGCATAGGGGCCGGCAGTTTCGATCAGTGACAGGCCCTGTTCGCCACTGGTGGCCGTATCGAGCATCACCCGGCGGCCAAGCTGGCGACGAATTGCATCCAGTACATTTGGCTCGTCGTCGACGAATAGAATCTTCTCTTTCACTCTTGCGCACTCCCGTCAAGGATTTCGCGGCAGGCGGTACGCCAGACGGACCAGCGACCGACAAGGCCACGATCCGCCAGGTATCCAACCTCCATTCCGCCACGTGGATCATCCGGATCTTCCAGCTGCGGATTGCTCGCCATTACACCTGCGACATGCACGATGCCCGGCAAGCCCCACTCGCTGCTGGATGCCTGACTCGGATTGTCGTGGAAGAGCACTGCATCAATCACGGAGTCATGAAACCCCCAGAGGCCGAGCAGGTAGGCACCGACTTCAGCATGGGTGGTCTGCAGGATCTCGCGTTCGGCATCCCGCCATAGCAACCCCCGTTCCGTGGCGAGGCGTCCGACCTCAACATAGCGATCGGGCAGTGCAGCCGCCAGGCTTAGTTTGCCTACGTGATGAAGAAGTCCCGCGAGAAAGGCATCATCCTCCTGGCTCTGGGAGGATACTTCTTCTCTGGCGATCCGTCTTGCAATAGCAGCAGTGCGCATGCTCTTCCGGCGTAGTGTCTGCGGATCAAACCCTGGTATGGCGGGCAAGACTCGGCCGGTACCGAAAAGATCATGCTGAAGCACCAGGGCCATGATGGCATTGATGCCAAGGAAAGACACAGCACGTTCGATAGCCGTAATTGGCTTCGCCAGGCCGAAGTATGCAGAGTTGACGACCTTCAGGATTGCTACGGTCATGGCGATGTCTTCGCGGACGATTGCCGCAACATCTGCCAGTGTCGCGTCCGGTGCTTTCAGGCAGCCGACTAGTTGCTGGTACACGGCCGGCAGTGCGGGAAGGCTGGACAGACTTCCCATAGCATCCTTGGCGATCTGGATGCCGACTTGCTGGCGTAGGGCGAGAGCTCTCTTTACGGTGGTCCGGATGAGCTGCTGGTCGCAGGGCTTGGTCAGGTACTGCTGGGCAATCCCGAAAGTCTGCATGACCGCATCAGTTTCCGCATGCCCAGACAGGACGATGCGTATCGTATCAGGATAGAGTGTTCGTACTTCGGCCAGAAGTTCGGCACCGGACATGCCAGGCATATGCATGTCGGTGACAATCACGTCCATTGGCAAACTGGCCATCAGCTCCAGCGCTTTTGCCCCGCCATCGGCAAAATGAATATCCCATTCATCGCGGAGACTACGCAGCAGGCGGCGAAGACCATCAAGAATCCGTGGCTCGTCGTCGACGAAGAGAATTCTCATAAAATTAAGGCCCCCGAGTCTGGCGTGCTGGTGCTTTCTACCGCTTTGCCCGTGAACGGGATTCTGAGGATGCGACCTGCTCCCCGTGAATAGTACGCCGTAGACTTGGAGTCCGCCCCAGAGAGGAGCGGACGATGCGAGGCAAGCGAGCTACGACGGAACAGATCATTGCGGTGCTGAAGGAAGCGGAGGCCGGGG
>Ga0226835_1000314_pt1 | contig 66617 bp, 52 predicted proteins | sample LAC_MetaG_1_FD_163627 | JGI IMG/M metagenome (GOLD analysis project Ga0226835, IMG submission 163627) | Anaerobic ammonium oxidizing microbial communities from anammox membrane bioreactor (MBR) in UC Berkley, California, United States -... | ecosystem: Engineered > Bioreactor > Anaerobic >...
AGGAACAGGCTGCAGACCGTTGTCCACCGGTGAGAAGTCCGGTATAGAAGGCTCGGACAGTCCCAGATTCGAAAACGGGGAAGGTTGGTCGCCCAGAGCGGCGAATTCCGGGGGGGGGGCGGAAGGCGAAGGTGTCTCTGCCGGTGGTGGCACAGGCTCTGGTTGCGAGACGATAGCGTTGAGTTCCTCAGGCAACAGCTCGGTCATCACCAGTCCCGGATCGACGGTGCCGAGCTCGACCAGTCTCGGCTCTTCGGGGACGGCTGTCCTGACAGCTTCCCCGAGGTTCTCCGATGTGAGAATCGCGCTGAACTTGGTCTTCAGTTGATGCCTGAGGGGATGCTCTTGCTGTCCCTCAGGGGAGAAAATCAAGTGCGCAATGGTGCCGATCTCGATGACCGGCTTCGCGCCGGCGGAACTCCAGTCCACACCCAGGAATGCCAGCAGCGCCTTGGCCGGCTCTTCGGGACCTTCGCCTTCCTGGGCCAGGGTCCTGCGGGATCCTCCATCCTTATAGATCTCGGAGAGCTGGACGAGCTCTTTAATTTGCGAGCGGCTCAATTCATGGCGCGGTCTCGCCACCAGATAATTGAAATCGACTCCGTCCAGAACAGACTTGGTGGCTTTGTCCCGGAACAGGGCATCGACGAAGCGTCTCTCGTAAGCGCTGGGAGTGATATTGAGAGCCCAGGACTTGCCTTCTACCTTATCCAGAACGATGGACAGGTCTTTTACCCGAAAGAGGTCGCTACCACCGCCACCGTCGGCTTCCTGCTGGCGGGCTGCAAAGGATGTCAGGCCCGGGGGGCGCCTGGCCGGCTCGAGGAGGAATACCAGCATTCCGGCGTCGAAGAGGCTGCCTTCCCTGGTCGCCCATTCTTGCGGGCTCAACACCGGATTCTTGCGATCGAACGTTCGAACGAAAGGCTTTACGTCCTGAAGTCTGATCTGGTTTTGGCGGAGCATCGAATGCATTTTATTGTTCCTGGCCTATTTGTACTGGTCGACACCGGCTGCGGCTACGATTTCTTTAAGCGCCGATTCCTTATGGTCTGCAATCAGATTGAGGAGGCGTTGGACTTCGAGCTCGATCTGCTGGCGAGCGCTCATTCCGTCCTCCTCGAGCTTGCTCACGCAACGACTGTGAGCTGCCCGGACGTCTCTCTCGACCTCGTGGGTAACTGCCTGCACTTTTGCCTGAGCCTCTTCGGCCAGGGTCGTGAGGGTAGCTTCGTACTCATCCCGGATGGAGACAAGCTCCTGACGGATTGTCTCGATGGCATCTTCTCTCGATTGCTCGAGCTCCAGGCGCTGGGTTCTGGATTCTTCGACCTTTCTCTCCATGCGATCTAAGAACTGGTCTTTCTCTTTGCCTGCGCCGGCAGTGCTTTCCTGGCAGAATGCCTTGAGCTTGTCCCGGGCGGCGTTGGCTGCGGTGAGAAGGCTGCTGCTATAGTCTTGCGATTTCTGGATGAGTCCGGCGGTGGCCTGGGAGTGAGAGCTGGTGATATCCCGGGTGATGGCACCCAGCCCGGAGTCCAGCTCGCTGCTGCAGGCCTGGATCATGTCGCCGAAAAAGCTGTTGATCTCGCGCTCGAGCTCGGAGGTGACCTGATCTAGCCTGACCAGCGCTTCTTCGGCGGAGGTGGAGACGCTCGTGCCAGCCTCGACTGAGTCCTTTTCCAGCTTTGCATAGTGCTCTTTGAAGCTTTCCGAGATCGTTTTCAGCATCTGGGCGAAATGAGTCTCGATGGCCGATGCTTTCTGCATGTAGTTCTTGTAGAGGGACGCTAATATCTGCTTTTCGGATCCTTTGGTCTCCCAGAGGCTCTGATCGAGTTTCTGCTGGAGCCCGTTTACCAGGCTCTGAGAATGAGCGCGTATATTCTTGTTGGACTCGAAGCTCTGATTCTCCAGGCTCACGACGGAGCCCTCGAAGTCGGCGTCATATTCGTAGCAGAGCTCCTGCTGCACATCGGCGAGCTGCTCGCTCATTCCGTCGATAAGCTGTTGCAGGGCCGTCTTTATAGATTCGCCGGCGCCTTTCAGCTCTTCCTGGAGTTTTTCGGCGTGCAGGTTGCTCTTCTCGACATGCTCGGCCTTGAGCTCTTCGAGCTTGGATATGGTTCTGTCCATGGCGACGTTGAGCTCGGCCTCGAGCTCCCGGGCTCTTTCTTCCAGGCGCTGAGAATCGGAGGTCATCTCGCGGTTGCGCTTTTCGTCCTCGGCCTTGCCTACCTTATCGAGATTGGCGAGGGTTTTGTTCTCGATATCAGACAGGACCTCGGTGCCGTTATCGTAAATGGTTTGCAGCTTTTTGCCGGCCAGTGTCATTGCTTGCTACCTCTTCTCAGTCCGATTCGAGATCGAGCATGGACGCGCGATATGCTGCCACGGACATGGCTGCCACCCGGCCTCTTTCCTCGATCTCCGGCAATTCCGAGCTGACCTGAGCCAGGTCGCTGCGGAAAGACTTGTTGATCCGGTCAAGCTCGCTCCTGATGATCCGGACCTGTTTTTCCAGGGACTCGATGGTCTGGAGCCTGATGCTGTCTACTCGTTCGCTGGAGCTCGAGCTGGCCCGCCGGAAGTCATCTTCAAGTTGCTCCACTTGTTTGCGTATCGACTTGACCAGCTCACCTCCTCTGGCTTTGAGCTCGGTCTCGAGCCTCTGGCAGAGCTCTTCCCGCGAACGCAGGAGCATGGCCTTGGAATCGGTGGGTATCGCCCGCTCTTGCGCCATCACTGCCTCCAGCCTGGCGAGCTGTCTCTTGATGCGGTCCTGATAGCGACGCTCCAGGCGTTTGAGCTGCCCGTAGAAAGACTTGTGAATACCGACCACCCTGGCGTTGGCGTCGGCGGTGACATGATTGATCGTCGCCTTCGCTTCCGATACCTGATACTCGAGTCTGCGGCTGTGTACCGATAGATTCTCGCCGGTCTTGTCATTCAGCTCTTTCTCGAATTTGCCCTTGAGCTCAGCCACCGAGCCGGAGAAGGCATCGATATGATCGCTCAGGAATTTCTCGTTCTTGTCCCGGCATTGCTCGATTCTCTGGGTCCCCTGACTGGCGATTGCCGAGGACAGCTCGGCTGTCTCGCTGCCGAGGTCGTCGAGCTGCTCCAGGACCTGTTTGATTTTCTCGTCGAAGCCCCTGCCATATGCTTCGAGTTGCTTGTCGATAGCCTCGCGGCCGGCGGCAATCACTCCGGCTACTTCCTCTTCCAGCTCCTCGGCGCTTCCTGCGAGGCTCTCTTTTGCCTCATTCTCCCTGGCTACGGTCTTGTTCTTGCCCTGCTCAACCACCTCTTCTATGGAAGCGGACCTGGACTCTTCCATGTCGTCGAAGCTGGCGCGAGGGTTCTCCAGAAGCCTGGTCAGGTCTTTGAGATTCTCCCGGAACTGCTCCATTATCTCTGTCTTAGTCTCGATCACCAGAGTGTCGATCCGGGCCCGGGCTTCCTGGGCAATGGTCAGCATCCGCTCCACTTGCTGGCGCTCGAATTCGGTGAGTTGACCCTGGAGCTCGTCTTTGCTGGAAGAGAGCTCGTCCACATCGGCTGCCAGGATGGCCTCCGTCCTGTTTGTCGCACGCTTCAGCTCGGAGGCGAGAGCTTCTTCCAGGTCCTGGCCGAGGCTCTCGAGCTGCTTGATCGAGTTGTTGACGATTCTGTCCAGATCGACGCTGGCTTTCTCTACCGCTTCTTGCCAGAGGTTGAGGGCCGAGTTGAGGGATTCCGTATTGGGTTGTGGCGGCTCAGGCATATTTTCTCCCGATCCCGGAGCAACTGTAATTCACTATTTTTCTATGTACCCAGGTCATATTTTCCTGTCAGGCGGCTGATAAACACGTTAAATATTGGAGTCGTCAGCAGAACTCCCCAATCAGCTACGTACCACGCCCGGCCTCGGGGTCTAACCTGGTAACAATTGTTTTGTCTTTTTCTAGATTTTCTGAGGGGTGGTGGCGGCTTTCGACTGTCTCTCGATACGGCTGAGGGCCGAGAGCGCCGCCTCATTGATAGTCTCGGAAAGGGTCGGGTGGGCATGGATAGCCACCGCCAGGTCCTCGAGAACGGCGCCCATCTCCATGGCCAGAACCGCTTCGGCGATCAGGTCGCCGGCACGCGGGCCGACCATCCCGACACCGAGCACTGCCTGGCTCTCGGGGTCGAATAGAATTTTGGTCATACCGTTTGGCTCGGCCAGAGTCATGGCCCGCCCGGAAGCCGACCAGGGGAACTTGGCCGTGCCGACCTTTATACCTTTCTCCCGGGCTTCGGTGTCGGTGAGACCGCACCAGGCCACTTCGGGCTCTGTGAAGACCACGGCCGGTATGGCTGCCGGGTCGAAGGCGGTAGGCAGGCCGCTTATCACCTCGGCGGCTACGAAGCCCTGGCGGATGGCCCGGTGGGCAAGCATGGGCTGACCCGAGACGTCGCCGATGGCATAGATACGACGGTCGGCGGTACGGCAGAGCTGATCTACTTCGATGAATCCATGTTTGTCGATCTTGACTTCGGTCTCCTCGAGACCGAGATCGCCGCTATTTGGCACTCGACCCACGGCAATCAGCACCCGGTCGAACTCCAGGGGACCGTTGACATCGCTGCCCTTTACCTCGGCGATTACTTTCTTGCCTTTGATTTCCAGGGACTCCACCCGGGTAGAGAGATGAATCGCTTCGAAGTCTTCCTGCAATCTGGTGGCAAGAGGCCGAACCATATCGCGATCGACGCCGGGTAGAAGACCGTCGGTCATTTCCACCACCGTCACTTTGCTGCCCAGGGCGGCATAGACGGTGCCCATCTCGAGACCTATATAGCCCCCGCCTATGACCAGCAGTCTGCCCGGGACATCAGCAAGAGCGAGAGCCGACGTCGAGTCCATGATCAGGTCGCTTTCGATGTCCTTCTCTTTCTTGAAGAGCGAGGGCAATCTCGTGGGGCGCGAGCCGGTGGCGATGATGGCATGCTTGAACTTGACCCTGATATTGCTTTCGCCTTCTCTGTCCACCCGCAGGCTCTTGGAGTCGATGAAGCTGGCCCGGCCGACCAGGCGCTCGACCTTCGCGGCTTTGCAGAGTCCGATGATACCGTCGGCGAGCTTGTCCAGAACACCGTTTTTCCAGGTCCTAAGCTCATCGATATCGATCTTGGGAGAGGCGAATTTTATACCGTAGCGGTGAGCGTCACGGGCAGTATTCAGAACCTCGGCAGCATGCAGGAGGGCTTTGGAAGGAATACAGCCCATATGCAGGCAGACGCCGCCGGGCTTGGGCTGCGTATCGATCAGGATGGTCTTGATGCCCAGCTCGGCTGCCCGAAGGGCGGCGGTATAGCCGCCGGGTCCGCCGCCGACTACAGCCAGGTCGACCTGCTCTACCATTTCGCCGACTACCATAGATCAAGCCTCCAGTACGAAGTGAAACGGGTCCGACAGGAGTCGGACGATATGCTGCACGAAATAGGCTGCTTCAGCCCCGTCCGCGAGACGGTGATCGAAAGACAGAGCCAGGGGCAGGATCACTCCGATGTCGATCTCGTCCTCGATCACCACCGGCTTCTCGGCTGCTCTCGCCATGCCCAGAATCGCCGCTTCCGGATAGTTGATCATGGGCACCATGCTGGTCCCGCCGATGGCACCGATATTGGTGATGGTGAAAGTGCCTCCTTGCAGGCGATCGAGCTCGATTTTGCCGGCTCTGGTCTTCTCGGCGATGTCTTTGAGCTCTATGGCGATCTCGGGCAGGCTCTTCTGATCGGCATTGTGTATAACCGGCACGATCAGACCTCTTTCAGTGGCTACTGCAATGCCGATGTTGAAATACTTTTTGAAGATGATCTCGCCGGTGCGCTCGTCGAGACTGGCGTTGAACTGAGGATATTTCTTCAGGGCGCTGACCACGGCTTTGATGGCCAGAGAGGTGATCGTCAGGCGGGCGCCGTTGTTCTGCTGCCGGAAACGCTCGTCATGCTCTTCGATGAGATAGGTGAGAGCGGTGACATCGGCTTCGTCGAAGTGGGTGACATGAGGAATCCTCGTCCAGGATTGCATCATGTTGTTGGCGATCTTGCGCCTTATGGAGCGCAGGGGGACGCGCTCCACCGCTCCGAATTTCGTGAAGTCTGGCAACTCGGGCGCCTGGCTCGAGAGCGGCGCCAGCTCACCGCCGGCGGTGCTGTCTCCGTATTTGCTCTTCAGCGAGACCGGCTCTTCTGTTCGATAATGAGAAGCCGACATGCTGCTCTCGAGAGCGCCGGTGGCGAATGCTCGCACGTCTTCTTTTAGAACGCGGCCGCCCTTGCCGGAGCCGTTGACATTGTGCAGATCGATGTTGAGCTCGCGGGCAAGCCGCCTCACCGACGGTGCCGCCGGCACGGGCCGGCTTCGATCGTGGACGGCGGTCTGACCGTTGCCGTTGCCTGCGGAGGGGCGTGCGTGCGTCTCGGCACTCGTCTCGGCACTCGTCTCGGCACTCGTCTCGGTACGAGCGGCGGTGCGCGTCGCTGCCGGGGCGGCAGCTTCGGCTTGCTTCTCGACTGGTTTCGCTGCCGTCTTGGCGCCTTTCTGCTCGAAGCTGAACATGACACTGCCCACGGTGACGGTCTGCCCTTCCTCTATGTGCACCTTCGAGACGGTCCCCTCGTAGGGCGATGGGATCTCGACCATGGCTTTGTCGGTCTCCACCTCCATGAGGATGTCGTCCTCTTTCACATAATCGCCTTCTTTCACTTTCAGCGATATGATTTCGGCCTCGTGAATACCCTCGCCGAGATCGGGAAGCTTGAATTCGACTGCCATCGATTACTCCTTTGTTTTAGAACTCCAGGGTCTGCCGGGCGGCATGGATGATTCTGTCGGTATCCGGAATATAGAAGCGCTCTTTCGAGAAATAGGGAGTGGGCGTATCGTAGCCTGTCACGCGTTTTACCGGTGCCTCGAGGTAGAGGAGGGCGTGCTCGTTTATGCGAGCGATCACTTCGGCGCCGATCCCGCAGTTTCGCGGACCTTCGTGGACCACCAGGCAGCGCCCGGTCTTTTTAACGGAGTCGACGATGGTGTCGTGATCGAGCGGCGATGCGGTTAGCAAGTCGATGAGCTCGATGGAGACTCCGTCTTCTTCTTCCAGCTCTTCCACGGCCTCGAGAGCCGCCCGGAAACTGGCGCCGTATGAGACGACTGTCAAATCCGTTCCTTCCTTGGCGATCTGGGCCTGACCGATGGGCAGGGTCTCCATGGTGTCCGGAACTTCTTCTTTGAAAAGGCGATAGAGAGCTTTGGGCTCGAAATAAATCACCGGATCCGGATCCTGGATGGCGCTGTGCAGAAGCGCTCTGGCATTACGAGGTCCCGAGGGGATGACGATCTTCAATCCCGGAGTGTGAGCGTAGAGAGCTTCGCGGCTCTCGCTGTGGTGCTCCAGGGCTCTTATGCCGGCGCCGTAAGGCATACGAATCACCATCGGTACCGTCAGGCGGCCTCTGGTGCGGTTGCGGAAACGGGCGGCATGGGACTCGAGCTGGTGATAGCCGTAATAGGCGAATCCGGAGAATTGCATCTCGCAGACCGGACGCATTCCATATATAGCCATTCCGATGGCTGTCCCGATGATGCCTGATTCGGCAAGGGGTGTGTCGACGACCCGGTTGTCCCCGAATTTCTTGTGGAGACCTTCGGTGATTCTGAACACTCCCTCATCGGGACCGACGTCCTCACCCATGATCAGGACCCGATCATCCCTGTCGAGCGCCTCGTAGAGCGCCAGGTTGATCGCTTTAGCCATGTTCATTTCAGCCATGTCAAAAACTCCTTTGCTCTACGAGCGGGCTGCTGCGCTTTCAGGGGCGTGCTTTTTTGCTTTGCGAGCCCTTTCTCTCTCGACATTCTCTTCGATCTCCTGCCTCTGCTCCTGGAGGAATCCGGGCATGTCGGCATAGAGACTGTCGAGCATATTGACCGGGTTCATGAGCTCATCGCTCTTCGCCAGGGTCTCGGCTTTCTCCACGGCAGCCTTGACGAGATCGTCGACTTCCTGCTCCATTTTCGCGAGCTCTTTGTCGTCGACGACACCTTTGTCTTTCAGATACTTGGCGAAGCGGATGAGAGGCTCTTTTTTGAGCCAGTTCTCGGTCTCGCTTTCGCTCCGGTATTTCTTGGGATCATCGGCGGTGGTGTGGGGAGTGATCCTGTAAGTGAGAGCCTCGATGAGGGTCGGACCCTCGCCGCGGCGGGCGCGCTCGACGGCTTCTTTAGTAGCCTGGTAGACCGCCAGGGCGTCGTTGCCGTCTACCCTGATACCGGGCATGCCGTAGGCGATAGCGCGTTGCGCTATGGTCTGGCAGTTCATCTGTTTTTCGATGGGCACAGAGATGGCGTACTGGTTGTTCAGGCAGATGAAGACCACCGGTGCTTTATAGACCGAGGCGAAATTGAGGGCTTCGTGGGTGTCTCCTTCCGAAGATGCGCCATCGCCGAAATAAGTCATCACTACTTTTTTCTGGCCTTTGAATTTCATGGCCATGCCAATGCCGGCAGCATGAAGAAGCTGGCTGGCGATGGGCACGCAGATCGGCAGATCGTTGACGTCTTCCGGAGGTCTGGTGCCTTCTTCGAAACCGTTCCAGAAGAGGATGACGTTCTCCAGCGGCCAGCCCCGGTAGAGCATGCCGGCGAGCTCACGATAAGCCGGCACGTGCCAGTCGTCCTTCTCTATGTTCATCACCGAGGCGAGACTGATGGCCTCATGACCTGCTGCCTGGGGGAAGGTACCGAGACGACCCTGTCTCTGCATCTTGAGCATACGCTCGTCGGCACGGCGACCGAGCAGCATGTAATGGTACATCTGCTTGAGGGTCTCGGCCGGGAGCTTGGGCTCGAGCTCTTTGTCGACTGTGGCGTTCTCGTCGAGTATCCCGAGGTATTCGAGAGTCTCTGCAATCTTTATTGGTTTTCTCGGCATAGCAATTGACTTTTGTAGGGAGACCATGAAAGTATGTCATATCAGTACCACCTCAGTACCAGAACGGACTATTAATAAAGGTGGAAAAAAAGCGCTTAAACGCTGTTTTCGAGCGGAAACCTGAATGAATCCTAAAAATTTGTCCGTGACAGTATCCACTCAAGACGCCGAGCTCGAGGCAAAGCCCGGGCGCCAGAAGCCTGACTGGCTCAAGGTCAAGTTACCCACCAGCCGCGAATATGCCAGGGTGAAAAACCTGATCACAGGCTACGGGCTGAACACCGTCTGCGAGTCGGCAGCCTGCCCCAATCGCGGCGAATGCTGGTCTTCGTCCACGGCGACTTTCATGATCCTGGGCAATATATGCACACGTAGTTGCGGCTTCTGCAATGTCATCACCGGCAAGCCCACCGAGCTCGATCTCGACGAGCCTAACCGGGTCGCCGAGGCGGTGGAGATCCTCGGTCTCGAGTATGCGGTGATCACCTCGGTGAATCGCGACGAGCTCAAAGACGGTGGCGCCTCGGTCTGGGCCGAGACTATCTGGAAAGTCCGCGAGCGCAATCCATCCACCAGAATAGAAGTGCTGATCCCGGATTTCTGCGGCAACTGGGAAGCTCTCGACACGGTTCTGGATGCCGGTCCCGATGTGCTCAATCATAATATCGAAACGATCCCGAGGCTCTATCTGCCGGTCAGACCCCAGGGCAATTATCAGCGCAGTCTCGAGCTCCTGCGCCGTTCCAAGGATCGGGGGTTTGTCACTAAATCCGGTATCATGCTCGGGCTCGGCGAAGAGCGCCAGGAAGTGCTCGATCTGATGAAAGACTGGCGGGCTGCCGGTGTCGATCTGATCACCCTGGGGCAGTATATGCAACCCACCCTCAACCACCTTCCGGTGGTGCGCTGGGTCACTCCCGAGGAATTCGAGCAATACCGGATCGACGGCCTCGAGATGGGCTTCGGCAATGTATTCTCCGGGCCGCTGGTGCGCAGCAGTTACCATGCCGGCGAGCAGTCCGGTTCATTAATGTCTCGCGAGCTGCTCTAAAGATCTCAGGCTCCGAGTGTGGTTTCACTGGAGCCCTCGTAGATGACTTCAGCGGTTTTTTTGGGTCGTGAGGACATTGCACTCTTAGCTGGTCAGTCCTTTGACAGCTCAGACAATTCAGGTCGAGCGGACCGTATCATGATCAACCGAGGTCTCCCCCACTTGGTTTACCCTACCGGGTGATTGACGAAAGATTCAGACCGCAAGGATCAATCCGTCGGCAGTATACTTTCGTTCAACTGGGGGACGGATATCGGGCCTAGCGTTGTCAGACTGAGTAATGTCTGGCTCAATTTGGATACGCGAGTGAAAAGACCCCTTATCCTTAGCTTTGTTGCCATTTTATGCATGTCTTTCTGCCAGCCCCCGGTGCTCGGTGCCGGTAGATCCTCTCTGGATCGGCGCTCGGTTCGGGCCTGGGAGTGTTTCAATCAGGGACGGTATGAGCAATGCGAGAAGGAACTGTTGACGATTCTCAAACTGCAGGCAGGGCGTGTCGATGAGCGCACCGCTACTACTTTGAATAATCTAGCCGCTGTATATTCTTCGAAAGGTCACTACCATCGGGCAGAGCGGCTTTACCTCCAGGCGTTCGATTGGTACAGGCAGAATCTTCCTGAGGACCATCCTTACATTGCAGTCGTTAGAAACAATCTTGCGGTCCTCTGTCTTGATAATGGTGATTTGGAGAGGGCTGCATCTTTTTCTTTTTCTTCTGGAGAGCTCGACAGCTGGCCTCTGAGAGCTCTTCAAATGAACAATCGTGCCGCCATCGAGGCTGGCAGGGCGGACTACGATGGTGCTTCCAGTCTACTCGCCAGAGCCATTGCCTTGCACGAAGGGAATGGTGACAGACAGAGTGCCGCCTATGCCTCGATTCTGAACAATATGGGTGCCGTGCAGTTTCGGCAGGGGCTTAACGATAAGGCTGAGCAGAGCTATATGAAGGCACTTTCTCTGCGCCTCGAGCGATTGGCTCCTGCTCATCCCGATATAGGGCAGTCGTATTACAATCTAGCCAAGTTGATGATCAGGCTGGGGCGTCTAGAAGATGCATCCGGCTATCTTGAAAAGTCTCTCCGTATAAGATTGGTTTGCTACGGCTCTAACCATCTCAAGGTCCGTGACTGCGAAGCTCTAGAGAAGAGCCTGCGGATAATGCTGGCTCTTCGCTGAGTTGCTGAAGTCCAAGACGCCCTGTGGTCATGCGGAGCCGCATACTTTTGCTATAGTTGACTTCAATCTCAAGACATCCTGACAAATGTTCGTCAAGCTCCTGGTCAACTCTCTAATTCTGGTCCTGCTGACTCCTGTTGCCGTCCTCGCCGGTGAGTCTCCCTCCGGCTGGATAGAGGATGACGGCGATTCGGGAGAAGCCGGTTCCGGAGAGTCGGTGGAGAGCAAGGGGGGCAAAGTCACCCTGAAACTCGGGGTGGAGCATGCCGACCGGCTGGCGCCGGTTCCATACGGCTTGCAGGTTGGCTCGATCTTCGACGAGAGGATCCTTTCCCGACCCCGTTCCGGCCTGGTCTGGTATCGCGTGCCCCGCTGGCTCGCCGGCAAGTGGAAGCGCACCAACGAGATTCTCGTCTACGAGCATGATTTCGAGACCGGCCAGACTTTTACCGGTCAGCGCTCGATCCTCTCGCAGCAAGTGGCTGATTTCGGTTTCCAGCTCGATCGCGCCGGCCATGTCTGGCATTGCAACCTGGCCTCCCGGGGCGTCTCGGACCGGGGCAGCTCTCGCTCCATCGCCCTGGTGGAGATGCAGGAGCCGGTAAGAATAAACAAGGACGAGATTGTCTTCAAGGAGCGCTTTCTGGTGCTGGAAGTGATGAACGGAAGCAATGCCGTCTCCCGCTCCCAGAGGGTCGAGTCTCTGACTCGCTACCGCCCCGCCGGCAAGGGCGTTCTCGAGACCACCATGTCAGTGAAGGTCTACAACCAGGACGGATCTCCCAGCAAGGAGCAGCACAATCTCTCTCATGATCGGGTGATCAAGCGTTTCGAGCTGGTTGATTCTTATAAGGGCGAAGACATAAGGTCCGATTTCGTTAAATTTCTCAGCGATACGGGGCGCCAGGAGTTGATACCGGAGGCGGTATCAAAGTAGAGACGAGCCAGCTCCCGGGGCTTTCAGTGGTGATATTCCCACTCGGCTCGCGGCGCCGGTTTCACTTTAAGACCGGTGACGAGTGTGGTATCCGTTGCAGCGCAAGGACTTCGAGTATCCATGCGGTTTTCCCTCTAGAAAGCTGAAAAATATTTCCTTAGACTAATCGTTCATCCTTTAAGAGAATGTGCTTGACAACCGATCAAATGGAGTGTCCGTGGACCAAGAGACCAGAATCAGAAGATTGACCGGAACCGTGTTCGAGTTCGACAAGCCCGGGCAGCCGTCCATCATGGACAATCGCGAGCTGCTCTGGGTGTTCTCGTCTTCGCCTGATTCCAGATCGACCGAGCCCAAGAAAGGCCGCGGCAGGCGGAATTTCCAGGAGATCATCAAGCATCGCCAGGAGCATGGCCGCAAAGCCGGCGCCAGCATCGAAAAGCTTATCGAGCCGATTTTCGATGACGACAAGATTACTACCGAAATAGGCGTGGACGGTGAGTGGCTCTTTTATCTGACCGGTCGGGCCACCGCTTCCGACAAGGCAGGCGCCGCCGCGCGACCTGACTGCCCGCCGACCCTGCTCAAAGGTCTCGGACTCGAGCTGGCTGCGCCGGTGAGGCGTAATGTAGCCGGAAACCTTTCGACCCCGCCGGAGACTCTGGCAATTCTGAGCAATGACTCGGATATCGAGGTGAGAGCCGGGGTGGCAGGCAATCCCTCCACACCCCGGGAAGCGCTCATGGCTCTTGCGCTATCCACCGAGATCAAGATCAGGCAGTCCCTGGGAGCCAATCCCGGCGCTCCGGTGGAAGCCCTGCAGACTCTGGGCTGCGACGAGAGCGTGGCTGTGAGACGCTGCGTGGCTAGCAATTCCCAGACTCCTGTAATCACTCTAACCATGCTTTCGGAAGATCCGGAAGTCTCGGTCCGGCAACAGGTAGCCGGCAATCCCAAGACCGACACCGCTTCTCTGCACCGGCTCTCGAAAGACAGCAATATCTATGTGCGCCGCAATATAGCCAGGCATCAGAACACTCATGTGAGGACCCTGCGCTTTCTGGCAAGCGATCCCGATCTTTTCGTCAGGCACCTGGTGGTAATGAACGAGGAGCGACCCCCGGAGCTCCTGGAGAATTTCGCCGGGGATCCGGCGACCGAGATAAGAATTCTCCTGGCGCGTAGCGCCGATGCCTCTACGAGCCTCATGTGGAAGCTGTCGCGAGATTCCGAGATAGAAGTCCGCCGCTGGCTGGCGCGCAACGAGAAAGCACCACCCGAGGTGCTGATTGCCCTCTCCCGTGAGGAGAGCGAGCAGGTCAGGCAGGCTGTGGCAGGCAATCCCAGCGCCCCACCGGAAGCGATAAGCGAACTCTCCGCCGACGGCAATACTCTGGTCCGTGGTCTTCGACCCGGTGCAAGTCTCAATGTAAGAGGAATGTCGAGGTCGCAGATGCTGCAGGCCATAGCCTCGGACAATCGTTATGTCAAAACCATCCTTGCCGGTCAGCCGGACACCCCGCCCGATATACTCAATCGTCTCGCCGGGGACGAGTCCTCAACGGTGAGGATGCGCGTCGCCGCCAATTCGGGCACGCCTTCCGAGACTCTAGTCCTGCTTGCCGAAGATGAGGATGTGAGAGTGAGAGAATGGGTGGCTCGCAATTCTTACAGTCCGTTTCTGGCCCTTGCCATGCTTTCCCGGGACCGCGACCCGCACGTGCGGATCATCGTCGCCCGTCTCCCTTATGCTCCTCTGGCAGTGCGCCGCGCCCTGGCCTGCGACCATGATGCCTGGGTGGCCCGGGAAGCCAGACGCTCCCTTTCCGCCGCCGAAATTTAGCGGTCTTTCTAAATCCTTCCTAAATCCAATCCGACTACAGTTGTGCAAGCGAAAACCGCATTCCGAGGAATTTCGCCATGTCACGCACGAGTCTGAGAACCATGATTCTGCCGCTGTCTCTCCTGGTCTCCCTGAGCCTGCCCCTGTCGGCCCTGGCTTCCGGCTCGCAGAGCAAGTGGGGATTTGTAGACAAGACCGGGAAGATGGTGCTCGCTGCTGACTTCGAAGAGGCCCTCCCTTTCTATGAGGGGCTGGCGGCGGTCAAGGTGGATGGTCGCTGGGGTTTCATCGACAGGACCGGCAAGCTGGTGATCAAGCCTCTATTCGAATCGGTCTCCGGCTTTTCGGAAGGCGTCGCCTGTGCCCGCAAAGACGACCAGGGTTACGGCTATATCGACAAGTCCGGTGACTTCGTCATCCAGCCCCGGTTCGAAGATGCCGACCCATTTTCGGACGGTCTCGCCAGTGTGAAACTGGATGGACGACTGCAATTCATCGATCGTGACGGCACCCCGGCCATCGAGAAGTCCTTTGCTTATCTCTGTCCATTCAGCGACGGTCTCGCTCCGGTTCTGGGACCGGGCTCGGTGTCCCTGTCCACCCATGGCGATTCCTATCGCTCCGAGTACAGCCCCTTCGTTTTCATAAACAAGAAAGGCGAGCGTGGCATCGATGCTCAGTTTCAAGAGGTAGTGCCTTTCTCGGAAGGACTGGCGGCGGTTTCGGTGGGCCGTATGCAGGGCCGCAACACCCCGGATGCCTGGGGTTATCTCGATACCCGGGGAAAGTTCGCCATCAAGCCGATATTCAATAAAGCCCATGCCTTTTCGGAAGGGCTCGCTGCCGTGCAAACAGGTGAATGGAAGAACCTCGGCAAAGGAGTGAAAAGCTGGGTCGTGGGCAAGTTCGGTTATATAGACAAGCGCGGCAAGCTAGTCATCAAAGGACGTTTCGATGCAGCGGATCCATTTTCGGACGGGCTGGCGGCGGTGCGATTGGACGGCAAATGGGGCTATATCGACCGCACCGGCAAGATCGTCATCGAGCCTCGCTTTGCCGGCAATCTCTGCTTCGGAGACGGTCTGGCGCCGGTCATGGTCTCGAACCAGGTTGACTTCTATAAGCAGAAGTCTTATTAAAGGAAAGTGCGGTATCCTTTAATAAGGCTTTTCGTTATTAAAGGGACCTTTAGTAAGCATGGACTTTGACCCGAAAGACCGACTTGGAGAACGAATCCGCTGTTCAACGAACAGCGATGAGCCCTATTGGGCGCTTGTCCCGCGAGTTCTTCCGCCGCCAGGCCTGCAATTGGATGATTTGCAGAGCCTTGTCGAGAAAGCCAGCCAATCGCTGGGGCGCCTCGACGGACTGGCGACCGTGTTGCCAGATACACAGCTCTTCCTGTACATGTATGTGCGCAAAGAAGCAGTCATTTCCTCGCAAATCGAAGGTACGCAGTCTTCATTGTCAGACATACTCCTCTACGAAAGCGAGGAAGCACCGGGTGTTCCGCTGGACGATGTCCAGGAAGTCTCGAATTATGTTGCTGCGATGAACCATGGTCTCAAGCGGCTCAGGGACGGTTTTCCAATGTCTATGCGGCTGATTAAGGAGATTCACGAAGTCCTGATGACCGGAGCGCGCGGAGGCACCAAGGCGCCCGGCGAGTTCAGGCGCAGTCAAAATTGGGTTGGAGGAACAAGACCGGGCAATGCGACCTATGTTCCGCCACCGCCAGATCGAGTTCCTGGCTGTATGAGCGACCTGGAAAAATATCTATATGATAAAGAAGACAAGCTACCGTTGCTGGTGAGAGCCAGCCTTGTGCACCATCAATTTGAAACTATTCACCCGTTTCTTGACGGTAATGGAAGATTAGGAAGATTATTGATTACCCTATTGCTCTGTACTGAAGGAGTTCTGTCCGAACCAATTCTGTATCTGAGTCTCTACTTCAAGACTCATCGGCAGGAGTATTATGCCCTGCTGCAGCGAGTCCGGGAGACTGGTGACTGGGAGAGCTGGCTGAAGTTTTTTCTAGTGGGCGTCCACGATATCGCACAGCAGGCTACGGAGGCCGCGCGGGAGATATTGGGTATGATTCAGAGCGATCGAGCTAAGATTGCAGGGATCGGACGAGGTGCAGGATCGGCCTTACAGGCTCATCAATTTCTTGAGAGAAAGCCACTGGTGGTGATACCAGAAATGGTGAAAGCCCTGAACCTGTCAACGCCTACAGTTACCGCTGCCCTTCAGAATCTAGAGCGAATCGGAATAGTCAGAGAAGTGACTGGAAAACAACGAGGGCGCGTTTTTGTCTACGATGCCTACCTGAAAATACTGGAACAGGGAACTGAACCACTGCATTCGGAATCCTGACGGATTGTCAGGACTGCCAGCCGAAGAAATTCTTGATCCCGTAACTCACCATGTTGGGATTCTCTTTCAAGCGGCGGCGGCAATAGGCGCCGGCCACCCGGCTCTCGCCGAAAGGAAGATATTTGCGAACGGTGACTCCGCTGGCTCTCAGTGCTTCGAGGACTGCCGGAGCGGCATCCGGAAAGCTCTGGTCCGAGAAATAGGAACCGTCCACAAGCCCCTTCTGGAGCTGGTCCCGGGGGACGCCGTGGAGGAACTGGAACTCGAACCTATCTGGCGAGATATTTCCGGGTAGAGCAACTCTTTCGAAAAAGTCGTGGATGCAGTCGATGTCGTGGGTGGCGATCTCGACATAGACGCCGCGCTCGAGAAGGACACTGGCATAATCGACCAGGAGGCGTTTCATCTCGGCTTTGTCGGTATGGGCGATGGCGGCAGGCTCGTTATAGATGCCGATGACCAGGCGCACACGCATGCGCTGGTCGAAGAGATCGAGATCTTTTTCAGTGCGGAACAGCCTGGTCTGGATGACGGTACCGAGATTGGTGAGACCGCTTTCGATCAGCTCCCGGTAGGTATTGAGATGAAAATCCGTCCAGCGATGATCTTCGGCTTCCAGAGTGACTTTTATGTCTCTCTCCCGGGCAAATGCCGTTACTTCTTTGATCCGCTCATAGGCTTTCATCAAGACATCTTCTGAATGACCATTGCCCTGGGCGCCGGGGGCACCGGTGGCGAACATGGAAGGCTTGAGAGAGATGGTCAATTGTCTGTGGGGCTCGCTCACCGCCAGGGGATTTGCCGCTATTCTTTCGGCGAGCTGCTTATAGGCGTCCACCGAAGCGTCGCAGGTGGCGTCCGATTCCATGTCCTCGCCCAGGATGTCCAGGGTGGAGGTGAAAGAGTCTTTAGAAAAGAGCTTGTGGGCCAGCGCCACCGCCTGCTCTGCCGTCTCCCCTGCCAGATAGGGCTTGGCCAGATGCAGCACCATGCTCACCGGGATTTTGTCGATGACGGAGCTTGCCGTGGATTCCAGTCTGGGGTGCATTTGAGCGGGCAGGGAGCGTTTGCGGTTTGCGGGCTTCACAGGCAATTCTACAGGCATCTAAGACCCTCCACAATGGAGCTCCTGGTCTTCAAAGCCGGCAGTTCTTTCAGCCGCCGGCTCCGATTATCGGTGCCAGGAACCTCAATAGTTTAGCCTTAGAGCAGTCGGTTCTCAGAATGTTTAATACATTTCCAGGAATTCGGGTGACCACCAGGGTGTAAGAGGCCTCGCCGTTGGGATTGTCCGAGGGGGTGAAATAAGCTGCCCGGTAGTTCTTGGACTCGAAAGTGCCGAATTCCAGGCGGCCTGTGTTGAGGTAGCGTACCGAATGATTGGCCGGGCTCACCTGCTCGGCCCGGAATTTGCCCGAGAGGGCCCGGGCGAGATTGGTGAGGGGCTGCTCGCCTTTGACCAGAGATGCCGGGATGGTTGCGACGATGAGGTCGGCTTTGCCGTTGCCTCCCTTCGACCCGGCAATCACGCCCAGATCGAGGTCCTCGAGACGGTAATTGGCCCAGGTCCAGTCATAGTTGCCGGTCTCTGTCTCCAGGGGCAGACCGTACTTTTTCTCGAACTGGTAGAAGTCGTCGCCGAGACCCGGCAGAACACCGGAAGAGAGAAAATCGTTAATGGTCACCTTGGGCTTGACCGGCGCCTGACCCAGAGCGGCGGCGCTTGCTTCGAGACCTTTCTCTTTGCGGAGGGTTCGCACCCCCGGGGCTCTCAGGCGAGGTGCCCGGACGCTTCTCAGATCGGCTTGCTTGCTCAGAAGCGTCACCGCTTCGTCCGGGCTCATGGTGATCGAGTCGAGCTTCCGAATGAGCAGGGTCTGGGTGCCTTCGTCTCCTACTTCGCCGACCCGGCACATGATCTTGCACTCGATCCTGGGCCAGAGATGTTGATCGATGGGCAGCTCGAAAGCCCGGGGACCTTTCAGAAATAGCTGCATCTGGCGCCGGGGCTCGAATTTCTTGCGTACCTCGGAGCGGTCGACATTGACGAAACCTGTCTGCATATTGGTGAAGCGAGCCTGGAACTTGAGGAGCACTCCGGAGAGATCGACACCGCTGGTGTTTTCCACCATAAGAAGGATGGCGGGGTGATAGCCGGTGGCATCATGGAACCACCAGGTCACGCAGCGGACCGCCTCGAGCTTGAGGGTCTTCAGCTTCTCGCTGGACTGGCTGCTGTCGTCGCTGTCGTCGCTCTCCTGGGCGAGGGCGAGAGGTGAGACCCCGGAGAGAAGAATTAGGAGGGCAAGCAATACACTCTTGATTTTGAAACCGCTCATGCCTCGAGGACCTGAAATTGACGTAGTGACCATTCTAATCCATTATGCTCCGGTAAGGCCGCCAGCGCTTGCCGCGCTCGTCGATCTCAGAGGGCTCCGGCAGTCTCTTTTCCTTCAGGAAGACCCGGGAGTAGCCCTTGCGCACACCGTAGTCGGTGGAGGGCATGACGTCCAGGCGCCCGAGCCTGAAGATCAGGAACATCTGCGCTGTCCAGACACCGACGCCGCGCACTGAAGACGTTATCTCGATGATCTCCTGGTCCGACATCCGCGACAGCCGGGCGAAAGTGGGAATCTCCTTGCGGGCGGTCTTCTCCGCCAGATCTTTCAGGGCCCGGATCTTCGCGCCGGAGAGCCCGCAGCTCCTGAGCTCCTCTTCGGTCGCCCGGGCGACAGCCGCGGCGGTGGGGCAGGAGCTCGCCTGGAACCGGGCTTTGAATCGCTCGAAAATCGTGCCGGCGGCTTTGCCGGTGAGCTGCTGGTAGACGATGGCCCGGGCAAGGGACTCGTATGGGCTTCTGGTCTTTTCCAGAGCGAGGAGGCAGGGACCGACCCTATCCATGGCTCTGCCCAGGACCCGATCTTTTCGTTTGAGCTCTGCCACAGCCTCTTCGAGCAGGGCTTCGGAGTGGGCACTACCAGCGGTGACGCTTCCGGCACCGGATGCAATGCGAGCTCTGGTCAATTGCCGGCCCAGCCGTTGAAATTGGAAAAGGTCTCTTTGCTGAGGGCGGCGCAATGGCACATATCATCCCCGGTCTTGCGCTTGAAAGCTTCCGGGGCAATCAGAGCGAGGGCGCCGAATTCCAGATCCTTGGGCATGCTCTCCGGATTTTGCAAGACTTCCTCGTAGGACTCGCGGCCGTTTGCCACCACGCAGCAGCGGGCGTTCAGGAACCAGGTCTTCGAGAAGGGATGATCCTTTCCTCGATAAGCCTCTTTGCCGATATTGATGGCGAATCGCTTGGCATCCAGCTTGTAGAGCTTGGCGCTGAGAGCCTCCTCGAAGGCCAGGATCTCTCTTTCGCTCAGCTTCGCGAGAGCGGTGACACAGGGCTCTATTACTTTGTGATCGTCGCCTTCCTGATCCCAGTCCAGGAGATCGATGAGGCTCCAGAAACGATCGTCCTCCATTGCTTCCATCCGGAAGTCCCGATCGAAGTCCAGATCGAGATCTTCAGAAAGGAGCAGATCGGCGTCATCGGCATCCATGAATTCGGGACGTACCTGTTGCGATCGCCGCCATTTCACCCGGCAGGCGGGAAGCAGGGTACGCAACTCCCGGGCACCGGTTTCGGTTATCAATGTATTGAACATATAGATGCGCATCAGGTCGGGAATCTCGGCGAGACGCAGGAGCCCCTGATCGGTAATCTGGGTGCTGCTGAGACCGAGGAGCCTCAGCTTCTTGAGGCTTACCAGATGCTCGGCTCCCTCGTCGTCTATCAGGGTGCCGTTCAGCCAGAGCTCCCGGAGATTGCTCAGGGCGCCCAGGACCGGCAGTCCTGAATTTGAGATGGCAGCATTGGTGAGACCCAGAGTATGCAGGGCTCCCAATCGGGCGACGAACTCGAGACCGACATTGGAGACGGCGGTGTAGGCGAGCTCCAGGACTTTGAGTCCGCCCAGGGGCTCGATATGCTCCAGGTGCGAATCGTGTACCTGGGTACGGCTCATGTCAAGGGTGTGCAGGCAATCTTCGGGAAGATCTTCCAGGGCGTCCAGGTGCTCGGTGGCTGCCGGGCTGATCTTCAATTTCAGTTTCAAGCCGCTGGGAATTTCGATGGTCCCTCGCGCTTCGTCCAGCCATTCCCAGTTGATCGGCTGATTCTCGGGCTTGGTAATGAGCCCCTGAGGAACCTCCAGGAGTTGCCACGATTCAGGCTGCGAGTCGGGAGCCGCATAGAGGCTGCCGATTGAGTAACTGCTCGGAAACTTTATCTGTCGTGCCACAACCATAGGCTGACTATTATCCGATGTAAATTGGAAATCTTCCACTCCCACTGTTGGTGAGACCAGTGGTAATCTGTTGAGAGCACTGCCGCCAAGGAGTTCTTACTATATGGATGAAATAGACGCTCAGGGTCGCCAGCTTCTTATCGATCGCCCGCCGCTCACCCGCGGCAGGCTGAGCGTGTTTCGCGAGTCGGACAGTGACGATCACTGGTTCCCCCGGCTCAATGTTCGTCTGAAGCGAGCCGGCACTGATGATATTCTCTGGCAGTGGACCACTCATACCGAGCCCATCGATTTCGATGAGCCGCCGCCTTACGGCGATGATTTCCTGCTCGAGAAATATTTCCAGCTCGATGCGCCGATCAAGTCGCCACGGGGGCTCGAGGTCGTCTTCGCCCTGGGACCCGGCGCCACCAGAAGAGGAAAGGTCAGCCAGTTCTCGGCTTCTCTCTACCTCTATCCCAGTTCATTCGAGGACAGAGGCGTGCAGGTAGGCGTCATAGACTTCCGTCAGGGTCTGACCACGGGCGGGGTGCCGATGTTCTCCCGCTACAATTTCCCCTGGTGAGAATCGCTCTATTCGATAATTAAGACTTGCGCCCGCTGCGACTCGAACGCAGGACCAATCGGTTAAAAGCCGAGTGCTCTACCTACTGAGCTACGGGCGCTCAAACACGAAGGATCATCCTATCAACCGGATTTCGTCGGCGTCAAGATCTCGAGCGTTCATTGAAGCCTTTTGTCTTATTTTGTGACAAGCCGGGATGAATGATCGGAGATTTCTGATTAACCAGCATTAAGGCTAAATTGTTGACGTCATTAAGAATCAGTTAGTACCATTTCATATGCGGGATATCTATAATTTATAGCGTCAGCTTGATACATCTCCTTATCAAGATGGATGTATCGGCGGGCTGCCGCTCATGTTGTCGCGCACCATATCTGGTGTCAACGCAAAAAACTGCTTCCACGGGAGGATGCGAACGTGACGGCCCAACTCAATCGAGACGATCTGAAGAAAAAGCGGGACAAATTCATCGTTCCGGGTGTCAAGCAGCTCTATTCCGACCCTCCCCACTTCGTCAAGGGCAAAGGTCAGTTCCTCTACGACGAGACGGGCCGCGAGTACCTCGACATGTTCGCCGGCATCGTCACCATCAGTGTCGGGCACTGCCATCCCAAGGTCACCCAGCGCACTGTCGAGCAGGTGCAGACCCTGCAGCACACTTCCACCATCTTCCTCACCAAGCCCATGGTGGAGCTTGCCGAGAAGCTTGCCGAGATAGCCCCGGACGGCCTCTCCAAGACCTTCGTCACCAATTCCGGCACCGAGGCCAATGAGTCCGCCATCCGTCTGGCTCGCCTGGCCACCGGTCGCCATGAGGTGATCGCTCTCCAGCACTCCTATCATGGTGAGTCCCATCTGGCATCGACCCTCACCGGCAACCATACCTGGCGTCCCGATCTGATGCCGGCTGCCGGTATATTGCACGCCGCCAACGCCTACTGCTATCGCTGCCCTTTCAAGAAGACTCCCGATAACTGCGCTCTCGAGTGCGCAAAGGACGTGGAGCGTGTCATCCAGACGCAGACTTCAGGTAAGCCCGCGGTGATGATCGCCGAGCCGATCCAGGGCGTGGGTGGAGCGATCACCCCACCTCCCGAGTATTTCAAGGAAGTTAAGAAGATTCTCGCCAATTATGGCGTCCTCTTCATCGCTGATGAAGTGCAAACCGGCGTGGGCCGGACCGGTAAAGACTGGTTCGGGATCAGCAGCTGGGGCGTGGAGCCGGACATGATCACCATGGCCAAGGGGCTCGGCAACGGCATGCCCATCGGTGCCGTGATTGCCACTCCGGCCATCGCCGAAAAGGCCCAGAAACAGCAGATCAATACTTTCGGTGGCAATCCCGTATCGGCGGCTACGGCCTGCGCCGTCCTCGAGACCATCGAAGAAGAAGGTCTGATGAAGAATGCCCATGAGACCGGTGAATATCTCATGGACGGACTCAGAGATCTCCAGAAGCACTTCCCCGAAATGGTAGGCGAAGTGCGTGGTAAAGGTCTGATGGTTGGTGTAGAGCTGGCGGACAAGGACAAGAATCCTCTCTCCAAAGAGACCGCTAGAATCGTCGAGCTGGCCAAGGACGACGGCGTGATCATCGGCAAGGGCGGACTCTGGGGAAGTGTCCTGCGGGTGAAGCCGCCCATGAGCATCACTAAAGAGAACGTCGATACCACCCTCAAAGTGCTTCGCAAGGCCATGGAGGCTACTGCCAAGGTGGGTGTCTCTTAAATCGGGTTATACAGAAACAGGAGCTTGATCGAGCTATGTCGAAGATCGTACGTTGCGGATTGATTCAAACGAAAAACACTGTCATCAGCCCGGCCGGTGGGACTGACAGGGATACCATCGAGAAGATCAAGCAAGCCATGCTTGATAAGCATCTCGAGTACACCAGGCAAGCCCATGAGAAGGGCGTGAAGATCCTCTGCTATCAGGAGATCTTCAATGGTCCTTATTTCTGTGCCGAGCAGCAGACTTGCTGGTACGATTCCGCCGAGCCCATTCCTGACGGTCCGACGGTTAAAAAGCTCCAGGAAGTGGCGAAAAAATACGAGATGGTGCTGATCGTTCCTATCTATGAGAAGGAGCAGACCGGCATCTATTACAACAGCGCCGCCGTCATCGACGCTGACGGAAGCTACCTGGGCAAGTACCGGAAGAATCATATTCCCCACGTCGCCCCGGGTTTCTGGGAGAAGTTCTATTTCCGTCCGGGCAATCTGGGCTATCCGGTGTTCAAGACGAGATATGCCACCATCGGCGTCTATATCTGCTATGACCGGCACTTCCCCGAAGGCGCCCGGGCTCTCGGTCTGAACGGTGCCGAGATTGTGTTCAATCCTTCCGCCACGGTAGCCGGACTCTCCGAGTATCTCTGGAAGCTCGAGCAGCCGGCCCATGCTGCCGCCAACGGTTATTTCATCGGCGCCATCAACCGGGTCGGCACGGAAGAGCCCTGGAATATCGGGCAGTTCTATGGCACCAGCTATTTCTGCAATCCCCGCGGCCAGATAATTGCCGAGGCCAGCCGGGATCAGGAAGAGCTCGTGGTGGCGGATCTCAACCTCGAAGAGATCGAGGAGGTGCGGCACACCTGGCAGTTCTACCGGGACCGGAGACCGGAAACCTACGAGTCTCTCGTAAAACTGTAAAAAGCCGATCTCTGAGAATAAGGAACGACAAATGGCCGAGCATTACAAACCTTTCCAGTACAAACCGTGGGAGCAGAGCCTGGAGCAGCGCTTTCAAGAGTATCATCCGGCTTATTCCGAGCGGGAAGCGGCCCTGGAGGCCAATCGCTGTCTATACTGCCATGACGCACCGTGCATGGTAGCGTGCCCCACCACTATCGATATTCCTACTTTCATCAGGAAGATCGCCACGGGCAACGTCAAAGGCTCGGCTCGCACCATCCTCGAGTCCAATCTCCTGGGCGCCACATGCTCCCGGGTCTGCCCGGTGGAGGAGCTCTGCGAAGGCGCTTGCGTCCTCGCTCACGATCACAAGCCCATCACTATCGGCCGTCTTCAGCGTTATGCCATGGACTATGCCGCCGAGAAGAAAATCAGATTCTTCGAGAAAGGCAAGCCCAACGGTTATAAAGTCGCCGTGGTGGGCGCCGGTCCTGCCGGTCTGTCCTGTGCCGGCGAGCTGGCCCGCCGTGGGTTCGAGGTGACCTGTTTCGAGAAGCGTGAATGGGGCGGCGGTCTCGACACTTACGGTATCGTGGTTTTCCGTGAGCCTGTGGAGGTCAGCCTGGCCGAGGTCAAGATGATCGAAGAGCTCGGGGTGACCATGAAGAACAATGTCGCCATCGGGCGTGATATCAGCCTGGACGATCTGCTGGAAGACTTCGACGCTGTTTTCGTGGGCGTCGGTCTCGGCCGGGTTCCGGATATGCGAATTCCCGGCGAGGATCTCACCGGGGTGCTGGATGGTCTCGATTTCATCGAAGAGACCAAGGTCAAAAAGCTCGATCAGATCAAATACGGCGATCGCATCGCCGTGATCGGTGCCGGCAACACCGCCATCGACTGCGCCACCATTGCCAGGCGTCTGGGCGCCAAGCGAGTGATGATCGTCTACCGGCGGTCCGAAGCCGAGATGCCCGCATATCATTTCGAATACGAGTTCGCTCTAAAAGAAGGCGTGAGCTTCATGTTCCTTACCCAGCCGATTGAGGTCCTGGGTGAGAACGGCAGAGTCACCGCCCTCAAGTGCCAGCGGATGGACCTGGGCGAGCCCGACGCATCGGGCAGGCGCAGTCCGGTCGTGGTGACCGATTCGGACTTCGAGATTCCCTGTGACATGGTGATCAAGGCTATCGGACAGGAGAAGCCCAGAGAGATGATCGATGCCCTGTCCAAGTTCGGGGTCGGTACCGAGAAAGGTTATATAGCCGTGGAAGATGGCACCAATCGTACCGCCCACGAGAAAATTTTCGCCGGCGGCGATTGTGTGCGGAGCAAAGGCGAAGCCTCCACGGTGATGGCGGTGGAAGACGGCAAGATTGCCGCCCGGGCCATCAGCCTCCAGCTTCTTGGCGCCGACAAGATGGAGCCGGTCGCATCAGCCCATTCTCTCAAGTAAGGAGCAAATAATGGCAAATCTACAAATCGACTTCGCCGGCATCAAATCTCCCAACCCTTTCTGGCTGGCATCGGCTCCTCCCGCCAATTCGGCGTATCAAGTCCAGAAAGCCTTCGAGCAGGGCTGGGGCGGAGCCGTCTGGAAGACGATCGGGGCACCGGTGCTCAATGTCTGCAACCGTTACGGCACCATCGACTATAAGGGCACCAAGATAGTCGGTCTCAACAATATCGAGCTTATCTCCGACCGCTCCATCGAGACCAATCTCAAAGAGATTGCCGAAGTGAAGCGCAATTTTCCGAATCATGCAGTGATCGTCTCGGTGATGGTGGAGTCCGAGAAAAAAGCCTGGCAGGAAATCGTCAAGCGCACCGAGGATACGGGTTGCGATGGCTTCGAGCTCAACTTCGGCTGCCCCCACGGCATGTCCGAGCGGGGCATGGGCTCGGCAATGGGTCAGGTGCCGGAGTACACCTGCATGGTCACCGAGTGGGTCATGGAAGTAGCCACCAGGCCGGTAATCGTCAAGCTCACTCCCAATATCACCGATATCGTCCATCCTGCCCGGGCGGCGGTGAAAGGCGGAGCCACGGCTCTTTCCCTGATCAATACCATCAACAGCATCATGGGTGTGGATCTCGACTCTTTCGAGCTCAAGCCCAATGTCGGCGGCAAGGGTGGTCACGGCGGCCTGGCCGGGCCGGCGGTGAAGCCCATCGCCCTGCATCTCCTCAGCGCCGTAGCCAGCGACCGGGAAGTCCAGGAAGCCGGTCTGCCTATCTCTGGCATCGGCGGGATCGAGACCTGGCAGGACGCTGTGGAGTTCATGCTCCTGGGCGCCACTTCGGTGCAGGTCTGCACCGCCGTCATGCACTGGGGCTTCCGCATCGTCGAGGACATGATCGACGGCATGTCCAACTGGATGGACGAGAAAGGCTTCAAGACCGTGGATGATTTCATCGGCAAGAGCCTTCCCCGGATCTCTCATTTCGGCGATTTCGATCTCGGCTTCCAGACCGTTGCCAGAGTCGATCATGACAAGTGCATCCAGTGCAATCTCTGCTATATCGCCTGCAATGACGCCGCTCACCAGTGTATCGATCTCAAGGACCTGAAGCTCACCAGCGATCCGTCCGAGCGGTTCTGGCCTGTGGTGCGGGAGGACGACTGTGTGGGCTGCGCCCTGTGCAGCAGCGTCTGCCCGGTGGATGACTGTATATCTATGGTGGAGGTGGAGTCCGACCGACCCCATATCACCTGGAACGAGCTCATGAAAAATCGCCCCGAAGTAGTCGCTCAATGGGATAGGATGGAAGAGTATCGCGAGGAAGCGAATATCCATATTCATTGAGCATGTTCATTGAGCATATCCATTGAGCATATTCATTGAGCATATCCATAGCGACTTTCGAACGCGGCTCTCGCAATATCAAAATATTGATCGCATCAGACTTATGTGACAATGTAGGCCGAATTCAAATTGGCGGATCGAGCCGGTGACCGAAACCGAGTCCCAAAACATCAGCAACCGTTACAAGCTCCTGGAGAGGCTCGACCGGGGCGCGTCCCGGATGGTGTACAAGGCTCATGATTTCGTCCTGGATAAAATTGTCGCGGTGAAAATTCTCAACGATCATGACGAGCCGGATGAGAGCAATCTTTCTCGTTTCGACAACGAAGCCAGGGTGCTGGGCAGGCTCGATCATCCCCATATCGCCACCCTGATCGACGCCGGCAGGCACAATGGCCGGCCTTATCTGGTCCTGGAGTATTTCGAGGGGCTCTCTCTCTACGACTATCTGGAGAAAAACGGTGAGCTCCCCCTGGAGAAAGCCATCAAGCTCTTCGTCGATCTCTGCCTGGCGGTGGAGTATCTGCATCGTTGCGGAGTCGCCCACCGCAATCTCAATTTGAGAAGCGTCCTGGTGGCCTCTGAGATCGGTGAGACCACAGGAATCAGGCTTGTCTCCTTCGATTATGGCCGCCTGGCTTCGGTGCCCAGCCCGGGGGGGGCCAATGTCGGTTCCCTGGAGCGCTCGGATACCGCCACCGATATCAGATATCTCGGCCAGCTCTTCGCCAGCGTGGTGAGCGGTCCCAGAGGTGTCGACAAATTCGGGGAGCAGGCGCGCTCGCCGCGACTGTCGAGGCGCTATGGCTATGGCGTTCTCGAGAAGATAGTGATGCGCTGCACCGGCGATGCGGAGCCCTATCACTCGGTTGGGCAGATCAGGAGAGAGCTGCTCGATATGCGGGTTCGTCTCGAGAGCTGGGAGGATACCACCCAGGGATTCGGAAGCGTCTCGGGTATCCACAAGATAAGCAGCCGCCAGACCGGGATTATCGAAGCGGTGAAAAAAAAGGAGATGGACTCGGTCCTTTCATTCGTCATCGTCTGGGTGCTCATTCCTTTTGCTGTCATCGCCCTGATTGTCTCTCTGTTACTATTGAGCCATGACTGAAGGAAGCGCCAGCCTGTATGAGAAATTAGTGCGACCGGCGGTGTTCCTGCTCGATCCCGAAGACGCCCACGAGCTGGCTCTCAAGATTGTCCCGCTCCTGCGCTACTTCCGCCCGCCGATGCCTGCAGGCGAGCGTCTGAAGACCCTGCTGGCCGGCACCACTCTCAGGAATCCGGTGGGTCTTGCTGCCGGTTTCGACAAGAACGGGCGTCTGGTCCGGGATCTGGCTTCCATGGGTTTCGGCTTCGCCGAGATCGGCTCGATTACCGGACGGCCCGGCAGAGGCAATCCCCGGCCGAGATTATTCCGGCTGGTGAATGAGCGGGCGGTGATCAACTATATGGGTCTCAATGGCGACGGCGCCGAGGTGGTGGCGGCCAGGCTCGAGGCCTCGAAAGATGCCTGGTCCCTGCCCCTGGGGATAAACATAGCCAAGACCAATGATCCGTCCATCACAGGGGATCGAGCCATTGCCGATATTCTCCACAGTTTCACCGCGATTGCCGCGCTTCCCATTGCCTATGCCGCTATCAATGTGAGCTGCCCCAATACCCATGAGGCGAAAAGCGAGGTTCTCGACGAGCTCTCCACCCTGGCTGCGGACATCGCCCGAATCAACAAACGCGCCATTCCGCTTTTCTTGAAGCTATCGCCTGATTCGGATACCCGGATGATCGAAGAAGTGGTGCAGGTGGCAAGCAACCATGGCTTCGCCGGCTTCATCTGCGGCAACACCACTACCGACCGATCCGCCCTCGAGACTGACGCAGCAATACTTGCTAAGATCGGACCGGGAGGTCTCTCCGGGCGGCCGCTGCGGAGCAAAGCACTGAATCTGGTGCAAGCTGTCTGCCGGTTCAAAGATCCGGCACAGCAAGTGATCGCCTGCGGTGGTATCGAGAGCGGTGAGGATGCCTTTGCCTTCCTTACCGCAGGAGCGACGGCGGTGCAGCTCTATACGGCTCTGGTCTATCAAGGGCCTTTCCTGCCTGTATCCATCTGCCGGAGACTGGACGCGATTCTGGCAGAGAAGGGCCTGGAGCTATCGGCGCTTTCTCTTGCGCGCTGATTTTTTCAAATAGCTTGCGTAGTCCCTGTCTTTCCTGGCAAGATCGGGCTTGCCCATTTTCTCGAAAGTACTGGCTCTCGCCTCGATTACCTTTGCGCCTCCACCGCGTTTGAAAGCCGCGGTATAACTGTCGACGGCCTGGCGGTACTGTTTGAGACCGCTGTAGCAGTCGCCCAGAAGCAATAGAGTATCGGGTCCGCTGGGATCGATTTCCTGGACTCTTCTGGCATCGGCCATGGCTTTGTCGAAGGCGCCGGTCTTGATATAAGAGCGAGCTCTGGAGCTGTAGAGCTCTTTGTTCTTCGGGTTGCTCCGGATCAATTTGCTGAGGATGCTGATCGCCTGGTCGTCCCGGTTCTGGCTCGAGAGAGTTCGGGTCAGAGAGAGTATCAGATCGAGCCTGCCTGTGGACTCATAGTCGAAATCCTGAAGCGAGCGAGTCAAGAGGAAAACCAGATCCGGCCTGCTGTTGGTTATCTCCACCGCCTTTTCATAGTCGGCCAGGCAGGGACCGAATTGCTTGGCGGCATTGTAGGCAGCGGCTCTCACTTCCAGGGCCTCAACCAGATGAGGGTTGATCTTGAGCGCTCTGGTGCAATCGCCGATGGCTTTCTCGTAGTCTTTCTTCTTCATATAGACTCGGGCTCTCTGCACCATCACCTCGGCAGGTCCGGTCACTTTTCTGATCCACTTGTCCACTGAGCGATCTTCCGGGCAATAGGCGGCATAGTCCCAGTCGACCACTCTCGGGGAGAGCTCGAGGACCCGGGAGAAGTCCTTGATGGCATTGTCGCTGTCGCCGAGCCGCGAAAAGCAGAGACCGCGAAGATAGCTCGATTTCGCTTCGAGTTTGCTGTCCAGCTTCATGGAAAGCCCGGCGTCTTTCACAGCCTCTCGATATTGTTTGAGTTTCAACCGGCAGCGGGTCCGGGCCATGGCGAGATAGCCGTCCCGGGGGCGCTCGCTCATAGCCCTGGTGATTCTGGCCAGGAGCTTCTCCAGGGCGGCTTTGTCCGGAGCGAGGGTGACCTCCGAGTTGAGCACATAGAGCCCGCCGCGCTCGAAGTCGCTTTTCGCTTTCTCCGGCTGACCGAGATACTCATAGGCTTTGCCTCGATTAGAGAGGCTGGGGACATCGTCCGGAAGGAAGGCGATGAGCCGGTCGAGATCGGCTATCCCTTCTTTGTACCGCTTCTGGCTCAGGCGAGCATAAGCTCTGCGGCTGAGGGCGGTGAGATTGTCCGGATCTTTGCTCAAGACTATATCGAGGTCCTTTTCCGCTTCTACATATCGATCGAGATAACCGTCCACGAAGGCTCTCATATTGAGGAGGACCGGATTGGACGGGGAGCTGCGCAGGAGCTTGGTGAGATAGGCTCTGGCCATGGCGATCTTGCCTTCGCAGACCAGCTCCTGAGCTCTCACCAGGCGCGGATCGTCCTCCACCAGGATCTCGCCGGCACCGGCAGGCGAGCACGCAAGGGCGATGGTCAGCAGGGAGAGCGCGACAATCTTCCCGGGGAAGCGCTCAGGCATCGGTAATACCTGCTTCCTGCTCTTCTTTCTCTTTCAGCGGCCTGAGATAGAACTCTTCCGCCAGGAACATGCCTGCGGTGGTGATCGGCACCGCTATCAGTGCCCCGGGCAGACCCATCAGGCTGGCGCCAATCAGGATGGCGAAGAGCACGATCAGAGGATGAAGCTCGACCTGGCTTCCCAGGAGTCTCGGCACGATGAAATTGCTTTCCACCCATTGCTCCACGGCGAAAAGTCCGATGGTGAGACCGGCACAGACGAGCGATTGATTGAAGGCGACCAGAACCGCCAGCACTGCGGTGATCATGGAGCCGACGAAAGGCACGAGATTGAGCAGCCCGGCAAGGACGCCCAGGACCACGGCATGAGGCACGCCGATGAGATACATGCCGCAACCCAGGAAACAGGCCACTGCCATGCTGACCATGAGCTGACCGCGTACATAGCCGCCGAGCCTGCCCTCCAGCGGGCGGATCACCGAAGCTGCTCTGTGGCGCAATTTGACCGGTACCCATTCCAGGAGTTTCGGCCAGATTTGAGGGGCTTCGATGACGAAATAAGCAGTCAGAAAGAGAATCAGTATTCCCGAAACGATGCCGCTGACCAGATCGGATGTGAAATGAAGGGCCTGCTGGGTGACCTGGGAGGCAAATTTGCGGGCATCGGTGCTGGATATCTCGAATGCCTGCTCGGCTCTAGAGCCGAAGAGCTCGGTGATGGTCGAATAGTGCTCGGTTATCTTGAGCGAGTATTCAGGGAATCTTTCATAGAGATTGTAGGCTTGCTCTCTGATAGTCGGAACTAGAGACACCGCCATGAGCACATAGATGAGCCCGAAGACCGCATAGGCGAAAAGGACCGTGATTATACGAGGAAGCTTGAGCTTCTCCTCGCCTTGCTCGGCCAGGGGGGCCAGGGCTGACGCCAGAGTGAGAGAGATCACCAGGCTGACGAAAACAGCCTTGAGATGAAAAACGAGCACGAAAATCAGGATACCGCTGGCGACTAGAAGCCAGGTGGCGCGGTTCTTGAATAAGTCGTTCATCGTGGCTCCTCTATGGGCACTACCGTGATCCTGGCCAGCTTCAAACAGTGAAGACCGCCTGGCACCCTGATGCCGAGGGACTCGATGGTGGCATTGCTTCGAAAAGAGGCGCTGTCTTTTGCACTGGCGATATAGACTCCGGGATTCTCCGGGGAGTTCCCGGGGCGTCTCAGAGGAATCTCGCCGATTTCGGCTCGAGGCTTGCCCCGGTATACCAGGCTGATTCCATTTTCGAGTCCGGGCATACGCTGCGTCTCCATCTCGATCTCGACTCGATCGATTTTAGCAGGGTTGAGAGAAACAGCCGGCAACCATATTGTCAGGTCGGTGACTCCCGGGAAGACAGTGATGGAATCCTCGTCTCTTTCTGTGAACGGCTGATTGAGATCGATGCTTGTGGCAGCCTCGCGAGAGAGCTCCGGCACCGGGGGCTCGATGGTCACTTCGTTGCCGATGCCGAAGCCGGCGGTATGTTGCGAGTCGCCCTCATATTCGATGCTCCGGAACTGTGCCTCAGGCTCGGACCAGACGAAAATATTCGGGGAGCCGGCTTTCACCGGGCCGCTCTCGACCACCTGCCCGAAATCGGTCATGAAAGAGACCGGTCCGGGAGCGACACCCAGGGTGATACCATCGAGAAATTGCTCGAGACGTGCCCGTCGATCCCTGGCCGGGTTCCTGACCCTGTCGATATAGGTCTCGACACTGGCGGGAAGCCCGACCAAGACCAGGGGACCACGGCTGCCTGCCACCACCAGGGAAGCTTCCCGCTCGAAGTCCGCGACGGCCTGATCGACACGATCCAGGGCATTGATCTCGCTTGCGCAGAGCAGCCCCCAGAGGACCAGGAGTGTACCCAGGGCAAGCGATCCCAGGGCGGCAAAAGCCATGGCGAAACCTTTTCTTATGGTGTCCGTGGCGGGCAGAGCGAGGAGGCTCACCGTGGCGGTGAGGGGCGCGGCTGCGTAGTAGGCGGTGAGCAGGTGCGGAGCCGCCGAGTCCGAGCCCGGAACGTAGAAGACGAGGGATGCCCAGACTACGGTCAGGGTCGTCCAGACCACGCCGAAGAAAATCGAGCCGTACCAGACCGTGCCGGAGACAACTCTTGTGACTGCCAGGACCCCCACTGTCAGAGCGCTCGCGTTGAGTAGCGTAGTGATCGTGCGTCGCGGCTCGGTGAGCAGGAGGGGTGCCAGAAGCCGGTCGGCTGCCAGGATCTCTGGCAAGATCGGGCGGGGATGCAGACCGCCGGTCAGGGTTGTCACCGCCAGCAGTACCAGGAGCGGGACGATGGTGGCTGCCATCTCGCCTGCAATCGATGACTTCTTGATGATTCCTGCAGGAAGGAAGAGCCTGGCAAGCACGATCCCCGATAGACCGGTGGTAGCTGCCAGGGGATCGAGGAGGGCGGACAGGGCAAGCAGAGCAAGGCTGAGAGCCTGATACCAGGACTCGGCGAGGAAACGGAAGCGCATGTCGAAATAAAGCGCAGAGATGGCGAGGAAGACGGCAAGGGCGATGCGGCAACCGTCCGAGGCGGCCAGAATGGCCAGGGCCGCCGGATACACGAAATAGAGCAGGCTCGACCAGATAGCCGGACCGCCGCCGGTCCGGTTTCCGAAACGCAGGTCCACGTCCAGGCAGACCAGCCCTACCATGATCGCCGTTCCGGCATGGAGGAGAAGAGCGAGGACGCCGGTGATCGATAGAGGAATCTCAGCCAGCCGGCTATCGATGAGCCCGGGCAAGCTCCCGCCGGTGTCTGCCAGCCACATGCTTGCCGAAATCGAGGAGACGCTTCCCAGGCGGCTCAGCGGCGCCAGGGTGTTGGCGTCGAAGACGTGCAGGCAGAAAACCAGGAATATCATCCCGAGCATCGCGCCGCTGATGAACTGTATCCGGGTGGATTGCAGATCCCATCTGGCCTTTTCGATGGTTACAGCGGGATTCTTCATGCTCACCGCACTCCTTTGCCGATCTGCAGGATAAGAGGCTCGCTGAAATAACCGGTCACTTCGCCATCTCTGGAAGCAGCCAGGCGGACTTCGTAAAAGCCTGACTGTTTCAGAGCGGCCAGAGACAGATCGAGATCGTCGTTTTTCAGATCATCAGACCTTAGAGTAACCAGAGCATCATTCCGCAGCCGGTCAGCCAGATAGGAGCCCTCTGAGTGCTCCCAGAAGCTGTTCGGTTTCGAGATCTGGATCACCACTGCCGATGCATTCGGGATGGCGCTGGCGTCGTAGGCGAGTCTCAGGCTGCCGGCACTTCTGTCGATATTGATGATGCCTCGATTGTCCACAGCCTTCGCGCCCGCCTTATCAGACAGATCCAGGGTGGGCATCAGACCTCTTGCCGCCGGCATTATGGCGACGCTTTTCAATTGCACCGCCCGCCCCGAATCGGAGATTGCCAGGCGGTGTATGTGCGAGGCGGCGAGCCAGAGCTTGTGCTCGGATACTGGAATAACAACGACTTTGTTCCGGTCGTTGCTGTCGGCTACGAAAATTCTTTCGTTGTCGAATACCCGGTCTTCCCTGGTGTTGAAGCGGACAAAGAGGCTGGCGGGATCGCCTTCGAACTCCAGAACGAGCAGGTCTGCCCCCAGGGCCGAAAGGTCGGCAGGGGGCAATACTGTAAGCGAGGCCGCGCCTCCGCCGGTGGTGCGAACCGGCACCGGGCACTGCCATTGCCTCTCGGCCGGGTCGAGCGCCAGGGGAACCAGGCGCATCAGCTTGCGTTCCCACTGGTAGAGAGCAAAGGACTCAGGGTCCCTGACGATTCTTTTCAGCCGTGCCGTGCTGAGAAGGTCGTTGTCGCCGTATAGTGCCGGCTCGAACGTGACTATCCGTGACGACAGGTCGGGGCTGGTCAGGGGCGGCTGCATGAGCAGCGCCAGGGTGGATCCGTTATAGAGTATGTGCGAACCCATGAAGCGGTCGGGAAGATTGAGAAGGGCCAGTGATCTCTCCCGGGGAAGCTTTCCGACAGTTTCACTGAGCTGGTCGTGGAGCTGCCGCACCTCATCGGAGGCGTGTATCCAGGGAGCGTTGTTCAATCGGGTAATAGAGACCAAAAGCACGATCAGACAGACCGACAGGACCGAGGTCAGTCCCTTGAGGATGTCCTGGCTGATTCTCAACGTCAGCTCGGTGCTGGCATGTCCTTTGACGGAGCGCCTGCCCCGGCGCGCCAGGGGACAGACCGCCAGAGCGAGCAGCATCGCCAGTGGTGCGGTGCCCAGATAGATGAAGCGCGAGCTCTGCAAAGTCTGGGTGATATTGAAAACCGGTATGGTCGGCAGCATCACGAGAGCGAACCAGAATCCGGAGAAACAGATAGCCTTGAGTATGGTGGGCTTGGAGCGCGAGAGAAGGAGATTGAGGACGAAAGAGAGGAGCGAGAGCCCCAGGAGCACGCGCAGGCAATCGAGATAGAAATTGTTGCCGGCGAAGACCTCTTGATTGAGGGGGAACATGATCCGATAGACCGACTGCTCCGAGAGAATGCGCTGGAACAGGCTCTCCACCAGGCTCTTCACCGGTCCTCCTGCGACTGCCGCTGAGGCATCGGGGCTGAGGGCGAGAGACCCCTGATAACCACCCATGAGGCTGCCCAGAGCCAGGGATCGCACCAGGAGATAGATGCCCAGGATAAGCCAGTATTGCCAGGTGAGTCGAAATGCCCGGACGATATTCTTGACCAGGGACCGGGACTCCTCGCTGGCCCTGGGAAAGAAAATCATCAGGAGCAGAGCCATGGAAGCGGGCAGGGTGACTGCCATCTCTTTGCTGAGAAGCGCCATGGCGAACAACATCAGGCTGATTGCCCGGAGCCATGGAAGACCGGGTCGGGCGTTCTTGCTTTGAATCGATTTGAGAAAGAGCCAGAACGAGAAAATGTAGAAAACCGCGCAGACACTATCGACTCTCCCGATGATCCAGGTGGCCACTTCCGGGTGCAGGGGATGAGCGGCGAAAATGGAAGCCGACAGCAGGGCGCCGATATTGAGAGTATAGGTGTGGTCCGGGGAGAGCTTGACCTGCCTCTCCGGATCGAGATCGGCGATGAAAAGGCGCCTGTAGAGCAGATAGATCCCAATTGAAGCGAGACACTGGTATACGAGATTGCTCAGGTGGAAGCCGAAAGGATTCGGGCCCCAGAGGAGATAATCAAGAGCCAGAGTGAGGGAGATCAGGGGGCGATAGAAACTGGTTCCTTCCGATTGCAGCCAGGAGGTCCTGAAATTGTCGAGAAGCAAATAGGCCTTGCCGTTGAAAACCTCGTGCAGGTAGGAGACATGGATGAAATCATCAGCCAGGAAATAACCGGCCAGGGACTCCCGGTAGCAGATGAGGTTTATGACAACCAGCAGAGCGATGCCCAGAAACGGATTACCGCCAAGGGCTGCGAGCCTGAAGTAAAGCGTTCGCGGTTGCTCGGTCTTTACAGGCTCGGGCTGGGTCGCCTTCTCTTTTGGCTGGGTCGAAATCAAGGCATGCGGCATTGCGGGCGGACCTGTCTATTTTAGTTCAGGGGGCGCCCCCTCTCGATAAGAACAAATCCATCAAAAAAAGCTGCAATACCTCATAACAGGAGCAGATTGTGCGTTAATACAACGTCGAAAGGAGATAGGCTCATTTCCAGCGCCAAGAGACTAAGGTTTCCGGACGGCTTCCTCTGGGGAGCGGCGTCTTCCCATTACCAGGTCGAGGGGCTGCCGGCAGAGTCTCAGTCGAGGCTCTCGGACTGGTCGAACTGGACCAGGACTGGCGGAAAGATTGCGGACGGCTCCGACGCCGACCGGGCCTGCGAGTTCTATCGCCGTTTCGCGGAAGATATCGCGATCGTCGAAGCTCTCAATCTCAACTCTTACCGCACCAGCTTCAACTGGCCGGCCCTGCTTCCGGACCGTCCGGGCCGAGACCGCAAGCTCGATCCCGAAGTGGTGGACTACTATAAGCGGCTCCTTTTCACACTCAAAGAGAAAGAGATCAACACTTTTCTCACTCTCTTCCACTTCTGCCTGCCGACCTGGCTGGCGGAGGAAGGCGGTTGGACCGAGCCGATTTCAGCCGATGAGTTCGCCTTTTTTGCCGAGCTCGTCGCCCGGGAGTTCGGCGATCTCGTCGACTACTGGGTGACTATCAATGAGCCCATGGCTTACGCCTATCAGAGCTTCGTCTCCGGGCAGTGGCCTCCCGGAAAGAGCAAGAGCTACGAGAGCGCTTTCCTGACCGTCCGCAACATGCTCGTCGGTCATGCCCGGGCCTATGGCGCCATCAAAGAGTGGGCGGATTCCGAAGATCGCCGGCCGGTGAGCTTTACCAATCACTGGCGTCCTTTTGTCGCCGAGAATGCTCTCAATCCTCTGGATCATATGGTGCGATTCTTCAGGGACAGCATTTTCAATCATATTTTCCCGAAGAGCATCGATGCCGGCGGTATGGTTTTGCCTAGAGTCGTCTCCAGAATCGGTGACCTGGGACGTCTGGAAGGCGAGATCCCTGGACTCCTGGGGTCTATGGACTATCTGGCCGTCAACTATTACACCAGGGAGATCTCCCGATTCGTACCGGGCTGGCCGGTGGATCCGTTCGGAGCGAAGTCTGAAAAGTCATACTTAGAAACCAACTCGCTCGGCTGGGAGATCTTTCCGGAGGGGCTCTATCGGGTTCTCACCGAAGACATTGCGCCTTACCTCGAGAACCGAGCCGTGATCATCACCGAGAACGGGTACGCCAGCAACTTTTCGCCTGATCTCAGTGAAGGCGACTGGTCCATCGAAGACGCGAGGCGTTGCCAGTATCTGCAATCGCATCTGGTGGCAATTCATCGGGCTATCGAAGCGGGAGTCAATGTGAAAGGTTATTTGCACTGGTCCCTCACCGACAATTTCGAATGGTCCGAGGGTCTTTCTCCGCGTTTCGGTCTTGTCAGGGTGGCTTATCCCACCCAGGAGCGCACCTTTCGCAAGAGCGCCGAGCTCTATTCCAGGGTGGCGGCGGACAATTCCATCGAGGAAAATGCTACCTGGGAATAGTGCTGTATCATCGACAGTTAGTAGCTACAGGAGGTACTAATGCGACTGAAGTCAAAGCTGTTGAAAACCCTCGGAGCGCTATTGGCGGTTGTCTTCCTCGTCTCGATAACCCAGGTTTCACTGCCTGGCGCTTTCGCCCAGGGAGGCGACATATTCGCTGATACCGGTCCCGAGACATCAGACTCCGGGGATAAGGCTCCGGTTCATGTCAAGGTGAGGATGATCGCCGATCGGGATGCTCTGGTGCCCGGCGGCAAGATCAGGCTGGGCATAGTCTACGATCTCGAGCCCCACTGGCACATCTATTACAAGGAGCCCGGCGATGCCGGGATGCCGACAAGCATCGAGTGGAATCTACCAGCGGGCTTCCAGGCAGGGGAGCTCATCTGGGAGAAGCCCTCCAGATTCTCCGATGCCGGCATAGTCACTTATGGTTACCAGGGCCGGATGGTGCTTGCTGCCGACGTTACTGTTCCTGATAAGGGAATCAAGCCGGGTGAAAAGGTCGAGATCAGGGCTCTGACGAAATGGCTCTCCTGCAAGGATATCTGCATCCCGGGACAGGCTGAGGCCTCTCTCACCCTGCCGGTGAGTGCCAGTGCCGGTGACAGCCCCGACAAAAAGGATCTGGACCGGCCCGGTTTCACCGGCTCGGTCGATGAGCCGGGCAAGGGCTCCGGCTCCGCTGCCACTTCCGGCTCCGGGACGGCAGCGGCTCCGGACCCCGAGCCGGAGTCTATGAAAGGGCTCGCCTATTATTTTTTGTTCGCCCTGGTCGGCGGATTCATCCTCAATTTCATGCCCTGCGTACTTCCGGTGATCGCCATCAAAGTGATGAGCCTCATCGAGCAGGCTGATGAGGAGCCGGCCAGGGTCAAGCTTCTTGGCGCCGTATTCAGTGCCGGTATAGTCAGCGCCTTTCTCGTCCTCGCTTCTCTGGTGCTTCTGGTCCGGGCTGCCGGCGAGTCGGTGGGATGGGGGTTCCAGTTCCAGTACCCGGGCTTCATCATCGCCATGTGCGTGATCGTTCTCCTCCTTTCCCTCAGCCTCTTCGGGCTTTTCTATTTCTCGTTCTCCGCCGGTCAGGACAAGCTCGACCAGCTCTCTCAAAAAGAAGGGCTCACCGGGTCTTTTTTCAAAGGCGTTCTCGCTACCACTCTCTCGACTCCCTGTACCGCTCCCTTCCTCGGTACCGCTCTGGGGTTCGCTTTCTCGCAACCGGCCTGGGTGGTGCTCGGCATCTTTTTTGCAAGCGGTCTGGGCATGTCCCTTCCGTATCTCGTCCTGACTGCTTTCCCGGCGCTCATGAAGCGGATTCCCAAGCCCGGCGCCTGGATGGAAAAGTTCAAGGAGTCCATGGGCTTCATTCTTCTCGGTACCGTTATCTGGCTTCTCGGCGTGCTCGGCAGCCAGGTCGGCGAATCCGGGGTGATGTGGACAAGCTTCTTTCTTCTGACTGTCAGTCTCTCCGCCTGGATGGTCGGGCGCTTCATCGATCTGAGCAGTTCCCGGACCCGGAAAATCAAGATCTGGACCCTGGCGCTCCTGGTGAGCCTCGCCGGATTCTATCTCTGCATATGGCAGCAACCGGTGCTGATCTCATCCCTCGACGCCGCCGAGGCTCGCACCGGGGATGAGATAGAGTGGCAACCCTTCAGCAAGACCGCTCTCGAAAGCGCGCTGGCGGATGGCAAGACGGTCTTCCTCGATTTCACCGCCGACTGGTGCCTGACTTGCAAGGCTTACGAGAAAACCGCGATCAGCACCAGACCGGTAATCGAGAAGATGAAAGAGTTGAACGTGCTTCCCATGCAGGCCGACTGGACAAAGCGAGACCCGGAGATTACCGAGGCCCTGGCAAGATTCAAGCGGTCGGGCGTGCCACTTTATGTGGTATATCCCGCCGCGCATCCCGACAAGCCTCTCACTCTTCCTGATTTCGTCACCACTGAGATCGTTCTCGACTATCTCGAGAAAGCCGGTCCCAGCAAGAATTAACCTTCAGCTCTATCAGCCGTGGATGGTCTTCTGAATCATGTCCAGCAGACCGTCGATGCGATCGATATTGGTCTCTTCGACAAAAACTGCCAGGATGCCGACATCCACATCGGTCAGAACGGTGGTCTTATTGTGAAGCTGGCCGTCCTTCTCGTCGCAGGTAAGCATGACCATCTGGCGCAACTTGCCGATCTCGAGCTTCTTGGTGGTCAGGTTGGATGTGCTCAGGAGGGCTGTGGAGAGAGCTCCCATCATGTCCTTGTCCCATCCTTCCTTGAGGGAGGAGGCCATGACCAGCCCGTCATGACCGACGATGATGCTTCCTGCCACACCTTCGTACTGGTCGATCTTGTTGAGCAGCTCGCTTATACCCTTGCCTCTTGCCGAGCTGATTACCCGGGCGGTGGCCAAATTCTCGCCGATCCTTTTGTTTTCGCCGGCTTTGATGATGTTCTCCACGGCCTGCTTGTCGATAAGCAATTTGCCGATGGTTTTCATGGTGCCTTCGTTCTCGCCCTGCACCCTGGGAGTCGCCGCCGACTTGGAGCTCAGGCGTCCGAATTCTTTGAGCTTCTTGTTGGCTGCCTCGGCTGCTTTCTGCGAGTCGGATAGCTTCTTCTCTCCCTTTTCGAAGTCCTCGGCAAGCTCTTCTTCTTGTTCTGTTCCGGGCTCTTTCTGCTCGTCGTCCAGGCTGTTCAACAGTCCTTCGACAGTATCCTTGAGGCTGGGGATCTTGGATAGAGTCTCGGAGAACTTGCCTGGTTTGCTGGCTTGCTCCCTGATTGCCGCAGCTTGCTCGGGGTTCAGGGCCGGCATCTCGCCGGTGGAGCGCGCCGTTTTCTGCGCGGGCAGCCGCTCGCCGGTGGATTGAGGTTTTGGCTCTGTTTTGACCTGCTTGAGAGTCTCCTCGGTTACGTCTTTCTGCTCGGTGGCGGTGAGACCGGCGAAGATGTCGTCGACGTCGCCGTCTCCCAGTTGGAACAAAGCCTCTTCGGCTTCCTGTGCCGGCTCCGGCTCGGGTTCGGGTTCCGGTTCGGGTTCCGGTTCGGGTTCCGGCTGGGGCTCCGGCTCCGGCTCAGGCTCAGGCTGGGGCTTCTCAAGTTTTACCTCGTCCACGGTCCTCTGGGCCTCGGCGGGGGCCAGGGAGGAGAAGATATCATCGATATCCGAGCCGACATCTTTGCCGAAGAGGGTCTCCTCTTCTTCCGCCGGTGCCAGGGACTCGCTGATGGCCGGTGAAGACGGGCGACTTTCGCCGACTTCCATCTGAGCTTCCGCCGGCGCGAGGGAAGAGAAGATATCGTCTATCTCGGAGTCGACACCTCCGGCGAAGAGACTATCCTCGCTTGCCTCGGCGGCAGCCGTCTCCGGTTCTTTCGTTGTCAGTTCAGGCTCTGGCTCTGGTTCTGGTTCTGGTTCTGGTTCTGGTTCTGGTTCTGGCTCGGGCTCGGGCTCGGGCTCTTGCTCTGTGAGTTCCATGAATCGCTGGGATAGCAGATCGCTTACCGGCTCGTCGCCGCCAGCCTGGCTGACCAAAGGTTCGGTTTCCGGCTCGGGCTCTGGTTCGGGCTCTGGCTCGGGCTCCGGCTCCGGCTCCGGCTCAGCAAGCTCCATGAATCGCTTGGATAGCAGATCGCCGGCCGGCTCGTCTACGACAGCCTCGCTGACTACCGGCTCGGGCTCAGGCTCCGGCTCGCCTTGCGAAATCTCTCTATCGAGCAAGCTCTCCAGACCCGGGCTGGCTCCTGCCGGCTCTTTTTTGGGTTCGGGAGGTTTCGCGACTGGTTTTTCGATTGGCTTTTCAATCGGCTTTTCAATCGGTCTTTCAATCGGTCTTTCAATCGGTTTCTCAATGGCCCTTTCAACAGGCTTCTCGATGGGCTTTTCGGGAGCTCGCGGACTTGCCTCTTCGCCGAAAAGAGTATCGACGAAAATTTCTTCGGGTGAAGGAAGCGGTTCCCGGGGCTCGGCGGCTACCGGCTCTGGCTCGGGCTCCGGCTCGGGCTCCGGCTCGGGCTCCGGCTCGGGCTCCGGCTCGGGAAGCGGGGTGAGAGGCTCTCTTGCTTCCAGGGGGCTATCCGGCTCATCGGAATCGAGCCGGTCAAGCAGGCTTTTGAGGTCGCCACTGCCTTCGGTGCTCTTCGCCTGGGGTGTAGCTCCTGCTGCTCCTGTCCCGCTTGCCGAGAGGGCCTGCAGCTTGGTGAATGTGCTGGTGTTGCGGCGTCTCTGAGCTTGCATGCGACTGGCGCTGGCTGCCGCGCCCGGGCTTTGAGCCTGCATACCTGTGTTGGAAGTCCCGGGAGCCTGGGCCTGGGGCGAAGGGTTGAGAGGTCCGGAGAGCATCTCGTCTGATGCTTCCAGATCGATCTCGACCACCGCGCTGGGCATGGTCCGGGGCTCGATTTTCGGCTCTTCCGGAGCCGGTGCCGGCGCTGCTTCCATGCCGGTCTTCGAGGTCTTGGTCGGGGCGGCAGCTTCAATCTTGTCTTTGGATGCGGACATGCCCCGCAGCTTGCTGACCGAGCCTTTCGGTTTGGGCATCAAATCCTCGGCGGACTCGGCGGTCTCCCATTTGTCCGGGGACGGCCCGCTTTCCAACTCGGGACCGCCCGCGGTCTTGGTCTTGGTGAGACGCTCCAGACCGCCTGCGGAGAAGGAGTCGAAGGGCTCGAGCTTGTAGAGGGCGAACACGGAGAGAACTCCGCCGAGATTCATGAGGACGAGCTGTGCCCAGCTGAACTCGAGGATCTGACCGGGAAGTTGTTTCCAGAAGCTGAAGAAGCAGTTTCCGATGGCGCCGTAAAGACAGATGAACGCGAGGATGGCAAGAGCGGCCTTGTATTTCTGGATCTTGGAGCCGCGTTCGAAGAAAACCAGACTTCCTACGATTGAAACGCCCAGCAAAATCAGGATCAGGACGCTGAAGTGGAACTGATTGCCGCCCTTGAACATCGGCAGGTTCGGCAAAAGTGCGTTGCCGGCGAGAAAAATCACGATGATAATGAAGGTGAGAGGCTTCAACCTGATACTGAGCTTGTACATTCACACTCCGCGCCGACTATCCCTGGCCTCAGTGCCAGCCACAACCAATATACCCGCGTGCCCGAGAGTTATTGATCTATGGCCTCATCTACGAATTATCTCAAAAGAGATGCCCATTTACCGTTCATGGCAACCGGTTTGCCTTGCCATCTCATCTAGTTATGAGACTGTCGCGGTGTCAGGCCCGGAAATTAGCCCCTAGCTGGTGGGTGAGGCTGTTGCGGATCCGGTTGATACTCTTGTCAATCTCTTCGGCGGTGAGGGTTTTCTTCGGATCCTGGAAGGTCATCCGATAAGAGAGGCTGCGTACTCCATCCGAGAGATGGAAAACGCTCACGAGCTGAAGGTCGATCAGGCGTTGCCCGGCGGCGGATTCGATACAGGAAGCGACAGCCTGGCTGTCCACTTCCCGCGGCAGGTCGGCGGTGAGGTCCCTGGTCATGGAGGGTGTCGAGGCCGGCTCGGCGAACTGCGCTTTTTGCGCGCCCTGGCGAACCGAATCCAGATTGAGCTCGAAGACACCCACTTGCTGACGCAGTCCGAGCTTGTTGAGAATCTTCGGATGGATCTCGCCGATCCATCCCAGAATCATCAGGCCCGGAATCTCCAGGCGGGTTTTGCTGTCTCCCGGAGGAGCCAGAGCCACCTGGCAGGCGCGATAAGGATGGAAGATCTCCGGCGCCTCGGCAGGCTTGAAGTAGCGCAGCCTTCTGGCGGGTACCCCGAGGTCCTGGAATAGATTCTCGACTATGCCCTTGGCCCTGTAGAAATCGACCTTCTCGGTCATCGCCGGGCTGCTGCCGTCATCCTGGCTGCCCTCGGTGACCTGAACGATATTCGAGCCGGTGATCACTCCGGCGACGAGGTCCTTTTCGGTTACCCCGGTCGTGCCGGCGCTCTCGTCGGCGGACCCGCTCTTCACATAGCCGCGACCGAGCTCGAAGAGCCAGACATCCCGGTTGCCATGATCGAAATTGAAGGCGGCCGCTTCTATGAGACCGGGGATGAGGCTCTGCCTGAGGACCTGGTGATCCTTGGAGAGAGGGTTGAGCACCCGCAGGACCGACCGGGGATCAGCGTCTTCCAGTTCGCTTTCGCCTCGAAGGCTGCTGATCCAGGCTTCGCACAGTCCCTGGGCTGCCAGGGCGCGGCGGGCCCGGCCCGGCAAGGAATCGTTGACCGGCGGGCTGACAGTGGTGGCGGGCATCGAAACAGGTACACTGTCGTAGCCTTTCAGCCTGAGCACTTCCTCGATCAGGTCGATTTCGCGGCTCACGTCATCCAGCCTGAAGCTCGGGACTTTTACCCGGATCGTGCCCTGGCTCGGATCTTCCTTCTCGACGTCGAAGCCCAGGGGCGTGAGAAGATCTCGGCAGGTGCCGGCATCGAGATCGAGCTCGGCGATTCGTTCGATCTGAGCCAGCCTTAGCTCTATGGATACATTCCGGGGGGTATCGTCGCCGGCCTGGAAAAAGCCGCCTCCGCCCTGGACATTGCCATATTTCATGACGAGCTCGATGGCTCTGCGCGCCGCTCTCTCGACCCCGGCAATATCGATGCCGCGCTCGAATCGGACGCTGGAGTCGCTCGAGAGCCCGAGCAGGCGACTGCCCCGGCGTACTCTGGCCGGATTGAAACAGGCTGCTTCCAGGGCTATGGCGGTGGTATCGTCGGTGATCTCGGAGCCCTTGCCGCCCATGATCCCGGCGGCGCCTACGACATTGTCGCGATCGGCGATTACGAGAATTTCCGGAGAGAGCTCGCGCTCGCGGCCGTCGATGAATTCGAGCTTTTCGCCTGGACGAGCGCGCCTGGCGCAGAGATAAGGCTGGGCGAGCCTGTTCATATCGTAAGCGTGCAGGGGCTGCCCGAGCTCGAGCATGACATAGTTGGTTATATCGACGATATTGTTGATGCTCCGGACGCCCACCGACTCTAGCCTGCGAGTCATCCAGGCCGGGGCCGGACCGACTTTCAAGCCTTCGATTCTGGATACGCAGAAATAGCCGCAGTCGGTCAGGGATTCGTCTTCGATCTCGATCTCGAAAGGCTGGCAGCCGCTCTTGAAGCCGGGCTCGGGGATTGAAAAGGCGCTCTGCCGGAAAGGACGACCGGTGAGGGCTGCTACTTCCCTGGCCAGACCGAGGACACAGAGGGCGTCTCCCCTGTTCGAGCGAGGCTCTACATGCAGGACCCAGTCCGGTGTCAAGCCGAGATGGTTGATCAGGTCTTTGCCCAGGGGCAGCTCGCCATCGCCATTGGCGGGCAGGATCAGGATCCCTTCGCTGTCACCGCCTGTAATACCAAGCTCGGGAGGCGAGCAGAGCATGCCGTTGCTCTCCACGCCTCTGATCTCCGATTGCTTTATGGGCAGAGGCTCGCCGGTCTTGCGATTGAGGACCACGGCACCGGGAAGGGCAACGGGGATCTTCTGACCGACTTCGATATTGAGAGCGCCGCAGACGATCTGCAGGGGCTCGTCGCCTTCTTTGATTCTGGTGCGGGTCAGCCGGATCTTGTCGGCATTGGGATGTGTATGAATCTCTTCGATGCGACCGACCACTACCGGACCGGTGATGCTGACCCCGACCCGCTCTACTTCCTCGACCTCGAAAGCGCCCATGGTGAGACGCTCCGCCACTTCTTGCGGCGTCAGCCCGTCGAGCTCGACGAAGTCGCACAACCAGGAGTAGGAGAGTTTCATGCTTAGAACTGCCTCAGGAAGCGAAGATCGTTGGCGAAGAAATAACGAATGTCATTGATCCCGTATTTGAGCATGGCAAGCCGCTCGACCCCCATGCCGAAAGCAAAGCCCGTATAGACTTCCGGATCGATTCCGACACCCCTGAGCACTTCCGGGTCCACCATGCCGCAGCCGAGCAGCTCCAGCCAGCCGCGATTGCCGCAGGTGCGGCAGCCCTGGCCCTCGCAGAAGGGGCACTGGCTGTCGAGCTCGGCAGATGGCTCGGTGAAGGGAAAGAAATCCGGACGAAACCTGGTCAGGACAGGCTTGCCGAAAAGGGTCTGAATAAAGGCATTGAGAGTGCCTTTCAGTTGTCCGAATGTGACGCCCTCGTCCACGAGCAGCCCTTCGATCTGGTGGAAGAGCGGGTATTTGCGAGCATTCACCTCTTCGTTGCGGTAGACGCGACCGGGAGAGATTATTCGTAGTGGCGGCTTCTTCCTCTCCATGACCCGGATCTGGACCGTGGAAGTCTGGCTTCGCAGGAGGACTTTCTCCCCTGCATCGGTGTAGAAGGTGTCTTGCTCATCCCGGGCCGGATGGCTTGGTGGCGTGTTGAGGGCGTCGAAATTGTAATAGTCTGTTTCGACTTCGGGACCGTCCTCGACATTGAAGCCCATGCCGTAGAAGACTTCGATTATCTCTTCGGTGATTCTTGTAAGGGGGTGGATATGACCGAGCCTTACTCTGGTGCCCGGCGCGGTTATGTCAATCGCTTCCGCTTTCAGCCGCTCCCCCAGCGAGGCTTCGAAGAGGGACTTCTCGCGCTCTTCCACCGCTTCTGTAAGGGCGCGCTTGACTTCATTGGTCTTCTGGCCCACCGCTGGTCTGACATCTTTGTCGAGCTTGCCCAGTCCCCTGAGGATGGCGGTGAGCTCGCCTTTCTGACCAAGGTAGCGGAGCCGGAGCGCTTCCAGCTCGCCGGAGTCGGCGGCGGTCTCGATGGCGGAGAGCCCTTCGCTCTCGATGCTATTAAGCATTGTTATGGGGTCTTCATTCATGGAGTTAAAGGTACCAGACGGACGCCCGGACCCCGGTCACCGGGGGCTGATTTTGAGCAAATGTATAGATTCAAGTACAATGCCAGGCCGCTTTCATGATTCAGGAAACCCATGGCTCCCAGACGCCGGCTCAAGAGCAGAAAACCCACTATCCCTACCACCCGGGTCTCGGTGGTGGTTGTCAGCAAGGATGGAATACTGCTTGTAAAGCACAAGAAGGCTGGCAGGCTCTACTGGGTCCTTCCCGGCGGCAGGCTGGAGTACGGCGAGACTTTCGAGGAGTGCGCCGTGCGGGAGGTCCGTGAAGAGACAGGTCTCGACGTCGAGGTGGAGCGTTTTCTCTATCTGTCCGAAGCCATCGCCCCGGACCGCAGCCGGCACATCGTCAATATCTTCTTGAAAGCCCGCATAACCGGTGGCGTCATCCAGGTCGGAGACGAGCCTGTGCTGGCTGGTGTGGACTTCGTCGCGCTGGCAGAGCTGGAGAGCCTGGAGATCTTCCCGCCTGTCAGGGAAGAGGTCCTGGATGGCCTGAGGGGATCCTTTTCCAGGGACATCCAGTATCTGGGCAATATCTGGGTGTAGCGGCATGTAGCATGTAGTATGATAGGCGGCTACCCGAGACGTCAGACAGGGAGACAGTACAATGCCTCAACAGAAGGGTGTCAAAAGAGCCAGAAAAGTCCTGGCCCGTAGTCGCAAGCTGAAAGAGCGCGCCCGGCAAGCCAATTTCAAGAGACTCGAGCGCGAAGCCGAAGAGCCTCAAGAAGCGGCCGGTAAAGAGGAATCCAAAGACTGAGCCGGCTCAGAGCCAGTCGTCGCCATAGGTGAAGGAGACTCCACCTATGTTGATCTCGTTGCCTGTTTCGATGCCCTCCGAAAGGAGGGCATCGATTATTCCCATAGCTTTCAAGCTCGTGTAGAGATGATGGATGGACTCAGGATCTCTCAGGTTAGTGACTGAGACCAGTCTTTCCGGTCGGTCTCCGGTGACGAAGAAAATCTTTCTCGAGCGTACTATATCGAATCTTCCGTCCGGCCTGGCAAAGGCAAGGTCATCCGGAGTCAGCTCCAGGGGCGTCTCTTCCTCCCTGGCTGCTTCTTTGGCCTGGTCGACCAGCTCGGCCATGCGACCGGTAAGGGCCTGGGTTCCCTTCACTGTAGCAGCCGAGAGAAGGAAGACTTCCATCTCGGGACGTGCTTCTTCCACTCTTTCTTTGATTCGCTCGGCCTCATCCGCTTCGACGATATCGGTTTTGTTGAGGGCGAGGAGCACCGGCAGGCTTTTCAGGCGATCTCCATATAAAGCAATCTCATTCTCGATGGTGGCGATGTCCTCGAGGATCGTCTCGGAGGAGATGTCCACCAGATGGACCAGCACCCTGGTGCGCTCCAGGTGCTTGAGAAAGCGATGACCGAGACCGACGCCTTCCGAGGCGCCTTCGATGAGACCGGGAATATCGGCCAGGACCAGGTCTTTGCCATAGTCGAGAGCGATGACTCCGAGATTGGGCTCGATGGTGGTGAACGGATAGTCGGCGATTTTTGGACGGGCCGCAGTGAGAACCGAGAGCAGGGTAGACTTTCCGGCATTAGGCAGACCGACCAGACCGACATCGGCCAGAACTTTGATGACCAGTTTCAACTGTCTCGTCACCCCCGGCTGCCCTGGCTCGCAATGGTGGGGCGCCCGTCTGGTGGGTGTGGCCAGGAGGCTGTTCCCCCTGCCTCCCTTGCCTCCCTGGGCGACCATGATTGTCTGATCGGGCCTGATCAGATCGGCGACGGTGGCACCGGTCTCCAGGTCGGTGACGGTGGTGCCCGTAGGCACCGGAATAATCAGGTCCTGGCCGTTCTTGCCGTGCTTGTTTTTTGACCCGCCTTTCTGGCCGTGCTCGGCTTGAAATTTACGATTGTAATGAAAATCCAGAAGCGTGTTTCGGTCGTTGGTGGCTTTCAGTATCACGTCCCCGCCCCTGCCACCGCTGCCGCCTGCCGGTCCACCCATGGGCTCGTACTTCTCCCGGCGCCAGGCCACCATGCCATTGCCCCCGTCGCCGGAGCGTACCTCGATCATTGCCTCGTCTATAAACCTGGACATCGTTCTTATTTGTTTTTTCGGGGAACATAAAATAATGGGTTATCGAGCTTAGTCTACATTTTTTATATACTTATGGCTGGAGTGCATCACTTTTCGGTAATCCTGCTTTAAACAAAGATCGGAAGAAGACCATCCGGAGGAGAGGACCTTGGAAGAGAGAATCACTGTTCACGAGAAGGCTAGAGGCGAGACCATCAACGTCTACATCGGCGAGTATCGCGGCACCAAATACCTTCACATTCGTGAATGGTATGTCGACAAGGATCAAGAAGAGAAGCCGACCAAGAAGGGAGTGGCTATTCCCCTCGAGAAGATCGAGGCTCTCAGGGATGCCATCGAGCGTCTCGTGCCCAACGCAGAGAAGTAAACGCCCTCAGGAGATTCTCGTTCTCAGATGACCATTAGCGCACGGTTTCTGGCAGTGCTGACGTCCCTTTGGTTCGTCAGCATTTCATTATCAGCCGCCGACAGTCAGGCGGCTGATAATGAAGGCGGTATTGCGATATCAAACAGCAGTCCGAGGCAGGGGGAGACCCTGAGCATTGTGGTGCCGAGATCCCTGGCCGATGCCTCCGGTGATGCCACCGTCAACTTCGCCGGCGAGAAGATCCCTCTCTATCCGGCAGCCGACGGCTCCGATACTCTCTCGACCCTGATTGCGGTGCCGGCGGATCTGGACCCGGGTACCCAGCCCCTCACCATATGTGGTGCTGAGCACCAGCTCAAAGTGATCGATGCCCGCTTTCCGACTCAGACCCTAAGGTTGCCTCCGAAAAAGAACAACTTCAACGCCTCCCCGGGAGAGAAAGAAGCGATCAAAGCAGCCAAAGAAGAAGTGATTCAAGAGCGATTCTGGCAGGGCAAATTCAAGTACCCGGTGAAGACCGTGAAATTCTCTTCGCGCTTCGGCCTGGGCCGGGTGGTCAACGGCAAGCGCCTCAAAGACTATTATCATTCCGGGCTCGACTTTCGCGGCGCCACCGGCACCCCGGTCCTGGCTTGTGCCGACGGCAAGGTGAGCGTCGCCGCCACCGGCTGGAAGCTGCACGGCAATACAGTTTGCATCGATCACGGTCAGGGTGTCGTGACTATCTATATCCACATGAACAGCGTCAAAGTGAAGACCGGGGATCTGGTCAAAGCCGGCCAGCAGATCGGCACCATCGGCTCTACCGGTCGGGCCAGCGGTCCTCACCTGCATCTCAGTCTCTATGTCAACAAGATAGCGGCCAACCCCGAGCCCTGGTTCCAGAAAACATTTTGACCCCACATGAGTTCTCATCCTTCGACAGGCGTGAGCCCGATTCTTCCGTCGTGAAGCGGCAAGTCCCCGGCTCGAAGATCGAAACCGAATCCTTCCTTCCCCCCGGGCTGGTACAACCTGCAGGATCTGAAGTGGTTCGAGCTCGGTCTTGCCCGGCAGAAGACCGGCGACCGTCGAGGCGCAGTCACTGCCTTCAAAGAGGCGCTTTCCCTGAATCCCGCCAACAACGATTACTGGTTGAAATTCCTGGAGGCTGTCGGCAAGACGGGCGCCGCTGAAGAGCTCTATACGATGCTGGTTGCCAAGGATCATCTTATAAAGGCGATAAGGACCGGGCTGAGGAATTCTTCCTGAAAGCGCAGGCGATCAATCCGGACTTTCCCAACGCCTGGTATAACTTGCAGGAATTGAGGCGCTCTGTCGGCGATTATGAAGGCGCTCGAGAAGCCGGAAACCGGCTTGAGAAAGCGGCTCGCTCCGAAGCGTCTTGAAGAAAAAACCGCCTCGCGGCGGTTTTTGAAGTGGTGCCTGTGGGCCTGGTCTCTAGAGAGTGGCTGTCTGGTTCCAGAAAGCCTCTTTGATGATCTTGGAGGAGTTCGACTCCGAGCTGATTGTCACCGATGCCGGTGCAAACAGGAAAACGCCGTCGCCGATGCGCTGCTGGTGCCCGTCGATGGCCCAGGTTGCGCCGGAGAGGAAGTCCACCACTCTCTGCGATTGCTCGTTGTCCAGCATGTGGAGGTTGAGCAGCACCGACTTGCGGTTGCGGAGGTGGTCGACGATCTCTACGGATTCTTCGAACTGTCGCGGCTCGACCACCAGAACTTCGCTGGCGGTGGCTGCGCTGGGATGCTCTACTACTTTGGACTCGTTGCGGACGCCCATGGCTATGCCCTTGGACATGTTGGGACCGGCAGGCATCTCGACCGGGGCTCGATCGAGAGCCAGTTGACCGTTCGTCGCATAAACGTCATCGGCCGTCTCGAAGAGGTCCTCGAAGTCCTCTTGCTCGTAATTGTCTGCTGGTCCGAACCAGAAGCTCTTGAACTTTTGTACTATGCTCACCACTTTCCTCCTTGCCCTGCTGAAGTCTGTCTAAACTTGTAGGACTTGCGCTAGTCCTCGAAAATTGCCCTTCCCAATCGCACAATCGTGGCACCCTCATCGACGGCTTCCTGCCAGTCGTTGGTCATGCCCATCGAGAGCTCTTCGAGCTTGACGTCGTGGTCTCGCTCGAGCTCGTCTCTCAGTCTTCTCAGTCCGCTGAAACTGCGACGCCGGGTAAGGACATCCTCGGTCAGCGGGGTAATCGTCATCAGTCCTTTGACTTCCAACCCGTCCAGGGCGTTGATCTCGGCGAACTGCGCTTTTAGTTCGTCCGCTTCGAAGCCGCTCTTTGCCGGATCTTCGGTGATTTTTACCTGCAAGAGAATCGGCTGCACCAGTCCCTTGCTGCAAGCCTCTTTCGAAATCTCTTTCGCGAGCTTGAGGGAATCGACGGAGTGAATCAAGCAGAAGGTGCCCACCGCTTGCTTTACTTTGTTTGTCTGCAGGTGACCGATAAAATGCCATCTGGATCCGTGCACCAGGGATGGTGATAGCTGCTCTCGCTTCCTGAGGGCATCCTGGATCCGATTCTCACCGAATTCGGTGACGCCCAGCGCGAAGGCTTCTTCGATCTGGGCGAGTTCGGCCTGTTTGGTCACGGCGACGAGTTTGACCGGTCTGTCAGCCAGAGTCTCATTTATCCGGGCTAAATTGGCAGCCACACTCATGCCTTTCTAATTACAGGTATCACTGGGGCATCACGGGGGCATCACGGGTGATGCCGCCAGCATCGCCTACTATTAAGCCGCGGACAAGAAGTCTTTGTCAAGCCTTAGAGCCGAAATTTCTTATATTCTAAGAGCGATCGGGGGGCGATCGGGAGAGATTTAGCAGTCGGTATTGCTCCGGTGTCCGCTTTCGTATCGCAAAGCGATATCTCTTCTGGTGCCTATGTCGACCAGATGAATTCGCTGACGGATACAAGAATGCCAGCGGCCAATACCGCGGCCGTCTCGGCTCGCAAGATCGTGTTGCCCAGGCTGCAGGACGAAATCCCCGAAATTTCCGCGCGTTCTTTTTCGGTGTCCGAGAATCCACCTTCCGGTCCGATAAAAATCGATATATTCGAAGTTGATACTGTAGATGATGCAATATTATCTGATGCATCGCAGAGGAGTCGTACCAGGTGTGGTGACTCGGATCTTTCCGAGCAGATGTAAGACCATCGTGACAACCCGTCCTTCTGGTAGGACATAAAAATTTCTTCAAGCGGCTTCGGCTCTCTGATCACCGGCGGGCGAAAGCGCTCGCATTGCTCGGTGGCCTCCTTCGATATTGACATCCATCGTTCCGGGCGCTTCCCGCGAGCCACGGAGCGCTCGGAGAAGACTGGCTGGATGACTTCGACACCGATCTCGGTCAGCTTCTCGATGGCCCAGTCGAAGCGATCTCCCTTGAGCACCGGCATGACCACTTCCACAGTCGGTCTTTTGCGTGTGGGCTCGCTTGTTCTCTGGACAATCGATGCTTCCAGGCGATCGTCTTCCAGGGTGTCGAGCCTGGCGGTATAGAGATTGCCCCGGCCATCCAGGAGGTCGACGGTGTCTCCGGGCCGGAGCCTGAGGACACGGCGGATCTGTTTGAGCATGCGCCGGTCGCTGAGGGCGGTTTTGCTTCCGACCACGAGATCGTCTGCGGGAGCGGCTTCGGTGTCCAGTAGGAAGCGGTGTCGTGTCATAGGTTAACGTTCGCCATATATAGGTCTTTTCGATGCTACACTATCCAGACCTATGACTGGTCCGGGCAGGTGGGAATGGCAGCACCTGACATCGCGGGCGTTTTAAGTGGGGCTTAGCTCATGGATTTGAAAGAGTGGTTTGCCAACAGGCAGAAGAGGCGGGAGCGCGAAGATTTCGTGGTAAAGCAGCCTCTCAGCACCGAAGAATACTGCGCTCTCTGGACCCAGTGTTTCCAGTGTCGGGAATTGCTCTACACCAAAGAGCTCCGAGACAGCCTGCATGTCTGCCCGAAGTGCCAGTACCACTTCCGGATCGGCGCCGACCAGCGTATCGAGCAGCTCGCCGATCCTGATACATTCAAAGAAATCGATGCCACCATGACCTCGGCGGACCCTCTCAATTTCGTCGACACCGATACCTATCCCAATCGCCGGAGGCAGGCGGAGCAGAAGTCCGGCATCAAAGAGGCAGTGATTACCGGCACCTGCAAAATCGACGGTAATGATGCCGCCCTTGGTGTTATGGATTTCGCCTTCTTCGGCGGATCGATGGGCTCGGTGGTGGGCGAGAAGGTCACCAGGCTCATCGAGAAGGCTATCGAAGAGGAGCTTCCTCTTATCCTGGTATCGAGCTCCGGCGGTGCCCGCATGCAGGAAGGCATACTGAGCCTGATGCAACTGGCGAAGACCAGCTCGGCGCTCAAGGACCTCAGCGATCGGGGATTGCTCTATATCTCGCTTCTTTCCGAGCCGACTTTCGGAGGTGTCACCGCCAGCTTCGCCATGCTCGGGGACATCATCATCGCCGAGCCTGGTGCCCGGGTCGGCTTCGCCGGACGCAGGGTGATCGAGCAGACGATCAGGCAGAAGCTGCCTGCCGACTTCCAGACCGCCGAATATCTCCTCAAGCACGGTCAGGTGGACATGGTGGTGGAGCGCTCCTCCCTTAAGTCGACCATCACCAGGCTTATCGAGTTCCACAGACCGCTTATCGCGAGAGGGCAGACTTCGCCTAACGGCAAGAGCAAAGTAGGGCGCGCATGACTGAGAAGACCGAGAGAAAACCGATTCCCCTGGAGTTCGAGAAACCTCTGCAATTGCTGTCGGAGCAGATCCAGGCTCTGGAGAGCCAGTTGAGCGATCATCCCGAGCTCGAGAAAGACGTGGACAGGCTCCAGGATCAATACCGGCGTCTGAAGAAATCTCTCTACAGCAATCTCAAGCCCATCGACCATCTCGCCATCGCAAGGCACCCTCAGCGTCCTTATACGAGGGACTATTTCGATCGCTGGGACTCTGCATGGATCGAGCTGCATGGCGACCGCAAGGGCTCCGACGACGAAGCCATGGTTTGCGGTCTGATCAGCTTGAGCAAGGATATCCGTTGCATCGCTTTAGGCACGCAAAAGGGACGAGCTCTCCGGGACAAACAACTGTGTAATTTCGGGATGCCCCAGCCCGAGGGCTACAGAAAAGCCCTTCGTCTGTTCAAGCACGCCGACAAGTTCGGATTGCCGGTGGTCACTCTCATCGATACCCCCGGCGCCTACCCCGGTCTGACAGCCGAAGAGCACAATCAGGCCCAGGCTATTGCCGTCAATCTCATGGAGCTGGCCGGAGTGTCGGTGCCGATCATCTCGGTGGTCACCGGTGAAGGCGGCTCGGGCGGAGCCCTTGCTATCGGGGTCGCCAACCGCATCTTGATGCTCGAGCACTCGGTCTATTCGGTGATCTCACCGGAAGGTTGCGCGTCGATTCTCTGGCGTTCGGCGGACAAGGTCCTGGAAGCTGCGCAATCCATGCGAATTACAGCCAGAGAGATCCTCGAGCTTGGTGTCATCGATGGTGTGATACCGGAGCCTCTCGGAGGCGCACACCACGATTATGACTTCGCTGCCGAGCAGGTCAGAGAAGCCATTCTGGGCGAGCTCAGAAAGCTTTCGAAGCTCTCCGCTGACGCAATCAGGAAAGATCGCCAGGACAAGTTCCGGAAGATCGGCGCTTTCTCCGAGAGCTGAGCTCGAGTGACTGGACAGTCGTCAGCGGCTCCGGCGGCGGCGGCGTGGTTTCTTGTCCTGCGAATCAGGCTCTTTCTCCAGCTTCTTGAGCAGCTCTCTGGCCTCTTTGCCCGAGGATGAATCGGGATCGACGTTTTTGAGGTTCTCGACGGCTTTGTCTAATTCGCCGCTCTTCTGATACCACTTGGCCATGCTCAGATAGCATTTGTCCAGGGTGTCCTGCTGCTGCGGAGTGAGCTCAAGCCTCTCCAGGATTTGGACGGCATCGGCGAGCTTCCCTTCTTTGATCAGCTTGTCGGCGTCCTCATAAGTCTTGCTGTTGCCTTTCACGGTCTGCTCGATCTTGGCCGGAATATTGACCCCGCCCAGGGTGGTGAGCAGATAAGCAAGCAGGCCCAGGGCTGCGAGACCGACGAGGAAGGGGACGACCTTTCCCGGGCCCGCCATGCTGCGTCCCTTCTTGAAAGAGCTCGCTTGCAGGCTGGTATTGCGCTGAGAGTCGTACTGGTCCGACTTCATCTGAGCCCGCATTGCAGCAATCTGCTGCTCCATGGGGCTCGGATCCCCGCCGCCCGACTGCTGGTTTTCGTCGGGACCGCGGTGCTGCAGCTCTTCCAGGGCCCGGCTGGCCAGGTCGCGGGTCGAGGGGCGGTTCGGAAGCCCGGTGTCCTGGCTGGTGGACCGTTTCGGATGAAGGGCCTCGTCCTGGGCCAGGGGACCCGGCTCCATGTCCTGGACCGAGCTCTGCGGGCTGGGCGAAGGTTTGGCCTTGGGCTTCTCGGGCTCTTTCATGGAAGCCTCAAGGGCCTCGGCGAAATCCTCCATGGATTGATAGCGCTGGTCCGGGCTCTTGGCCAGGGCTCGGTAAACAACCTCTTCCAGGGCGTCGGGAAAGCGCAGACCAGGTCTTACCTGGTTGAGAGGGGTGGGTGGATCGCTCAAATGCATGGCCATCACTCTGACCAGCTCTTCCGAGTGGAAAGGCACGTCGCCGGTGAGGGTCTCATAGATGACCACTCCCAGCGAGTAGATATCGCTGCGGTTGTCGACCTTGCTCGAAGTGCATTGCTCCGGGCTCATATATGTGGGGCTGCCGCAGACCGTGCCGGTTCGGGTGATCTTGGCGGCATCGGATTCCTCGACTATGCGGGCGATTCCGAAGTCGACCACGATGGGAAAGAGTTTCTGCCCGCTTCTTTCGACCAGTACGATGTTCTCCGGTTTGACGTCCCGGTGGACCACCCCCTGTCGATGAGCTTCTCCCAGGGCCGAGCACACCTGGACGAAGATCGGGATGGCTTCGTCCACGTTCAGGCGCTCTTCCTGGGCGAGAAGATCCGAGAGCGGCGTGCCGAGAAGCAGGTCCATGGCTATATAAGGCCGGTTGCCCTGCGGGATCACGCCGAAATCGTAAATCGTGATGATATTGGGATGGGACAGGCGGCTCGAGGCCTTTGCCTCCTGACGGAAGCGTTTGATGAATTCGTCGTCGGAGACGAGATAGTCGTGAAGGACCTTGATCGCCACTTCACGTCCGATGAGCTCTTGCACTGCCTTATAAACAGTCCCGGCGGAGCCCTGACCGATCACCGACTGGATCTTGTACCGGCCTTCCACCACCATGCCGAGGAGCGGATCGTCGCCCACGGTGACCATGGACGAGCCATCACGAGGACATACGTCCTGATCTTCGGCAGTTTGAAAATTGCAAACCAGACACAGCTTCATAGCATTGTCGGGGGCGTGTCGCCAGGATAGTAAGGAATTCCAGGAGGAACCCAGATGGAAATAGTCACAGCCCCCACCCTTATATTACTTTTAATTACCACTTAAGCCTAGTAGCAAACCTTGAGAGGTGATTCCGCTTAATATCAAGACCAGGCCGACGAGCCTGAATTACACAGCTGTCGGGCAGTGAGCCGGCTCTGCATGTAAATCTAATTATCAGTATTTCGCAGGAATCTATCGTTGGGTCAGGGGATGGGGCAAGAGCAAGTGGAGGGCAGTGGCGAGCGCAGTGATGCGAGGTCTTCGCCGGGTCGCAAAGCCATGGGCCTGATTTTCCTGACTGTGCTCATCGATCTCATTGGCTTCGGTCTGATAATTCCGGCGCTCCCCACCTATGCCCAGGAGCTCAAAGCCGACGAGCAGACCGTGGGGCTCCTGATCGCCTCCTATTCGCTCATGCAGCTCATCTTCATGCCGGTCTGGGGGCGTCTCTCGGACAGGGTCGGGAGAAAGCCCATACTTCTGGTGAGCCTTTTCTTCTCGGCTGCCGGCTATCTCGTCTGGGGGCTTTCCAATTCGCTGGCCATGCTGTTCGTCGCCCGCATGGTGGCGGGATTCGGCAACGCCAATATCGCCGTGGCCCAGGCCTATATGACCGACGTCACCACCAGCGAGAACCGCGCCAGGGGAATGGGTCTCATCGGTGCGGCTTTCGGTCTCGGTTTCGTTCTCGGTCCCGCTCTGGGCGCCGGGCTGGCCGCCATGGGTATGGGGCTCAAAGTCGTGGGGTTCGTGGCTTTCGGGTTCAGCCTTATCGCCCTGGTCCTCACCGCCCTTATTCTCCCCGAGCCCGAGCCGGGGAAGCGAAGCGATGCCGGGCAGAGCCGCTTCGGCATGGGTCCATCCTTTTATCTCAAGACTCTGGCAAACAAAGATCTGCGGGTCTCCTTCGCCATCTTTCTCGTTTCTACTTTCGCCTTCGCCAACATGGAAGCCACCATCGTTCTGCTCACCAACGAGGCTTTTCACTTCTCCCATATGGACAACATGCTCATGTTCCTCTATATCGGGCTGCTCATGGTGGTGGTGCAGGGACGGCTCATTCATGGTCTGAACAAGCGTTTCGGCGAGAAGAAGCTCATCGTTGCCGGCTGCGCTCTCATCGCTTGCGGTCTGCTTCTCACCCCGGTGACCAGGAGCGTGCCAGTCCTCTATAGCGCCCTTTTCCTGCTGGCCCTCGGCACGGGCATCAATACGCCGGCCAACCAGAGCCTGATCTCCAAGCTCGCTCCGGTGGATTCAGTGGGCGGTGTCATGGGGGTGGGACAATCCCTTGCTACCCTGGGAAGAATTCTCGGACCCTGTTTCGGTGGATTCGCCTTTCAGCACTGGGGTTTCTCCAGCCCATATAACGTCGGCGCTGCCACCATGGTTTTGGCGGTGGTGCTGGGATTGTGTCTGCCCCAGTCGCCGGTGACCGATGCGAAAACCCGGGTAGGCGCGGCAGGGTAGCTTTTACCCATTCTTAAACTGTGTTATTATTAACTTGTTATCAAAATTAGCAAGCTAGAGATGGTGAATAGTTATGGCTTCGAAGAAAAAAGAAGCGCAAAAGACCCCGGTTCCCAGACAGGTCCAGAAACGATACAAGCAGGATCTCAACCGGTACAGACGACAGATTCAGAAAAGCGACAAGATTCAAAACGGCAACCGCGCCGCCTGAGGGGGCATGAGCTCGGACGGCGAAAATAAGAACGACTCCCGGCGGCTTTCCTGGCAGATCGGCTATGCCAAGCGATTTGGCCCACCGGTGCCGGTAGAGCAGGCCCTGGCACCTTATCAGGTGGCGTCCAGCCTGGCCATGGTGACCATGCTCATGCGACAGGATCTGGTGAGCGCGGCTGCCGGAGAGGAGCTTCTCCAGGCCCTTTCGACCATTCGGGACGAGATTCTCGCCGGTGACTGTTTTTCTGCAATAGAAGATCCCGATCTCTATACCGGCTTGCGCCGCCGGCTCTTCGAGCTTGCCGGCGAGCGTGCCTCCCTGGTCGATATCGCCCTGTTCCAGAACGACCAGCTCGCCACCGACCTGCGTCTATGGCTCCGGGAAGCCTGCCTGGATGTCCTGGGCGAGCTCAACCGCCTGCGTAGCGAGATTCTCGAGCTGGCCGACCGGCATTGCGAAGTCGTTATGCCTGGCTATACCCACCTGCAACCGGCTGTTCCCGAGCTTCTCGCCCACTGGTGGCTGGCCAGCGCCGAGCGTCTCGAGCGCGATCAGACACGCCTGCGGGATGTGTTCGCCAGGATCAATCTCTGCCCCCTGGGCGGCCATGCTTTCGCCGGCGCCACGCAACCGGTGGACAGGGAGAGCCTCAGCGCTCTTCTGGGCTTCGACGGTGTCATCGAGAACAGTCTCGATGCTGTCAGCGACAGGGATTTCGTGGTGGAATTCGCCGCCGCCGCGACGCTTGTCGGCGTCCATGTCTCGCAGCTCGCCAGCGAGCTCCTGGTCTGGTCCAGTCGTGAATTCGGTTTCGTGCGCCTGCCCAGGAGCTTCTCTTTCCGCAGTCAGAATTTTCCGCAGAAGCGCAATCCCGAGCTTCTGGAGGTCCTGCGCTCGCGGACTTCGCAACTGTCCGGCAGGCTGCAGCAATTCGTCGGCGAGCTCAAAGGGCTGACCGTCAGTTATAGCCACGATCTGGAGGAGTCTCTGCCGGGCATCCTCGATATGGTGGAGAACCTCCATTTCATTCTCGACCTCAGCTCAGTGGTATTGCCGGCGATGGTATTCGACACCAGGAAGATGCACGAGGCTGCCAGCATCGATGCCGCCAATGCCGGCAGCGCTGCTGATTTCCTGATCGAGCGGGGCCTGCCCCCGGAGAAAGCCACAGAGATCGTCGAGAGGATTCTCGAATACTGCAAAGAGCGCAAAAAGCATTTCGTCGACCTGGCCCCGGGAGAATGGCAGCAGTTTTCTCCGGCTTTTGACAATGAGATCTATTCTTATGTCAGCGCCGCCTCCTCCGCCGCTTTCTCCATGAATCAGCGCGATACTTTAGGAGGGACGGCCGGAGGGACGGCAAGAAGCCAGGTGGAAGGCTCGATCAAGCGCGCTCGCGCCACCCTGTCTGAAGATCAGAGCTGGCACCAGGCAGCGGCAGCCAGAATATTAAACATGACTGTGGAAGAGCGGGCTCTATTTAAGTAACCTTTATCATGTCTGCCGGAGCAGATAGAGGAGGTTCGTTCATGAAAGCAATGGTACTGGCTGCAGGTGTGGGCTCCAGACTGGATCCGTTGACCAGCAATTTGCCGAAGCCGCTGGTTCCAATCGCTAATATTCCGGTGATGGAGCATATCGTCAGGCTCCTGAGCAAGCATGGCTTCACCGAGATTGTCGCCAATCTCCATTATCTTCCCGACATGCTGGTCAATCATTTCGGTGACGGCAGCCGGTTCGGAGTCGACCTCACTTTCCGGCTGGAAGAAGAGCTCAGCGGCGACGCCGGTGGCGTGAGAGCCTGTCGCGACTTCTTCGGCAAAGAGCCTTTCATTGTGATGATGGGCGATCTGCTCACCGATGCCGATCTTTCGAAGATCTATCACGAGCACAGGAGCAAAAAGGCTCTTGCCACCATCGCCGTCAAGCGAGTCAAAGAGGTAGAGCACTTCGGTATCGTCGTCCAGAACGAGCAGGGCTTCATCACCGGCTTCCAGGAAAAGCCCGAGCGCAGCGAGGCCAAATCGAACATGGCTTCCGCCGGGATCTATGTGCTCCAGCCAGAGGTTTTCAAACATATGCCTGAGACAGGCACCTATGGTTTCGGCCGGCAGCTCTTTCCGATGCTCGTGGAAAAGGGTCTGCCGGTGCTCGGCTCGGAGATCGAGACCTACTGGTCCGATGTCGGCACGATCAGCCAGTACAAGGAGTCCAACTTCGACGTCCTCAAGGGTATCATCGACATTCCCCTGGCTGGAATGAAAGAGAAGATCGGCGATTCCATGCGCATCCTCGGCGACGGAGCCGGGATCGATTCGTCTGCCACCGTCTCGGGAGTGGCGATTCTCGGCCGGGGCTCCCGGGTCATGGCCGGAGCGAATCTCAAAGGGGCCGTGGTGGTAGGAGACAACTGCACGATCCAGCCCGGAGCCCATCTCGAGAATGTCGTTATCTGGTCCGGTGTGACCGTCAAGGAGAATGCGGTCATCAAGGACAGCATCGTCGGCAACGGCTGTGTCATCGAGGCCGGTATCGAGCTAGCCGAAGTCACCGCCATGGCTGACGCCTGCGTGCCTCTCTGAAAAGGAAACGCACGCACCAGGAGGGAGTGCGTGCGACTTCTTGTGGTGTGCTGCTATTGATGCGGCTAGCTCCAATTGCAGCTTCTGACGACAGTCTCTAGTTACAGTCGGCTGACGTCTGTGATGTGCTTGTCTGAGCGGCTTTCCAGATCTCCATCCAGAGCCAGTAATGAAACGGATTGAGGTTTTCCACATCTTCCACTTCCACCGGCTCGAGTAGAGAGAGCCAGGTATGCGGATTCGGGAAGCGCTTTGCCAGGCTGTAGCAATCCGCCATCCAGAGGATCTGCTCGGTAGTATCTTTGGTGGCCATCGTTCTAACCTCTATGGATTCGCTGAAAGCTTTGCCTGAAGCCCCCCGCACTCTTCTAATACCCAGTTTGGAAGAGGTCGAAACCGCAGGAATGTAGCTAGACAACAAAAACCGGATCAACCCGGAGGCCAGGTCATGCTGCGACCACCGAGAATGTGTATATGTAGATGATGTACCGTCTGCCCACCGTCGTCGCCGGTGTTCACCACCAGGCGGAATCCGTCCTCGAGCTTCTCGTTTTCAGCCACCAGGCAGGCGGTGTTGAAGAGGCTGCCAAGCATGGTGTTGTCAGTGAGCTCCTTAATAGTGGCGAAATGTTTACGAGGAATCACCAGAAGGTGAGAAGGAGCCTGGGGATTGATGTCCCTGAAGGAGACGGCGTGCTCATCCTCGAATACGAGCTGAGCCGGGATCTCCTTTTTGACTATTTTGCAGAAGAGACACGATTGCTCGGCTTGCTTGTCGGGTATTTCTTCAAGTGACATTTCTTCTTCCTCCTTGGAGAATTGATATCCTAATAGACTTGCATTCGGCAAACCAGGGGAGAATGGACCCATGACAAACGATGGTAATCTTCTGCAACGCTATATAGGTCTGCAGAAATCGCTTCTAGCGTCCTTGCGCTTGAAAGATGTTCTTGATGCCACCGTGGTCCAGTTCTCGGAGCTGGCCGGAGGCGCCAAAGTGGCGGTCTTTCTCTCCGACAACGAGAGCATGTCCTTCAAGCTAATGGCAGCCCGGGGCTATAGCGAGTACAGTCTGGAGCAGCTCCGGGTCGTCTCCTTCTCCATGGAGAGCCTCCTCAAGTATGTAGTCCAGAAGCGTACCCCGGTGAGCAGCGACAATCCGGATACCGCCCCGAATCTTTCCGGCGCCATCATGAAGAAGGAAGAGAGCGCCGGCCAGATCGCCCTACCTTTGATATCGGCCAATCTCCTGGTGGGAGCGGTGCTCCTCGATGTTGGCAATGCCAGCATCCTCTCGTACGTTGATTTCTATAACGAGGTGGCTGAGGTAACCGCTCTCTCGGTGGCCAACTCGATCCTTTTCGGCCGCAGCGAATACGAGCGTGAGCGTCTCTCCACCCTCTACAAGACTTCCTGCGCCCTGAGCGGCAGCACCCTCCAGATCAACGAGGTGCTGCAAGTGGCTGCCGACACCGCCCTGGTTCTTGCCAACACGCCCTGCTGCGCCATCCTGCTCCTCGATGAAGGGCAGACCAGCTTCCATCTGGCGGCTTTCAAGGGACTCGACGGCGCCAGCCTCAATGACTTCGATATGACCGTCAACGACTCCGTGGCCGGCTCTTGTCTGCGCAATATGCGTACCGAGTATCTCGGTGAAGGCTCGCGTCCGCCTTACGGCATGCCGGCAGCTACGGGCGGCAGCGTCTTCAATTCGGTCCTGGCTGTTCCCATCGTCTTCAATCAAAGACCTCTCGGGGTGCTGGAGGTTTTCTCCACCGACGCCCGGGCTTTCCACCGCGAGCAGGTGGAGCTCCTGGAATCGCTCTCCGCACAGGTGTCCACCGCTCTCAATAACGCCCTCACTCACCAGACCGCTGCTTCGCAGTCGATCATGGACGCCCACACCGGGCTCTATAACCGGCTCCATTTCGAGGATGCCCTCCAGAAAGAGGTGGAGCGTTCGGACCGGCACAAGCACGAGCTCGGTGTCATGTTCGTCGACATCGATCATCTCGGCCAGATCAACGAGCATCTCGGCCAGGACAAGGGAGACGAGGCAATCAGGCACGTGGCCTCGGTGATCAAGTCCACCCTGCGCGATATCGACATCGCCTGCCGTTACGGCGGCGAGGAGATTGCCGTCATCCTTCCCGAGACTCCCAACGCCAATATCCTCGAAGTGGCGGACAGAGTGCGCCAGGCCGTGCGTGAGAAGACCGCGCCCGGGGTGGGCACTATCACTGTCTCCATCGGTGTCTCGGCTTATCCCGGCATCGCCGATAGTGCTCAGTCTCTGGTGGTCGGCGCCGAGCAGGCCCTGGACATAGCCAAGTATGAGGGGCGCGATCGGGTGGTGGCCTTCAGCCCCTCGCACAATGTCAACCCCGGTGAGATCTCCTGGGAGCAGCTCGCCAACCAGGCGCGCATGGCAGTGATCTCCGAGCGCCAGTCGCGGCTCCAGAGCCGGCTTACCGTGGCCCCGGAATATGCCTCCTGGCTGACCGCCTCTCCGGGACTGGTCAGCAAGAAACGTCAGGACTGAGCATTAAGTCTGCTGAGATTTCTCTCAGACTTAGTGGAAATCCTCGAATCGGAACACCTGTGCGGCTCTGGCTGTCAGGTCCTCTTGATTTGCGTGAATCTGAGGCCCTGTCGAGGACCCAACCATTAATTTGATCATTAAGAAAAAACGCAAAAGAGCCGGCCGACAGGTATAGATATATACACTTTGAGCAGAAGTTCATGGCAGACTCCGTGCCCCGGTACGTCTGCGCATAGCAATTGAGTCTGTAAATTAGGAGGACAAAGCATTGGCTACTGCAACCAAGCTTCAGATCAAACCCCTGGCTGATCGAGTCGTTATCAAAAAGCTCGACGCCGAAGAGAAAACTTCCGGTGGAATCGTTCTGCCGGACACCGCTAAAGAAAAGCCCCAGCAAGGCGAAATTCTTGCCGTCGGCGCTGGTCGCTACGATGACAAGGGCAATCGTCAGCCCATGGAAGTGAAAGTTGGAGATAAAGTCCTTTTCGCCAAGTATTCCGGCACCGAAGTCAAAATCGACGGCGTCGAATACCTGATCCTGGCTGAGCGTGACATCCTAGCAGTCATCAGCTAACCATAACTAACTCAGATAAAAGAGAGGAAAATATCAAAATGGCTAAGCAAATTTGTTATGACGAACAGGCCCGCCGCGCTCTCGAGCGTGGAGTGGACCACGTCGCCAACACTGTCAAAATCACCCTCGGTCCTGCCGGCCGCAACGTGGTGCTCGAGAAGAAATTCGGCGCCCCCCAGATCATCAACGACGGCGTTACCATCGCCAAAGAGATCGAGCTCGAAGATCACCTGGAGAATGCCGGTGCTCAGCTCGTTCGCGAAGTCTGCACCAAGACCAATGATGGCGCTGGCGACGGCACCACCACCGCTGCCGTTCTCGCTCAAGCCATGATCAAAGAAGGCCTGAAGAACGTTGCCGCCGGTGCCAACCCGATGATCCTTCGTCGCGGCATCCAGAAAGCCTCCCAGAAGGCTGTCGAGGAAATCAAGAAGCTCGCCAAGCCCGTCGAAGGCAAAAAGGAAATCACCCAGGTAGCCACCATCTCCGCCGGTAACGATGAAGAAATCGGCAGCATCATCGCTGATGCCATGGAGAAAGTCGGCAAAGATGGCGTGATCACCGTTGAAGAATCCAAATCGATCAACACCGAACTCGAAGTGGTCGAAGGCATGCAGTTCGACAAAGGTTATGTCTCTGCTTACTTCGTCACCGATTCCGAGAAAATGGAAGCCGTCCTCGACGAGCCTTTCATCCTCTGTGTCGACAAGAAAGTGAACCTCCTCGCCGACATGGTTCCGGTGCTCGAGAAAGTGGCCCGCTCCGGCAAGCCCTTCCTGCTCATCGCTGAAGATGTCGAAGGCGAAGCCCTCGCCACCCTGGTGGTCAACCACCTGCGCAAAGTGCTTCCCTGCTGCGCCGTCAAAGCCCCCGGTTTCGGCGACCGCAGAAAAGAGATGCTCAAAGACATCGCCGTTCTTACCGGCGGTCAGGTCATCTCGGAAGAAGCCGGCAACAAGCTCGAGAACGTCACTGTCGAAATGCTCGGCCATGCACGTCAAGTGATCGTCAGCAAAGACAAGACCACCATCGTTGCTGGTAAAGAAAGCAAGTCCGAAGTCGAGAAGAGAATCGCTCTGATCAAGAAACAGATCGAAGATTCCGATTCCGAGTTCGACAAAGAGAAGCTCCAGGAGCGTCTTGCCAAGCTCGCCGGCGGCGTCGCCGTCATCAAAGTCGGTGCTGCCACCGAGACCGAGCTCAAAGATCGCAAGTATCGTTTCGAAGATGCTCTCAACGCTACCCGCGCTGCTGTTGAAGAAGGTTACGTCTCCGGAGGCGGCACCACTCTTCTCAACATCGCCAAGAAGCTCGAGAAGAGCGCCAAGGATCTCCATGGTGACGAGCGCACCGGTTTCGAGATCGTGGTTCGCTCCTTCGAGTACCCGGTCCGCCAGATCGCCAGCAACGCCGGTCTTTCCGGTGAAGTGGTGGTCGAGCGTATCAAAGAGAAGAACGAAGATGGCTACGGCTTCAACGCTATGAAGTTCGAATACTGCGACATGGCCAAGGCCGGTATCATCGATCCCGCCAAGGTCGAGCGCTTCGCCATCCAGAACGCCAGCTCTATCGCTGCCATGTTCCTGACCACCGAAGCTCTGGTTGTCGATCTTCCCGAAGAGAAGAAAGCACCCATGATGCCCGACCACGCCGGTATGGGCGGCTTCTAAACCAGGCCAATAGATAGCGAGAAGGGGGTCGCCCGGCGACCCCCTTTTTGTTTGGATTCCAAAAGAAATCAGACGCCGAAGCGCTCCCTGAAGGAGAGGAGCCTGGCCAGATCGATATTGCCGCCGCAGGCCACCACCACCACGGTCTCGCCCGGGGCGTAGTCGATCTTCTTTGCCGTCAGGGCTGCGATATTGCAGGATGCCGCCGGCTCCAGCAGCACTTTGTCATGATCCAGGGTGCTCAGGATCGCCTCTACGGAAGAGCGATCATCTACTACAGCGATTCCCGATACTTTCTCCCTGATGATTGCCAGCTGTCTCTCCCTGCTTCGTCTGGCTCCCAGGCTGTCGGCGATAGAGGTGATGGCAGGCAGCTCGACGAGCTTGCGGGCTCGGACGCTGCGGCTCATGCAGTCGGCTCCCTCGGTCTCGACACCGGCGATTCTGGTGCCCGGCGCCAGCCATGTGGTGGCGGATGCAATACCTGAGAGGAGACCGCCGCCACCGATGGAAGCGACGATCAGATCGGGTCTGGGACCCTGCTCCAGAATCTCGGCAACTATGGTGCCCTGACCGGCCATCACGTGCTCGTTGTCGAAAGGATGGATATAAGCGCGCTCGTTGCGGGCAGCGAATTCCATGGCGCTTTCGTTGGCGTCGTCCCAGGAAGCGCCTTCGATGATGATTTCGGCGTCAAGTTTTTTGAGAGCTTCGATCTTGTGGCAAGCCGTGCTTTCCGGCAGGAAGACCGTGGCCCGGCTGCCCAGCAGGAGCGCGGCATAGGTAAGACCGAGTCCGTGGTTGCCACCGGAAGCAGTGACTACTCCCCGGCGCAGTCCTTGCTCGTCGAGCTGGCAGACGGCGTTGATGCCTCCCCTTACCTTGAAAGAGCGGGTTGGCTGGAGACATTCGAGCTTGAGCAGGACCTCGGCGCCGGTGACTTCGCTCAGGTATGCCGAGCGAATCAGAGGTGTGGGTTTGAGCCATGACTTGACATTGCAGGCGGCGAGCTTGAGCTCGTGGCTGCCGAGTAAAGGGGAGGTCCTGGTTTTGATTGATATCGACTTGTTAGACATGCTGAGTATTTTACACAAAGGGGACCCTGACCGGCACTGAATTCCGCTGACAGTGCTATGTCAAAATCAGGTGCGCGGAGCAAGGAGTGACCAGAAGCTGATCGCCGCAGAGCCGGCGGGCTAGAAAGTGGGCTAGAACTTGTGTCCGGATCTGCTATGGTGGTTTATATAGGATCAGGACTTTTAGCTAGTTCACCCTGAAATTTGTGACCTGAAACCGCCAATCGGTGAGTTGTCAGGCGCGCATCTCGCATCGAAATGACCAGATTCTAATCGCTGGGATCGCCGATGGTGCGGGAGAAAAAGGTCGG
>Ga0226835_1000315_pt1 | contig 66528 bp, 72 predicted proteins | sample LAC_MetaG_1_FD_163627 | JGI IMG/M metagenome (GOLD analysis project Ga0226835, IMG submission 163627) | Anaerobic ammonium oxidizing microbial communities from anammox membrane bioreactor (MBR) in UC Berkley, California, United States -... | ecosystem: Engineered > Bioreactor > Anaerobic >...
GGGTGCGTTCCAGCGCAATCGGAGCGTACGATTCAGTTTCGAGTTTCCACGCGCTCCGCGCGTGCGAAGTGGGTTCGCGCAAAGGTTAAGATTTCTGCACCAAACGATACTTCGCGTTTTGAAAGCGCGGATAAGCCGCGCGCCGCAGGCGCGCGGGAAGGGAGAAAACCCCGTCGCGAAGCGACGAAATGGCTGGGCGAGGAAACGGAAAAATGGGCGAATTTGTTTCTTGTTTCGTATCCAAAAATAATTTTTATCAATTTTCAATATTAAAGAAAAAAATTATGAACAAACCAAAATATTTTCTTTACGCTCGCAAATCAACGGAAGATGATGATAAACAAATTATGAGCATTGAAGCGCAGTTGTTTGAATTGCGAGAATTTGCGCATAAAGAAAATCTTGAAATTCTTGAGGAATTTCAAGAGTCGAAAAGCGCAAAGACACCGGGGCGAGCCGTATTCGGCGAGATGATGAACAAGGTTGAAGCGTTGGGAAATGTCGGGATACTTTCATGGCACCCCGATAGGCTCGCCCGTAATTCTGTTGACGGTGGGAGAATAATTTACGCCGTCGATCAAAAGAACATTGTGTCTTTGCGCTTTCCGACATTTTGGTTTGAACCCACCCCGCAAGGGCTCTTTATGTTGCAAGTGGCTTTCGGTCAATCGAAATATTATTCGGACAATCTGGTGCAAAATGTGAAAAGAGGCATCCGCCAAAAACTGCGTCGGGGTGAGTGGCTATCAAAAGCGCCGTTCGGGTATGTGAATAATCCGCGTACGCGGAATATTGAACCTCATCCGACCAACGCCAAGATTGTGAAGCGCGCTTTTGAAGAATACGCCACAGGCAAGCACGGACTGGTTTCTTTGTCGCAGTTTTTGGCGGATTTAGGTATTACCACATCGAACGATACGCCACTTGCCAAATGTTCCGTCAAACACCTTTTGAGCAATCGTGCCTATTTGGGATTTGTGAAGCACGGCGATGAATGGTTTGACGGAACATTTGAGCCAATTATTTCCCCGAAATTGTTTGAAGCCGTTGCAACGATACTTGCGAGCAAAGCCAAGCCGCAACGGAAAAGGGGTTCGCATGATTTTCCGTTTCGCGGCCTTTTTCGTTGCGGTGAGTGCGGTGGTATGTTCACCGCGCAGTTTGCAAAAGGGAATGGTGGAATATATCGGTACTATCGTTGCACGAAAAAGAAAGGGCTTTGCTCGCAAGGATATGTGCAAGAAAAAGATTTGGCGGAGCAGTTGCAAAAACGGCTTCAAACAATTTCACTTTGCGACCGCTACACTGATTGGATGTTGGAGCGCGTGACAGAATGGGAGCGCGAAAAAATATCAGCGTCGCAAAGTGATGTTCAAAATCTTTCCGATAGAATCAAAGCGGACGAGGAGCGCATGGAAAAGTTAGTCAGCGCATATCTTGACGGCGATATTCCAAAAGACATCTACCTCAAACAAAAAGATAGTGTCATGCGCTCTCTCGCCACTTTGAAAGAGAAATTGAAAGATTTTGAACGTCGGGGAAATAATTGGGTCGAACCATTGCGGGGGTGGGTTTTGGATACGAAACAAGCCGCTTTTTTGTCCTCATCCGACAATTTCAAAGAAATTGCCTCCTTCGTCCAAAAAATCGGAACGAACCATTTGGTTCGTAACAAATTCGCCCATTTTTCCGTTTCCTCGCCCAGCCATTTCGTCGCTTCGCGACGGGGTTTTCTCCCTTCCCGCGCGCCTGCGGCGCGCGGCTTATCCGCGCTTTCAAAACGCGAAGTATCGTTTGGTGCGGGTGGCGGGAGTCTAACCCGCGTCGCCTGCTTGGAAGGCAGGAATAATAAACGTTATACCACACCCGCAAATCTATAATCTACCGAGGAATAATAACATATTTTAATAATTTTGTTATTCTCTAAAGCTAATCCTTGTGCTTGCAAGTAGTCATGGCGAGGTCTATATTAATCCTATGGTAAATTATGAGCTTTTAGATATCGGTAGTATACCTACTTATGCTATAACTCGTGCTTCATACTACAGACAAGAACGAGAGCTGGAATCACGAGACTCCGATTCAAATAGATATGCCTATGAACAAGCAATGGGTACCTTAGCGCTTCGTGCTACTGACGGAGCCATACCAACACCAGTAGATGACTGGAGAATGAAAGCAAATTGTAGATATGGGGACATTAGCACAGATACGTTCTTCCAAATAGATAACATCGACGCTGTAAAGGAAGCAAAAGAAAAATGTGGCACATGTGAGGTTAAAGTAGAGTGCAGGACATATGCTATAGAAAATCGTGAGAAATATGGAGTGTGGGGCGGACTTACGCCCCGAGAACGACAGCGTATTATCAGGAAAAGACGTAAATAATAAGTAAACTAAGCGGTTAGATTATTTTTATAATTCCATTCTTTCTAAATACTAACATTTGTGGTGATATAGAACTCTTGGTTGTTTACAAATCAACGCAAGCTTCTTATCATAGTGTTGTCTCTTTTTCGCCCCGGTAGCTCAGCGGATTAGAGCAGCGGGCTTCTATCCCGCGTGTCGGGGGTTCGATTCCCTCCCGGGGTACCATCAAGCGATTTTTCGAGGAAATTGAGTGCGAAAGTACTCTTTTTTCTTGCGTTTTGCGAAGCAAAACCCAGATGTTTTCTTGGGGGGAATGAGATTTTTGGTGCGGCGAGAGCCACACTTTTTTATCTTTTAAAAATAGTATCAATCCTTCGATTTCAGCAAAAGCGGCTTTTATGGCACTCGGTTTGTTACTTTTGGCGATTTTCTTGAGGTCAGTTGCTTGTTTGAGCCATTGCCGCATAGGTTCAACCCACGCATTGGCGGCAAGCGTTAGCTTGCCGATTTGTTCCTCTAGCGACTTTTTGTCGCTCATGAGTTCGGCTTGCTTGGCTTTGTAGGTTGGCTGGTCAATGTCTTGGTCAAGATAACTATCTAGGAGGCGTTGGAGTTTGCCTTGTAAGCTGTCAATCTTGCCTTGAGCGTCAGCGATAAACACGCCAGAGCTTTGCTCGGCTTTCTGTTCGTCCTCGTCCAACATTCGGTGCAATTCGCCAGCCCACGACTTGGGCAGGGCGTAGCCCTGCAATACGTCCGCCAGTTGCGTTAGTAAATCGGGTTCGGTTATGGCTGGTTCGGTGCATTTCACCGTTTTGCTCTTGCGAGTACATCGGTAATACACATATTCATGCACATTACCGTTTTTCTGGTGCTTTACTTTCCGCTCGGCGGTGATTGCCATACCGCACCCGCCGCACCGCCACACTTTTCAGTCAAATTTCTTGCAAAAGTTATCGGGGTAGGTCGCCCTTGATAATGTTTGCGAATATATTTAAGCTCGTTGATGAACTCTGCGTCATTTTTAATTTTTTGATAAAATTTGTCAATTTTTGCAAATTCTTTTTCCATCTCCGGTGACAAAAATCGTCCGCCGTATTTTCCGAAATATCCCTTTTTGTTGGGAAACTTTCTTATATCATATTTCATAAAATCCTTTCCTTATTTACTCTTTAGCCACTCTGCCAACTGTTCTTTAGCGTCGCCCCAAAAAACATTTGATTTTTCATAATCCTTGTCGCGAATAGCACTAATTGTTTTAGTTTCGCCGTTAGGGATAAAAAAGTGGTCAAGCCAACGACTACTTTCGCCACTTGCTTCAAGTGCTATCGTTCCGGTGCTACCGCCAGAAAAAACTTTTGGTTCTTTTCCGGGTTCACAGTATGCCCAACAATGCTCAATGCGCGCCTTGCGGTTTTTCTCATTCTTGAATAATTCCAAAAACTTATCGACACCAATTTGCTTATCAAAATAAGCACTGTATGGGCCAGGTAAGCCACCCAGCGCATCAATGTAAAATCCAGCGTCTGATTTCATGACTGGCTCACCCAACTTATTAGCGGCGTATTTTACGGTAAAAGCCACAACTTCGGCGCAAGTTTTGGCTTGGATTTCAATTAAATCAAAATCTGGACTCATAATTTCGATTTCAAGCCCCAATTTTTCGCCGAAATATTTCTGTGCTTCTAGCACTTTGTCGGGGTTTCCGGTTAAATATGTCAATCTCTTCATTTCTTTCCCCTCGTTCTTAATATTGCTCGTTTTGCCAGTCAGGGTCATAACTTACGACTTTGACTGTGCCGCGTTTTAGACCAATACTCATTATTTCTTAAGTACCCAAATCATAAATGTCGGTATGCGTGATAATTGCTCAAACATTTCAGGGTTAGTCTGCTTCATTTCGTCCGTTGGCTGTGGCTCAACAACTTTTTGTATAGTAAAGCCTGCTGCGTGTATCTGTTCAATCATTTTGCTAAAAGTTCTGTGATACACAACAACTTCAATATCGCCTAGATTACCCTTAATCGGCTTTACTCCGCCATCTTGTATTACAAGATAATCGCCAAAAGTAGTGCGTTTTTTGGTTTCAAATTCAACTTTTCTGCCAAGACGAGCGTACTTAAATTTGTCGTCTGTCGTGTACTCAACTGCGGTATCTATTGGGTGCCCGCAGGAAAAAACATACAGTCCGTTTGGTCGCAGTATTCTGCGAGCCTCTTTTAGCGGTTGTGTCCAGTCGTCTACATAGTGAATAGCTAGGCTTGAATAGGCAAGGTCAAAACTTTCATCAGGAAAATCTAACTTTTCCATATCCATTTCGTGAAACTCAATGTCAGGGTGGCTCTTTCTTGCAATATCTAGCAAGCCACTAGAAATATCTACGCCCACAACCTTGCTTGCGCCATTATCTGCCAGCCAGCGAGCATCAACGCCACTGCCGCAGCCAATACTTATGACTTCCAAGCCCTCAAGGTTCGGCAATTCGGCACGAGTTGCCGGCTTTTCATACTGTGAGTGAAAAATGCTGTCCGTAGGGTCAGAAACGTGCTGATTATATTGTTCGGCATTTGCGTTGTAATGCTTAACAGTGTTTGGGTCTGTTGCCATAGGTGTTATTATAACAGCTTTTCCTCTGTTTCAGGCTGCGCGAAGCGGGGGCGGCTCAAGCCACCCCAGACCTGCCGCCTGTTTCGGCTTTTGCCGAAACAGGCGGCGGGGCTTGTGCTTTTCAGCAGTTTTCCTCAAAATAGGTTCTAGCGGAGTTGTAAAACTCTACCAAAAATGGATCTTCCAGAGATTTCAGGCGCGTTGCGCCTTTTTTTCTTTGGCTGCGCGGATCGCCGTAACTCAGCCCTATCGCCTAGCGTGGGCAAACCTGCGCTGCGCCCCGTTCAGAGAAATCAGTTTTTCAACTAGAAAAAGTAAGGTCTGCCAGGTCGGTTGCCATCGTGCAGTAGAAGCGGTGTGATTTCTGTTGGTTTAATAGGCTTGCTCGTGTTATGTTAATCTTATGGTTATTAAAATAAAGTTCATACTGTTATCAATATTTGCGTTAGCTGTGTCTTTCACACCTTTTGCGGTAGTAAATGTAAATGCGCAGGAAAGTCTGATATTTGGGCAGGAACACGACTACTCCGTTTTTGTGAAAAGTAATAAAGAGGCGTTTGTATTTGCAAGACTTGCGTTGACCAACCCCGATGAGTCGCCACTTACAAAAAGCTCGTTTACGCTCGCCAATGCAAAAGCTTCCGAAATGTCAATTTATCAGGTAGTACTCCCCCAAGAGTGTGCTCAACATGACTATAGATCTGGTAGCTATAAGTGCATTCGCTACAAAGAACCAAGTTACACCCAAGACAATAATTATTTTGGCAGTGGTTACGGCGACACAAAGGACATAGAGTATCACAAAGTTACCTATCAGGAATCTAATGGCAAATATAGTTTTGATTTGCCAAAGACCGTTGAACCATATAAGTCAACAGCCATAATCGTAATATATGCCACCAAAGATTATATAAGTAACTCTTTCGGCCGTTATATATTTAACTTTGAAACACTAGCAGTTGAACAACGAATTACAAAAGCAAATGTTGCAGTAACAGTAGAGACTGATTTCCAGTTGAAACACCCTGATAAGTCACAAGACTATCCGTACTACGGTGATCGTAATAGTACATTGTTGCTGTCAGCAGAGGGCGCCCAAGCGTCTTTTTCTAATCCAGATATTGACAAGTTAGTATATAGCATTGGTGGCCCTGGGCAGTTAAACAAAACCTTTAGCAGTATAACACCGAAAGAAACAGTTAGTGTCAAGGGTATGTTTGCCGACAGTTGGTTTAAGTTATACCTGTTTGAGGTGTTAATTACTATTCTCGGACTTGTTGGTTTCTTTGCGTTGCTTTTTGCTTTATCTAAGAAGTACGGTGGACGCATACGTCAGACAACCCAAACCAGTGCAGCTAATAACCGGTCGGTTCAAAATAGATTTGCACTACTAGTTCCGTTGTACTGGATTGCAAGTTTCGTCTCTACACTTTTGGTCGGCGGACTTACCTTGGCCATAACCACACTTAGAGATAATAATGCCCTTGACTTCCTCGACAACGTTTCACCAATCGTTGAGGTATTTACTGCTTTGATAGCTATAATTTTGTTCCTGATTGCAGTTGCTGGGCCAGCTGTCTTTGTAGGCACTAGACATAAATGGAAAGCAGCTGTTACTGTTATCATATTACAGTCCATCTGGTATGTAGTAGCTGTTCTATTATTATATAACCTGTCAAGCTAACATAAATCACACCGTTTGTGCGCTAAAGAAAATCAAGGAAGATAGCGGTGGATTAGAGTTTATCGCCTAAAATTTTGTACTTAAAAACCCCGCTAATCGTGCGGGGCTTTTCTGTGCTACGTTACTCTGACGCTTGGTTAATAAGCACTTTATCAATAAACCACAGTAACTCATCAAGCTCTGTAATTTTTCTTACAATCGTAGCACTTGTTTAATACCCCCTGGGGGTATATAATTACTTTATGATTACTGATATTAAACAACGCGCCCTACATCGCTCTAAAATACTGCAGGGGCAACTGAAAGGTCTGGAAAAGATGATTGATCGAGAAGCATACTGTATTGATATACTGACCCAGAGTCTGGCCATACAGAAATCTCTCAGCTCGCTGAATAAGCTCATACTTGAAAATCATCTGATGACTCACGTGACTGAAAAGCTGGCAGGCAAATCAAAAAGTTCGCAAAAAGAAGTGATAAAAGAACTGCTGAATCTGTATGAGCTAAACAATCGACGCGGTAAATAAGGCAAATAACCAGAGTCCACTATGAAACACCACCAGAATACGCACCCCAAACAACATCAAAGTAAACACAACACCCACCAAGCACACAATCATAGTGAACAAAACGTGCATAATGGCCACGAAGGCCATTCGGTTGATATGTTCAGGCGTAAATTCTGGATTAGCCTGATTCTCACCGTACCGACACTACTTTATTCGCATACGGTAATGTCATGGCTGAAAATAGATATGCCGTTATTCCCCGGTAGCAGTTGGGTGTCGGCCATTCTAGGTATCGTGATTTTCTTGTACGGTGGTGTGGTGTTTCTGCGTGGCGCCAAGGCCGAAATAAAAGCTTGGCTTCCCGGAATGATGACTCTTATTTCTATGGCGATTACAGTAGCGTTCTTGTATAGCCTGGCCGTCAGCTTGAAGCTACTGGAGGGAATGGATTTCTGGTGGGAACTGGCAACGCTTATTACTATTATGCTACTTGGGCATTGGCTGGAGATGGTATCTATTGAAAATGCCCAGGGTGCACTCCAGGAGCTGGCCAAATTATTGCCTGATGAAGCAGAAAGATTGACCCGAAAAGGCACAGAAATAGTACCTGTTGCTGATCTAAGGGTCGGCGACAAGGTATTAATCAGACCGGGCGCGAGTATTCCTGCCGACGGAGTAGTAATAAAAGGCATTTCTGAGGTAAACGAATCTATGCTAACGGGTGAATCAAGCCCTATCACAAAGCGAAAGAAAGATATGCTCGCTGCCGGCACTATAAATGGTAGTGGTTCGCTTACAGCTAGAATCACAAAGACCGGTAATGACACAGCCCTCGCGGGAATAATAAAACTAGTGGAAGAAGCAAGTAGCAGTAAGTCCAAAACACAAGTCCTGGCCGATAAAGCAGCCTATTACCTAACCTTTATTGCCATTGCTGTCGCCATTTTGACCGCTCTTGGTTGGACAATCTTTAGCGATCGGCCGGCTTCTTTCGTAATCGACAGGGTAGTCACCGTACTGATTATTGCCTGCCCGCATGCACTGGGTCTTGCCATACCGCTCGTCACTGCTATTTCGACCACAAAAGCAGCCAAAAACGGCTTGTTGATTCGCGACCGCACTGCGCTGGAAAACGCCCGAAATATCGAAATTGTATTGTTCGACAAGACTGGCACACTTACCAAGGGCGAACAAGGTATCACACAAATAGTGGCAGTCGATGACGACATCGATACTCTCTTGGGCCTGGCAGCCGGCGTCGAGTATGAGTCGGAACATCCCATCGCACGCGCTATTGTCAAAGCCGCCAAATCAAAGGGTATAAGCGCCAAACCCGTAGATAATTTTACTACTCTCGCCGGTCGTGGCGCTCTGGCGATCTTCAAGGGTCAAAAGATTTATGTAGGTGGTCCTCAGATGCTTAAGATAACAGGTGCCACCCCTCAGTCTAAACTGAGAGCCACTGCTCAAGTTGCCGGCAAAGAAGGCAAAACCGTCGTGTATATCGTCAAAGCCGGACAAGTTATAGGTATAATTATACTGGCGGATGTCATTCGCGAAGAGTCCAAAGAGGCTGTGCTCTCTCTTCTGAAAAACGGCATCCAGGTATGCCTATTAACAGGAGATTCCCGCGAAGTGGCACAATGGGTTGCTGAAGAGCTAAAAATAAACAAATACTTCGCCGAGGTCTTGCCGGGGAACAAAGCTTCGGCGGTTCGAGATATCCAATCCCGGGGCAATCAGGTAGCTATGGTGGGTGACGGGGTAAATGATGCTCCGGCGCTCGTACAGGCCGACATCGGCATAGCGATAGGAGCGGGTACGGACGTAGCTACCAGGTCAGCCGATATCATTCTCGCCAGCGATGACCCAAGAGGTGTAATAAGAGTTATCAAACTCTCAAATGCAACCTATCGCAAAATGCTACAGAATCTGTGGTGGGCAACCGGATACAATGCCCTAACTATGCCAATAGCGGCAGGCGTTCTTTATAACTATGGTTTAGTCTTAGCTCCTGCAGTCGGTGCAATATTGATGTCGCTATCGACAATAATCGTCGCATTAAATGCGCAATTACTTAGAAAAACTAGTATTTAAGGATAAAAAATCACTTTTTATGACTTAATTTTGCTGTTTATCTTGACAAGTAGGCATATAATAGTATGTGGGCTTATAAAGTAAAGTAAAGCAATAAAAAATGAGTGGAAATGCAAGTACTCTTGAGTATTCAGGAGTGCAAGGAACAAGTATTCCTTCTAATTCATCATTTGAGCAGTTATTTGAGCAGGCAAGGCAACTTGCTAGTAAATTCGGTGTACCTCAGGAAACAACTACTACTAGCTATGAGCTTCTCGATCGCCTAAGTGCTTTTGACAGACAAACCGCAAAAGAAAGCTTACAAACCTTACCGTTGGCAATTGAGGTTGGTCAGGTTGTAGGAGAATACAGATCGGGTTGTGTGGACTACGCTTCGCTGTGGTCTGCCGCCTTGTTGCATGACATCGGAAAAGTAGCCGTTCCTAAGAATATAATCGACAAGAGTAATATTGGAGCAGAATGGACAGATCACGACAGAGAATTAATGCGAGTACATCCTCTCGCTGGGGCAATGATTCTTCGTGCATATAATTTCTCTGAATATATTGCTCGGCCAGTGGAAGAACATCATCACAAACAGCTTGGTAACAACAATTATGGCAAAAATCCAGCCTTAAATTGGTCGGAACGCGTAATCCGAGATTGCGTAGCAGCAGCTGATTTTGCAGATGCAGCGCTCCATCGCGAGAACACTAGGAACTCTCATATGTCACGACACGAGCGTGAGCAAGAAATTAGTGCCGATATTCAGCTACTTTTTAACGACTATGAGCATAGCAAAGTACTAATAGAAAACATAATCGACCGTGTATTACGCGTAGCTTAGCCGGGGGTATCTTCCTCGCATTCCATTCTTTAAGGAAGTAATGAGAGATTAATTAACTAACTAATCTTAGACTACCAAGTATAACAATAACAGTAGCTGGAACTAGTAAATTATCCGATCCATATATACCGGCATTTTCAATTGCGGTTGTAACTATAGGTAATATTAATACTACATAAGGTGCTGTAGTGCTATACGCTGCAGGATCAAAATGCATAGTCGCCGCAATAATACAAACAGATGTCAGATAGAAAGTAATTGTACCGATAACTGTCTTTACCTGCCCAAAAATTTTATACCCGAATGTATGCGTGAAATGTACCCCGATCAATGCTGCGAAACCATCCGCCAGGCTCAAATGCAAAACTGCCGCCATATAAATCCATCCGGAATTTGCCAATTGAGCAGACAAGAAAACTCCAAGAGGGAAAAATAGCTCCCCATACGTCAACCTACGAACGCTATGAATCGATCTGAAGATGTGCAACTGTTTGGATGCCAGCACGATGAGGAACAGTAGTAAACTTAGTAATTTTATCCAGTTAAAGCTAATGAAGAGTGGCCAAAATGCGATAAAAACGCCTATAGCAATATGCGCTACTTTGCGAGATGTTTCCGCGTCTTTGAACAGGCGAGTCCGCCACAGAAACTCAGATATCAACATTATTATCGCGATACCGCTTAGGCAAATTAGAATTCCAAACACAATAATCATTGTAACAGCCCGCGCATTCCAAAACGATTAACAAATAAACGTATTATTTCTTATAGGTGTGGGTGTACGACTAGACATATACTTACAACAAAAGAAATGTAGTAAAGGGTTAGTCATCCAAAACTAAGTGAACGATATGAATATTAATGCCCAAAGAGAGCCATGAAACTTGTGTAGTGCAATAGTTCAGAGTTCACGGAAACTAATATTACCCCAAGCACCACCATTACTAGCGTGAAAATGAGCCCCCCATAGTGCACAGCTCCCTGGACCCAGCGCTAGAGAAGGAACATTTCCATTTGACAGGGTATTACCACGCCTAACACGCTTGTCACTCCAGTCGGGTTCTGGCTCGCCAAGCCTCCAGCGCTTTACCTCAACAGGCACAGTATTTGCATCACCTCCAACAACACGTGTCGCCATAACAAATGGTGTCCAGCGCTTCTGTGAATCCACTCCCGACGGAGTAATTTGAGCTGTTACACCTGATAGGCCCCAGGCTACTGTATCATTATCAGATACTACTAGCTGTACACTACCGCCATTTATATCGAGTATTCCGATAGCTGTATTTGATTTATTAAACGTGCTATCAGCATCGTTTTCTGTTGTAACAATATCGCCTACGACCATGTGCTCGAACCTATTCGCATCTGCTATTTGGTATCTATTGATACCACTGCCGAATTGTATTCTATCTCTTGCAATAATACGCGCTCGACGATCAATATATACTGAGTCCGTACTGCTAAAGTTACCACTTTCACTCCCACTCTGCCACAAAGTCGTACCATTAAACCTTACACCAGCAACATGCAGGAAAGAATAGTCCCCACCAAAAACAACTGATGTCCAAATTGCAATTCCCTCATAGACTCCAGTAGTAACTTCTCTTACTCTATGTATATGACCTTGTTGAGCATTAACACCATTCCAGTCAGCAGTAGGTCCCCATATAACTGACCTTATTTCACTATCAGCCCAGTTGGTACCATTACGAAGATAGGCTACCCGATGTGAACCATCCGCAGCCTGAGTTGGTGTCAAAACACCCCTACCAGAGGAGACAGATTGCGTAAACGACTGAGATCCATCCGCAGTGATTGTTTGTGAAGTAAAATCTGTCCAGCCATGTCGCACCCAATCATGCAAAATCAGGCCATGTATGCCAGACCCAATCGTAGAAGTTTCGTGTGCTGTTAGGGCAGTATCAACCTCAGCTATAGCAGCCTGTGTATCTGTTGAACTAATATTACCTGTAGGTGTAAAGCTAATTGCTCCAGCACCATGTGCTCCAGAGGTATCGTTTATATGCGTATCAACTTTTGCTTGTGCTCCAGTGGTAGTCTCAAGATTAGACGTGTCGGCTATCCCGTGAACATTGGTGGTATCAGACACATGCGCGTTAAGTGTACTAGTATCTGCCTTAGAAGCAAGACCAGTTACAATAGGTGAATCTGCAGTACCACTAAGATCTCCAGAGAGCTTAATTATCCCTTTTGATGAAGATGTCGCATCTGGTATTGACGATTGAACTGCAGAGTTCTTGAGTGTTCCGTCTGCATTATGTGCAACCTCAAGAAATTCGTTTAGAACATCACCCCAAATATTTTTATCACTTCCTGGTACTGGTAATCTAGCCATTCGTAACCCCCTTGATTATCTATTTCTCTTTACTCTTATGCTTAATTATAATATATATCCAAAAATTATTAAGTTATTTAGTGACTGGAACAAAGTCCGAAATTAATCCAACTGGTCGATTAGTCCGTGGTCTCGGTGTAGCCATCTGTGAGACAGATCGTCTCATATAAACAGTTGGTGCCTTTCCTCTTGGTAACATTACATCTGAAATAGGTTGAGCCCGGCTGTGTGGCACAATACTCCCTGACACTACCGGTCGGGCTGTACTTTCTTCTGGCAATAACGAGCTTCTGAAGTAAGGTTGTTCGTCTTTCAATGATATATTTTTAATTGGTGGCGTATCTACAGTACTCGATATTCTCTCTTCTTTTTTTCGGCGTCTAGCTATCCTATGATTACTAACCATGACTATAAGGATGGAAATAAAATACAAAAATATTATCGGCAAAGCCATTAGGGACTGATTTAGTGGATCGGGAGTCGGAGTTATAATGGCGGATATGATGAAGCTACCTAGTATTACAAAGCGAATACTACCAAAAAGCTGGTGAGGTTTGAGGGGCTTTACTCTGTTAATAAAAGTTATTATGAGCGGTAACTGGAAAAGTACTGCAAAACCGGCAATATAAGCCAGTACAAAATTGAAGTATTCCTCGGCAGTTATCAACGCCTGTATATCGCCTGTCGTGTTGCCAAAATTAACAAGGAAATGCAAAGCCGCTGGCAGACTCACGAAATACGCAAACACAATTCCAGCAATTGCTAAAACAAACGATACCATCACTAGGCGCAAGAGCGAACGACGCGTCTTGAGAGGAATTAGAGGCTGAAAGAAACCAAAGGTCTGATATATAACCATAGGTAAGGCTACTATTAGGCCAAAGACACAGCACACCTTGACAATAAAGCTGAAGGCACCAGTAGGTGTCGTATAATATAGACGTTCACCTAATGGTTGTTGCAGTAACCACACGATTCGATCGTGAAGAAAATAACCGATTACAGCCCCAACCGCCACAAACAACAACGACCACATAAGTCGCCTACGTAATTCATGAATATGCTCTGCAAACGTAAGCTTTGTGCTCATATTATAGCGTTCCCTTGACCATAAAAGCATGCAAAGATATTTGCGTTAGCACATACCAACCCAATTTCTCTCAGTAGTCTCCAGTGAGTCGTAGTATTACTAGATTTTAGCCACGCAGGGTGTAGAGCTTCCCAATTATTATCTACGAATATCATTAAAGTACCTTTTTCTTTTTATTTCCCCTGTTTATAATATTTTAATCGTTTAATTGGATTACTAAAATTACTCCTTTGATTTACTCGACTTAGACTTTTTCTCGTTCTCTGATTTACTATTTCGGGCACTATCAAAACCTTTTTGAATCTCGCCAGCAGACTCCCCCAAACTCCTTGCTAGCTTTGGTAATTTCGCACTCCCAAATAGCAATAGCAATATTACCAGTATGATGATTAATTCCGGTAGACCTAATCCAAACATTAATTTCTCCTTCTTGGTACAATCTCATTATAGCATAAGCAAACCAAGAAAAAGAAAGTATCGTCTGAATTATATTTATATTTTGTTTGGTGGCTATTAAGTGATTATCTACCGTATGCACTCGAGCCGTAACCATTGCTGATATCACGTTCAGGCGATTGCGAGTGTGGCTGTGACTGGAGTAATGCTTTCATCAAACCACTGACACCCAGCATTATCAAAATGCCCGACCCGATGTGTTGCAAAAATTCTTTACGGGACATTTCTTTATTAAGTAATTTATTTATCTGCGTTTTTACCATTTTCTTTACCGTTTATTTATTTAACTTACTTATACGCATCATTATATATGCCAAGCCACCAATTTTGCAAATACAATTTTATTTTGCAGTAATATGGTACAATCTGTGTATTAATGGTTATGTTCATAAAAAACTATAAATTATTCTTGTTACGCAGATTAGTATTCGTTACGTCGGCATTGTTGCTAATCCTGATATTACTGACTCCAAAAATTGTTCTAAGCTTCGATTGTGGCACTTATAATTCCGGAGCTTTTGGAGAAGGTCAAGTATGTGATGACACAGCTCAAAACAACTCAGATCAAAAAGATAGCGGTCTTATTAATACTGGGCAAGCTATTGCATACACCGTGCCAGCGATAATGATATTGTCTGGGGTCTTAATAATCTACCGCTCAAGTCGAAAACGAAAAGATAAGTACACCAAAAAATAGAATCATCCTACTCACCATAGAATAGGTTCTAACTTCGTTGTACAGGGAGACCATAAATGTGCTAAAGCCAAGTGGTCGGGGTGAGAGGACTTGAACCTCCGACCTCAGCGTCCCGAACGCTGCGCGCTAGCCAACTGCGCCACACCCCGTTGTTCATAAACTTACCTCAATTACAGGGGTAATTATAGCAAATGTAGTTGGTTTAGTCTTGGGCTTTTTTGACTGGCTCCCGTTTCGAAAATACAAAAATGTATAGTATTTCTAAAATTCCTAATGTATTCAGAACCAGCAATGCAACAAACCAGACTTTGTCATTCTTTCTGGCTGACTTCCAGAGAGACAGAGCTTTCCAGATAAGCTCCCAAAATACTATAACTAATATTATCCACCAATAACTACTTAAAAAATTCTCCATAAATCTCTCCTTAATTAAGTCTATGGTCGGGGTGAGAGGACTTGAACCTCCGACCTCCTGGTCCCAAACCAGGCGCGCTAGCCAACTGCGCCACACCCCGATAGTATATTTTTAGAATATAACTTATTAAAGATTCTCGGTGTCTTCCCTAAACATTAGTAAAGTTTACTACAAAACCCCTGTAAACGCTAGTTAATCATCCGTTGTATCTGCTCAATACTATCTGCTAAGCCCGAGGAATTATTAGATTTTATTAATACCGCGTTAAACTGAAAGGGCTTCTCGCCAGCCAACTCATTACGACTGATAATATCGTCACGCCAACGTGAAACAATTATCTCTGTCTTTACCCCAAGGCTAGAATGTAAACTACCACACATACCAACGTCTGTAATATGTGCAGTACCTCTTGGCAATATCATAGCGTCAGTTGTTGGAACGTGCCAATGATCACCAATAACTGCCGTTACGCGACCATCCAAATAATAACCTATGACACGTTTCTCACTACTATAATCACCATGAAAATTTACAATTGTAGCAACTCGCTCCTCGCTTCTATTCTCGTCCAGTATCCTATCAACTACCGACAAGGGATTTGTAGTTTCAACTACTCGGCCAACCGTTTGCCCTAGTAAGGAAATTATTAATATTCGACCCTCAGGAATATTAATGTACTTCCAGCCACGACCAGGGCATAGTGGATAGTTCGCTGGACCAATGACTGGGCTATTCAGATCTTCGAGCAAAGGAATTAATTCTTTTAGAGTAGGTGTGTGATTTCCACCTGTGAAAAAGTCAACACCCATTTCACTTAAAGATTCCATGTCGGAGACCGACATACCCTTACCATTTGTCACATTTTCTGCTTGAGCAATTACCAAATCTATTTTGTGCTTAGCTCTAATTTCCGGTAATATCTGCTGAACTGACTCTATACCAGGTTCACCCATTATGTCGCCGATATAGAGAACTTTTGTCACAACTGGATTGCCTGTCCATCAATTGGTTTCAAAAAACGAATTCCCTGTATTGAGAAAAACTCCTCTAACCTATCATATGCCTCTCTTCTAGCAATCTCGTTCCAATGCCAATCATGGATAGGTAGAATTACTTTTGGCTTCAGTTGCTGGGCCATTCTAACTGCATTTATCATGGAGCCCCATGGCGCAGTTACAGTCAGTGCTAGGATTTCTTTAGTTTCTTCCAAATCATGTCTGTCACCTCCAACTGTAAGTCTGTCCAGCAAATGAACAGCAATATTCTCCGGTGCTTTACCAAGTGGATCCAAGCTAGCATGAGTTTTTGTGGAGAATATTTCAATATCAGTCGCTGATTCAGATGTCGCGTAATCTATTCCCATGCTTCGAAGCTTCCTCACTACTGTTGGCGTCGCAACGAATTGTACTTGCGAGAACTTCTGATAAATTACCTCTACAAAAGGTTCATAAAAATGATCAAAGTGTTCGTGTGTAATAATTATCGCATCAAGGTTATCGATTGTGTTCAGATCAAATAATCCCGACTCCCAGGTGAATTGGCCCGGGTCCACTAAAAGTTTTCGTCCGTTATCAGTTTGTATTAATAAACACGCATGAACAAATTTAGTTATTTTCATGTTATCTATTATACGTAAATATCAATAACTCTTCTGTGTGAAATAATATAACGATTACTTGGCAAATTCGATAGCACGAGTCTCTCGAATAACATTTACCTTAATTGTGCCGGGATATTGCATAGTCGATTCGATTTTGGTTGCAATATCTCGTGCTAATTTGATTGCACTTAAATCATCAATTTGGTCTGGCTTAACGAATATTCGAACTTCCCTACCGGCACTAATCGCATAGGATTTCTCTATGCCCTTGAAGCTATTAGCAATATTTTCCAATTCTTTCATGCGTTCCGCGAAGTTCTCGGCACTGATATTACGAGCTCCTGGACGTGCCGCACTAATAGCATCAACAACACGAACGATAAGCGCCTCCACACTTGTGGCCTCAACATCATCATGATGCTGTTCTGCGGCTAGTGCCACTTCCTCTGGTGCACCGTACTTCCGTAACATTTCTCCGCTTATATGATGGTGTTTACCCTCCATTTTGTGAGTCAATGCTTTTCCTAGGTCATGAACTAGCGCAGCGTACTTTACTGTCTTTACATTAGCGCCAACTTCTTCGGCAATTATGCCAGCAATATGCGCCATTTCTGTACTATGCTTGAGAACATTTTGCCCATAACTAGTACGGAATTTGAGCTCACCAAGTAGTTGTAATACTTCACGCGGTATTCCAATCACACCAACCTCGCGTGCTGCGTCTTCGCCGGCTCGTATGACATCTTTAGCAACATTCTTTTGTGCCTTCTCTACAACTTCTTCAATTCTACCGGGATGAATCCGACCATCTTTCATAAGTAGTTCCAGTGCCTGTCGTGCTACTTCACGTCTGACTGGATCGAAGGAGCTGAGAATAATCATTCCTGGTGTATCATCAACCATTATATCCACACCGGTAGCACGTTGTAGTGCTTGGATATTACGACCCTCCTTACCTATAATCCGGCCTTTCATTTCTTCATCTTCTAGCTTCACAGAGGTTACTGTCCTGTCAGCAGTGACCTCACTAGCCATACGCTCCATAGCCTCCACAATAATAGTGCCAGCCTTTTCTTCAGCTAGCTCCTTAGCTTCCTGCTGAAGTTTGCCAACCAATCCGGTTAAATCATTTTTAATATCGCGCTCGGTCATGGTCATAAGCTTCTCAGCAGCTTCCTTTTTCGTAAGTTTGGCAATTTTTTCTAATTTCTCTTGTTGCCGACTTCGGATTTCTCGGATTTCGTTCTTCAGTTCTTCGACTTCGGTCTCGCTTTTGCGCAATGATTCTGTTCGCTTGTCTATACTATCCAGCTTTTTATCCAGCGCCTCTTCTCGATCCAAGAGTCGTTGCTCAACCTCCTTTAGTTCTTTGCGACGAGCCGTCTCGTCCCGGCGAGCCTGATCGGCAAGCTTAGCGGCTTCATCCCTTGCTTCCGACAAGGCTTTGTCAGCTTCTTTTTTTGCCTTTTTTAACTCCTTATCCGCTGCATCTTGAGTTGTCTTCATTTTGTTTTTTACTATGGCTTGACTAGTACCAAACCCAACGCCAATACCTGCAATTGCCAGCACGATTGCTATCACTTCCATATTGTTGCCTTTCTATCAGTCCGAACTGTAATGTGTCATGAGACAATCACTTTCACTTCGTTAGTCTCACATTTTGAAGTTCAGGTTCACAAAAATTGATATACTGGATTTCTCCCAAAATAACAGAAAATCCTAACTATAATAATATCACAAGAATTTCATTAGACTTATTTTGCCGGTTTCATAATATGAGCATTTCCGCCATAATCCGGTATTATTAGCTCAGAAGTATAGCCCTGTTTGAGGCAATGTATACCAACACTAATCCATTGATCACCATTTGTACCTATTATTGACCTTTTAAGCCCGTATGCCAACGCGTTGGCAGTACTAACGCCTATTCGCAATCCGGTAAAACTGCCGGGACCATGATAGCAAACAATACTATTAATATCTTGCCACTGCTTTGACGCACTTTTTAATAATATCAAAAGTTCTCGATGTAGTGCTTCTGCCAACTTACGGTGTGCCACCCAAGTACGATAAAATAATTGATCATAGTCATCAAATAAGCCAATTTCTGCTTCAGGCTTGTCGGTTCTAATAGTAAGTATCAACACTATTCTTACTTTTCAATAATTCTTTCTCAAATTATATAAGTCGCCTATTCAAGAATAACCATATCTTTCAAGAGCTACACTTAGATTTTACATCTACTACCAAAAATTATCTAATCTATTTGTGTTAACTTAAATAGGTTCATAAGAGTTTAGTAAGTTGTAAGTAGTAGATAAAATATTCTAATAGCATTCGCAAACAAGATGGGTTTGACTGTTATTAGCTGACTAATATAATATAAACGTAAGTGGTAAGCTTATTTTTCATATACTGAATACACATAGTATAAAAAGAAACTTAACTGTATGAGTAGATTACCAATAGTTGGCGATGATGACGGCACCTGGGGAGATATCCTAAACGATTATTTGGGAGTTTCTCATAATGCAGACGGCACTATAAAAAGTAGCGCCATATCTAATAAATTAGATAAAAACACCGATATTACTGGTGACACAAAAACCAAGATTACTTATGACAGTAAAGGCTTGGTAACAGCTGGTGCAGATGCTACTCCGTCTGACGTTGGGCTAGGAAATGTTACTAATGATACTCAGCTAAAGGCATCTCAACTAGATACTGATGGCGCCCTAACAGCCAATTCTGATGCTAATGTAGCCAGTCAGAAGGCTACAAAGACTTATGTGGACACAACTGTTAGCGACTATGCCTACAAACCCGGCAAAGCCGGTGGTCAAACACTTATCGGTGGCACATCATCATCTGACATCTTAACACTAGGAGCAAATACCGCTACTTGGTCCTCATCCAACACGGGTAATATCACTATAGACAAGTCACTTATCGAATTCAGCGGAATAAATAGTGTTGCAAATAATAAGTTCATAAACTTAATAAAATTTGATGAAAGTGTAAGTCTTTCTGGGCTTAGTGTAGGGTCGTTATCAGGTTTTATCTTCAACCCAACATTATCTTCTAATAGTTGGGGCTGGCGTGTTGATAACGAAGCAAGTTTTGGTGCTGGACCTACGTCAGCGGTTACAAATGCCCCCAATAGCTCGCTTACTTTTGCAGCCGTACCTACTAATGGTAGCTCTGTACAAGTTTATTCAAGTAATTCGGCAACCCCACCAGTAACTGGCGATACTATAGAAGTATGGTATGGGATACGAGTAAGTCCTTCGAAAGTAGCAGGTGATTATGATCAGACTGTACTTTATACAGCAGTAGCACAACCATAGCTATCAATAGTATTATGGTACTACTACAAATATACTGACTTATCTCCAAGTACAAGCACAGATCTCTTTGAAGAAAAACAAAATTTATTCTACATAAATACTGTTATTGGGCTAGATACATATAACTATTTGGGAGATTAATTACTATTGTGCGAGCTTGTTCACCTCTTATAATAAAATTTATTTTTGCTCGCTTGCCGGGAAGTATATGCTCGACTATATCGGGCCATTCCATGATAAGTACAACCTTCGAATCCGACGCCATCTCTCCAATTTCGTATTTTATCAACCCAGCCTTCGTCAATCTATAAAGATCAAAATGGGCTATATCAAAGTTTTTGCATGAGTATATGTTGCTAATTGAAAAAGTAGGACTGGAAACATTTGAGTTACTACCCGCACCACTTACAAGCCCATTTACAAAAGTAGTCTTACCTCCACCAAGATCGCTTATCAGTTCGATAACTTCACCACCCCTGAGCTGTCTACCAATCTTCTCTGCTATCTTGATTGTTTCCTCTGCACTATTTGAATCAAAATTAATCCTCATATCGCATATTTTAGTACATTTATTTACTGCCAAGCCCGAATAATTAGGTTATACTAGTTTTATCATGCTACAGCTTAGCGAATCTCTTCTAAACAAACAAGTGCTGTCATTACGTACTAGTAGCCCTATAGCTAATGTTACTCAATTTATAATCAATCCAAATAATCTTAAAATTGAAGGGCTTTATTGTCAAGATCTCATTGACAAATCTTCACTCATCCTACTAACGCAGGATATTAGAGAAATACTCCCAAGAGGCTATGTAGTAAATGACCACGAGGTATTGGCTAAGCCTAATGAACTTATTCGCTTACAAAAGATATTACGTATAGATTTTCACCTTACAGGCAAACAAGTTGTTACTGCTGAAAAACAGAAGGTAGGAAAAGTAACAGATTTTGCCACAGAAACTACTACGTATTATATTCAAAAAATCTATGTTGGACAAAGTATATTGAAAAGTTTGAATACTGGGCAACTTAGTATAGATCGTAGCCAGATTATTGAGATTACTAACAAGAAAATTGTAATCCAAGAACTCCTGAAGCCACAAAAAGCCAGTAGTGTGGCAACTGCAGTCCCTGCTTAACTGCCCAACTAAAAATTTTCTCAGATGTGGGGTAATTACAAGAAATTAGCTACCGCATAAAGATAATTATCAACTAGACTTTTAGCTCGTTGATAGCTGACTTGATATCATCGTAACTAAACCCTTGACGTGCAAGGTACTGCATTAACTTGAGGTCGTCCTGATATTTGGCTTGCCCACGCTTATGCTCAATGAGTTTACGTAGTACCTGCCGCTCGTCGGTTTCGTCGGATTGGAGAACGTCAGAAATAATATCGTCAGAAATCCGTTTTTGGCGTAATTCCTGAGCAAGACGACGTTTGCTAGTACTTTTGAGCAGATGGCGGTTTTCTACCCAGCGCCTGGCAAAGTCCACGTCATTTATATATCCTCTATCACATAGTCTATTTAGTACCTGATTGATTAGATCCTCGTTACAACCTTTGCGTTTCAAGTAATCACGAAGTTCCCACTCACTTCTGGGTCTATGTGAAATCAGATTGAGCGTCCGATCATATGCTTTATCTAATGTCGCTTGGTCTTTGAGTGCCATCAGCTTCTGATCAGACAACTCCTGCCCAATTTTCAATCCCGAATTTATCAGCTCGTTTTCAGAAAATGAAAATATATACTTTCCGTCAACAAAAATAGAATACCTATCTTGCCGCTTCGCCTGTTGCTTAATAGCGGTGATTTTCGCCATAAAGGCTTACTCCTCGGATACAATATTTGTATAACCAGTTGCTCCGAATTCACTGGCAGACTTCTTCGGGTAATCCGACTTCCAATTATTATTAACTTGAGTCATCAGATCCTACTTGCTCGTATTCTTCTTTTATACTTTCCGGACTAAAATATTCCATCCTAGACCTCCTTTTCGGCGACTCGGACTTTCTTTTCGATTTCAGCCATAATCTTTGGGTTTTTCTTCAGGTACTCTTTGGCAGCTTCACGACCCTGGGCAATTTTGTCACCATTATAGCTGAACCATGCACCAGATTTTTCTATTATATTTCGATCAGTTGCCAGATCTAAAACATCACCGGTTTGTGATATTCCTTCGTTATACATGATATCGAATTCTGCTACTCGAAAAGGGGGTGCAATTTTGTTTTTTACTACTTTCACACGAGCACGATTACCAATAATATCATCACCTTTTTTAATTTGTGAAACTCTGCGAATATCCATGCGTGCGCTAGCATAAAACTTCAATGCATTGCCACCAGTCGTAGTCTCCGGATTACCGAACATAACACCGATTTTCATACGAATTTGATTAATAAATATAACTGTTGTTTTTGATCTGGATATAACACCAGTCAACTTTCTAAGAGCTTGACTCATTAAACGAGCCTGTAGCCCGGGTAGGCTATCACCCATATCTCCTTCTATCTCAGCTCGTGGCACTAATGCAGCCACTGAGTCAACTACTACTAGGTCCACCGCATTAGAGCGTACAAGTGTTTCCGCTATCTCAAGTGCTTGTTCCCCGTTATCAGGTTGCGATATAAGTAAGTTATCAATATCAACCCCTATACGCTTAGCATACGCTGGATCCAAAGCATGTTCTGCGTCAATAAAAGCTGCTGTCCCACCATTTTTCTGAACAGATGCAATTGCATGAAGTGCTAGAGTAGTCTTACCCGAACTTTCTGGCCCGTAAATCTCAATGATACGGCCTTTGGGTAAACCACCACCTAGTGCAATGTCTAGACTCAGCGAACCAGTTGGGATTGTCTCTACAACTGTTTTTTGAGCCTCTCCTAATTTCATAATAGAGCCTTTGCCATACTGCTTCTCTATGGCGTCCATTGCTAAGCTAAGTGCTTTGGTCTTTCCCTCTAACATACCTTCTGGTTTCGCTTCTTTCTTCGTAGCCATATTACTTACACCTCTTTCCTTCTTCCACCCATGTTGCCTATGTTACTCACTATTATTAGTATAACAGTCTGCCCCAACTCTTTAAAATGGTTATAATGTTACGTATAATACAGCGTGATAATGTGCTTAAGAATAATATACTGGTGGGCTAATGTTTATCTTAGAACAATCTAGATTAACCCTAGGGAGATTTTAGCAATATGCGTATCTCAGACACGCTAGTGGAAAAAATATTAACCACGGCAGGGAAAGTTACTAGTGAAAAATTAGCTGAGCTGAAAGAGCAAGAAAAGGCCGAAAAAAAGCCTTTACAGGATTTAGTTATAAAAAACCAAATTATCTCAGAAAAGGACTTAACTAAATTATACGCAACCGAAATTGATGTACCTTTCACGACCATAAACACAAAGGAGATTAAACGCGAAGTATTGAAGCTAATACCCGAAAGAATTGCCAAGCAGTACGGTATCGTGCTTTTTGATATAGACAAAGATGGCGCAAAGCTTTTGGCAATGGAAGATCCTGACGATATACAAGCGATCAACTTTCTACAAAAACAGCTTGGTGATAATTTGAAAGTATATGTTGCCACATCTACGGATATCCGTGCTGCACTCGATATTTACCGCGGCAACATTAGCAGCGAGCTCTCTCAGGTAGTGACAGCCAGCGATGACCAAAATGAGATTAATGAGGACGAACCCATAGATGAAAAAGAACTAGCAGAAGATTCACCAATAGCTCAAACCGTAAACTTACTTATAGAATATGCGATTCGATCAGACGCAAGTGATATCCATATAGAGCCTCGTGACAGCTATATCAGTGTACGATACCGAGTCGATGGAATCTTAAAAGAAGCTAATAAACTACCAAAGAAAGTTCACAGCGCACTTGTATCTCGTATCAAGATTCTTTCAAATCTCAAATTGGACGAACGTCGTGTACCCCAAGACGGACGGTTCAAAATCCAAATTGGTAGTTCATCCTATGCTCTACGTGTTTCAACACTACCAATAAACGAAGGTGAGAAAGTTGTAATGCGCATACTTAGCGAATCATCAGACGCACTTACACTAGAAGAACTGGGGTATTGGGGTGTAGCACTTGATAACATTAATGCTGCCATTTCTCAACCTCACGGAATGATTTTGGTAACCGGTCCCACGGGGTCTGGAAAGTCCACCAGCCTATTTAGCATATTAAGCAAGCTTAATAAGCCGTCAGTTAATATTTCCACAATTGAAGATCCAGTGGAGTATAAGATTCCAGGAGCCAATCAAACCCAAGTAAATCCCAAAGCTGGTATGACATTTGCTAACGGTTTGCGCGCGCTACTACGACAAGATCCAAATATAATTATGATAGGTGAAATCCGTGATACTGAAACTGCTAACTTAGCCATCCAGGCTGCGCTTACAGGGCATCTGGTGTTTGCTACACTACACACCAATAATGCTGCCACGACATTACCACGTTTGCTCGATATGGGTTTGGAGCCATTCCTTATAGCCAGCACAGTACGAGCTGTTGTAGGGCAGCGATTAGTTCGACGTCTTTGTGTAGATTGCCGCGAAGCCTATTCCCCCGATAATGCGACTCTCAAGCAAATCAATAATATTTTTAAGACGGATAATAGTGAGGTTATGCACAGAGTACACAATCTCGAGAAGCAAGCATTGGAAAGTAATATCGGAAAAATCGATAAAGCTGAAAATCTGAGCACTACCCAATCAAAGGTTACAAGATTATACAGAGCTAACAATACTGGTTGTGATACTTGTAATCAGTCCGGATATAAAGGACGTATTGGGATTTATGAGGTATTATCCAACTCACAGAATATCCAGAAACTCATCGTAGCTAACGCTACAAGTGGCGATATTCAGAATCAAGCTACAAAAGAAGGAATGGTAACAATGCAATTTGATGGCTTTATTAAGGCCTTACGCGGTCAAACCTCTATAGAAGAAATTCTTCGCGTAACCGCAACTGGAGAAACCTGAAATGACAAACTATAAATATACTGCACGAACAAAATCAGGAGATATTCAAGAAGGAACTATCATAGCTAACTCAAAAGAAGCTGCAATTGGCCTAATTAAACAAAAAGGCTTGCGTCCGATAATCGCTAAGCCTGCAAAAAGCTCAAATATGAATATCAGGCTACCCGGTAAGCATGGAGTTAAGTCCAAGGATTTGGTTTTGTTTACACGCCAGCTCTCTACAATGATAAACGCCGGCGTACCAATATTGCGCGCTCTGAGCACGCTAAGAGACCAAACAAGTTCAGTGAATCTCAGAGATACCATTGACCAAGTAATTGCAGATATCCAGGGTGGTACTCAACTCTCTGACGCGATTGAAAAGCACCCAAATATCTTTTCTGAAGTCTATATAAATATGGTTCGAGCTGGTGAAACTGGTGGAATACTCGATCAAATTTTGGTCCGCCTAGCCAATCAAGTCGAGAAAGATAGCAAAATGAAAGGTAAGCTTAAGGGTGCGTTAGTCTATCCCATAGTTGTGGGCTTAGTGGCGATAGGCTCGGTCATCTTCTTGCTTACAGGAGTTATTCCGAAATTAGCTAGTATACTGGCTGAGAATAATGTGGCACTCCCTATATATACAAAAATTGTTCTAGGCGCCAGCAACTTACTTTTACATAAATGGCCATACGTGGTTATAGCCCTGATAATTATTTTTATACTGTTCCGCCGTTATACCAATACCACAAGTGGAAAGTATAATTTTCATAAATTACTATTGAAGGTACCGATTTTTGGCAAAATAATTATGAAGGTAAACGTTGCCCGCTTCGCAAGAACCTTTAGCTCACTGGCATCAGCTGGTGTCTCCGTGTTAGAGGCATTAGATATTACCAGCAGATCACTCAGTAATACTGTTATCCGACAAGATATTCAGGATAGTATTGTACGCGTCCGTAATGGTAGTAATATTTCTGACAGCTTAGCTGAGTGCGCGTCTATCCCTAGGATTATAGTACAGATGACAGCAGTCGGTGAAGAAACTGGGCAACTTGACACGATTCTTGATAAGGTGGCTGAGTTTTATGAACAAGAAGTAGATGCTGTAATTGACAGTCTGGCATCAATAATTGAGCCAGTCATGATAGTAGTTCTTGGCGGAGTAGTTGGCATAATTGTACTTAGCGTACTAGGACCTATCTTCTCGTTACAGGGTTCTATTTAAGTTAGCATTGACAATTTAGGCATAACCAGTTATCTTTAAACTATTATAAAAATTAACCGCATTTTAAGGAGTGGTAATAAATGTTAAAGAAAAATAATCAAAAAGGTTTCACCATCATTGAGTTGTTGGTTGTAATCGTAATTATAGGTATTCTTATTGCCTTGGCTCTACCGAACCTATTTAGTGCTCAAGCTCGTGGTCGAGATAGTGAGCGTAAAAATGAGCTTAAGAACCTCAAGACCCGGCTCGAGACTCACTATAGCGACAACAATAGCTATCCAGATGCCCTGTCTGACCTAGACCCAGCACCGTCAACCGACGAAACTACAGGTCCAAAAGGTGACGCCTACACGTATACCAGCGATGGTGATTCATACACTCTGACTGCAACGCTAGAAAATTCTAAGGATCCTGAATCCAATAACGGCACATATACAATAAATAGTGTCAATCAGTAGTACCAGTTAGTGTACATTGAAACGGACCAAACTTAGCGCAAAAAGGTCCGTTTCTTATTGTGGTAAAATAACCATAAGTATGATTGATAGAAACTCAAAAGGCTTTACGCTAGTTGAATTAATCGTTGCAATTGCAATTATCGGCTTAATGACAACTGGGATTACTAGCCTATATGTTGCGATTGAAAAAACTCAACGGAAAACAAAATTACTGGAAACTGCAACCAGAGTGGGAGAGAAAAAGATAGAGGAACTACGAAACAATCATTATAACTCATTGCAAAACGATAGTGTTATTACGTTTACCAATGAGTTACCCGATACCCTGCCATCACCACGAAGTGGAACTGTCTCTATCAGCGAGCCTGTAGCGGGCATCAAACGTGTAGATCTAAATATTACATACAAAGACGGCTCAAAAGACCGCGAAGTTGAGCTTAGCTCATTTATTGGCGTACTAGGTATAGGTCAATGAAGTCAAGTACTAAATGCGTTAAGTCAGGCTTCACGATAATAGAACTTGTCGTTGTTACTGCCATCATGGGCATTATAATAGTACTTTTGATGAATTTTATGGCAAATTCTTTGCGCGCTAATGCACGGTTTAACGCTCAAGCAGCATTATTACAAGAAGTACAGCTAACACTAGATAAAATTAGTCGTGAAATTCGATTATCATCGACTGCAGATGAACATAATCGATGGCCTGACGCATACGCACCCAACGAAGATGATTATAGCTGGGAATCAAACGATTCGACCCTAGTGCTGGCAACAGCAGCTTTGGACTCCAGCAATAACATCATATTTGCTGACCCACTGCATTATATTTCTAGCAAAAATAACAATATCTATTTTGTTAATAATAATACTTTGTACAATAGAGTTCTTGCGGATCCAGTTGAAGGAAATACTGCAAAGACCAGCTGCCCGCCAAACCCTCAAGACACATGCCCCGATGATAGAGAACTTATACATAATGTTACTCAGTTCTCAATCAAATATTTTGATAACCAAGGAGACGAAGTAGAACCGCCAAATGCCCGATCTGTTGAGGTCGCATTGACAGTAAAAACTACGAAATATAATCAAGATATTCAGGCGAGCTTCAAAACAAGGACGGTATTTAGAAATGAGTAAGCAACTTACCAAACTAGGATTAAAAAACCACTCACGGGGAATGATTCTACTTAGCGCATTACTTATTCTCTTATTGATTACCTTTGTCACTCTGTCAATTGCCGACTTCACAATATCTCAGTATGCCAGTACGGCAAGAAATGTACACGTTGCAAATTCTCTATTGACGGCAGAGGCTGGCGTTGAGATGTCAATTTATCAGCTTAATAATGATAATAACTTCTCTGGGCTAGCAGAAACCCAGTTTTTCAACACACCTACCAAGGGTCGTGCAACATATGAAAGTACAGTTAGCTCTGGCTCTGGGCCAAATGAAAAGATAATTGTTACTACCGGAAGGGTATATAAGTACAACCAAAATACAGATCCAATAAGTACCCGCAAAATTAAAGTTACCGTAGTTGGTACAAGCTCAAGTGGTAATTCGGTACATGCCGGTGCCGGTGGATTAACTTTAACCGGAAGCACAAATGTAACCGGATCTTCAGTACAGGTAAACGGCTTCGTTAATCTCCAAGGAGCTTCTAAAATTGGTACCCCATCCCAACCTATCCCAGTAAATGTAGCCAACTATATGTGCCCTACTGGTAATAATCCCGGGCCGACCTATCCATCTTTATGCACCACAGGTGAACCGATAACATTTGCTACTAGTACGAAAATCTATGGCCCGGTTTGCGCTACTGGTCAAACCAAAGATCGTGTTGCTGCTTGGCAAACAGATCCCGTGCTACCTGGACTTATTCCCAACTGTACTGCCCCCTATTTACCATTACCTACTTATGATCGCAACTCGCATATTCAAGCCGTAGCTGTAACTGGTGCCGGAAACAATATAACCTACGATTGTAGCAGGTGGGCTTCAGGGCAAGGCTTTAAGCGAACATGGCCAGCAAACCTTAAGCTTACGGGTAACGTGTCCTCAGCAAGTAGCTGTGACCTTACAATTACTGGAAATGTTTATATTACAGGAAATTTTAGCATTGGTGGTAGTGCTAAAATCCGAATTGCTGATAGTCTAGGGACAAATCAACCAGTTATCATGGTAGATGGAAATATAAATATTGGAGGCAGTGCAACATTAATTCCGAATAGTAGTGGTACTAGCGCAAGATTTATCAGCTACAAAAGCAGTGCGTCATGTAGTCCGAACTGTACCGACGTTACTGGCACTGATTTGAAGAACTCTCAAAACCTAACGAATATAAGCGTATCGGGTGCTGGTAATATACCGGGTGCAATCTTCCATTCACCATGGGGAAAAATTGTTATTGGTGGAAGCGGTACTACAGGCTCGGCAATTGGACAAACAATAGAACTCAATGGAGCTGGAACTTTAACGTTTGGTACTGGGCTATCTTCTGGTGAAAGCATATGGACAATACGCAGTTATCAACAAATTTTTAATTAGTAGTGATATACTATTATTTAAGTCATCGTACATAATTTAATTAAATGTGGGCAATGAATAAAAAACAGACATACTTTTACAAAGACAAGCCTTTGTTTGGTCTGGATATTGGCTTTAATAGTATTAAGATAATTCAGATAGAGGCAAATCGTAAAAAAAAGTTTGTCGTAAAGGGGTATGGCACAATTTTATTTGACCCTTCTGCGATAAAAGACGGGGTAATCGTAGATATTGAATCTATAGCAAAATCTATTAACTCATTATTCAAGAATCATATAATCGGCAAGATAAAAACAAGGCGTGTCGCTGTTTCTATACCCTCGAACCGCACTTACAGTCAATTGCTAACACTGCCAAAAATGGCAAAGAAAGATTTGCACCAAGCAGTAATACTGGAAGCTGAGCAATATATACCGACTCAATTAGATGATCTTTATGTCGATTATAATGTAACAAGAGAGTCATCGGAAGGAATTGATCTCCAAATAGTAGCAGTACCTAAAAAAATTGTAGATTCCTACCTACTGTTAATGCGAGTCCTCGGATTAGAGGTCGTCGCACTAGAAACAAATATTGATTCGTCCAGCCGACTTTTTATACGCGCAGATCGTAGTAATATTCCAACGATTTTGATTGATTTTGGTGCTGTTTCATCAGATATATCGATTTATGATGGGGGCTTAATTACAACCGGTACGGTCGCTGGCGGTGGCGATAATTTCACACAATTAATTGCTGATAACCTACACGTAAGTCAAGCGGAAGCACAAATTATCAAAACACACTACGGCCTGAGTGTAAGTAAACGACAAGCAGAGATAGTGAAAGCTCTTAAGCCTGACCTTGACCAGTTAGGGAAAGAGATTCGCCGTATGATTAGATATTACGAGGAACGTTCCACTACGCACGGCACAATAAATCAAATTGTTACAATGGGGGGTGGAGCTAATATGCCCGGACTCAGTGATTACCTTACGGATCATTTGAGACTGGCAACTCGAATGTGCGATCCGTGGCAAACATTAACTTTTGACAAGCTACAGCCACCCAGTACATCAGAGAAAGCTTTATATATTACTGCTACTGGACTTGCCATGATTCAGCCAAAGGAAGCATTCCAATGATCAATCTTCTTCCTCCCGATGTCAAAGAATCTATAGTTTACGCAAGACGTAATAGTCAATTAAGACGTTGGATCGTCGGATCGCTTGCAGGCCTTGTAGGTGTAGTACTAGTAATATTAGGTGGACAGGTAGTAATACGACTGAGTATTAGTGATTATGAGTCTATTGTAGCTAACGGGAAAGAGCAACTCAAGCAACAAGACCAGCAACAGACGCTAAAACAAGTCAGTTCTATTCATGATAATTTTAAGTTAGTTGTTGACGTCCTATCGCGCGAAATTCTTTTCTCAAAGCTGCTTCCTCGCGTTGGCCAGGTAATGCCCGAGGGAACGGTGCTGGAAGGTCTTAGTTTAAATACTGAAAACGAACAGACGGCTGTTGAACTCACAGCAAGTGCCAAAGATATGACATCAGGATCGCAAATTCATATAAATTTGATGGACCCCAGAAACAACCTATTCAAGAAAGCAGACTTAGAAAACATAAACTGCCCAGCGGATCAACCAAGACCAACTGAGTATCCATGTTCCGTAACAATCCGAGCACTACCAGCTACCGAAAGTGAATTTCTACTAATGAACAGCAGAGGGGAGTCCAAATGAGTAGTAAAAAGCTGTTCCACGCTCTTGTCGCAATGTTAGTTTGCATAATAATAGGATCACTGCTACTTACCTATTATGGATCACGCATATTAAAAAAGGACGGCGACAAACTCATGGAGCAGAAGATTGAGAGCGCCAAACTTGAGAAAGAAGAAGACTCCCTAATACGTGCCAAACGCGATATTGAGAAGTACAAAGAACTTAATATTGTGGCTCAAGCAATAGTACCCAAGGAAAAGGATCAAGCTCGTACAGTACGTGAAATTAATGCAATAGCACTTCAGTCTGGAGTACAAATAGAAAGCATCCAGTTTCCTGACTCTTCATTAGGTCAAGTGAATTCCAAAAAGAAGAAGTCAACATTGCCCAAAGACTCTACACAGCTCATTGAGGTAAATGGGCTAAAAAATGTTTTCTCTATGCCTATAGATGTTGACTTAGGTGAAAAAACACCGATAACCTATCAACAGTTATTGGACTTTTTAAGGCGGCTAGAGAGCAATCGCCGAACATCACATGTAACTAACATTTCGATCCAGCCAAACAAGGACAATCGTGATTTAATCCATCTAAGTCTTAGAATTAATGTATATATTAAGCCATGAAGTTTGATAAGAATTACCTACTAAATCTAGTGTTTCGCATTGAGTCCTTAGCAAAACGATTCCGCTTTATAATTATGTTTGTAATTTTTAGCCTTATGTATGGTTACATCTTGATACAAATTAATTTAGTTAATAGTCGCCAACCCAGCCAATCTCAAATAGAGAGTAATTTGATGGAACCATCAAAGTCCAAGATTAATCCAGAGTATGTAGACAAGATAACATCACTAGAGGAAGAGAGCGTTGATATTAAGGCAATTTTTAACGAAGCCCGGAAAAACCCATTCGCCGAATAGCCAAGAATAGCCAAGAGGGCTCTAGAATAATCATCAAGATATATTTATCAGTTGCCGTATAACTTTAGGTTTTCTTCGTGCGCATTTACTATAGTCTTAGTAGTTTCATACGGATGTGTCGCAAAGGTAAATGTATAGTTCTGCTGTTCACCCGATGTTTCGATAATAATTGTTCCGTACTTAAACAAGTGAGCTAATAAACCATTTTGGCGCACACTAACATCCTGAATATCACCTATGCTAAGCTGTGAGACTTTACGCTTAAATAGTGAGACATTCAGAAGTTGAGCAAGCTTCTCCGACGTAACAATTATGACGTTTGACTTATAGAGGTAAGCTCCTATAGCAGTACCTATAAGTACTAATATTGTTGCCAGAAAGCAAGCAAATATTATCGGTAGTTGGAGTGCCGATAACTCAAAGCCCATTTCTGTACTAGTATTCGAATCCATTAGAATAGCACCAAGAGACAGTCCCATAAGAACTACAGCTATAAACGTACCTGTCAGATAAATCAGAAACAATCCAAACCAATGCTTGCGCACTTCGCAAAGTAATTTCTCGTCCTCATCAAATTCAATTAGTCGAAACCCTTGTTGAGCACTCGAGGAAAGTTGGAATGGTTCGATAGATTTCATAACCAGTTAATCCCATTGTAACTCAAATTAATGAAGCTTGACTATTCTTATCTTCGAACTTTTTGCCTAAGTGAGAATAAGCCTTGCTAGTAACCTGTCTACCGCGCGGTGTTCTCTCAATTAATCCAATTTGGATTAAGTATGGTTCATAAAAATCCTCTATCGTACCACGTTCCTCGGCTAAAAGTGCGGCTATTGTATCAACACCTACGGGACCTCCTTTATAACTATCAATAATAACCTCGAGCATTTTCCGATCAGCCGGATCAAGGCCTAATTCATCTACTTCCAAAAGCCCCAACGCCTCATCACTTGTCTGGTCGTCAATAATCCCATCTCCATTTACATCAGCATAGTCACGAACACGCTTAAGAAGTCGGTTGGCGATTCGAGGCGTAAGGCGTGAACGGTTAGCAAGTCTCTCTGCGGCTTCATCACGAATTTGCACTCCAAGAATCCGTGCTGCTCGTTTAATAATTTTGGTAATTTCCGCAGGCGTATAAAATTCCAGACGATGAATCATACCAAACCTATCACGCAGTGGCGCGGCTAGTGAGCCAGTTCGTGTCGTTGCACCAATTATAGTAAACCTCGGTAAATCTAGACGTAGGCTCCTAGCACTAGGCCCCTTGCCCAACATAATATCTAGCTTGAAATCTTCCATCGCACTATACAAAACTTCCTCAATACTACGATGAAGACGATGTATCTCATCAATAAATAAAATGTCACCATCCTGAAGATTAGTCAGCAAACTTGCTAGGTCGCCAGCTCGACTAATAGCTGGTCCAGAAGTTATCCGTATTTGTGAACCCATCTCATTTGCTATTACACTCGCCAATGTGGTTTTGCCCAAACCTGGTGGTCCATATAACAATACATGGTCTATTGGTTCATTACGTTTTTTTGCAGCTTCTATAGCTAACTCGAGATTTCGCTTAATCCGTTGTTGGCCAATATAATTATCAAAATCACGTGGTCGTAAAGTAATCTCGAACTCTTGTTCTCCAGACGATTCATCGCCAACCGCAGTGTTTACTATCCTCTCAACCGGCACCTAAGCTACCCCTTTCAGAGCCAAGCGAATCCGTTCTTCTGGCGGTAAACTTTTATCAATTTTATCGAGTGCAATTGCAGCATCCTGAGGTGAATACCCTAAACTAATAAGAGCTTCAGTAGCCTCATCTTTCATGTGGACACCCGCTCTATAAACAATATCCTCTGCATCTTCCGACGAGGTAAGCCCTACCTTATCTCTCAACTCAACCACAATCTGTTCTGCTGCTCGACGTCCTATACCCTTTGCGCTTTGCAAGTACTTTACATTGCCATTCGCTATATTAACTCGTATCTCCGTTGAGGAGCCAATATTCAGTATGGCCAGAGCGACTTTTGGACCGATGTTCTTTACTTCCAGTAGTTTCTCAAAAAGCTTTTTTGCCTCCAAGCTTGCAAAGCCGTACAATTCATGTACATTCTCGCGTAAATGTTCATAAACATAAAGCTTTGACTGCTCACCAATGGAAAAATTACCAAAGTCATTATTTGTAACTATCAGCCCATAGCCGACTCCATGTACATCCAGCACAATTAATTCATTAAGCTTCTCGCTAATCCTTCCTGTTAGTGTCGCTATCATGTATTCTATTATCTCACGTCTCTCTTGCGTCAAGGTCCGTCCTTAACGCATAATAAAAGTATGCCTGGTAGAAATATCGTAAAGGAGTATGTGGCAGATAGTTTCTATCATATTTACTCACGTGGTGTAAATAGAGCGCCGATTTTCCATCAGAAAAAAGATTTCGAAATGTTCTTACATCTACTAGAACGCTACCTCTCACGAAAGCGATCCAAGGATATGTCACGCCATCTCTATCCTAATTATTCGGGACGTATACAATTACTATGCTACGCTTTAATGAATAATCATATCCACATGTTGGTTTATCAGACTGATGCTACGGTAATTACTGATTTTATGAGATCCCTACTAACTAGCTATAGTATATATTTTAATAAGGTTCACAAACGAGTTGGGCCAGTATTCCAAAGTAGATATAAGGCTAGCCGTATTACTAATGATCAATATCTGGACCATATTACTCGTTACATACATTTAAACCCGCTAGAATGGGAAACTTACGAATACTCGAGCCTTCCTTTTTATATGGGTAAACAGCAAGCAAGTTGGATAAGCCCACAACCGATACTCAAATTATTTCCAGATAAAGAGCAGTATCTACAATTTATACGTGATTATGAGAGCCATAAAGAAATCTTAGATGAGATATCGTGGGAACTAGCCGATCAATAATGTTGGCCCTATAAGCTATTACCTCAATTTAAGACCATCGAGCAACAAATTGCAGTCGCAAGCGCATCCGCTGCATCATCAGGTCGGGGAATTTGTGGTAAATTCAAAATAACTTTTACCATTTCTTGGATCTGTTTTTTGTCAGCTTTACCATACCCTGTTACAGCTTGTTTTATTTGCAGAGGTGTAAATTCATGTAAATCCATATGATGTTGCTTACCTAATAAAAGCACTACTCCACGTGCTTGGCTTACACTTATTGCTGTTGTAATATTGCGAATAAAGAAAAGTTTTTCTACCGACATAATGGTCGGTTGAGTCTCTTTGATTATTTGTTTTAACTCGTCGTATATCAATAATAATCGATTATCATCAGGTTGTTTTGCTGGTGTACGTATTACGCCTGCATCGACATATCTGAGCTTCTGACCCACATCGACATCAATAACCCCAAAGCCCAAAATCCCTGTTCCTGGATCTATGCCAATTATTCGCATACAATTACCGGGTAGCTAGGGCTATTACCAATCAATACTATCCAAATATTAGATATGCCGTGAGGCTTTTTGTCCAAATACTTAGGTACTATTTGTACATTATTCCAAAATCTATGTAAGGGCAAGGATAGTCGCATTATTTTATTATAACCTTGTTGGACTATTTACCGCCTTTGTTTGGAGTGATACGTGATTTCAACACGGACATTTTATAGCGAAAGTCATGACGATACTCATAAATTCCATAGCCTACAGCAGCAATGCCAGCCAGCGCTAATAATACATAACTAATATGATTCTGTTTATGTCCGTCATTACTATCCTTAGCAGTGGCAGTAGCAAGTGTAGCTTGCACCTTACGGCAACGGTTGGTTTCAGGATTCCTCTCCTGCCCTTCAGGACACGGCTTCAGCATGCTTGATTCAGTAGCTTTTTTACGACATCGATTAGTTTCGGGGTTTCTTACTTGGCCTTCTTTGCATGGAACCAAGCTACTACTTGTGGCCAGTATACTTTTACACCTGTTGGTAGCAGGATTGCGTTCTTGGCCTTCTTTGCATGGTATGAGTGATGCTAGAGTAGCAACAATACTCCGGCAACGGTTGGTATCGGGGTTTCTTACTTGGCCTTCTTTGCATGGAACCAAAGCCGATGCAGTCTCGTAGCTTTTACAACGATTTGTTTCTGGATTACGATACTTACCCTCAGAACAAGGTTCTAGAGTCTTATTATCTGATAATACTTCGCTGACTATTATCTCTGCGGATAAATTTGAAGCACTTGGTGTAGGTCTGTTAGTCCGTTGCCACTCGCCATCAATTAGTGCCCATGCGACATCTTCTTCCAGCCCTGCGGGATACGAAAATACTAACTCATTTTGACTGTCAAACATAACTATACTACCACCCGCTGCGTTAGGTAGCGTTAAATTTGTCTGATTATCATAGTAAGCACGGTACTCGTCTGGCTGTAAAGTTGCGCCCTCACCAAAAGAAAAGAACTTAGACTCTTCTCCAAGACTTAACTTACAGCCGTATAATGATAATACCCCCTCTGTTGGGTTATAAATCTCAATATATTCTCGCCCTGTATCGACACCTGATACGTTCGGCAGAATTTCTGTTATTGTAAGACTACTACAATTGCCAGCTTGATTATCTATTTCATCATTGGCGGAATAATCTGGACAAACGGGTGTAGTGTTATAGTCATTACTGACTACAATAAAATCTTCCAAGTTGTCATCCGTATCCATAAAAATACCTTCGTCATCAATACATCTAGAGATTAGCTCCTTATCCTTTGGGATAGAAGCCGGAAATGTTTCGTAACAATACGGCTTACTGCTGTCGGTTCCCCATCCTACCAAATCATGCACAACTACTTCTGACTTATTTTTCGATTGTATTAGTCGTATAGCCCCAGGCTTGTTATCATACATAGTGCCAATATATATAGATATACTACCTTTTGGTGGAATAGTTACATCTCCAATGGTGAATCTAATTTTTGACACATCTACCCAGTCGCTTGTTTTACAATCAACAACTTCTGTTTCTGATAGCATTTCTGTATACTCGACTAGCCATCCATCCGTACTTACGTCTAGATAACTGGGGTTAAAAATACTTACAAACTCCTCACCCTGCCCCGCACCGTCTGTCTTGACCTTATCGATTAATAATCTATCGGTACTTAGTTCAATATCTTCTGTACCCTCTGCTCCAACTGATACTGACGGAGCTATAATTGATACCAATAAAATTAGTAAGCTGAACCATTTGCCCATTACGAGAAATATAGTACAGCAAGTACTTAATGTCAAAAAGTTATTTTAATCGATTATCAGATTGTCTGCGATACTAAAATTTGTATGCGTCGCACTAACATCATCTAAATCTTCCAATGCATCCATTAGACGTATAATTTTAAATGCAGTATCTTTATCAGTAATTTCAACCATATTGGCAGGCATAAAGGTTAATTCGGCTCCGATGATTTTCAGACCCGTTTCTTTTAGCCGGTCTCGAATCCTAGCTAAATCTTTAGGGCTGGTGATAATGACTGATTCGCCATCTGAGCTCTCGATATCTTCGGCACCTGCGTCAAGAACTTGTATGAGTATTTCATCAATGTCATCAGATTCTTCAATTCTAATCATACCCTTTCTGTTGAACTGAAACAGTACAGATCCCTTCTCGGCAATACTGCCGCCATGTTTGCTGAACGCTGACTTAACATCTGGATACGTGCGATTTATGTTATCTGTTGCACATTCCACCAATATAGCTACTCCCGCAGGTCCATAGCCCTCATACATCACTTCCTGAATCTGCTCACCTCCAAGCTTTCCAGACCCTCTATCAATCGCTCTCTGAATATTGCTTGACGGCATGTTAGCTGCTTTCGCTTTGTCAATTGCCAAACGAAGCGCGAAGTTCATGTTTGGATCTGTGCCATTTTTGGCGGCTATCGCAATAGCATTACCCAGCTTTGTAAATATTGCCCCCCGCTTAGCATCCTCTATTGCTTTTCCGCGATGAATCTTTGCCCATTTAGAATGTCCTGCCATATATTCGCTACCTTTCGTAATTCTATCGTTTTTTATTTATTATAGCATATACACCCCTGTTAGGTGCTCACTCTACTACTGAGGGTATCTTTTCAAAAGACATATGAGTACGCCTATAGGCAATCGCAACCATTACAACAATAATTCCATAGATAATTATCATACTTAGCCAGCCAATATTAAGATCTCGTTGAGCCCATGAGGGTAGTGCAAAAAATCGTGTTACTGTCACGATATAGCCCAAAATAATCCTAGCTGGTAGTGCTATCCATGCAGCTAAGCTGATAGGAATTAAAAGCCCCAACATCCCCGCAACAAAAGTTGCCAACATAGCAAATGGTATAATTGGCACAACCATAATATTAGCAAGAAGTGCTACCATGGATATTTTACCAAATAGCGCCAGTATTAGAGGAGTTGCTACAAGTTGTGCAGAGATTGTTTCTACAGCAACTTGTACTATCATCTGTGGGCTTTTATCTCTATACAGCTTTTTTGTTACTATTGGTGCTATAATTAGTACGCCAGCAAAAGCCAAGAACGATAACCACCATCCAACGTCAAACCAAATGAATAGTGGATTATAGCCAGCAGTTACTGCTGCACCGAGTAATATTACAAGTACCGGTTGAAACCGTCGTCCATAGAACCATGCTAACAAGCTTAGTATTGTTACCACGGCAGCCCGAATTATTGCAGGGCTAGCTCCTGTTATCATTAAGAATCCAAAAATTAGAATTATGGAGCCTGCAAAAGCCTGGTATTTGGAGTAACGAGCAAGCAGTCGACGAGCTATACGTACCAAAATAGTCAAATTAAAGCCAGATGCAACAACAATGTGTGTTAGACCAACTATACGCAACTGCTCATCAAGCTCACTAGGTAATGCCGATCGTAACCCAACTAAAAATCCCAGCCCAAGACTGGCATGTGGCTCAGGTAGCACATTGTATACAGCGGTAAAAAATTTCCTTCGTGCTTTTTCTACCAAGCTACTTGAGTGTTCCACTACTGCTACATTGGCATAATGCATGGATGCTTGGTAATTCGCAAAGCCTTCTGTTAGCTTTCCAACAGCTACAATCTTATCACCTCGCCTAATACTGCTAACATAAGACTTGACACGAATTTGTCCAGCAATAGCTTGACCTTCCAGGGTAATCGAATCGATCCTAAACCCTAATCGACCTTTGTTATCATAGACCGGATCATCTACAACATTACCGACTGCTGTAACTTCCTTATTAAAGTTTGTTTGATAACCACTAATTGCATCTTTAGTAATGTTGCCACGCCATAGACCAACTGAAAGCCCAAATATAATGGCTAACGCCATGAATAAAAATATTGATTTCCGGAATATAATCAAAAATATGGCAGTTGCTACGAGAAAAAGGAAATCAATTTGTATATGAATACTTTTTGAGAAATATAATCCAATCAGGAATACTGTAACAACCAAGGAAATAGCTGTTGTTCTTCGCAGTTCCCTTCGTTGCTTCATATCAATAAGTATAATAACAAATGCTCATTGTATATTTTTTGAAGTAAGCTCTACTTTTTTTAAATAAGCACATGAAACACCTACAATACATTAGAAATCTTGATATATTGCAAGTTCTACATTCTCGTTTTTCAGTTTTTTGTATAAAATAGGTTCTAGTGATGTTGTAATACTTCTCCAAGCAAAAAGACCTACACAAAGGAAGGTAGGTCTCTTTGCTTGGAGGGTCCAGTGGGACTCGAACCCACGACACCCTGCTTAAAAGGCAGGTGCTCTAACCAACTGAGCTATGGACCCTGGTCAGAGTGAAGCTAAATTGACAATTAATGGCAAATGAACTATAAGCGTTCCGTTTGCCTATTCTCACTCTTCCTCATAGTTTTCTAAGTCTTTGTGATATCAAAACTGCGGGTTGACCTAGAAAACTAAATTAGAACATTGAGCTTATCTAAAAATTTAACTTCTTACATTATCCTTATATTCTGTAAAATGTCAATAAGTTGCCTATTGTTAACTATCACCAATCACTTCTGCTAAACTGGTGATATGCAATGGCTATTAGCTGTGAGTATAGCAGTCTTACCTCTCATAATTGGAGAGGCTCTATATAAGGCAAAGTTCACAAGACGAGAGAGTTCGAGAAAGATTATCCATATGCTAGGAGCTCTTTCGGTAATCATACTAACTGCAATCCTAAGCCTAAATCAGATTGCAATTCTGTCTGGAGGGTTCATCGTAGTTCTATTTATTGCTAGGAAAGTTAGGCTGGTTCACGCACTCTATGAAATAGAGCGGAAAAGCTATGGAGAGATATTATTCCCAGCTGGTGTATGCTTAAGTGCAATCTTCGCACAAAGTATTTATGCTTTCATATTCGGAATACTCGTACTGGGTTTTGCAGATGCTATCGCTAGTTTAGTTGGCACAAAGTATAGCTACAAGAAATATAAGTCTCTAGTTGGTCACGGCGAGAAATCTATTGCTGGTAGTCTAACGTTTTTTGTTGTTTCTTTTGTGATAGGAATTTGTGTACTACATTATCATTTCCATGTAATAACCGCATACCAAGTTACCCAAATGCTAATCACTAGTTTGCTTTTAACCACTGTCGAATCGCAGCTCTCTTTTGGCTTAGATAACTTCATTATACCCGTAATTTCCGTTGCCATTATGCAGATCATAAGTTGATGGCTAAAGGTAATCTACAAAAACCACTAGTAATAATCGGACCGTCTGGCGCCGGTAAATCAACAATTGTACGCGAGCTAGTAAATAGTAAAATCATTCAGGTTCATCCCACTTGGACTACACGTCCTCCAAGACCCCACGAAAAGACTGAATCTATTGAGCATATATTTGTAACAGAAATTGAATTCGACGAAATGGTTCGCAAGAAGCAATTCTTGCGAGTCGTAAGAATGTTCAACCTACCGTATCGATACGGCTTAACAACATTGGATTTTTATCAAAATAAAGTTACAGCCGTTATATTGCGTGCTTCACTTATAAAAGAATTTGATAAGTTCTACCCAGAAAGAATCGTATATCAGATCCTCTGTAAAAAAGAACGAATCGTATCTTTGCTCAATAATCGTGAAATTTCCGGTGAAAAAGCAGGAGCGCGATTAAACGAGTACGATAGAGAGATGCCATTGGGTTGTAAGTTGGCAAACCGGAGCTTTATTAATAATAACCTAAAGGAAACTTTAGAAGATATAGAACGCTCCATTATAGTTGATTTTCGCAACTGAATGAAAGTTCTTATGATATAGTGATATTATGGAAGACGACAAGCATCTCGAAAATATGCAATCGGATATTGCCGATAGCACCGCATCCGGTACACCAAGACCACCGGATGTACAGATTGTTAACGAAGATGCACCAACTCCAATGCAGGTAGAAGCAAATCAAAACGATAACACTACTGCTCACACCACGACAATCCCATTGTATTCGAAAAAGATATCTCTGAAAATAATACTATTTTTCTTGGCATTAGGTGTTATTGGTGCAGTAGTACCCAATGCTAATCTTGTTACAGCTATTTCTGCGATTTTTCTATATATCGGTATGCCAAGCTCGTTAGTTATTGGTATTATCTCTGCCCGTGACGTCCTAATGCGTCTTAACCATCCTGAAATGTACGGAAAGAATAAATCCAAGTCAAGAAACATCATTCCTGCTCATTGGTCACTCAGGTTAATTTTTGTAGTACTGACTTTTATTGCGTCAGTCGGTTCAGTTGCTATCGCTATGTTTATTGCTTATGTCTTTCTTGCTGTTCGTGCCTGTGAATTATCTGGTAATTCAAAATGTATCTAGTCACGAACTAGTCGATGACTCGTCACTTCAAAATTAAGAATTATATCCATTCATCATTAAAACTGCTCAGAATTCAGTCATACTATATTATAGCTCTGCAATTCATAATAGCTCTGTCGATAGTAGCTAGTATTAATAGTTATAGTTTCGATGCCCTGGCAAGGGAGAACTTACTTGCTATTGGACTAAGTTTGCTATCAATTGCCTGCTGGTACATAAATGCCACCGCCATAAACGATTTATCAGACTTCGAAATCGATAAGATTAATCTCGCGAAAGACCAGGAGCGACCACTCGTCATCGGCAAAGCCAGCAAAAATGAGATTAAAATAATTGCGATTTCTGCCGGAATAATTGGTATCGCGGCCTGTTTGATAATCTCGAAACAAGCTGCACTTTTGATAGGTTCTATGCTGGTATTGAATTGGGTGTATTCGATGACTCCATTTAGAGTTTCGTACAGAGGTGGACTAGCTCAACTACTACTGCCATTAGGCTATGTATTTTTTCCATTCACACTCGGTTTTATCGCCCTTAACGGAGACATAACGACAACGACTGCCGCTTCTACACTGGTAGGGCTTTATCTGCTCTTTGGCTCGCGAGTACTGTTAAAAGATTTTCGTGATGTAAAGGGTGATAAAAAACATGGCAAGTTAACATTCCTTTTGCGTCATTCTGTTTTTACTGTTGTAAAAGCTTCTACTACAGCCTATATGTTGGGTCTAACCATACTGGTCACGGAAGTTATTAACTTGGATTTATATTATTTGATACTACCGATGGCATTTATTTGTGGGGTATCTATGGTTCTATTCAACGAACTTGCCAAGACAAAAAAATGGCGTGAACAAAAGCCCCTCCTGGCTCCTATCGGACGTCTCAATACGGCTCAGCAGATACTTCTTCTGCTAGCTTTCCTAGCGCGACCCGCGGGCTTCTCTGCTCTCGTAATTTCTGTCATTGCTGCAACTGTTACCGTTGCCATGATTTGGAGCGCCTACGTCAGCTTGCGTAACGAATTGATAAAGAAAGACATATGATACTAACAATCAACAGAGCAGTACGCAAGGGAATGTTTATTAGGTATGTTTTTTGTGTTTCTTATCTCCCTTGCTACTATAGGTCAGCCACATAATCAGTAGAGTACCTATAGCACCGACAACAATAATAATATCCTGATATTCACGTAGTAAGCCACCGTAATGATTTGAGAATATTTTTTGCTGAGTACCGCTATCCAAGAGTGGCAAACCTAACACTACAAGCGCCAATCCAGATGCTACTTGTAGCGGTATATGCAACAGAACTTTGGTCTTGGGAATTGTTTTTTTTAGAAAAAGTATAGTAACTACCACCGGCAATATAAGTAGTATAAATTGTGCAATCATATTTATATTGCTTGTCTTTACTACCATCCCCAGCACTAAACCTGCATCATCGCCAACGAATAAGACTAACAAATAGCCAATAGCAACACTTGAAAACATAAATACTCCACTAACCCGAAGCAAAATTGCAAGTACAATAGGCACAATACTAACTGCCACTATTACCATTAGCGTATTCATATGTCTATAATAGCATAGGCTACCGATGTTACCACGTTATAATTTTATTCGTTGGCCAATATGTAAATCAGCCAATCTTACGACACCATCTCTTACTTCAACGATATATCGCGACGATGACGGTCCACAAAATGATTTAGGATATGTGTCGGGTGTAACGTTTTCCATCATTTGGTCAATTTCGTATCTCTCGTTTAGCCACAAAACATCCAAAGCAAAATTCATATCTTTCATCCAGATGCAGTATTTACCAGGCTGTCTAAAATCAAGGAGCATCCCTTTATTCTTGTCCATAGCCTTACGGCCTGATAGCCCTAACGTACGAGCACTGTTCGTTGACACAACCTCTAAGTCTACACATGTATTAACATCAAAGGCATCGCCTTTTACCCGTGGTAATACTGTCGCCGAATCAGCTATCTTGAACGAGCAGTTTACCCATCTCTTCTTTGGAATATATCGATAAATAATTGCCAAAATAATAACAATGACTACAATGATGATTGCAATTATCATCCTAAGGGGCTTAAAATACATAGCTAATTAAGAATTACGCACCGATTCTGTCGCGACGGCGCCTACCTTTGGCATTTTGCTCTACATAATCAATGATTCGGCTGGCAACATCACGATTTGTTACTTTTTCTATTCCAAAACCTGGGCTAGCATTGACTTCCAAGACAAGCGGTCCTCGATTGCTACGCATCATATCTACGCCGCAAATTGGCAAGCCCATAGCTTTGGCAGCTTTTTGTGCTGTCTTACGTTCTTCGTCTGACAATTTTATTATCTTGCCTTCTCCTCCCTGATGTAGGTTTGAGCGAAAATCATCATCCAGACTTTGTCTCATCATACTAGCTACAACCTTACCGCCGACTACAAATACCCTAACATCCTGCCCTGCGCTCTCTTGAATGAACTCTTGGACTAGGAAGTTTACGCCTTCAACGTAAAAAGCCTGCATTACAGCTTGTGCAGCTTTCCGTGTTTCTGCTAGCACTACACCCTTGCCATGTGTACCACGTGCTACTTTGATAATTACTGGTACCCCACCAGCTTGATCTAGTACATCGTCCAAGTCAGCAGTTTCTCGAGCAAAAACAGTCTTTGGGATCCCAACACCAGCCTTTGCAAATAACTGCATACTGCGTAGTTTGTCACGTGAGCGTACAATAGCAATTGAGCTAGCAGTCGTATAAACACCTTGCATTTCGAATTGACGTACTATCGATGAGCCATACTTAGTTAAGCTTGATGCTATTCTCGGGATAATAGCATCAACGTTGTCAACAACCTCACCCTCATACCGAACTACTGGATTCCCCCGCTCCAACGTCACATAACATTTCGCATAATTAATAACACGCACGTTATGACCGCGCTTGTTGGCCTCTTCTTTTAGGCGTAAGGTCGAGTAGTTGCCCGGTCCTTTTGATAATATCGCTATGTTCATAATTATTTCACCAACTCTTTATCAATAAATCTAGCCAGCGCCTCAGCTTTTCGTTCCACGAATGAACCTCCACAGATTTGGGGCGCATTATTCACCTCCAAAATGTACCATTTATTGTCGTTTTTGTCTCGAACAAGATCCACACCGGCAATTTGACGATCCATTATCAAAGCACTGCCAACGGCTAATTGCCGCACGGTCGAAGCTAGTTCGGAAGTGCCTAATACTCTGGCGTTCTTGCCACCGGCTGGCTTGTTCAGGTGAGACTTCAGACGATTCTTGTGAGGAGTACTACTTCGAAAAACAGTAATGGGTACGGTTCGGTTGAGCACCAAAAGACGATAAAACCCCTCGTTTTCGATATGTTCCTGCGCGATGTAGACTTGCCCGGCAGCGTTTTCGTCAAGTATCTTATTGAATTGATTTCGGTTCGAAACAAGGAAATTGTCCTTACCACGATCACTGTCTGCCTTTTTTAACACGAATGGAAGACCCAGCAACCCTGTAATATATTCGTATCGCTCCTTAAGTTTACTGCTATGTGCCCATATGCTGAACGGCACAGGCAGGCCAAAGCACGCCAACTTCATATACTGGCTGACTTTACTACTCGAAATGTACTCAGCCAGCTCATAGTCGAAGAAGGGCCGACTCTTGTAACGTAGATATTGGGCGCAGGCTGTGGCAAGCTCGATATTCTCCGTTCTCGCCTTGAAATAAACCAGACTGTATTTGGCAATATCCTCGCCGTTTTCAGTATTAATAACCTGTGGTCCGTTGCTACCTAGCGTAAACAGAAGTGACGAATAATCGATGCAGTCATAACTTACAGCATGCTTGTTATACTGTGAAACCATACGAAAGAAGCTTTTTAAGCTGTCGGGGCTGGAAGTCATTATCAACACTTTATGATTGTCGGAATCCTGGCTTATAATAAATTTCTTGGAAACATCAACTACAAAGCGGTTTTTCAGGATATTTTTACCGATAAGAATCGGATATACATTGCGCGAACGATCGGCAAGCGAAAACCAGGCCGTAACTTCCTGCTGGCCTAATTGTATCTTCAGCTTGACCTTATACCGGAATTCCTGGTGGCCAAACGAGTTTTTGACTTTGGTCGTACGAAAAGCCGAGGTTTCTATCACCCGATCGTTATAAAACGCCGATCCACGCCCAAAAAACCGAAACTGAAGCACAGCACCCTCCGATTTAATATCGCTTGCCCAAATCGATGATCCATCTGCGCCAGTATCGATTTTTGCAGGCACATCGACAATACAATCGCCTGGTATGTTCGTTAGCTCAACTGTACCAATGTGTAATAATTCTGACATATGATTTTATTCACCTTGTAACTGGCCAGCCCTGATGCAGACCAAATAAGATCGACTACTGTACTATTATACACTATTTCTCAACATTATGCAATTACCTTATCCTGAAACTATTTCCAAAAGCTTCTTTTGTCTTTGGTGTCTCGCAATTCCTCTAAAAGCTCCCTCTGTTTTTTGGTCAGTTTAACAGGTGTTTCTACCTGTACGGTCACTATGTGGGGTCCCCGAGAAGCACTTTTCAAGTGAGGTACACCATGTCCCGTTAGCTTAAAGTCCGTGCCAGACTGCGTCCCTGCGGGGACTTTCATCTGTATCGGTCCATCTACAGTACTAACCTCTATCACTGTACCCAATGCTGCATCTACCATACTAACACTTTCCTCACTCAATATAATATTGCCCTCACGAGTAAATAGTTTGTGCGGTTTGACTCTAATATTGACATACAAATCACCTTTCGGCCCATTAGCAATCGCTTCCCCACGCTCTCGTAGACGAATTGTAGCACCGTCATCGATACCTGCAGGAATCTTCAGACTAATTTTCTGACTTTGCCGTCGAGTACCTCTACCGCGACAGACTGAGCACTCCTTTTCGGGAATCTTGCCAGAACCTTCGCACCGAGGGCATACAGTTGCCTGTTGAATATTACCGAAAACAGTTCTCATTACACGTGTTATTTGTCCAGATCCATCGCACTCATCACAAGCTTTCATCTTATAACCAGGCTCAACAGTAGTACCGTTACAATGCGCACACGTATCTTCTAAGTCTAGATTTACTTCTACTTTGGTACCAAAAACTGCTTGTTCAAAGGTAATTTCAATATTGGTTTCTACATCACGGCCACGAGCTTGCCTACTACTACGTGAACCCATTCCACCACCAAAAAAACTATTAAAAATATCACCGAGTCCCATATCACCAAAATCAAAGTTGATATTTTGACCCTGTCCACCGAACCCACCAAAACCAGAGAACGGGTCACCACCTCCATTACCGCCAACACCAGCATGCCCAAACTGATCGTAACGTTTGCGCTTACTTTCATCCTTCAGCACTTCGTAAGCTTCATTAATTTCCTTGAACTTGGCCTCATCACCACCTTCTTTATCAGGATGATACTTAACGGCTAAACGGCGAAATGCTTTTTTTATCTCGTCAATTGATGCGCTCTTGGAGACACCCAACACCTCATAATAATCTCTCTTAGTCATATACTATGGATAATTTTAGCACTTATGGCTCTGGAGTGCCAGAATGTTCCTGATCAGATCCATTGGGCTTGTTATATTTTTGTAGCTGGTAAATCGCTATACCTATAACGAATATTGCCAAGACTGCTAACGCGACGTAACCCAAACCACGTAATTGGTACAGAACTGCACCAACCGCAACATATAAGCCCCACATAACCACAAACCGTTTACCAATAGCCATGCCAATTAGCATAAAGAGCACCTGCTCAAGCAATAACCACCATCCATAAATATCGCCAACTACGGCTGATAAGGCTTGCAGTACTAATGGTATAGTAGCCGATGCAAGAGCCATATAAATATAGTTATCCGAAACCTCCCGATCTCGTACTGAGTGACGCCACCAGCCCAACCCAGCAAACGTAAATGCGACAATATGCGTATATACCTGAATATTTGTTATGCCAAGATACTGCAAGAACCACATAAATGACAATACCATTACACCCACAGAAATTTCTTTATACGACTGCGGACGATAGCGCCAATAATCGAATAGCAAAGCTCCAACAACTAATAAGCCTACAGGCATAGCCCACGTAAGATAGTCGGTATAAAGAATTGTAGCGGGTGCAACTATGCTAGCAAAAACAGCTGACAAACCGAATTCTTTCGAAATCAATTTATCGTTCTTCTCATTACTTGTTAGTATTCGATAAATTACATAACAACTAGTAGCTAAAATGCTGCTAAGTAGTACAAAGATAGTTATCTGCAAGCCCATAGCTCCTGGTCGTATACCGCTTATAAGCAAAAGTTGCCAAATTATCGGCTGTAGAGCAATTATTTGTGGTTCCTTTTCGATAACCCAAGCCAATACAAATACAGATAGACTGACACATCCTAAGATTGCCGTTGTATGTAACTGACTATCCTGTGAAGACAGCGAAACAATTACAGCAGTACACGCAGCAACAACATACCCAAACACATAGGAAACACTTGCTGTTCTCATATATGACGTTAGTGGAACTTTATCTGAAGAGAAAAAAACGCCACGTGCAAAACCACGCGATATTATAAGCCCGAACATAACAACTAAATAGCTCCATGCATATTCAGTAAAACTCCATCGCATTGGCATTGTTAACCCACCAAGCCCTATTGGCAATATCAACCAAAGCCCAGTACTAATCCATCGATTAGCTTCGGATCGAAAACGTAGTGCAAGCAAAATATTGTAAGCTAGAGCAACTGAGATAGATAATAAAAGCAAGCTATCAGTCCAACAACGGGCAACAGACAGTGAAATGATTATTCCTGAAACTATCTCCCACATATTTTCATTATCTTTATCAAACCAGGAGAGAGCTAATAAAACTGTGCTAGTCGCTAATAGCGACAAAATTACTATACCAGCTGTTGCAAATATTATTGCTATCGCAACAACCACTAAATTTATCAAGATAGTAGTACGAACGGTTTCTAATGCCGATCCAAATAACCTGGAACGTGCCATAACTAAATAAAAAGTAACATGCGTTATAAAACTGGAAATAAGTATTATAATCATCTGATTAACTGTTAGTGTCGGCTCAACTACCATCTTTCCAAACACCCACGGCAAAGCTATCCAACTGAATGCCGCCAGTACGTATGCATCGGTACGCCCTTGCTGCCACCAAACGAATAATGATTGCATTACTAGCAATATCAAAACGACCAATATTGCAATTGGATTTTTTATTAACATCACAAGGCCTACAAGATTACTTACCAGCATAATAGAAGCGATATTTTGCATAATCGGAGAATTTTTATTACAGCGTAACAACACCAATATGTGCAAAACAGAAAGAGCCACAAGAAATATGCCTGTCGCTGTTATATCGTAATAAAATCCATAGAACAAACTTACGAGCCCACTCAATAAGCTAACATGTGATGTCAATACATTAAGTTCACGTTGCTGATCTCTCTTAGGTTGATAACTCTCCAGGCCATAATAAAGAGCCGCCAGTAGCAACGATATACCTAATTGCCCAAAACCTTGACTTGGGGTAACTGCCAATGAAACCATAGCGGCTAAAGGAATATATAGCTGACTCCCAGACATAGAAGCATCTTGAAAATCAGGCCAAATATCGCGCCATCTGCTAATAATCTGCAAAAGCAAGCCTACGGCCGCCATAGCCCACCCAAAGTAATATATCGGCGCATTAATTACTGCTACGCCTGACTCAAATAACGACAGTAATGTAAAAATAAAAATATAGTTTATGAGTGGCTTACGTAAACTGACCAATGCATGGCTGTATAGTGCCATGCAAAGTATGGATGTTGCAAACCACACAACCTGGGGACTAGTGCCACCTATATACTTATGTGCAGCTAAGCCTACTAGGGGTGTTATAACTATTCCAATACCCGCAAAAGTTAAGCCTGCTGGCTTAAGCGCAGCTTTTGTTTTATAAATCCACTGGCCGGAAAAGTATAACGCTAAAGCCATGAATAATACCGACAATGTTCTAATCCATCCGCTGGTGCCTCCAAGCGCAATAAAAAGCCCGACCGATACTACGAATAGAAAAGCTCCGAAATAAAGAAGTAGGGTTATGTTGTCCAGATGCCAATCCTTTGTATTTGATTCTTGGTTTCGCTCAGATTTATTAACTACAATTCTCTTTGATTGTTCATGTATAGCCTGGGACATATTATCCCCTGTAGTCGGAAGTACCTTTTCTAACGCAACTGAGGGGGTACTTTGTAGCTTCGTAGGTGTAGAAGTTTCTCTGGCTTTAAGCCAATCGACTTCATCAGCGTCCACCAGCCCCTGATTACGAATATCGTTCAGCATACGATCGATCAGCTTCTTCTCGATATCGTTCTTCGCAATCAACTTGTATCCGAAAATAAACCTAGCCCATTCTCTATTGCGCTGGCGCAACAGAGTTTCATTGTTTTGTTCTTTTCGATTAGTTGCGTTTTTTTTCGACTGCTTGGCAAGATAATAAAAGAACCAGATTATACATATAAGAATTAACCAGCCAATCATGGTATCCCTTCAAGTTAATTAATATAAAATATACCCGAAAAAACTATAAATACAATACGCTTATGTTAACAAGAACAACAAGAAAAATACTCTAATATCTCAAGAGTACTTTCTCGTCTATCCAAGTATTAACTACGCTATATGATATCTAATCCTCGTCAACCACTTCCCCCTCTACCGGCTCGTCTTTGTCTCCATCTTTGTTGTTTGCTTTATTGCTCGTTTTCTTCCCTGATTTTTTATCAGTTTTACCTGTATCTGAGCTAGCCTGGGAAGACTCGTACATCTTAGCGCCAATCGGCATCATCTTATCAGTTAATTCCTTGCTAGCCGTCTCTAGTGCCTCCTTATCTGCCTTTTCGTCACCAATAACTTTCTTGGCAGCTTCAATTGCTTCATCCAAGGTTTTCTTGTCTTCATCAGAAATTTTATCCTTATTATCGGACTTCAGCTTCTCAGCTTGATAAACAGCTCCGTCCAGCTGATTTCTTGCCTCTATGGATTCACGTTTTTTCTTATCTTCCTCAGCATGTGCTTCAGCTTCTTTGGCCATTTTTTCGACTTCTTCTTTATCCAAGTTTCCACTATTTTGAATCGTAATCGACTGCTCTTTACCAGAGCCCTTGTCCTTAGCGCTCACATTCAAAATACCATTGGCATCGATGTTGAAAGTAACTTCGATTTGCGGTATGCCACGCGGTGCCGGTGGAATGCCATCAAGAACAAATCGTCCTAGCGACTTATTATCGGCCACCATTTCTCGTTCACCTTGTACAACATGAATCTCAACCTGTGGTTGATTATCTGCAGCCGTAGAAAACGTCTCAGACTTGCTGGTTGGAATAGTAGTATTCCTTTCAATTAGTTTTGTTGCAACGCCACCCAATGTTTCTATGCCAAGACTTAGAGGAGTGACATCCAGTAATAACACATCCTTGACATCGCCCTGCAGGACACCTCCTTGAATTGCTGCACCAATTGCCACAACTTCATCAGGGTTCACGCCTTTCATTGGATCTTTGCCAAATATCTTCTTTACCTTCTCCTGAACAGCTGGCATCCTAGTCATGCCTCCAACTAGTACGACCGCATCGATATCACTAGCTTTAATATCAGCATCTTTCATCGCTTTTTCGCATGGAGACGCCGTTTTGTCTATTAGGTCACTAACTAAACTCTCTAGCTTAGCGCGAGTCAATTTGTGCTCAAAATGTTTGGGACCATCAGCATCAGCGGTCAAGAACGGTAAGTTAATTTCTACCTCGTTCGTAGTCGACAACTCAATCTTCGCTTTCTCTGCTTCATCACGAAGTCGTTGCATAGCTGCTTTATCATCACTGATATCAATACCCTGATCTTTTTTGAATTCGTCTACAAAATAATTAACAATGACCCTATCGAAGTCAGCACCACCCAAATGCGTATCACCATTAGTGGACTTTACTTCGAATACTCCCTCGCCTAACTCTAATATGGAAACATCAAACGTACCACCACCCAAATCATAGACAGCGATCTTTTCGTCCGACTTCTCCTTGTCTAATCCATATGCAAGTGCGGCTGCAGTCGGTTCGTTGATAATTCGCTTAACTTCTAGTCCTGCTATCTTACCGGCGTCCTTAGTAGCGTGTCGCTGGCTATCGTCAAAATAAGCTGGTACGGTAATAACTGCTTCCGTTACCGGCTGCCCGAGAAAGGCCTCCGCGTCAGCTTTCAATTTACTTAATATCATGGCACTGATTTCTTCTGGGCTGTATTCTTTATCGCCCATCTTTACCTTAACTCCCTGCCCACTTTTGACAATCTCGTAACCCATCAGCTTAAGATCGCGCTGAACTTCCTTATCATCAAAATTACGTCCGATTAGACGCTTTACTTCATAAATTGTGTTAGACGGATTTGTAACTTGTTGCCTGCGAGCAACTTGGCCGACTAGCCTTTCACCATTTTTATTAACTGCTACAACCGAAGGTGTCGTACGTTGTCCTTCTGAATTCGCGATTATTTCGGCTTTACCAGCCTGCATGGTGGCCATTGCGCTGTTCGTGGTGCCTAAATCTATACCGATAATTTTTCCCATCTTGGTAATATTCCTTTCAATTAGCAGTTCTATCCTATAATTGCCAATACAATTATATCATAAGGAACTAGCACTCTAGTGTCAAGAGTGCTAATTATATTTATTAATCTTTCTTTCTTTCAGTTTTGACTTTTACCTTAGCATGACGAATTATCGTATTGCCAATACGATATCCGGGCTGAACCTCATCACAAACAATTTCTTTTTGACCACCATTATCTTCCATACTTACTGCTTCATGTAGCTGTGGATTAAATTCTTTACCAATAGTCTCGATTCGTTCTACACCAATATCTCCGAGTGTTTTTTCGAATTGCTTAACAATCGCTTGAACACCCTTTACGAAGTCATTACTCTCCAAATCTTTCGGTACATGACCTAGCGCACGTTCAAAATTGTCAATAACGGGTAGAAGCATCTCTACTACATCCGCTTTTATATGGCTCTTTAATCCAATAATCTGTTCATCATGGCGTCTACGAACATTAATTACATCCGCACGCTCACGCTGTAGCGCCTCAGTAAGATTAATTATTTGGTTATTTAACTCTTCAATAGTCGGTTTCTTGGGTCTTGCCATACTTTCCTATATCTCATCTGTTACACCATAAAGCGACAGATCGTCAACCTCTTGGAGAAATTCGTTAACACGGCGGACAGCCAAGTAAGCGAACGCAGTAGCCTGGTTCTCATTCATACCCAATGATGCAGCTATTTCATTAATCCGCCTTTTTGGAATCACCGTATCCTTATCTACTTCTGCAGATTCGAACGAGGCATCAATAAATATGGCCGATATTGGGTTAGAGAGATATGGGTCTCGTTCCTTGTTACTCATATAATGCACCTTCTAGAGCTTGACCTGCGTAGCTTACGAGACTCATTACTTCACGATAACTTTGTCTGGTAGGACCAAGTATTCCAATATAGCTATGATCAGAATACGGACTTCGAAATCGACTAATAATTAGTGAACATCCGGCATTTCGTCCTATGGGATTCTCTCTTCCGATAAACACGTTAAGTGGTTTATTGGGTGAAGCTTCGTGTAGCCATGGTTCAAGGTTATCTAGAAGTTGTGCTACTTGACGAACCTGTGAGCTCTGCATAAACTCCGGTTGTCCAAATAAGTTTGATAGACCACTCATATACAGTTGATTGTCGATTGTTGCCATGCCTAAGTTTGAAGTAAGCTCTACCAGCGTATCTACGGCGTTCCTAATTGTCTGATCAGGCATACCACCACTTCGTACCCGTGCAGACAGAGCTCGTTCTGAATGACGTTCTTTGTTATACTCCGGCTTTGTTTCATTCAAATAATTAACATAGAATCTGTAGCCCTTGTCCGTAGGAATTCTACCAGCACTAGTATGTGGTTGCTTGATAAGTCCAAGCTTCTCTAGTTCTACCATCTCAGTACGAATAGTTGCTGAGGACACATCAAACACTTTTGCCAACAAGCTAGAGCCAACTGGACTGGCTACTTCGGCGTATTGTTCAACTATTGCGCATAATATCTGCTGTTGACGAGATGTCATGATGTAGCTAGTGTATAAAATTAGCAATCAAAGGTCAAGAGTGCTAAACTCACTATAGCTATAGCTTGTTTAAATAGTTGGTAGTCTCGGATAGTAAGCCTTCAATAACTTTACGATCTTCAGCAGTTTGACGCTTGTAGCTAACTTCACCCATAGCAATTGCGTGTATACGGTTTACAGTATCATCAAGATTGTCGTTTACAATAAAGATATAGTAGTCATGTGCCAAGGCTGACTTAAATTCGTTAACAGCACTTTGTAGGCGCCGGATTATTTCAGCTTTTAACATTTTGCTACGTAGGTTCATCCTAGTTATCCAAGTACTAAAAGAAGGTGGTACTACGAAAAATGCTAATGTATCCGGTTTCATTTCAATGATATTCTGCATTCCGATAGTTTCAATTTCATTGAGTGCAATTTTATGCTCTTTTTGAGCACAGTTAAGCTCTCGTAAACTGATACCTGATACTTGTTGATCGTGGATTATTGCCGCTTCTAAGAATCGGCCAGCCTTGAGATCATATAGCATATCGGGCTCTGTCCGAAACCAATACTCACGACCATCTTTCTCTAGAATGCCGTTATTTTTGCGTGGTTTGCGCGTCGTGTCAGAAATTATTCTTCTATACTTATCAGATTTTATAAGCGAATCGATGATTGTATTTCGCCCAGATGAGCTTGGGCCAACTAAAAGTACAAGCTTAGTACTTGCAAGAATCGCTTTACCTTCTTCGGAAAGTTGATAATTATCTAAAATTACTCGAAACTCAGCTAAATTTTCTAGCCTATTCTTCATAGTGTATATATAACAGAGGTAAATCCAATAGTCAAAAGTTAGTCACGCTTGAGCATCACGGTAAAGGCTTCGGTCGGAATATCTACCTTGCCGAAGCGCTTCATACGAGCTTTGCCCTTCTTCTGCTTACCTAACAGTTTTTTGCGACGAGTTACATCACCACCATATAACTTGGCCGTTACGTCCTTGCGATAGCCACTGATATCTTCTCGTGCGATAAACTTACCACCGATTGCCGCTTGTAGAGATACTTGAAAGTTCTGACGAGGTATAATGCTTTTCAGCTTTTCTACAATTTGTCGACCTAATGTTTGTGACTCGCTTCTATGTACTATCATGCTTAACGCATCTACTCGCTCGCCAGCTACAAAAAAATCTAATTTCACCAAGTCTTCCGCACGGTAGCTATCTAGCTCATAGTTAAACGACCCATATCCAGACGTTATACTCTTTAATTGATCATAAAAATCAGTAAGTAGATTTGCCAACGGCGCCTCAAAAGATATTACAGCTAATTGTACATCTACATAGCTAATATTTCTTTGTAGGCCTCGTTTTGTTGATATGAGTTGAATAACTGAGCCGACATAAGCTTTTGGCACAACTACCTCACCCCTTATCCATGGTTCACGAATCTCTAATATTCCAGTTTGATCGGGTAAATCTACTGCAGATTGAATTTCAATTTCTTTGCCACTCAAAAGTTTAACTTCGTAATCTGTCGATGGGTTAGTAATAACTAGTTCTAAATTGTATTCACGTTCTAGCCGTTCACGAATTATTTCCATATGTAGTAGCCCAAGAAATCCAATACGCACACCAAAGCCTAACACAGGTGAATTTTCGGTAGAAAATTGTAACGCCGAATCACTCAACGACAATTTTTCAATCGCATCTTTTAGGAGTTGGTAATTCTCGTTGCTATCTGGGAAAAAACCAGCGTACACAAAAGGTTTAACATCACGATACCCAGGTAGGGGGCTTTGTGCCGACTTATCCTGTAGGGTCATTGTATCACCAACTTTTGCCTCTCGGGCGCTTCGCAAATTTGTTACAACGTAACCAATCTCCCCCGCCGTGATAACATCACGTGACACCATAGTCGGTTTCAGTACTCCAATGTCTAGTGCTATACCATCAGTTTGTGTAGCCATCATTCTGACACACTCATTTTTTTTCAATTTGCCGTCAACTAGTCGTATATAAAGTACTACACCTCGATATTCATCGTAGTAACTATCAAAAATCAGGGCTCGTAGTGAATTATCTAGAGCTCCTTTCGGAGGCTCGATTCGTTCGATTACTGCATCAAGTACTTTTTCAACTCCTTGGCCAGTTTTGGCTGATATGAAAAGAATGTCGTCTTTCTTGCACCCAAGTAATGAAATAATCTCTGCACATACTCTCTCTGGATTCGCAGCTGGTAAGTCAATCTTATTTAATACTGGTATTATATTCAGATTTGCCTCCATTGCCAGATAAACATTTGCAAGCGTCTGAGCTTGTACTCCTTGAGTAGCATCAACTACCAATAGAGCACCCTCACAGGCTTCTAGACTGCGCGACACCTCGTAGCTAAAATCAACGTGTCCAGGCGTGTCAATCAAGTTCAGCTGATAGTTTTTGTACTCCATACAAACAGGTGTGAGCTTAATAGTTATCCCTTTTTCCCGCTCAAGTTCCATCCCATCTAGTAGCCGTGTTTTCATTTCGTGTTTTTTTACGGTATCAGTTATTTCTAGTAGCCTATCAGCAAGTGTAGATTTCCCGTGATCAATGTGCGCAATAATGCAAAAGTTGCGAATATTAGTCTGCTCTATCATCACACCGATTATAACAGAGGCTGAAGCAAGTGAATCTAATACTCAATTCTGATTGGACGAAAAATAAAACGTCTTATTCGCGCAGTTACAGATTTCGCTTCCTCAAGCCCCAGCATATATGAGATTCCCAAATAAACTAAAAAAGTAACTAGTGATATTAGCCCAAGCTTAACGCCGAGTGTTACGAAACCCCGATCATCTACATGCAATGGAAATAGCGAAACCATAATAAAAGCTGCCAGAATACTGAACCCGGTTACAGATGCAATTTTAAATAAGCCACCCCAAAAATGTGCATCAAAAAGTTTTCGATCACGAATAAGCATAACTACACCAAGAATCAAGACTTCTACAGCCGAAACGATAGATTGTGCCATTGCAAGACCAGAAATATCATATGCATCAGGTTGGGATAGAATATACGCTAAAAATACATTTAATATTATCGCGAAAATTGATACATAAAGTGGTGTCCAGGTATCCTTTTGTGCGTAGAACCAACGACAAATTATCGCGTAAATTGTCCTGAACAGGATTGCACCAGCAAAGAAACCAAATACTATGGCGATTTCTGGTGCGCTATTAGAAAAAATTAACCTCGCGAAATATGCCCTAGCAAAATAACAGATTACTACGACTGGCATTATCGTCCAAATAATAATCCTCAGTATTTGCAGAAACTCTTTTCTGAACAAATCAGGTCGTCCCTGAGATAGTCGTTCAGTAAACTTAGGAAAAGCCGCCGTCGATATCGTAGTGCCTATAAGTAATACGGGAGTAGTGTGCATGATGTAGGCGTTTTCATAGTAGCTTACATTGCCTAACCCCAATCTAGTAGCTAGGTTAGTTTCTACGATTGAGTTAAACGAATCTACCCCCTGATCAACTGATCTTGGTGGAAGTTGGCGTAATATCTGTCGAAATTCTGTATTACGCCACATAATCACAGAGCGCCAATTATAGTTCGCGCCAAACAAGCCTAGTGCAACTATGCCCAACTGCAGAATTCCACCAATTAATGCCCCCAAGCCAAGCCCTACTAATCCTAAGTTGTCTTTAAAAATAAAGATTGACATTATTATTGATAAGTTGTAGAACAGTGGTGCTACCGCATAGAAAAAGAATCGCCCAAAAACTTGTTGGCTACTAGCTAATACACCTGAGACAGCAAAAAGTAGCGGGTTGAATGAGATAAACCGCATTATGATTACAGCTTTGTGTAGCTGTTCCGCGGGCAGACCTGGTGCTACAAAATGCTTAAGTAAGGGCTCCGCAAATATAAACATCACTATTCCAACTACTGCCATGATTATGGTCAGTAAGTTCATCAAACTGTTGGATAAATCCCATACACCCTTACGGTCACCCTTTTCTAATCTATCCGACAAGAACGGCATAAATGCTACGCCCAACGCACCAGCCGCCAAGGTGAAGTAAAAAAAATCAGGAATTTTAAAGGCAGCAAAATATGCATCGGTGCTTTCTGCGCCAACCAGTGGAAAGTTAGCATTAATCATTTTGTAGCGCAAAAAACCTAAAATTTGACCAATTAGCGATACTGCAATCAACAAGGTAGCAGCGCCACTTACCCCAACTTTTTTATTAGCGCGCTGTAGCCACTTATTCATTTGCCACGAGCCCCAAGATAATACCAGTGTTTGTGTTCTCTATATAAAAATCTGTCACTATACGAAAGATACTTAGGCTATTAAATTTTAGCCACACGACACCAAGCCTATTAATTGGCAAATACTGATATGAAACTTCCAGTACGTCGGTTACAGTATCCATTATCTATCTATTATAAGAATAATCTAGCGAAAAAACACCCGAATATTTTTTGTTTATATCTAGTATTAATATAGTGCAGCGGTTTTTGGCATATGAGCACCATGTAGAATTTTTAATACCTCTTCCGCCTCGACGGTTTCCTTTTCTAATAACGCATCTTTTAGCGCTTTTAGTTTGTCAATGTTCGCTTTGATTACCATACGAGCACGAGACGCTGCTTCGGTAATTAGGGCTTCGACCTCATCATCAATTATCTTAGCCGTTTCATCAGAATACTGCCGTTCATGTACCATGCGCTCTAGCATCATACCTTCCTCTACATGAAAAACCTGGTCTCGCAATTTTTTGCCCATACCTTGATTGACTACCATTTCTCGTGCTAGCTCGGCAGCCTTCTGAAGATCATTCCCGGCACCAGTAGTTACTCTATCATTACCGTAAATAATCTCCTCTGCAATCCGTCCACCAAGCATACGTGCCAATACATCTTTATACTCAATAATACTGTGGTAGCTTTTATCCTCAGGTGGGATAAACCAGGTTACACCACCCGTTCCACCACGCGGAATTATAGTAACCTTATGCACCATATCACTATCCGGAAGTACATGACCAACAACAGCATGACCTGCTTCATGGTAAGCAGTTAATTCTTTTTCATATTCACTCATCACCTTGCTTTTGCGCTCTGGACCAATAGCAACCTTTTCAAATGCTTCCGTAACATCGGACTGACTAATTTCCCGACGATTCCCGCGAGCTGCAACAATAGCAGCTTCGTTAGCAATATTAGCTAGATCCGCACCAGATGAACCAGCCGTCTTTGCAGCCAGTGCATCAAGGTCAACCGACTTAGCTAATGGCTTCTTGTCAAAATGAACTTTAAGTATAGCTAAACGATCTTTTCGATCGGGAAGCCCGATATTTACTCTCCGATCAAAACGACCTGGCCTAAGCAACGCCGGATCTAGGACATCTTGACGATTAGTTGCTGCCAGTACAATCACGTTTGTGCCTTGCTCGAAACCATCCATTTCTACCAAAATCTGATTCAATGTTTGCTCACGTTCATCGTGACCACCACCCATACCAGAGCCACGACGACGACCGACAGCATCTATTTCATCAACAAAAATGATACATGGAGCGTTCTTTTTAGCCTTAGCAAACAAATCGCGTACGCGGCTGGCGCCTACGCCAACAAACATTTCAACAAACTCCGATCCAGAAATAGAAAAAAATGGCACATCGGCTTCACCGGCAACAGCGCGAGCAAGCATAGTTTTGCCTGTTCCTGGCGGTCCAACCAGCAAAACACCCTTCGGTATACGTGCCCCGACTGATTCAAACTTCTTTGGAAATTTCAAAAATTCGACAACTTCTTGCAAATCTACTTTTGCTTCGTCAGAACCAGCTACATTTTTGAATGTAACTTTATCTTTTTCATTACCATACAAGCGAGCTCGACTTTTACCAAAGCTTAATGCTTGATTACCCTGCCCTTGTGCGCTTCGCATCATGAAAAGAAGAATACCGCCGATTATTAATACTGGTAGAAGGTTAAGCCCAATAGAAGCCCAGGCGGATCCAGCATTAGACTCTTGTCTATAATCAACCGTTACTTTGCCTTGTTTCAGCCCCTCATCCAAGAGCCCGACCTGTGGATCCTTAACTGATCTCAATGATGGCTTATCTTCGCCCTTTTTGGTAATTTCCAAATTATTACCCGTTACTACTATTTTCTTATACTTACCTTCGTTGGCTTCCTGAATAACTTGCGATAACGGGATATCTGTCAACTTCGGTTTGGCTTGCTGGGAATACGAGTAAAGGAAAAGTCCAAACAAGATAACGATAGCAACGAAGGCCGCATTTTTAAACCCTTTCTTTTTCGGTGGAGTTCCACCTGGTATATTACGAAATGACTTCTTGTCCATTCTTTTTATTATACAGAGTGTTTTTAGCTATTGCGAGAACTTATCACCAAAAATTTAGTACAAACCCTTAGGCTGTAACGATTGTTAATGTCAGCCTGTTTGTTAACCCGATAAGTCTTCGCCACTACAACCAGGCGTTCTATGGTGTTTGATGACAGACCTCCAATATCATTCTGATACAACCAGGCAAGCATCGTCTCGCGGGAAATATTATGAGGCAAACAAATAAACCCAGTCCTATCTAGTTTGTTTGCCTGCGCTAGCATACCTAAAATATCGCTTACCGATTGCTCAATCTGACTACCGATTAGTTGAAGCTTATCTATTACATCCAATAGTTCAAATCTCTGCAGAGGTGACATTTTCGGAATAATTCTATGCCGTATGCAATTACGACGATAACGTAAATCTACATTAGTACTATCTTCACGCCATTCAATCCCATTAACTTTAGCATATGCATACAGTTCACTCTTGTCTATTCTCAATAACGGACGTAGTATCCCATCTCTTGAACGAAGTGACACAATACCACGCCAGCCAGTTCCTCGAAGCAAATTAAGTATTGCTGTTTCCAACAAATCATCGCGATGATGAGCCGTAATTATTGCTTTTGCGCCATATCGCTGTTGAGTCCTACGTAAAAAATCATATCTAGCATCTCGTGCGATTTTCTCACTCGTATTTGCACCCAATCTACCCTCTTCATAAACAAATTCCAGATTGTATTTCCGTGCAATATTCATCACCAGTTCCCTGTCGAGTTGCGAATCCGGCCGGATTCCATGATCAAAATGAGCTACAATCGGTACTACGTCTCGCGTTTTTCGAACCACGTCTAGTAACGCCATAGAATCAACACCACCCGATACTGCAACAATATATTTACCTAGCTCTAACTCAATATTCATTCTATAATTTTACATCAGTGAAGAAGTTATATTTCATCCGACATGGATTAAGTGTATTAAATGTTAAAGGTTTGTATGCCGGCCGTACCGAGACACCACTAACTAAGGAGGGTAAACAACAAAGTAAGATAGCCGGTTTAGCTGCGAGGAAGTTGAATATTGACTTGATTGTTAGCTCCCCCATGAATCGTGCCCTGGAAACAGCTCGTATTATCGCTAACGAAATAAATTATCCGACACACAGAATCATCACTGATAATCGTCTAGTGGAACGTGACTTCGGTATATTGGAAGCTATGCCATGGTCGCCTGATCATTCGTATCAATATAAGCTTCAATACGGTGCCGAGAACGATAAGCAACTTCTTAAACGCACTCAAGAGTTTTTGAAATGGCTGAAGACACAAAAAGCCGAGAACATTTTGATAGTCGGTCACGGTGCGTCTGGACGAGCACTTAGAAGTCTGATCAAAAAGGATTTTCCAATGAGTAGTCCCAGACCGCTAACCAATGCAGTAATTTATGAATGGATATAGAATAGATTTACAGCCGACCGGCTGACACCGAAATGTAAGATCCACTTTGTTGATGCTCTGGTTTCCTTCGCTTGGTACCAAGACTTATCAAGCGCAATAAAGGTTTGAATTAATCTAGATAATAAAGACAAATGATAAAAAAACAATACTTTTAGCTACCTAGGTTTTTGAGTACTATTCTCCGGTGTGGACATTTTGAAATAAAGTTGACAGAACTTAATCATTTCTTTTACTGTTCTAATCGACTAAGTACGATATTTTTACAATAATGAACGATGATATAATAGAACTTTCATAATTGGTATTTTCGCAATCTGGCGGCGTAGCTCAGTTGGTTAGAGCACAGGACTCATAAGCCTGGGGTCACTGGTTCAAATCCAGTCGCCGCTACCATTTACCAATTCAATATATTAGAGTTTGTAAGAAAATCGTTTTTGTCTGTTCATTACTTTTTTTGGGTATCTAATCTCTATCGTCTTCGCCAGTATCCAGTACAGAGTCATTTGAGCCTAATATCTCTTTTAGTTTTTGTCTAGCACGATGTAATCGAACCTTTGATGCATTCACAGTTATACCCAATCTATCCGCAATCTGCTCATGAGCTAAGTCACGATAATGAGCCAGTATTAATACCTTTCTATGTTTTGGAGTTAGCTGATTGATCGCCTCCATCACATTCTCATAAGTTTCCTTGTGGTCAACATATTCAACCGGATCATCTTCACCAAGATTAGCAGGCATTAAATGTTCTTGTATATCTAACTCACTCTCGCCAAACTCCGTAACTCCGACTGCCAACCGTCCAATATGCTTAGATTCTTTTTTGTAATAATCACTAATTACACCAAACATTATCTGGTGTAGCCAAGTTTCAAACTTAGCATCACCACGAAAGCCGATTAGTCCTTTATAGGCTTTTATGTAGGTATTTTGAAGAATATCATCTACTGCACCTCTATCACCACCTCTACGTAGTAATGTTGCACTAACTGCACTAGAGGTAAGTTTCGGGGATGTAAGTCTAACAACTACATCAAACATCTCGTTTGCTTGCTTTTTTGCCAGCTCTGCTTGTACTGACCCTGGCTCACTATCACGCGCACTTAATAGGTGGCTACGAGCCTCCCATGCTGCAACAGTAGCTGGATCTGGAGCAAATTCATTTTCAGTTTGTTCAATACTGTGCTTTGTGAACTCACCTGTCATATGTATTTATAATTTTATACTATTTAGTATAGAAAAGTTTAATCAAAAGAGAGCCCAGCAGTAATCGGGCTCTCCTTTCTTTGCCTAAGACAAAACTACAGTAATCGTCTTGCCGCGGATTAACGGTGCAGTTTTACTCTTTGGCTTCTTGCTCATTATATTCGGGGACTTAATATCTTGAATAAGCATTATTCTCACTCACTTCCTTTTTGTATCTTACTTTTAACATCAGTTTATAGAATATCGTCTAGTTCTGAATCAATTTTCAAAATCCGTTTGTTACTAGTTGGCAACAACTCGTAGACGAGATCTTTGAGAGATTTCATTTCTACCCTCCGTCATAAGCACACAACACCAACCTAGCAACACAACTTTAAGTTAATGCTTATTATTGGTGCAATCATCACGATTTATGCGCTTGTTACTAACTAACAAAAGCTATTATCGTTATGAATTTGGCTCATTTTTTTAACTTAAATTGATGATATTTGTTTTGATGCATCAACAAGTAATATTATACATCTTTTTGCCGTATTGTCAATGGCCAATGGCTAATTTTTATGTTATTGCTTTTTGCTCAACAGTATGCTTAAATTTTCAAGCAGGTTCTTATCTGTTTAGCCGAAGAAGGTTCGATGTTCCGTGATGTAAAACGTAACGCGACAAGTTCCAAGCACAAGTGACAGTAAGGGGTCGTACTGCTACAAGTTTTAATCAAGGAAGATTGAATGTACAAATTATTCGTAGGCGGTTTACCTTTCACTACCACCGATGAAGAGCTCTCTGAGCTATTTAGCGTACACGGTAAAATAAACTCCGCCAAGGTCATCACCGACCGCGACACCGGTCGTAGCAAAGGCTTCGGTTTCGTCGAGTTCGAAAACGACGACGAAGGCAAAGCGGCCGAGAAGGCTATGAATGGCAGCGACATCGGTGGTCGCAACATCACGGTCAACGAAGCTCGCCCGCGCGAAGACCGACCACGCCGTGACTTTGACAACGGTGGAAATAATAAACGGAGCTGGTAAAAATATACCGGCTGTTTATATACAAGCAGTCTCTAGCTATTGAGACTGCTTTGTTACTTGTTAATTTATATTACAAATGTATTTTTATGCTACGCTTAATGTGCTATGTCTAAAAATACGCCAAGCAAGAAAGCCGGTAAAACGCTGAATCAAAGCTTACCATTTATATTGTTAGTGATGGGAGCTATCGGTCTTTTAGCATCTTTTGCGCTGACCCACGATAAAATCAAACTACTCCAAGACTCAGCCTATGAGCCGGTTTGTAATATAAATCCAATTTTTAGTTGCTTATCGGTTATGAAAACTGAACAAGCTAGCTTCTTGGGCGTGCCGAATACACTATTTGGTATTGCTGCCTTCGCTGCGTTGACGACAGTCGGCTTCGTCCTAGCTGCCGGTGCTACACTCAAACGATGGATTTGGCAAACAATGCAAGTCGTTGCCACTCTTGGGCTACTGAGTATGCTCTATTTGTTTTTCCAGGGTGTTTATCGTATCGGCGCAATTTGCCCGTGGTGTTTTGTGGTATGGATGATTACTATCCCAACCTTCTGGTATATCACTTTATACAACCTACGGGAAGGAAATATACGACTGCCGGGCAGACTGGCCGGTCTAAACCGATTTTTGCAAAGGAACCACGGTAATATTCTGATAATGTTCTATGTCATCATCTTTGCCATTCTGCTATATCGTTTCTGGTACTACTGGAGCACACTAATCTGATGCCGACACGGTGTTGACAACAGCTACCCCTGTTTGCTAAGATATCAACTGTATTCATATTAATGACCCGGTCAAAGTACTTGCAATTCAGGTTAATGTCCAATTTTTTCTTTAAAAAGCGAAAAGAGTAGACTAGCTCGTTTTTACAGAAACAAAATTGACTTCGCCGACTGGTCAATGAGAAAAGCCATGAGTTTGTCTCATAATTGTTACAGATAAATGTCGTGGTAACTCATATGAATCATCCGCTCATTATGAGTCAGACAGAAACAATATTTTCGCTAAGATGCACATTACAAGTTTTATTTTCAGTAGATATCGCGGGGTAGAGCAGCGGCAGCTCGTGTGGCTCATAACCACAAGGTCGGAGGTTCGAGTCCTCCCCCCGCTACCAAGAAAAGAGTCCTAGCCTGCCTAGGGCTTTTTTCTTGGTTATTGGAGTGCCTCGGTTCTCCGACTCGGCAGCTTTAGCTGACGATAGTCGGAAGTTCGTTCATACAGCATAGCGCACAGAGATTTTATCCGAACGCTATTCAAGTGGGCAACTTGTCGCAACCTCCTCCCCGCTACCAAGATAAATACCCGGACGGTGACAGGTTTTTGCTATAGTTTAAATATGATAGATGAGCATCATAGGCGTGTATTCAAGGAACTCAGAGCAGTTGGTGTCACCGAGTACGGTATGCGAAAGTTCGCTATCAAATACCTGCCCAATATCATTCAACCCGACGAACAGATTATGGCAGTCGTGTATGGCCGATATCAAGATAAGAAAGATGGGGCATCCTTGAACGCCGGGGTGTTGGTTGCGACTGACAAGCGTATAGTTTTCCTTGACTACAAACCTGGCTTCAAAAGTACTGATGATATAGCTTATGAAGCAATTTCCGGCGTAAATAGTACTTGGGCAATTTTTTCCTCTGTAACCCTCTATACAAGAATTGGAAATTATACTATCAACTTCGCGAATACCAAATGTGCTAAAAAATTTGTCGACTACGTATCTCACCATTGTCTAAAGTCAACGGGTAAGTGAAATGCAAATATTATGTTGTGTTAAACTTTTCCACATCCCTATTGACAATGATATCCCTCTTATGCTAACAATAAGTCCATCATTTCATAATTAAAAATAAATAAAGGATAAAAGGATACACGCACAATGCCCAAGCCTACAAAGCCTAGATCTAAGTCTACAACTAAACGTGGTACAACTTCTAAATCAGTTGCTAGTCGTAACTCGTCAATACTGAGTCGCAAGATCGACTTCAAACTAGCAGTCTTTATTATTCTATTTGCAGCGGTTGGTGCCTACTTCCTAATACGTAGTCAAGCTGATTCATCTAAGGCTTATGTCCTAGCCGAGTCAGCTACTAACCTAACAACTCAAGCAAATGGTCCACGAGTTATAACTGAAGATACTGGTAATAAACGTAACTCTAAGGTAGTGTATGTTTCAGCCCCAACAAATCAAACTAATGCTGTTAAGCTAACTCATACAGCCGATAAGGCTGGTATTTACTCAATCTGTGGTACTGGTCGAGCAGTAGGAACTGCTACGAATACGGCTAAGTTAGTAGTCAATACGACTGTTAATACTACTAACCCGGCCAGTAAGGCTCAAGCCTATAAGCCAGGTAACGACTACGTAGGTAATTGTTTTGAGTTTACTATAGATAAGGCTGGTACTCTAAACATTGAGAATCAAGTGACTGCTGGTAGTTGGCGGTTTGCTATGGTGATTGTCAAGCTGATTAGAGAGACTGAGACACCACAGCCGCCA
>Ga0226835_1000316_pt1 | contig 66427 bp, 72 predicted proteins | sample LAC_MetaG_1_FD_163627 | JGI IMG/M metagenome (GOLD analysis project Ga0226835, IMG submission 163627) | Anaerobic ammonium oxidizing microbial communities from anammox membrane bioreactor (MBR) in UC Berkley, California, United States -... | ecosystem: Engineered > Bioreactor > Anaerobic >...
CGAGACCTTGCCCGCCGCGCCGGCCTCAGCGAACCCCCGCGGAACGCCCCCAGAACGCGAAAACGCCGCCGAGGTCTCTCGGCGGCGTTCATCGTGAACGGCGGGGCCAGCCGCGTTTGCAACCGACTGTCAAATAGTGGACGTACCACAAGGTTCGAGGTCTCTGTAAGGGCGAGAGGGCATGACCGCCGGATCGGCGCGGCTTCGCATTGCCTGACGCGCTCCAACGCGTGCCCGGTTACCGAGAAAGAGAACCGGATGACGAGTTGTCCATCTGCGCCCCAGACTTGATCACAGTGGCCAGGAAGCCGAGGGCGGGGTCCTTGAACTCGGCCACACGGAGGACGTCCCAGTTCTCACGCAGGAATGTAGCCGTGAAGTTGAGCACGTCGGCGAGCCTGACCCGGTGGTAGCCTGACGCCGGGCCCTCGACGGACGTCCCGAAGGCGACCAGCCGGATCTGGTGTCCCTGGTGGGTTCGGCCCCTACCCGTTCGGATCAGCGCTTGCACGAGGTCCTCCGCTGCGTCGGGCCCGCAGCAGCCGAATCTGGTCAGGACGGCTCGGAGCACGGCAGGATCCCGGGCACCGCGGTTGAGTTCGGCACGTCCCTCCTTGACCTCCCCGATGAGCATGTCGGCTTCGTCCTGGGACATGCCGAGCGCAGGGTCCGGCGAGCCGACCAGCCGATCTCGGCTGGGATTGCCACCAGCTCGGGGGATGAGGCGACCTGCCCCTGGGAACCGAAACGCGAGCACGTCGATGTCTGTGGCGGTGCGGTGCCCCCCCCCTCGCATCGCTTCCACGATGGGAATCTCCGTGACCGTGAAGTAGCCGTTGAGTCGGAGGTACGCCTGGACGATGGCAACTGCGTTATCCATTCCCGGTGCTCCCCTGGTGAGTCCCTCGCCCATGCCGCGTTTCCGGCGGACAACACGAGGCAGCGGACCATTCCAGTTCCCGCAACTCGGTTGCGATACTGCCCGTGAGGTCGAGGGCGTTTGATGGATGGGGGATCGTGTTGCAGGACACGATCCCGCGAGCCCCGGCGGCTTCGAGCTGTGCATAGGCGTCTCCCGCGAAGATCGCGTGCACCGCGACGCAGATCGGAGAGGGCATGCCGGCGCGGCGGAGATGGCCGACCGTCTCGATCATGGTGCATGCGGTGGAGACGATGTCGTCAACGAGGACGGGCGTGTGGCCGGACCACCGCTCTACATCGGGGACGGAGACCTCGACATCCCGATCCCCTCGTCGTACCTTCTCGAGCACAATGTGCGGGGCGTTGGCGAGGCTCGCCACTTCCGCAACCCACTGTTCGCTCTCGGCGTCGGGGCCGACCAGCAGCGGTATCGGGATCTCGCGGCGGATCCAATCCGCCACGATTGGCGCGGCGTGCACGATGGCGGTGGGAATGCGATAGATGTCGTCCAGCGAGCTCCGCCGGTGCAGGTGCGGGTCGACGGTGACCAGCGCATCGACGATGCACGAGAGGACGCTCGCGAAGTAGGCACTGCTCACGGCTTCGCCTGGGCGGAACCTTGTGTCCTGCCGCATGTACGCCAGATACGGGGCAGTGAGCCCCACCCGCGCTGCGCCCAGGTCCTTCGCCGTCTCGGCCGTGATCATGAGCGACACGAACTTCGGGTCGGGGCGATCGAGCGTGCAGACGAGCCACACGGTCCTGCCGGCGACATCGGTCTCGAACCGCACATAGGTCTCGCCATCGGGGAAGTGGTGGAATCTGACGTGCGCGACTTCTGCTCGCATGTGGCCCGCCAGCGCCTCGGCGAGGGGCACATTGCCCGGGAGGGGGACGAGGATCGTGCTCATTGTGAGCCTCCTGTCGCGGTACCGCGCTGATCGTCCGGGCAGATCGTGACGATGGGGTCTTGGGAGTTGACGTACTCGGCGGCGTAGGCCAGCTCACCCGGACTTTCGGCGTGCAGTGTGAACACCGGCTGCCCGCGCTCGACGACACCGCCGAGACCGACATCCAGGACGATCCCCGCAGCCGCATCTCGTGGAGCGCCGGCGAGCTTGGCCGCTCTGGCCAACCTCCGATTGTCGATTGATGTGACAATACCCTCGGCTTGGGCGATGACGGCGCGTGTGTATGAAGCGACTGTTGGCTGCCGCATGCCACCCTGGGCCTCGCAGATGCGCTCGAACTTCGTGAGTGCCCGGCCGCTCTGGAGGGTCTGGCTCGCGATGGCATTGCCAGAGCCTGCCGCCGCGATCCCGGTGAGTTCCAGAACGCTGCCCGCCAGGGCGAGCGCGCGGTCCCGCAGGTCGCGGGGAGCGTCGGCGGTCTGGCGAAGCACGCCGAGCACGTCACGGGCTTCCAGCGCCGGTCCGATACCGCGCCCGACGGGGGCGCCGCCGTTTGTTTCGACGATCCGAAGGCGCAGTCCGGCTCGCGGGGCCACCGATTCAAACAGCGCTCGCAGGTTGGCGGCAGCCTCCCGCGTCCGCACCTTGGCTGTTGGGCCGACGGGCATGTCGATGACCACGTGGGTTGACCCCGCGGCCGCCTTCTTGGAGAGGACCGACGCGACGAGTTGGCCCTCGCTATCGAGGTCGAGCGGACGCTCGACACGGATAAGCACATCATCGGCAGGGCTGAGCGCGACCGATCCGCCCCAGGCGATGCACCCACCCTCCGTCTCGACGACGCGGCGCATCGACACGAGGTCGAGATCGACGGGCGCGAGCGTCTCCATGACGTCCGCCGTTCCCGCCGGCGACGTGATGGCTCGAGACGAAGTCTTCGGGATGACACCGCCGCACGCGGCGACGATGGCCACCACGATCGGCGTTGTTCGGTTCCCCGGCAGGCCGCCAATGCAGTGCTTGTCCGCGACGACTTTACTCGGCCACGTGAGCCGATCGCCGGCGTCGAGCATGGCCATCGTGAGTGACGCCACTTCCTCCGGATTGAGTCGGTCCACGGCGCACGCTGTCAGGAATGCGGCGATCTCTACGCTGGAGAGGCGGCCGGCAACGACATCGTCCACGATCGCCTTGTAATCGCCGATGCCGAGCCGGCGGCCGTAGACCTTGGCACGGACATGGCTCATGGAGATCGGGGGAGCCATGTGCTCGACACGAAGCTCATCCCCTTCCGAGGCGTTGAGCGCCGCCCACGCCACTTCGGAAAGCCCCGCCTCGCCCTGGTGCAGCAGCTCTGAGGTGACGACGTTGAGCGTTGCCGGGATGCGGGCGGACCCAGAGGAAACCAGCACGCGCGCCTGCGATTCGAATCCCTCGGACCGGCACACTTCGCACTCGGCGTGCATGTAGATGACGTTCTCCCGATATGTATCAATCCCCAAGCGTCGGGCTCGGAGCGATGGTCGCGTGGAGTGGTCGCGCTCGATCATCAGCAAGTCTCCGCAACTCACAGGTAGGGGCACTGGATACCCAGCGACTCGAACAGCTCGTGCGGAACGGGGATCAGAATCGCCACGAGGATCGCGAGGGCAAGCCATCCCAGCGCCAGCCGGCCTGTGCCCAAGGGCGTCATGTCATTGAGCGGTGGGAGACCCTTGCGCCCCGCGATGAACCAGACGATGAACGCCCAGAACAGCAGGCCGGACCACACGAAGATGCCGAGTCCGAAGAGGGCGACGAGCGCAGCCGCGCCGATCATGGCGCTGCGGCGCTGGCCGAACATCGCGTCGGAGATGTGACCGCCGTCGAGCTGCCCGATGGGCAGGAGATTCAGAGCGGTGACCAGCAGCCCCAGCCAACCGGCGAAGGCGAGCGGATGCAGGAGGACGACGTGCCCCGTAAGGTTGTCGCCCAGACCGAGGCTGGCGAGCGTGGCCAGGAGCAGGGAGGAGCCCACGTTGACGCCTCCGCCGTGCATGGCCATGGCGCTCGGCGCCGTCTCGGAGACCGTGGACATCGGCAGGCCGATCAGGAGCGCCGGCACGGCGAAGACGAGGCCGGCGAGCGGACCGGTCACTGCCATGTCGAACAGGGCCCTGCGCGATGGCGCGGGCGATCGGAGCGAGATAAACGCGCCAAAAGTGCCCAGCGCGAACGGGACGGGAATGAAATACGGCAGCGAGACGTGCATTCCGTGCCTTCGGGCGGCGATGTAGTGGCCCATCTCATGGGCGCCGAGGATGAGCATGAGTCCGAGCGAGTAGGGCAGGCCTGCGGCGAATCGCCCGGGCTCCTGAAGCAGGTTGATGCCCTGGTGCAGCGCCCCTGCCCACGTTGTTGTAGCAAGCGTAGCGAGAAGGAGCAGGGCGTGCAGCCAGTACCGTTGACCCATCCGCTCTGCACGATCGAGCGCGACGGGAACGAGGGCGAGAGAGGGGGCTCCATCCTCCGCGGGCGTGAGCAGCGGCGTCCAGCCCGTGCCCCGGAATCGCTCGCGCAGGCTCGCGACGGCATCATCGGCAGGCGCAAGCAAGCGACCCTCTCGGATCATCGCGGCGCCGACTCGCCGTTCACTCTCGTGCGCGAAGATGTCGCTGGTGTCCACCTCTGGCGGACACGGCGTCTGAGGAGGTTGTGGTGCGCCGCCATGCTCGTGGCTGCCGTGCCCGTGGCCTCCATGCCCAGACATCCCGCCCATCAGGAGGAAGAGAGATGCCAGGGCGAGCAGCAGGAAGAGCCATGCCCACGCTCCGCCCATCGCCATGCCGGCGTGCCCGAGGCCGAAGATGAGCACGACCAGAAGGAAGAGGACGACCAGGGTTCCCAGAGCGCGTTGGCTCATGCTCCACCCTTCCTTTCCGATGCGGCTTCGCCTTGCGGTTCGCTTCCCTCACGATGCACCCGCAGGAGCCGGGCGTTGATCGAGACGATCACCGTCGACGCGGACATGAGCACGGCGCCGAAGGCCGGCGTGAGCAGAATCCCGACCGGTGCGAGGACGCCCGCCGCCAGCGGGATGGCGAAGATGTTGTATCCCGCGGCCCACCACAGGTTTTGGACCATCTTGCCGTAGGTAGCGCGGGCAAGCTCGACGATCGCAGTGACGTCGCGCGGGTCCGATCGCACGAGCACGATGTCGGCGGACTCGATGGCGACATCGGTGCCGGCCCCGACCGCGATCCCCACATCCGCCTGGGTGAGCGCCGGTGCGTCATTGACGCCATCGCCGATCATGGCGACGCGCAAACCCCGGGACTGCACCTCCTTGATCTTCTCGGCCTTCTGATCGGGGAGCACCTGGGCGAATACCTCGTCGAGACCGAGCTCGCGCGAGACCCAGTCGGCTACGGCCTGTGCATCCCCGGTCAGCATCATGACGCGCACGCCCATGGTCTTGAGCCGGTCGATGGCCTCTCGGGACTCGGGCCTGATCACGTCGGCCAGGGCGATGGCGCCGACGAGCCGATCGTCCGCGAGCACGAAAACGACAGTCTTGCCCTCGTCCGCGACCCGACGTACCTCGTCATTCTCTACGTCGATGCCGGCCTCACGGAGATAGCCCGGGCTGACGACCTTGATGTTGGTCCCCTCGACCATCGCCTCGGCGCCCTTGCCCGGGATCGCGCGAAAGCCCTTCGGCTGTGGGGGGCGAATGTCCCGCTCCTCGGCGCTGCGCACGACGCCCGCCGCGATCGGATGCTCTGACTGGCTCTCGATCGAAGCCGCCAGAGTGAGGATCCTCTTCTCATCCATGTCGCCGAGCGGGATGATGTCGGTGACGCCGAAGCGTCCCTCCGTCAGCGTTCCGGTCTTGTCGAAGACGATCGCGTCGAGGCTTCGAGCTGTTTCGAAGGCGGTGCGATCGCGGATGAGCAGGCCATTGCGCGCGGAGATGGCGGTCGAGACGGCCACCACGAGGGGAACCGCCAGGCCGAGGGCGTGCGGGCAGGCGATCACCATGACCGTGACCGTCCGCTCGAGGGAGAACGCGAACTCCCGTCCGAGGGCGAGCCAGGTGACGAGCGTGATGGCGCCGACGCTGAGGGCCACGATCGTCAGCAGAAGGGCAGCCCGGTTGGCAAGGTCCTGCGTGCGTGAGCGTGACTCCTGGGCCTTGCGGACCATCTCGATGACCTGCGCGAGGTACGTCTCGTCGCCGGTCTTGGACACCTCGACGGTTATCGCCGCCTCGCCGTTGACGGCGCCACCGATGACCTGATCTCCCTCGCCCTTCTCGACCGGCCGGCTCTCTCCGGTCAGCATCGACTCGTTGACGCTGGTGCGGCCCTCCACGACCGTCCCGTCCGTCGGGATCTTCTCGCCCGGTTTGACCAGCACGCGATCGCCGTGCTTGAGGTCGGTCACCGGGACATCGCGCGTGCCGCCGTCGCCAACCAGGTGAGCCTCAGCCGGCATCAGCTTGACGAGCTTTTCGAGCGCGGCCGAGGCCCCCATGACCGACTTCATCTCGATCCAGTGACCCAGCAGCATGATGTCGATGAGCGTCGCAAGCTCCCAGAAGAACACTTCGCCTCGAACGCCGAAGACCACGGCGCTGCTGTAGAAGTACGCTACCGAGATCGCAAGCCCGATGAGGGTCATCATGCCGGGCTGACGCTTGGCGATCTCGTTGAACAGCCCCTTGAGGAACGGCCAGCCCCCGTAGAAGTAGACAATGGTGGCGAACGCGAACTGGATGTAGCTGTCGCCCGGGAAGCGCAACGAGTCACGCAGGCCGAGCCACGTCTGGATCATCGGAGCAAGGGTGACGACCGGGACGGACAGCACAAGACAGACCCAGAACCGGCGGCGGAAGTCCGCGACCATGTGGGCATGATGGCTCTGGTGGCCGTGGCCAGATCCATGCTCGGAGTGCCCTTCGTGGTTTCCACCGCTTGATGCGCCGACTCCAGCGGCGCGATCGTCGTGCTGCGAGCCGCTCGCGCCCCCGTGGTCGTGGTCGTGGTGGCGTTCATGATGGTCATGCATGACGGGAGTCCTCGTGGTCTGAATTATCCTGCGTGAGTTCGCTCCGTTGAGCGCCGAACAGGCGCGGTACGAACATCGGCGTCCGGTCCATGTAGGCCCGGTACTCGTCCGGGTGCTCGGCGAGAACGTCACGCTCTTCGCGTCTCGCGAGCCGGACGTACATCCAGATCACGAACGGCCAGAGGATCAGCGTGGCCAGCGTCGGCCACTGGATCATGAAGCCAAGCGTGATGACGAAGATGCCGGTGTACTGGGGATGCCGGATGTAGCGATACACGCCATCAGTGACCAGCTCGCCCTGCGACTCGTAGACGCGCTCCCAGCCCGCAGCGACCAGCCATAGCCCCGCGATGATCATCGCGTTGCTTGCGATCATCACGATCGCCCAACCATTGCCGATTCCGAGCCAGGTAATGAGGTCGCCGAGCAGGTGTCCGCTGACATGGTCGAGCGGGATCTTGATCCCTATGAAGTGGCTCAGGAGGTAGATCGTCAGCGGGAAGCCGTACATCTCCGCGAACAACGCAACGACGAACGCAATCAGGGCGCCGCCTGATCGCTTGCCGAGGCGCGTCCGCATGGGGATGAACTTGAAGATGAAGAACAGGCTGACGACAACCATCGTGACGACGAGCCCCCAGTTGCCGTAGGCGTTTCCGTCGCCATGCATGAGTCACCTCGCCGGCTTGGCGCCCACGTTGTAGAGCACGGCGATGACGGCGCCCACCAGCCACCCGAGGATGAAAAGCTCCAGGGTTCCGATGATCGCCTCCCACCACCGCATGTCCCAGCGCATGATGGGCTCGACATTCCAACCGTGCATGATGCTGTTGAAGAACCGCACGACCGCTTCGCGCGGCACGGTCAGCATCACGAAGACACAGCCAACGTAGAGAATGGCGCAGGCGCCACCGAGAGCGAACCCGAGCCGCCTAATGCTGAGAGTGTGCACGATGTTCTCCTTTTGTGCGATGCGTGTGCTCATCTGTTGCACCGTGCCCGTGGCCGCGCATCATCAGCAAGTGGCAGCCGAACATGAGCACGATGAACACCACCAGGACGACGCCTCCGCTCACGCCGAACAGCGGAAGCAGGAAGATCAGCAGCAGCGGGAGAATGCAACCGATCAGGTGCCAGAGAGTGTGGCGCATCGCAGCGCCCTCCTTTCTGAAGTGCAGGCGGGAACGCCGACGGTCAGCACGGTCATGTCATCGAGCACGGGCGCGCGCCCGCGATGGCGCGTCGCGGCATTAACCAGGTCTCGGGCGAGCTGCGATGGGTCGGCGCAGCCGCTCGCGCCAACAATGGAAGCGACCGTCTTCCGGCCGAAGAGTATCCCGCCTTCATTCGCGGCTTCGCTCACGCCGTCGGAGAGGAGCACCAGCACATCCCCGCCACTCAGGGACACCTCGCGGTCCTCGCATGTCGCGTCCGCGTCGATGCCGAGGATCAAGCCCGTGGAGCTGAGCGGATCACAGGATCCGTCAGCGCATCGGACATACCCCGTTTCGTGACCGGCACTGGCGTAGACGGCTCGGGCGCCGTCGGCCGACAGTCTCAGCAGCACCATGGACGCGAAATCCTCGGGGAGGCTGCTGAGGCAGTACCGTCTGTTGATCGCCTGCAGCATCGCCGACGGCGACAGCTCGCTCAGGTCTGTCGCCAGGAGCAGGGCCTTGAGCACGGCGGAACCCATGGCCGCGTGGATCCCGTGGCCGACCACATCGGCCACGCAGACCAGCGTGTCTCCGTTGGGGCACGCGATCACGTCCACGAAGTCGCCCGCCACCTCGTCGGCCGGGTGATACTCGATCGCAATGCTCACATCGCCGCTTGTTCGGGATGGAATCAAGTGTGACTGTAGACGCCTGGCACGTTCGAGCTGTGCGTTTCGGTCAGCCGCCCGTCGGGCCAGCTCACGGCTCATTTGAGACACGTCCTGTGCCAACTCCGAGAGCTCTCGGTTTGCGGAGACCTCGACCGTTCCCCCGAATCGCCCGCGCTCGATGTCTCGCACGACTCGGACCGTGCGTTCCAGCGGGCGCGAGACGAGGCGAACGAGAAGGATGTTGAGCATCACGGCCCCGACGAACCCCGCGACCACGATACCCCCGATCCGGCCGAGTGCGGCACGCTGGGTGGCCGCGATCAGGGGTCCCCGACGCTCGCCGACCCGCACCCGGATGTCGGCAAAGCCTGTGGAGCCGGAGATCAACTCCGACCAGAGATCGGCGTGATCGTGAGCATGGGCGGCCGGATCAGAGGCGATGAGGACATCGCCCATCATCACCTCGATCCGGTGGCCCGGGGACTCCCAGGCATTCATTGTGGCGCACGTCGCGTCTACATAGGCCTGAACAGCGTCAAGACCGCTCGTCCTCAAGGCCTGCACCGCAATCTTGATCGTGCGGGCTTCTTCACTGAGCGCGATCCGTTTGTCGTGCAGGCGTGCACGAACGCTGTGGGTGTAGTCGAAACCGATAAACCCCGCCATCACGATTGCGATCGCGACGTTGATCACCAGCAGCAACTGCGTGCGAAGGCGCACCCGCTGGAATCGGTTCAGGCACGATCGGGCAAGGGACATGGGAGTCACGGACGTGGCCTCGCATTGAAGGGTCCGAGTGGCCAGGGAACGAGCGGAGCAGGCGTCCGGGTCAGCCGCCTCCGTGCTCATGGCCTTCATGGCCGCCTTCGCCCTCCGGCTTCTCATCGCCCGGGTCGCCGTGCATGGCCTTCATCATGGGACAGTCCTTCATCGCCTCATGCATCGCGCGACGCTCGTCATCCGGCATCGAGGCCGCCATGTGTTCCATCATGTGACCCATCATGCGCTCGTGCATCGTGCTCATGTGCGCGTGCATCGACTTGCGCTGAGCAACGATCTCGTTGAGCAGTGCAGCCATCGCCTCGACCTTCGCCTCGCCCGACGCCTCGTTCATCCGGTCGGCGAGGTCTGAGAGCCGCATGTCAGCCTGGCCCATGCGATCCATCATCTTCTGATGCATCTCTGACATCGCGGCGCACCGCTGGCTGAGCGGCTGTGCCTCCTCGGGCTGGGCGTGCTCGTGCCGGTGCTCCTGAGGCTGTGCTGAGAACGAGGTGATCGCTGTCGGCGCGATCGTCGCGAGAGCGCCGGCCACGCTGATCATGGAAACGAGAATGCTCTTCATCATGGCTGATCTCCTTTAAGACCGTGCGAGTGTGTCAGATGGCCTCCATCGCCATCGAGTATGCTGCGGAAACGTAAGCAGCAGAAGCAGATCTCCAGGCCCTCGAAGACGGTGAGGGACAGTTGGGATTGACCGGCCGGTTCCCTTGTGACCGGGGCAGATGGTGTCTGGCGTCGGCGCCTCTTGAGAGCTGATTGAACTTGCCCACCCCCGGTGGACATTGCTCTTGCGGGCCAACTCCTGTTGGCATGGCGACACGACCCTGAACGCAACAACTGCCGCTTCGGCCATGATCGGCGACGACAAACTGCTCCACGCATAGGTGTGCCGCACTCCACCGATCGGCATATGAGTATTCATCGCCCTCCTCCGTGGGAGTCGTGTCCACCGCGGCCGCCGCGCTCCGCGGGAGCGGGAGGGGAATGGCCCATGTCGGGCGTGGGCAGGTTCCAAGAGCGCATCGATCTGGCCGGTGCTCGCGGTGCCGTGGTCGCGTCGGCGGCAATCGCGTTCCGCCCGAGTGCCTCTGCAGACGCGAGGGACGCCAGGGTGCCGGGCGGGTCGTTGTACCAGCCGGGGTCCTCGTCGTAGTTCGAGATGGTCTCTCTCACCTTCAGGATCGTGAACATCCCGCCCATCGTGATCTCGTCCTTGGGGCCGATCCCTCCCACCATCGGGATGCTGTTGTCGGGCACCCGCATTCCCATCTCGGTCATGCCGCCCATTCCCTCCTGGCCCATGGTCATGTAGTCTGGCAGGAGCCGGCGGACCTGCTGGTCGTACCCCGAGGGATTGACGCCGATCATGTTGGGAAAGTCGTGGCCCATCTGGTTCATGATGTGGTGCGTCATGTGGCAGTGCATCGCCCAGTCGCCGGGATTGTCGGCCTGGAACTCCACTGTGCGCGTGCTGCCGACCGGGACCAGCACCGTTGTTTCCGGCCACTGGCCCGCCGCCGGAATCTGCCCGCCATCAGTCTCGACAATGCGGAAGGAGTACCCATGGAGGTGGATCGGGTGGTGGTCCATCGCCGACAGATTGCCGATGCGGATCCTGACGCGGTCGCCCAGCTTGACGACCAGGGGCTGCGTTCCAGGGAAGGCTTTGGCGTTCATCGTGAGGATGTTGAAGTCAGTCATCTCGTTCGGGTCGGGTCGCTCGGCGCCGACTTCAATGGCCCACTCGTGCAGGAGGATGGCGAAGTCCCTATCAGGCGGCGGCTCGACGGGTTTGCGCGGGTGGATCACGATCAGGCCGGTGAGGCCCATGCCCATCTGCGTCATCTCGTCGTGGTGCGAGTGGTACATGAGCGTGCCGTGCTGCCTCAGCGTGAACTCGTACATGTAGGTTTCGCCAGGCCTGATCGCGCGCTGGCTGAGTCCGCCAACGCCGTCCATTCCCGAGGGAAGCAGCGCGCCGTGCCAGTGGACGGTGGTGGGCGCGGCGAGGCGGTTGGTGACAAAGATCCGAACGCGGTCGCCCTCCACCGCCTCGATGACGGGTCCATGAACGCCGCCATTGTAGCCCCAGCAGCGTGCCTTGAGGCCGGGGGCGAACTCGTGCTCGACCTCTTCCGCCACGAGATGAAAAACCTTTGCGCCATCCACGACCCTGTAGGGAAGCGTCCATCCGTTCGGCACGACGACGGGCGTGTAGTCCTCGCCCGGCAGGCCGGGAGCGAGTGGCGCGAGATCCGCGGGCGCGCCTGTGGGTGAGGAACTGTCCACCGGTTGGTCGGAGGCCCTCGAAGGCTCATGCTCGTGCTGGGGCTGCGCGCCCGAGAGCCGGGCCAGCAGCAGCGACCCTCCGGTCAGGGCGCCCGCATGGAGGACGTCGCGGCGCGAGAAGGATCGCGGGATCATGCGAACCGCGCGTGGGTCGATCGGCGTGCTCATGTCAGTGTCCTCCACCGGAGGTCATCGCCCCCTTCTGGAATGGTGCGGGTGAATCAGCAAGGCGGCTCCCCGGGCGCGTGGAACGCCCGCTCAGGATCTGGTCCAGCGTCGTGCGGGCAATCCAATAGTCGCGCAGCGCATCGATGTACCGCGCGCCGGCCTCGATCTGGTCACGCTTGGCCTGGAGAAGTTGGAAGGCTCCGATTTGCATGGCGTTGTACTGGAGTTGGGTCTGGTCCACGATCTGCTGACGAAGGGGCAGCACGATGCCCGCGTAGTACTGTGCGCGGTCGCGGGCGGCGGTCACGGCCAAATACGCCGCTCGCACTCGGGCACGCAGCGACACTGCCTCCGCGACGTATTTGTGCGCAGCTTGGCTCAGCTGCGCCCGGGCCTTCCCCGTCGCCGCCTGCCCCTGGTCGAACAGGGGGATGGACAGGGCGAAGGAGGGACCGACCGACCAGCCTCCCTCAACCTCGCGCTCGGCCGCCACGCCGGCATCGAGTTCGCCGAGAAGCGCCATCGGCCGCGCGATCCCGAGCGTGCGGGCAGCGACCTCGATCTCGCGCCGGGCTACCGCGAGATCAAGGCTCCGCTCCACGGCGTGTTGCTCAAGGCCGTCCGGGGAGACTTCTTCGGCCGGTATCTCGGGCAATCGCTCGCCCGAGTTCCATCCCGTGTCAGGGCCCCATAGCCCCATGAGCTCGTTGAGCTCCTCGCGGCGTTGGAAGACCGCGGCCTCGGCCGCCGCGAGATCGAGTCTGGATTGCTCATGGAGCGCTCGCTCGTTGGAGACGTCCAGATCCCGGTTGTTCCCCGCCTCCCGCAGACGTTTGGCGAGTTCGTAGGACGCGGCGGTGGCTTCCGCCACGCTCCGGCGCATTTCCAGGAGTTGCTGAGCAGCCTGGTATTCGTAGAACGCAATCCTCGTCTCACCAGCCAGGTCGAGCACCGCCAGGGTGACGCGAAGCTTGGCCGCCTCAAACTCGGCGCCGGCCCGGCCCTTGCGCAGCGGCATGTACAGCAGGCTCACGAACTCCTGGGTGAGATCCAGCACGACGCCCGACCCGCCTCCGTCGGTGGCGAAGCGCACCTCGCCGCCGAATACCGGGTTGTTCAGCAGCCCCGCCTGCACAAGGTCGGCCTGTGCAATATCGAGTTCCTCATAGATCGCCTGGAGGGCGCGGTTGTTCAGGAGCGCAACCTGGACCGCCGCTTCGGGCGTGAGTTCATGCTCCAGCAGAGAGCGGACCGCGGTCGCCGCTTCCTCGTCGTCGGGGGAGCCGTTATCCCAATGCACCTGCATGCCGGTGCGTTCCGAAACGGAGCGCTGGACATCGTCGAAGCCTCTGCCTGGCTGCATGCTCGCGCATCCCGAGAGGCCGAGAAACGCCGCGAGTAGGAGGATCGGGGATCTGGTCATCGGTCAGCGCCCTCCGCCTGCTCCGGGACCAGTTTCATGTTGCACTCGGGGCACCTGCCTGGCTCCGTCGAGGTCACATCTGGGTGCATGGGGCAGGTGTAGATCGGGGCGTCCCCGGCTGGCACATCCGGCGCCACTGGCGTGTCATCGTGACCTGTCCCCGTTTCCGTGCCGTGTTCGTGGCGGGATGCCGGGCGCGCGGTCACGGGCTCGGCGAGGTCAAGGTCGAGTGTGCGCGAACGCTCGGGCATCGGTGCACTGGCGGCCGCGGGGGCGGCCGGATGATCCGCTGACAGTGCTGGCTCCGAGTATGGCGCGGCGCACCCCGCGAGCAGTATGGCAAGCGTCATGGGAATTGTCGCCTTCATCATGGCAACGTTCCTTCCACAGCCCAGCGTCGTGACCGTCAAGGCGGATACTTTCTGCTGTTGCGTGTCAGATGGTCCCAGCCTGTTCATTCCGATCGACAAGCATACGCCCTTCATCGTGTGCTCCTCCGTGTCATGGTGCGAGGTAGTCCCAGCCGAAAACGAGGGCCCCCCCGAAGTGGCCGGTGACGGCAACAAAGACGGCCGCGAGCAGCACGAGCGTGCGTGCAAAGATGTTCGTGCGAGTTGTTCGGCGCTTGTTGCGAACCTCCACAGCGATCCATCCGCCGGTCGCGAGCACCGCGGTCGTGATCCCGAGTGCGCGGTGCCACCAGAACACCCATGAGAGCGTGCCGCTGTAGCTCGTGCCGATCGCGTTTGCCATGCCGAGGAGCATCGCCACCAGCGCCGAGGCGGCCCCGAGCCCGATGAGCAGACGCGTCAACATCGATGCGCCGGGTGTCGGGCGGATCCAATCGAAGACCTCTATCACGCCAGCGAGGACGAGAAGCACGATCGGGAAGTGAATCACGAGCACATGGAACCGGCCGAGGTATGGCAGGAACTCGAACCCACCTACGGCCCCGTGATTGTGCTCGTGCTCGCCCGCTTCGGGCTCGGCCGTTGGTTGATGATCTTCGTCGGCTTCGGGCTCGTGGGCATCGTCCTGAACGCTGTCCTGGGTATGTTCGTTGCTGGCGTTGTGCTCCTCCTCGGCCTGCGTAGCCTGCGAAACGCTCACCATGGACATGGCGGGTAAATTGCTCAAGTATGCATCGGGGTCGGCCTCGAACTTGCTTCGGCACCGGCGGCAGCAGAAGAAGACTTCTCGACCCTCGTAGATAGTGGAAAAGTTGGGATCGATCGGCTCGTCCGCTGTGACCGGGCACATGGCGTTCGGCGCCTCCGCCTCCTGAGAGGCGTGCCGTGCGGCAGATTGCACGAGCGGCGCGCCATGCGTAGGCGCCGAGAGACTGGCCGTCAGAAGGAACGCGAAGACCATCGCGGCGTTCAGCAAGCGACGCAAAGAGAGTGTTCGACGCATCTGGAGTCCTCCCGCTCAGCTGCCTCCGTGTCCATCGTGATCGCCGTGACCAACATCATCATGACCGTGATCGTCATGCCCGAGCTCCGGCGCTGTATCGGTCGGCTTTGGCATGCCCTGATGCCTCCATGCCTCGTCCAGCGCCGGCAGGTACTCCAGCGGCGTAGTGCGCAGCTTCTTCTCGCAGGTCTTGCAGCACAGGCGGACGAGGCGGTTGCCGATGACCACCTCGTAGGGTTCTCCCATCGAGCCGAGTGCCTCGCCAGACACGACGCACGTCTGGAGTGGGTAGTGCTCCTGTTGCTGTTGGAACACAGTCGCGTCCAGCTTCTTCAGCGTCGGTTCCGGGTCCTTCAGGAAGTCCTTGACGCAGCCGCGGCAGCAGAATCGCATGAGGCGATTCCGGTAGACGAAGTTGATGGCGATGTCCTCACCGTTCTCGACGAGCGGCTCTCCCGACAACACGCAGGTGGTCAGCGGGTAGTAGGGAGTCTGTTCCTTGGCGATCTGCTCATCGACCTTCTTCCAGTACTCGTCCTTGGCCGCCTCGAACCTCCCGATGCATCCCTCGCAGCAGAATCGCACCTCGCGTCCGTCGTACACCTTGACGACCGGGTCGCCCATCGAGCCCAGCCGCTTGCCCGAGACCGGGCACGTCGTGAGCGCGTACGGGTCGGAGGGACGTTGACTCTGACCGTGCGGCGCCGGCTGAGCGGCCTCGCCGTGTTCATGTGGTTGAGCCTGCGGAGTTTGCTGTTCTGTGTGCCGATGCTCCTCGTGCTGGGCGAGCGCGGTGGTCGTGGCCGTGACCGCGGCCCCGAAGGCCGCGACCATGTTGGTGAAACGGAACCGTGACATGTCGAACTCCTTCGCCCAAGGGGCGAGTCGGGGACGTGAACCAGTGTCTGACGACGTGGTCAGACAGCCGCGAGTGTGATTGTGTGGACGGCGCGCAACGCAACCCCGCGACGATCAGGCGGGGTCGGCAAGTGGGCCGCTAGATGATGAGCGCGCAATGCAGGCGCAGCAGCGTCGTTGGAGGTCTGGGAGCCGCCTCCAACGGCAGCCGCGTTCGGGCGTTCATCCGAATCGCGGGGGAGATGGCGCCGTCGAGCGCCGGCAGGATGGCCACCAAAGCGGTACTGCCCGCAGCGATTGAGGTGGGGGCTTCCGGGAGGCTCTTGATGTCCCTCTGGTGCCCGCAGTCGCACGGGCCATCATCGTCGCACGGTTCGCGGTCCTCGTTGCCGCAGCCCGCACTGCGGTGGTCGGACCCGTGCTCGTCCGCGTGCCCGTGCGCCACCCCGCCGTGAGACCCCCCACCCGCATGCGATTCCGAACAGACTGAGGCAGCCGTGAACAGGGAAGACCACATCTGACCGCGGCAGCAGCAGAGTGGGATCGCCACGACCAGCATGGCCGTCAGCAGGAAACGGGTTGGGCCGATGAGCCGTGGCACCATGCACTCCGTGGACGCGACTGGACCCGAGTATATTCCTGCCGGTCGGATCCCGCCACGCCGTGGCCGAGACCCGGTGGGAACCCCTAACTAGCGGCGGACCAACGATGCTGCCCGGTTTCGCTGGTGCTCCCCCGTTCTCAGTCCGAGGAATCCAGCCGTTCGATCGACCACCTGCGCTGGTGCCGCCAATAGGTCCGTGTAGGCGACTGTGTGAGCGCTCCCGGACGCTACTCGAGCCAGTCCGTTCACCTTCGCCTCCCACAGCGCCCGCTGGAGGCGTTCGCACTGCTCTGGCGTGGCCCGGAGCCAGCCGCGGGCTTTGGCCGAGCGGTCCACGAGGGACCGGATGGAGTCCTCGATGGGGCGGTCGATGTGGATGAAGCGGCTCTCGGGCTCGAGATCCAGGAGCAGGTCGATCATGAAGCAGAGGTGCGGGTACTTGCCGCCCATCATGGTGCCGCGCCAGGCGGCCTCGCGCTGGCGGGCGTCGATCCACTCGCGGAGGCGCCGGCGCGTCGTCTCGATCGGCACGGCCCGCTCGATCGACGGGAACGGGTACGCCTGCTCGCAGATCATCGCGAGGCCGTGGGCCTCGAAGCCGCCGGTGCCCCTGTTCTCGTAACCGATCAGGCGATTGCCCATGTGGACGCCGAGGCGGTGGAGGATGCCCGCGGTGACGGACGAGCCGGACCGATGCAGGCCGATGACCCACACGGGCGGGCGATAGACCTGCCGCGGCCCCTTGCCCCAGCCGTTCCAGAACCGGTCCTGGGTGACGCGGCCGGAGATGTCGCTCGGGCCGCCGGCCTGACCGACGATCCAGGACGTCGGGGCGTAGACCTTGTGCCGCCCCGAGGCGTGGAGCAGCTCCATGCGGTGGTCCACGTGGTGGCGCGGCGAGCGAGCGTGCGCGGGCCAGTCGCAGAGGTGCTGGTAGAGGACGCGCATGAACGGGCCGCGCACGGCGTAGGCCTGCGTGCGGTTCACCATGAAGGGGCGGACGACCTCGTCGTTGACCTTCTGCGGTTGGCGGACGCGCAGGCCGCGGTGCTGGCCGCCGAGGTAGATCTGCTCCCAGTCGTCAGGAAGGGCGCGAATGAAGCGGGCCGCCCGCTCGGCGAAGTCGGGCGGGAAGAGGGCGTCGTCCTCGAGCACCAGCAGCACGCCGCCGCGCCCCCCACAGCGGTCGAGGCCGTCGGTCAGCGCCTGCTCGAGGATGCGGATGTGGCTGAGCATGCAACCCCACGCCCCGCCGCCCTGGCGCCACCACGCCGGCGGGCGGACGGCGCGGCCGTCGATCGCGGGGACCCGGTGGACGCCGCGGATGGGGCAGTTGCGCTTGAACGCCTCCCAGCGCTCGGGGCGGCGGTCGAGGTTGATGCACAGGGCGCGGACCTCGGCGCCTCCCGCGGACCGGGACAGCAGGCTCAGAATCTCGTCCTTCAGCTCTGGGCGCGGCACTGCATCCTTCTTTATGGGCGCAGGGGCAGCCTGCGCGATGCGTTCGGCGAAGGGAGGAGGCGGGAAGATGGGCGTCGCGGTGGTCATGGCTGGGTGGCGAGCCACTCCCGGAACGGCGGCGGCACATGCGGCACGCCGACCAGGCGGAAGAACTGCTCCTCGGTTGTCGTGGGGGTGGGTGTGGGGGTCGTGGCGTCGAGCGCGTAGAGCCCGATGAACGGCCCGTGCTCCGCTTCGATGTCCGGCATCCCGTCGCAGCCCTTGGAGGCGAAGTCGAACAGGTAGCCCTTCGCGTGCGCCTTCTCGCGCAGGACACGGTTCAGCTCCCGCGGGCCGGTGGAGAACGCAAGGACCGCGCCGTAGGTCTCGGGCGTGGCGACGAATAGGTCCGCCTCGCACTCCGGGTCGCGTGGACGCTTGCCCGGCTCGGCGTGGAACGCCCAGGGGTCGTTGGTGACGATGAGCAGGTCGAGGTCGCCGACCTCGAGCAGCCCGCGCCGCACCGAGCCGGTGATCTCGGCGTGGAGAACCCGCTCGTCGGCCATGAGCCGGTCGCGGGCGGCGAGGGCGCGTTGGAGGATGTCGAGCGTCTTCATCGCCTCCTAACCCCTGCATCAGAACGGAACGCTGGTGCTGCTCCCCGAACTGCTGTCCGAGCCGGACTCCGATCCCCCGAACGACGAGCCGCTGCTCTTGCTGCTGCTGCTGCTCGCCCCGCCGCTGCCCGAACCGGGGCCGGAGCTGCTCGTCTCGCTCTCCGCGTCGTTGTGGACCCACACGCCGTCCGCCAGGTAGACGTTCGTCCCGGGCACGTGCAGCGCGATCGTGCGCACCGTGCGCTGCACCCGCTCGATCGACGCGATCGGCTCGTCCGCGAGGTCGTGGCGCACGAGCCGGTCGCCCACGCGCAGCAGCTCGGCCGAGCAGAAGCCGGTCTGACCGCCGCGACGGATCAAGAACGGGTGCTCGAAGGTGGTCTTGACGCGGCCGTTGATCACGAAGAAGCCGTCGTGCCTTCCGTGCCGCACGCGCCCGACGCTCGCCGTGCGAGGATGCACGGCGTCGATGCCGGCCGGGGTGCGCCAGTCGTACTGCGCCTTCCAGTCCGCGTCGCGCGCCAGGCCCGCGATGTCGAGCGACGCGACCTCCTCGCCGGGGCGGAGGCGCTCGACGGGGACGAGCCGCCCGTCGGCCAGGCGCACGAGCGTGCCGTAGAGGAGGCAGTTCCCGCCGCCCCCGCCGGACCCGCCCGAGTCGGATGGCTCCGACCCGGACGAGGGGGCGCTGAACCCCCCGCTGTCCGAGCTGCTCGAGCCGCCGGAACTGCTCGGGCAGGGCGGGTTGAGCTGCGGGTTGCCGATGCGCGCGATGGTCCACGCGATCTCGGGGTCGTCGCGCTGGGCCCGCGGCTGGACCCAGAGCAGGTGCACTGATCCGGTGGTGCTGCTCTTGAGGATCACCGTGCGCCCTCCTCAGAACGGCACCATGCCGCCGCCGAACGGCACGACAATGGACGAACTCGAGCCCGACGACGACGCGCTGCTGCTGAAGGACGACCCGCTCCCCTTGCCGGAGCCCGAGGACGGGCCGCTCGAAGAGGCCGAGGTGGAACTGCTCGCGGACCCCGCGAACTGGCCTACGTCGTTGTGGGCCCAGACGCCGTCGGCCAGATAGGTGTTGGTCCCGGGCACGTGGATGGAGACCGTGGCGACCGGGCCGGCGAAGCGTTCGATGCTCGTGACGGGCTCCTCGGTCAGGTCGTGGCGCAGGAGCGCATCGCCGACGCGCAGCAGCTCGACGGAGCAGAAGCCCAGCTCATCGCCGCGTCGCACGAGCAGCGGGTGCTCGAACGTCGCCTTGACGCGGCCGTTGAGGAGGTAGAAGCCGTCGTGCTCGCCGTGTGTGGCGCTCGCGACCTCTGCGGCGCACCGTTCGAGATCAGCGCCGACCTGGGCGTGCCACGCGTACTGCGCCCGTTCTGCCGCGTCGGTTTCCAGGCCGGGCAAGCGCAGAGACGCGATGCGGTCGCCTGGTCGCAGGTCCTCGATGGGGACGAGCGCATTGTCTGCAAGGCGCACGAGCGTGCCCTCGAGGAAGCAGTTGCCGCCGGATGAGCCGCTCCCGCCACCCGATCCACCGCCGGAACCCCCACCTCCTCCACCTCCTCCTCCGCCCCCTCCACCGCCGCCCCCTCCACCTCCTCCCCCCCCTCCGCCTCCTCCGCCACCTCCACCTCCACCACTGCCACCCCCGCCTGAACCACCCCCGGAGCCCGATCCGCCTCCCGAGCCACTCCCGCCCCCGGACCCGCTTCCCCCGCCACCTCCGCCACCGCTCCCACTCGGCTCGCTTCCGCTCCCCCCACCTCCTCCGCCGCCACCCCCGCCGTCACTGCTGCTGCCGACCGAGCCTCCTTCGTGCGGGTCGATGTCAGCGAAGCGGTCGCACTCGTCGAGCATGCGCACGCGCACCGCGCACACGCCGTCTACGCACGCCCGGCCGACAGCGCCCTTGGCGATCGGCTCGAGCAGCACGACGAAGCGGCCCGTGTGCTTGGGCTTGGGCTCGACGCCACGCAGCGCCACGCGGGCCGCGAACTCGTCGAAGTTCCCGTTCGGGGAAACGATCGGACCGCCGATGCCGAGGATGTCGAAGCGGCTCTTGTCCTTGCCGCTGGCGTTGAGCACGGGCACGATGCCCGCCTGGCGGATTGCGTGGATCGCATCGCCCGCGCCCGCTCCCTGCTCGCGGTGGGCGACGGCGGCATCGACGAAGGCGTTGTACGCCGCGGCGGGGATCGCCAGCGGCTGGCCGGACCGGACCTTGCGGAAAGCGTCTCCCACGTCAGATCCCCAACCCCGCGAAGTTGCCAGCCTCGTAGACCTTCTCGACGTAGGCCGCGATGGGTTGTTTCACGAGCGCCTTGGCGTTGTCGTCCGCGCGGTCGGCGTACCGCGCCCACAGGTACTCCCAGCCCTTCTTGCTGATCCCTGTGATGTCGCCGACCTTCAGGCCGCTCGCGTTGGGGCTGGCCGCGAAGCGGAACGTGATCTCCCAGTCCTGTGAGCCGCCCGGCGCGATGCGCTTCGAGCCGGACGCGCCGAGGAACAGCACCTCGCCCGCTGCGAAGCCGCGGAACGAGCCGTTGTTGACCTTGCCCGTCAGGCCGAAGAGCGTGAGCTTGTACGCCTGGGTGACCTGCGAATCGGGCTTGTAGTGCGTTTCGGAGAAGTGGTAGACGGGGACGACGATGTCCACGCCCTCGACGCCGGTGTCGGTGACGCCTATGGCGCCCTTGAAGTCCGGCGCGGTCTGTCCCGGCGGGGCCTTGCGGGTGATCGTCTGGAGGCTCTGTGTGACGTGGCGCATGCCGCCACCGGTATCGAAGCTGAACACGCTCTCGCCCGTCTGCGGCCCGCCGAACGAGGGCGCGACGAAGCGCACGGTCCCGTCCCACAGCTCGTGCCCCTGCGGCTCGATCTGCACGTCCTGGCGGGCGAGGCCGTCGTAGTCGGTCGGGGCCGCGGCCTCCAGCGCGGCGCGGGCGGCGAGGTCGTCGTCGGTGCCCTTGATCCAGTAGCGCAGCTCGACCGACGGGCTCTTGCCCGCGACGGTTGACCGGCTCTCGAATCGTTCCTCGACGACGATGGGCACGCGGGGTTCCTCATCCGAAGGTCAGCCCGCCGGTGCGCGCGGCGTCGGCGAGTCGCTTGGTGTTCTTGGCGGTCTGCTCGGTGGCGCTGGCCGTGCGCTCGGCGGCGTCGGCGCTGCCGGCGAGCCCCTGCACAGCCAGCGCGTTGAACGTGCCGCGGACTTCGACGCGTGCTGCGATGGCGTCGCCGATCCCCGCGAGGCGGTCTTCGAGATCGGCCAGCAGGTCACCGACGCCGCGGCGGGGCGTGCCGTCATCGCCCGCTTCTTCTCGCTTGCGGCGTGCCTCGGCGATCGCCTCGTCGAGGCGGCGGCGTGCTTCTTCCAGTTGTCGCTGCGTCTCGGTCAGGCGGGCGTCGGTGCCCTGCTGGAGCGCCTCCTGCGCCTCCTCGAACTGCCGCCCGATCTCGGCGAGCGTGGCCTCGTTGAGTTCACGCGAGCGGTTGCGCTCCGCCTGCCGGCGCTGCTCGCGCCGCGAGAGGTCGCGCCGTGCGCCCTCGTCGATGTCGGAGAGCCGGGCGTCGAGCTGCTCGTCCACGGCCCGCTTCGCGGCCTCCACATTCAGGGACGAGTCGAACAGCCCCTGGATCTCCAGCATCCGCTTGGCGACGAAGGCGCTGGCTCGCTCCCAGATCTTCGTGAACCCGGACGTGAAGCGAGTCCAGGTCTTGGAGAGGAACGCGGTCGTCTCGATCCAGGCGACTTCGAGCGCGTGCAGAACCTGCTGTGCCGCGGCGAGTGCGCCGAACCACATCTTCTGCGCGGTGCCGACGAAGAAGGCCCGGGCCTGGAGCCAGACCTTGTTCAGCTCGGCGGCGCCGCGTTGCCAGGCGAGCTTGAGGGCCAGCCACAGGATCTCGGCTGCGAGCGTGATGTCGCCCGCGGCCAAGGCGTCGGTGATCCCGCCGATGACCTTGCCGACGAACTCGCGGAGCTTGCCGAACTGGTCGCGCAGCCACGCCAGCGCCTCGCCGCCCGCGCCGGACCAGACCAGGAGCGCCGTGCCGAGCCCTGCGACCGCCGCGACCACGAGGCCGATCGGCGAGAGCAGCGCACCCAGGACCGTCCCGACTAAGCCGAACGCCGTTCCGACAGCGCCCACCGCCCCGGCCAAGAGGCCGAAGACGGCGCCAACGCCCGCGATCAGCAGGCCCAGGCCGATGATGGCGATCCCGGCGGCCGCGACACCGGCGGCGACCTTGGCCACGGTGACGACCAGCGCCTTGTTCTCGCGTACCCACTGCGTCGCGGTGACAACCGCACGGACGACCGCGTTGGTCAGGTCGATGACCGTCGGCGCCAGTGCCGAGCCGATCTCGAAGACGCCCTGCCTCACGACCCGCCAGAGGATGTTGAGCGTGTCGGTGAGCAGGGCCGCGTCCCTGGCGGCTTCGGTCGAGACCGTCAGCCCCAGCGCCCGGGCCTGCTCCTGGAGTTCCTCGATCCCGGCTGCGCCGCCCTCGACGAGGGGGAGCAGGCGCGTGCCCGAGCGGCCCAAGAGCTGCATGGCGACCGCGGCGCGCTTCGCCGGGTCGGGGATGCGCGCCAGCCGGTCGGCCACGGCCTTGAACTGTTCCTCGGGCGTGAGGCCGCGAACCTGCTCGGCGGTCAGGCCCAACTCGGCCAGCGCCTCCGTGGCGGTGGAGAGACCACGCTCGGCGTCGTTGATCGTGCGCTGGAGGACGCGCACGCCCGCCTCGAGCGTCTGGAGGTCCGCCCCGGACTGCTCGGCCGCGAAGCCCAGTTCGGAGAGCGCCTCGACGCCGATCCCCGTGCGACGGCTCATCTTCTCCAGCGTGTCGCCGGCGCTGGCGAACGAGCGCACGCTCGCGGCCAGGGGCGCCAGGCCCGCCGTGCCGATCGCGGCGATACGCGTGCCGAGGGATCGCACGCCCGCGCCGAAGGCCTTGAGCCGACGCTGGGCGGCACGCAAGCCCGCGGTGAGCTTGTCGCTCACGCCGAGCTCGACGAACGCCCGTCCCGCGCGGATGCCCTTGGCGCCGGCCATCAACCCGCCCCCACTTCGTCGTCCCGGCGGTATCCTCTACTTTCGAGCATTCCCCGGAGACCCAAGGCATGGCTTGGCGCGGCGCGTACCGGATCGGGTCTTACATTGACACCTCCATCGAAGACGGTCACGACTGGCCTCCCGAGCACAGCGGCGTGTACGTCGTCAGCGTGAAGCGATGGCGTGGCCAGCCAACCCGGCGGAGCGGCGTCCTCTACATCGGCGGCAACACCGGCCGTTCGGATCGCTTCCGCACGCGCATCGGCGACCTGCTGGCCGACATGCTCGGGTTCTTCGGTCAGAGCACTGGACACCACTCCGGCGGCCAGAGCCTGTGGACTTGGTGCGTCGAGAACCGCGTCAATCCGCTCGACCTGTACCTCGGATGGCGAACGGGAGTGCGCTGCAAGCGCTGCGCGGAGGCACGGCTGTTCCGTGATCTCCAGTCGCTTCTGAACAAGCGTCGACCCTCGAGGTGTGCTGAGCACGGCTGACACGTTCACCCTCCACGCACGCTGTTGGCCCACACCTTCGGGAGCTTGGGCCTTTCCCTCTGGAGCGCCGGCCCCATGTACGGGCGCTGGGCGATCTTCACGCGCTGGCGCACCAGCCGGCCCCTGACGCGGCGCGTGATCACCGTCGTCCCGCCGAACTCGAGGACGTTCGGCGCCGTGCGCTTCCTAAAGCCAACCGGCCCGACGACGACCGAGTCCGTCCGCCGGTCGTAGCCGAAGAGGATGAGACGCCGCAGACTCCCCTCGTGCGAGTGCGGCGGCTTGCCCGGCTGGGCCGAGCCCTTGCGCTTGCGGATGCTGGTCTTGGCGGCCTGGCGGATGAAGGCGCCGCCGCGGGACAGGGCCTTGCGCTTGGCCCGGTCCACGGCGGCGACGACGCGAGGGCGGTCGAAGAACATGTGCTTGACGCGCATGTCGATCACGCGACGGAGCCCCCGTTGAGCGTCCTGCCCTCCTTGAGTCCCTTGTTGAACGAGGCCTCCTTCTCCTTGCGCAGCCGACCCGAGCCGATGAACAGGCCGACGATGCCCGTTAGCGCCGGCAGCGCCGGGCCGACCACGGGCACGCCCGCCAGCGTCGGCCCCACCTCATCCAGGGCGCTGAGGGTGAGCTGGCCGAGCAGGCCGCGGATCTCGCCGGCGCGCTCGATCGACGCCTTCCACTGCGCGCCGGTGCGCTGGACGCTCTCGAACCAGGCGCGGTACTCGGCCTCGGCCTCGTTGAGGCTGACGCGCGCCGGCAAACCGGTCGTCTGCTGAATGGCGTTGGGAGTTTTGACCTTGACCATATCGCCGAGGTCAAAGCCGGTGCACGCGGCCAGCGCGAGTGTGAGCATGACGAGCCCGAAGGCATACGCGACGGTGCGGTGGTTCATGGGGCCTCCTTGCCACCCCCAGGAGGGGGGACCTTCCTGTCGATGAACACGTCCTTGAGGACGCCGACGCCGGCCTTGATGGACTGAGTTGTCGTGCGGCTGGTGGGGTCGAAGTCGGTCGGCTTGAACGGTCCGTGCTTCTTGGGGTCGCGGTGGGCGTTGGCGATCAGGGCCATCAGGCTGCTGGTCATGCTCCAGTCGTGCTTCTGGCGTGCCTCGGCCATCGCCAGCAGTTCGCGCAGCGTCAATCCGACGGGGTCGACGCCGGCGATGCCGGCGCACTGCCAGATGAGGTTCCAAGCGTCCGCAGCGCCTCCTCCGCCGCCTCCTCCAGTTCTCCGCTGTCGAGCCTGGCCTCCACGATGTCGCGCGCCTTGTCCATCACCTCCCTCGTGGCCTTGAGCACCCGCCCGAGGTTGGCCCTGTCCCTCGGGCTCGGGCAGAAAGACACCAGTTCCTCCAGCAGCGCCTCCGTGGCGTGCTCGATCGCGTCGCCCGCCATCGCGCGCCCGAAGTCCTCGTCGCTAACGCTGCGCTCGTCGGCCTGGGGCTTGCAGATCGCGTACACCGCGTCGCAGAGCAGCACGGGGTCGCGGATGAGCCGCTCGACGAGCGTGCCGTCGAGGACGCCGAGCAGATCCACGCCCGCCAAGCTCTTGACGCGCTTGAGGGCGGCCACGTTGACCTCGACCGTCCACTCGCGCCCCACGTTGTCCTTGAAGACCTTCATGTGTCCCTCCTCACGGCACGGTCATCCACTCGGGGGCGTTCTGCGAGTACGCCGGCTTGGCGGTGACGCTCACGGTGATCGCCTCCTCCAGCGGCTCGGAGCGGCTGAACGAGGTGATCGAGAACTCCGCCCGCAGGCCCTGCGTGCCGCTCTGGGTGATGTCCCCGTCCATCACCGCCAGGTCGATGCTCTCCCCGTTGAAGAAGGCGTCCTTGATGGCGGTGAAGCCCGCGTCGGCCGTGTCCCAGACCATCTCGAACTCGACGCTGGCCTCCTTGAGCGTCGCGGCCGTGGCGCGCCAGCCGCTGTTGGCGCGGGTGGTCACGTCCGCCTCGCCGGTCTCGAGGTTGAGCGTCACGTCGCGGACGTTGGTGATCTCGACCCACGTCGGAGTCGCCCATGTGCCGGTGTTGCGGTAGACCTTGGCTTCCATGCCCAGGCGGATGGCCATCGCTCACCTCCTCCCCGTGCTCTGGGCGATGATGTGGACGGCGATCGGGATGCCGGAGGTGGTGCTGACCTCGAGCGCGGCGAGGTCGACGCCGTAGAGCCGGTGCGACGCGGCGCTCAACAGGGCCACGTCCGCCGCCGGCGTATCGTCCCCGACCGGCCGCAGGGCCACCGTGTTGTTCGATCCCGCGCGGATGTCGGCATCCACAACCAGCGGCTCGTCGGCGAGACGGACCCAGCCGTCCGCGTTCGACACGGAGATGCGCTTCGAGATGACGTTCGCCGCGGCCATTGTGGGGGTTACCTCCGGACGCGGTACGTGACGGTGAGGATGCTGGTCAGCGCCCGTTGCAGCTCGAGGTGCTCCGCCGCGACGACGGGCTCGTGCTCGATCGAGAGCCACACGGCCTGCGGGAGACCTTCCAGGCGCTTCATGCGCAGGTGGTCGGCGATCTCTTCGGCCAGGTCCACAAGCGCGTCGATCTCGGCGTCGCCCTCGTCGGGGTCGATCTTCTTCTGGATGCCGATGTCCACGGCGCAGTCGAAGAACGACCCGTCGCGCGAGGCGGTGGCGATGGTCACGCCCTTGGGCACGACGCTGACCGTCAGTTCGGCGAGGTCCGCCAGCTCGAAGCTCGGCTGGTAGAGCCGCTCGGCGGTGAAGGGCTGGCCGAACGAGCCGGCGTTGAGGCTCGCCGTCACGGCGTCGGCGATGGCGACGAGTGTGCTCACGGGCCGGTCCTCCCGCTGATGCGCCCTTCGAGGTACGAGACGCGACGCTCGACGGCCTGGTACTCGCTGCGCAGCGCGCGGGCCTCGACGATCAGCTCATCCAGGCGCTTCTCGACGTGGTCGAGCTTGGTGGTCACCACGCCCCACTGGACGGTGAAGGCCAGAGCCGCGATCACGATGGTCACGAAGACGCCCGCCCAGCGTGAGACGCCGTTGCGCACGCCGTTGCTGTTCGACGTGTTCGTCATGCCCCCTCCGTGGCGACGTGCTTGGTGTGGATGCGGAGCACCTTGCGGTACGGGTCGCTGAACCGGAAGGGCGGCTCCCCGCCCGGAGCCATGACCTCGTAGACCTGGGTCTGCGGGCCGTCCGGCTCGCGGACCCGGTCGCCGGCCTTGGGCAGCGTCTGCGAGCCGTCGAGCACCAGGTCGGTTCGCCGCACGAGGAAGTCGCGCGACTCGACCCTGCGGATGAAGCCGGACTCGTCGGCCTGCTCGAACACCGTGCGCCCGACCGTCGCGGCCAGGTCCACGCTGCCGGCGCCGCGCTGGTACGTGACCGTCCGCGTCAGGTGCGTGTGACGCCGGCCATCCACGAACGCCGCGCCGTGCTGGAGCAGGTCCGCCACGCCTCAGCCCTCCACCACGCCGCCCGCGAGGACGCCGCCGCCCATGAGCACGCGCACGAACCGGTCCCCGTCCTGCGCATCGCGCGTCGAGACGCCCAGGATCTTGTTGAGGCCGCCGCCGTCGTTGGCCGTGGCGAACTTGCTCGTGTCGTCCCAGTACACCTTGGTGCCCGCGTTGATCGCGGTGCCCACGCCGGTGTCCTTGACGATCCCGAAGAGGCCGGCCAGCGCGATGCGGCCGACCTCGCCGCTCTTGATGTCGCGCGTGGCGATCCCGACGAGGTCGCCCTGGACGACCACGTCGCCGTAATCGATGTCGCTCGGGGCCGTGTAGTTGATCCGCAGCCCGAGCCTGATCAGTTGTGCGCCCATGCCTGCCTCCTTGCGGGTGCTCGTTCCGTCACTGCGACAGGCGTGTACGCACCGTCGCGTCCGCGTCTGCCGCGGCCAGGACCGCCTTGCCGATGGCCTTGTTCGCGCCGGCCCCGTCGCTGGTCGTGGCGATGTCGTTGGTGTCGTCCCAGTACAACTGCGCGCCGGCCGTGATCGCCGACCCGCCGCCCGTGGCCTTGGGGAAGTCGAAGACGCCCTCGACCGCCAAGGTCCCGAGTGTGTTGGCCGCGATCGGCCTACTGGCCACGCCGACCAGTTCGCCCTGCACGACCACGGCGCCCGCGGCCACGTCCGCGCCAGGCGTGTAGTCGATCGATGCCCCTTCGTGGATGAACGTCGCCGTCATGGTCTGCTCCTGTGGTGGCGCGGGCTCGCCGATCCCGATGCCACCGTTGTCGAGTCCCATTCACGCCTCGCCCTTGGCCTTGACGCCGCCGCGCGGGTCCTGGAGGTTCACGCCGAAGTCGTGGTACCCGCGCATCTGCACGCCCAGCCGGTTGAAGTCCGCCTCCGCCGTCTCGATCGTCGGTGACTCCTGCCCGTTGAGGAACGCCACTTCGATCACCGGCAGGTCGCTCGGGTCGGCCAGCAGGTACCACGCCTTGGTCGAGCTGCCGTCGTACACGGCGTTGCCGAGGTACCGGCTGACCTCGACGCGGAACTTGCCCTGGTGGGGGTTGGAGACGGGGTACTTGGTGCTCGCCGTGGTGTCGCGCAGCTCGACGCTCTTGAAGAGTTGCGTGCCGATGGCCGAGAGCGCGGTGGGCACCAGCAGCACCGCCGGCATGATTCCGATGGGCTTGCCGTCCCCGTCGACTTGATCCATGAAGGTGACCTCGGCCTTGGTCAGGCCGTCGATGGAGAGGGCCGTGTCGGCGCCCGAGATGAAGTTCTTGTTGCCCGCGGTGAAGAAGGCGCTGTTGTTCAGGAACGTGGTCCAGAAGACGTCGTTGATCTTCAGGCCCGAGCCGCGCCCGAGCTTGCGCGGGACCGTGGTGATCGCGCCGAGGTCGTCGTTGATGATGTCGCGGCGGTCGATCGCGAGCATCAGGGCGTAGGTGTCGGCCTTGTTGGTGTACTGCTCCTCGCCCAGCGTCCCGTGCTTGATCTCTCCGCCGGGGGCGACGATCTCGTACTGGTCCTTGCCCACGAGGCGGTAGCTGGTCACGGTCTTGAAGTCGGAGACGTTGCGAACGGCGGTGACGCTGCGCCACGCCCGCTCGACGCTGAAGAAGCCCTCGAGCAGGAACTTGTTGGCGACATTGGAGAGGATGCCCCCGATGTCGATGGTCGAGAACCCGGCCTCGATGGGCGGGTTGAAGGCGTGGCGGAGCACCTGCCGGCTGTCGCGGAAGTTGCGGCCGGTGTACCCGTTGGCCCACGCCGCCTCGAGCAGGAGTTCCTGGAGCCCGATCCCGCCGCGGAAGCGCTTGGTCGCGGCCTCCAGCGTCTGGTCGTCGAACGCCTTCTCGACACCGTCCAGACGCGCGGTCAGCAGGCACGCGGCCTCGAGGATCTGCGGCGTGGCCGTGTGCTCGGGGGCGTGGATGGCGGGGGCCTTGGGACGGCTGGCCCGCAGCACCTCCAGCTCGCAGCGCGTCCCGTCCCACCCCTCGCGGATCGCCTTGGCCTCGATGTCGAGGTGGCGGCCGGCGCACACCCGGCGGATCGCGCCGATGCGCTCCGTCTCGGCGAGTGCCTGGGCGCGGATGGCCTCGGCGCTGGCGCCGGACGTGAGGGAGGCGGCGGGGGCGGGGGAGCCGGCGTCCGTGCCGGCCTCCGCCCCCGTCAACGTGTCAGCACCCTCGACCGGGGCTTGCGTGTCGTCCATGACTGCCTTCTCCTTCCCCGCCGCGATGCTGGCGCTGGTGCCGCCGTCGGCGCCGAGGTCCACGAAGCTGATCTCGCCGAGCGTCGCCCGGCGCACGATGTTGATGGGCCCCTCGAACTCGCGGCCGTTGACGGTCGCCTTCTGCTTCTCGCGGACGAACTCGAACTCGTCCACGCTGGCGCCCACCGACGCCTGCCACGGGAACCCGTTCTTCGAGGAGGCGACGACCTCCTTGGCCGCGGCGGTGTCGCGCGAGATCATGCCGGTGGCGATGAGCTGGCCGCCCTCGACGCGGATGGCGTCGGTGTGCCCCACGCCCGCCGCCGGGTCGTGCCCGAAGCGGATGGGCCGGGCCTGCGAAGGGATCTCCAGCCCGGCCAGGTCGATGACCACCGGGTAGCGCCACGCGGCGATGCGCATGGGCCCGCCGGTATACGCCACCATGCGGAAGCGGGGCAAGGATGTCCCGTCGCTCGCGGCGCTCATGAGGTCCACCTCGCCGCAAAGCCTGATCTGCGTGTTAGCATTCAACCTTGACAAGTCACCCTCCTCTGCCATCGTCCAAGCGAAGATCTTGCGCTGTTCTGCACCAGGAGTCTGCCATGACAGAATCCGCCCACCAGCCGCGACCGACCATCGCGCGTCGAACAGGCGTTGAGCCGATTCACCGCGGCGGACAGCCGCTTCGCGCAACCGTCATTGATTTCTGGCGGTGGGCGTACTCCGATCTGCTGAGCAACACCACCCGGGGTGCGTTCGCCGAGTTCATCGTCGCTCAATCGCTCGGCCTCGATCTCGGCGTCCGCGATGCGTGGTCCGACTGCGACCTTCGACTGCCGACGGGGCTCCGAGTCGAGGTCCGATCGAGTGCGTTCATCCAGTCCTGGGCGCAGCAAGCCCCGTCGCGGATCGTGTTCAGTGTGCGCCAGTCGCGGCGGTGGGACCCGGACCGGGGCACCTACGCCGATGGGCGTCAACGCAACGCGGATGTCTTCGTGTTCGCTTTGCTGAGCGAGACCGACCGCGCACGGATCGACCCGCTGGACGTAGCACAGTGGCAGTTCTACGTCCTGTCGAGGCGAACCATCGAGAGCCGTGCGGGCAACGCCCAGACACTCTCCCTGAAGCGGCTGACCCAACTCGGGGCGGAGATCAGCGACTTCCCGTCGCTTCGTGCTGTCGTGGAGCGCGCTCACGTTCCCTCCTCGAGTTCTTGACGCGCGGGTAGCGACTGGATCGGCGTCAGCCCCAGCTCGCGCATGAGTGCCGCTTCCTTGGCACGTTGGCGCAGTTCCTCTTCCCAGTCCCGTCCCTGCCGCGCGTACTCGGCGGCGAGCGTCGTCGTGTGGTTGGCCAGCCGAGTGGCCTGCGCATTGGCTTCCTTCGCCGGGTCCACGTGCTCGACGCCGTCCCAGAACCAGATGTGGGGTACCTCCGCGTCCAGCGCTCGCATGCGCTGCGGGAGCAGGCCCTCCACCAGCACCGCCTCGTCGAGCCAGGCGCGAAGGATGCGGTCCAGCACCGTTACCCGCAGGTGGTGCTGCTCGACGCGGATGCTCTTGAAGTACGTCTGGTGGTCCAAGCGGCCGGAGGCGTAGTTGTACCCGCTCGAGTTGCCCGCCGCGACGTTGAAGGGCATGTTGAGGCAGCGGGCAATCTCGTTGAGGATCTCCTTCTTGAACTCGGCGTAGGTCGTCGCCGGCTGCTCGGCGTGGATCTGGCCGAGCTTCCATCCGCTGGGCAGGACCGTCGCCAGCCGCTTCTCCAGCTCGACCATGTCCATGGGCTCGAGCGCCTCGGCCTCGCCGTGGGCGGGGGCCTCGGTGTAGAGCACCGCCGCGAAGTCCGCCGCCGTCTCCGCCGCGGCGATCACCGCCAGCGTGTAGCGGCGCAGCTGCGCGAACAGCGGAAGAGCGGGCGTGATGTCGGGGATGCCGCGCCACTGCCCCGGCCGGTCGGGGCAGAAGTAGTGCACCACCGACGCGGCGGGGAGCACATCGAACGCGAACGGGTCGCCTTCGCGCCAGAACATCGAGTCGCCGGGGTGCCGCTTGAGTACGTGATAGGCGACCGGGTTGCCCGCGGCGTCGAAGACGATTCCATCGACCTCGCCCGAGCGCGGCACCCGCATGCGCGGGCTGGTCACCTGGTCCGGCTCAATGAGCTTGAGGTCGAGCGTGACCGGTGAGTCCACGCCCGGGTTGCTGGTCAGGATGGCGAACGCCTCGCCGCTCTCGGCCCGACCCATCCGCATCGTGCGAAGCTTGGCCGCCAAGTCGACCGACTGCGACCACTGCTCGAAGGCGCCCTCGATCCGCCGGTTGGCGTCGGCACTGTCCGTCAGCATCTGCAGACGCGGCCCCGTGCCGATGGTGTCGTTGGCCAGCGTGAGGACGATGCCCTTGGCGTAGGAGTTGTTGGCGACCTCGTAGCGGGCGCGGTTGCGGAGGATCCGCCGCACCTCCGGGTTGACCGCGGCGTTGGGCGCGAGCCCATCGGCGTTGGCCCAGTGGCGCCGGTTGTCCGGCGTGGTTTGCGCCGAGTCGAACTTGGCGCGGACGACGGGCAGCACCGTTCTGCGCCGTGACGCCTCCGCGGGCTTGGTGTGCCGGGATGTGAACAGTCGCTTCAGCACGGTCACACGGCCCCCGGCGGTTCGAGCTTGACGAGCTTGACCCCCAGCCCCTTCTTCCGCGTGGCCTCCTTGCCCGCCAGGTAGCGGTCGACCTCGATCTGATCGCGCAGGCCGTGCTGCTCGACCGACTGGCCGTCCACCGAGGCCTTGGCCGGCCCCGCGGCGTTGTCCTTGATGGCCTGTTCCAGCTCTTCCGGCATCGATGGCCCTCGCCGCACGTCTACATCTGCACGACACGCGCAGGTGTCGCGCGGGCTGCTATTGGCTACCTATGCCGACGCAGAGCGAGCTGCGCAGATGCGATGTTCGAGAGCAAGCCGCCGGTTCAATCGGCCGCGCGCCAAGGCCCGCCTGCCGGCCAATCTCCAAGGGATGCCGACACCTCGCCCAGACCGAGCAACGGCAGCGTGAACGCCCTGATTCGAGCGACGATCTCTGGGAGTGCTGGCGCGGTGATACCCGTGCCCATCTTGCGCACGAACGCGGACCACTGCTCTTCCTTCGTGGGATGGGAGGCGAACTCGTCCGAGAGACCGATCGGCAGTTCCGCCGGCATCGGGGTTGAACGTCGTTCGAGAGTCGCGGTCACCGCTTGGCGAAGGGCCGTGAACCCGAAGGTCATCGTCTCGCTGAGGGTCCAGAGGTCGAAGTAGTCCTTCATGCGGCTGTTGCCCATGCCGAGCTTCAGGATCGCGTCGAGCTTCTCGGCGACGACCGTTTCGGCCGGGTATGTCCGCAGAACCGGAGCCGGCAGATCAAGCAGGGGTCCGAACGCGAGTTCGCGTGGAGCCGGTGTGATCACATCCCCGAAGCCGACATCCACCTGCAGCGGGATACGAGCGGAACCGAGTGTGGCGAGGAGTCGCACACGGAGCCCGTCGTAGACGTTGTCCTCCCGGATGGCCTGCACGCTGACGGACCCAGGGTCGAACTCGAGGCCGTCGGGCTCGACGTCCGTGAGACAGATCTCCCTGAACACTGCCGCGAGCCTTTCCGCGGCCGGCGCTCCGAACCCGAGAAGATCGAGATCCTGCGTCGGGCGGTGCGGCTTGCCCGTCCACACGGCGAAGAGCGTGGCGCCTTTCAGCACGAACTGGTCGCGGTGTGGGCTTTGCGTGAGACGATACAGCAGACGCTCGATGCCGTAGCGGACGAGCAGGATGTTGAACGTCTCGCCGCGCTCGGCGCTGAGATTGAGCAGTCGCTGCTTCACGGACTGTGCGAGGCCTTCGTTCGATCGACGGCTCATGCCACGGCCTCCAGGTACGGCCGCATGACGGACCCGACGCGGCAGATCTTGGCGTAACGCCAGAGGTCGTCGGCCGTGCATCGGCGATCCCGGGTCGCGGATCGGAGCGCCTCGATGGCGACCTCCATCCCGACGTGGCGTCGGTATCTGAAACAGTCGGCCACGGTCTTGGCGGGGTTGAAGATCCGGACGGTCCGGCCCTCGATCGTGACCTTCTCAACCCCCTCAGTCAGCGGCGCGCCCGAGGCGAGGACGAACCGCATCGGTGGATGATCGACCTTGGGCCGATGGGCGCGACGGTCGATCATCATCCACACCTCGTGAGGCAGCTGCGTGCCGATCCCGTGGTAGGCCAGCGCCGAGAGGAGGCATACGACCCCTTGGGGGACGCGAGCGGCAGCTCGAGCGAGGTCCGCGTGTTCGGTCGCGTCGGCTTCCGCCGGAGCGTACATGCCCCGCGCGACCTTCACGAGTTCACCGCCGGCGACCAGCCGGCGAAGCACCTCGGGGTGAATGCCGTGCTGCCGGGCGTCCCGCACGCGGAGGACACCCAGGCGCCGGGCGAGCTTGAGGGCCTTGCGGGATGCCGCGGAGACTCCGGCCATGTGTAATAGTATCGACTTCTGCGTGTGATAGTCAAGCAAAATACACGAAGACCTGTCGGCCCGCCCGCGGTGCCGGTGACCCTGGAATCGAGCTGAAGCGCGATCTGGGTCGGCGTGTGACACCGGTTGCCGAAAAGGCGAAGGCACTTCCGCCTTCCGGCACACAAGATCAGCAGCCGGCCCCGATCACCCGCGTCGTCCCTGGAGTTCCGACAGCCGGAGGCGCCGTCGCGGCGCCGGCTTCACGTCCGTCCCGAACAGCACCGCCCCCTGCATCGAGGCCGCGACCGCCGAGCCGACGAGGCAGTCGAGCCAGTGGTTGTCGAGCCCATCGACGCGGAGTTTCCACTCGTCCACCGTCCGCCCGCGGCCTTGAGTCTTGACCCGGTACTCGGCGGTGAGGTGCTCGGCCAGGAGCTGATGCCTTTCGGGCTTGTGGCCGAAGAGCGAGAGCGATCCGGGGTCGCCCATCGGCACCGCCAGGCGGGCCTGGATGAACGACTTCCAGTAGTTCGTGTCGAAGACGATGTGCCGCACGGCGCGCTTGCCGGTGACGACGGGGATACGCCAGTTCAGCCCGACGCGGTCGCCGCGCTTGCGTTTGTACTCGCTGAAGGGGACGCTCGACGCGCCGACGTACCGCCCGTGGCTCGGCAGGAGCATCCCGCTGAACTGGCTCTGGCGGCAGAACTGGTAGACCACGTCGGACGACTGGCCCCAGTTCGCGTCGATCAGGCAGCGGTCGATGCGGACCACCCCCCCACACGCCCCGTCGTCCCGCCGCCACTCGCGCCCGAGCGTCCGCTCCGTCAGCCGCTCCAGACCGGCGTAGACCGCGCCCTCGAGCCCGGCGCGCGGGGCCGCGGCCCCGAGCGTCCGCCGCACGTCGCGGAGCGTGAAGTAGGCCGCCTTCTGGTCGGGCTCTGTGCCGTAGTCGATGACGTAGCCGGTGAAGTCCTCCTCCCACGCGGCCACGAGCCAGAACAGGCACTTGGCCTGCACGTCGATGAACATCGTGAGCGCCGACGCCCCGATCGGCACCTCGCCACGCTGGTGGCCATTCAGCTTCGCGCAGATCTGGTCGGCGGTGAGCAGGTCCTCATCGAGAGCGGTCGCCTCGGGCAGGGGCTCGTTCTGGTACTCAGCCCAGAACGCCGCTTCGTCCTGGAGCTTGAGATTCATCGCGTGCTGGACAGCACTCAGCTCGTCGTGATTGAAGCGCTCCGCCCACGCAACCGCCGCCCCCTCGTCCATCTCCTCGCGGTGCTCACGGTAGAACTCCGTCGCCCGCCCGATCCCCTCGTCGGCGCGCAGACCCTCGGCGCGGATGCGGGCGTACTCCGCCCACAGCTTCTCGTTCATCGGGAACGAGTACACCATCCTCGTCCGCTCACCCTGCCACTGCGGGTGCTTGTCGCGGTCGAGGAGGCGGTCGGCCAAGTCGTCGGGGCGGACCACCGTCAGTGTCATGAGCCCGGCGATCTTCTTCCCCGGACCCGCAAGGCCGAGGATGGCGCCGGCGAGGATGCGCTCGCGGTTGGTGCACTGCGAGGGGCTCCGCGCCGACTCGTCCGTCTGCGGATCGTCGATGAGCACGAGCGAGGGGCGGACGCTGTGCCCATCCGGGCGCTTGTGCTTCATGCCGCGGATGCGACCGGTGATCCCCGCCACCCGGATGATCGCCCCGCTCGCGCGGGAGCCGGGAATGGTTGGGAGCACGATCTCCTTCGCCGTCCACCCAATGTGCGTCTGCTCTCCCTGGTAGAGCTGGCCCGCCGCCCGCTGGTGGATGCCCTCCAGCGCATGGATCGGGAAGCACGCCTCCGGGAAGTCGTCGAGCAGCCGATCGTTGTTCTCCAGCTCGGCTTTGATTGAGTCGAGCATCTGGGCGGCGTGCTCCTCATCGGAGCCGATCAGGGCCACGAACTCCCGGTGTCCGTACACAAGCGCCCAGAGGCACGCGATCTCGCAGAGACTGGTCTTCCCCGATCCGCGCGGCATGGCCATCGCGAACAGCCCGCCCTCGAGCACGGCCTGTTCGATCTTGGCGACGACCTTCAGGTGGTCGGGCGACCACGCCAGGTGGAACGTCGCGGGGAAGTACGCCTCGCAGAAGAACCGAAAGTCGCGACCCCCACGAGCCTTCCGCTCCGGGTCCACGACGGCCGGCAACTCGCCGATGTCGCGCGCGGATTGGGACAGGATCAGGTTCCGCCGAAGCGCCCGATCCTTGTGCGCCTCGTAGGCGTCCACGGGCGACGGCGGCGGCTGCGCGAGCCGCTCGTGCCGCTCGACCACGAGCCAGGCGACGTAGCGGACCAGGTCGATGGTCTTGCCGTCGCCGATCCGGAAACCCGCGCGCGTGCGATGCCGGTGCAGCTGGCGCTCGCCGATGACCTCGCCCAGCGGCGTGGAGTTCAGCAGGCGGCACAGCTCGCCCGGGCGCAGGCTCCGCGGGTCAATCGCCACGGCCACCCCCACTCATCTCCTTCACCAGCCAGGCGGCGTAGTGCACGAGGTTGATCGTGCCGTCCGGGTTCGTCGGCGCGCCGGCGTCGATGTCGGCGCGCAGCATGGCATCCGTCACGCGTTGCCCGCCCGCGCGAGAGAGCAGGCGCGCGGCGTCCCCCACGGGCATCGCCGCCGGACTCAGCCGGGAGTTCCCCTGCGGACTAGGCGCCTGTTCGGACATGCGCCCGCCTCCTTGCGCGCACTTGCCCACAGCCCGCCCACTTCGTGCAGATTCCTCCGGAATCGCCTTGCAATCCGCCCACATGCCGGCCCTCATGTGCCCCACGCCAGCGGCCCCCACGACCCCCACACGAACGCCGCGGCATAGAGAACCAGAAGGAGGCATGGGCATGTTCATCAAGCAGATCGTGATCGAAGGCGTAGAAGGCGACGTCGAGGTCCGCCGCACCGAGCGCGGCGCTGTCGTGATCGCCAACGACGTCGAGGTCGAGGTCGCTCGCGACGACAGCCGCGAGGAGCGGTACGCCGTCGCCTGGAACGCCGCGAAGGTGCTCTGCGGCACCACCAAGCGCGGCGAACCCAACGCCACCAACTCGATGATCCACGACGTGCTCAACGAGATCGAGCGCGTCGCCGGTTGCTGACCCAAGCGCCCGCAGTGTGCGGGCGCATTCCCGTTCCCACCATGCACAAGGAGAACCAGCATGGCGAAGAAGACCGTGAAGAAGACGACGAAGAAGGCGGCCGCGAAGAAGCCGCCGCGCATGAGCGCCAGCGCCGCCCGTGCCGAGGGCGCGCAGCGGACCAAGGCCGCGCTCGCCGCCACGGCCAAGCCCGCGGGCGGCAAGGCCAAGGCGACCAAGGCCGCCAAGGCCCCGAAGGAGCGCAAGCCCACCCCCACCAAGCGCCTCAGCGGCCTCGATCTGGCCGCCAAGGTCCTGGCCGAGGCGCGCGAGCCGCTGAACGCCAAGGCCATCGCCGAGCGGGCGGTCGCCGCGGGCTGGAAGACCAACGGCAAGACGCCCGAGGCCACGCTCTACGCCGCCATCATCCGCGAGATCGCCAGGAAGGGAGCCGAGTCCCGCTTCCGCAAGACCGACCGCGGCCTGTTCGCCGCCACCCCCACGAGCGGGAAGGGGGCGTGAACCATGAACGCACGCGAACTCCAGGACCTGCTCCGCGACCTGCTCGAGGAGCTCATCCTCGCCCGCGGCGACGCGGACGACCCGCTCGCCGACCTGGCTGAGCGCACTGGCGGCATCCGCCAGATCTCGACCTACGACGACGTGGGCATGCTCACGCACGACAAGGGGCTCGTCGTCGAGTGCGACGACGGCGGCGAGTTCCAGGTCACCATCGTCCGCAGCCGCTGCGGCGAGTGGGAGGAGGCCGACGCATGAGCAGTCCGCCCAACGACAACCTGGTCTCGCCCGAGGACGCGTGCCCGCGCTGCGGCGAGCGCAACGCCGACCGCCTGGTGTGGGTCGAGGACGACCTCGTCCGCTGCTCGGCCTGCGGGGCCGAGTACGACCCGCTCCGCCGGGCGAAGGGAGGCGACGATGCTCAATGAGTCCTTCGCCGTCGAGGACGGCCTCCTCGTCCGCCGCGTCGTCCCGAAGCGCGGCACGCCCTACGAGCATCGCTGCCCGCTCGACGCCTACGAGGCCGTCGCCCACGCCATCGACGAGATGACCGGCGAGCCCTTCACGGGCGACGAGGTCCAGCGGACGACGGATCTTCCCTTCACGCGGGTCTTCACCGCGCTCGCCTTCCTCAAGGAGCGCGGCTGCATCGTCCCCGCGCACGGCCGCCGCCACAAGGCCGCGCCGGGCAACGCCGGCGTCCACCTCGACGCCATGATCGAGTTCCACGCCCTGCGCGAGAAGGGGCCTGGCGACCCCGCATTCGGGTACGAGTAGGCCGGGCATCACGCTTCCCCCTCACCCGCGACGCTCGTCGCGGGTGTTTCTCCGGCGGGAGTGTCCGCTGCGATGCGCTCCGCCTTCCGCCCCGTGAACTGCTCCCAGCGCTCCCGGATCACGTCGCAGTACGCCGGGTCGATCTCCATCAGGAACGCCTTCCGCCCCGTCTGTTCGGCCGCGATCAGCGTCGAGCCGCTGCCGCCGAACAGGTCGAGCACGCGCTCGCCCGGGCGCGACGAGTACTGCATGGCCCGCACCGCCAGCTCGACGGGCTTCTCCGTCAGGTGGACCATCGCGTTGGGGTTGACCTTCTTGATGTGCCACAGGTCCGGCACGTTGTTCGGCCCCAGGAAGACGTGCGCCGCGCCCTCCTTCCAGCCGTAGAAGCACCACTCATGGGCGCCCATGAAGTCCTTGCGCGTCAGCACGGGGTGCTGCTTGTCCCAGATGATCGCCTGCGAGAAGTACAGGCCGCTCGCCTTCAGCGCGGGCGGGTAGTTGGCGCAGTTCGCGTACCCGCCCCAGATGTAGAACCCGCGCCCGGGCTCCAGCGCCCGGGCCATGTTCCCGAACCACGCCAGCAGCAGCCGTTCGAACTCCTCGTCGGAGACGAAGTCATTGATCAGCGGCCGGTCCTTGGCCCGCATCTTGCCGGTGGGCTTGGACTTCTCCGGGTGCCGCGCGAGGTCGAACCCCTGGTGGCGCGACGCCGCTGACTTCCGGGCCTGCCGCTCGCGGTCCTTCTTGCCGCGCTCGGACTTCGACCGCTCGCACTGGAGGTCCTCGCGGCGCGAGAAGGACGTGACGCCCGCGGCGATGGCGTTGTTGCTCCGAGGCTCGACCTTCACGTTGTACGGCGGGTCGGTGTTGACCAGGTGGATGGGTTGCCCTTCGAGCAGCCGGTCCACGTCCTCGACGCTCGCGCTGTCGCCGCAGAGCAGGCGGTGGCCGCCGAGCACCCACAGGTCTCCCGGCTTCGTCACCGGCTCGTCCGGCGGCTCGGGCACGGCGTCCGGATCGGTCAGGCCCTCGCTCACGCCGGGATCGAGCAGCTTGGCCAGTTCGTCCTGGTCGAAGCCCAGGAGCGACCAGTCGATACCAGCGTCCTGGAGTTCGCCGAGTTCGATGGGCAGCAGCTCCATGTTCCACTCGGCCAGTTCGGCCGTCTTGTTGTCGGCGATGCGGTAGGCGCGCACCTGCTCCGGCGTCAGATCCCGCGCGACATGCACGGGCACCTTCTCCAGCCCGAGCGCCTGCGCTGCCTTCCAGCGCGTGTGCCCGCAGACGATGACGCCGTCGCCATCGACGACGATCGGCTGGCGGAAGCCGAACCGCTTGATGCTCTCGGCGACCGCCTCGACGGCGTCGTCGTTGAGCCGCGGGTTCTGCTCGTAGGGCTTGACCTCTCCGATCGGTCGCATTTCGATCTTCATCGCGTCCTCCTTGACGGGTGTCTCGTGGGGCTCGTGGGGGTGAGCTTCAACATGCGGTGCCCGCGCGGGTGGCCCCACTTGCCGAGGTGCTCGACGCGCCAGCCGGTGGCGAGCCCCGCCTCGACCATCTCCGCGCGCGTGTACTCGAAGAGCCGGTGGTCGTGCGGCTCGGGCGGGTTGTCCTTCGGCTCATCGCACTCGCCATACGTCGCGTAGAGCACGCCGCGCGGCGCGATGACAGGCCGCAGGTTGGCCAGGCAGCGCCGGATGTGCCCCATCGGCAGGTGCGTGAACAGCGAGTGCGCCCAGGCGATGTCCGGCCGCGCCGGCAGCCGGTCGAACTCGAAGTCGGCCAGCGCCAGCAGCGTCGGGCGCTTCGCCGCCATGAGCGCCGCGCCCAACTCCTGCTCGGCGCCGATGCGGAGTAGCTCCGGTTCCTTGTCCACGCCGGTGTACTGCTCCGCGTCCAGGTAGCGCACGAGGTGGACGCCTCCGCGAAGGGCACCGCACCCGATGTCGAGCAACCGATGGTCCCGGCCCAGCCCGCGGCCCCGGAGGAACCGCAGTTGGAGCGGGCCAACCTCGTCCCACAGGCCCCCGACGTACTCGCGGTGCCCGGCTTGGCGGACGCCCTCCGGCCCATGCAGGTACGTGCGGCGGACCTCGGCGTCGGTGGAGCGCCTCATGGCCGCCCCCTTCCCGCCGTCTCGCCACGTCGCGGCCCAGGGCGGCCTACGTCGCGGCCTCCCGGCCCGGGCGTAGGACGGGGCCACCAAGCGGCCCGTTCGCCACGTGGGCGACCCTCGGGGGCAAGGGCGGAACCGGACCGGACAAGCGCAACAAACTCTGTCCGGATTCGCGGCTGTTCCCGGCGGCGTAGCCGCGCAGATTCCGCCGGGAAGGAACCATGCCCCCCAGGCGACCCCCTGGTTAGGCTTCCGGCTGTTGGGCTGGTGGTAGGCGCGAGCCGGCAACCGGATGGCGCAGCGGTTGAAGGATCTGCCCCGCGCGCTTGAACGATTCGACGGGCGCAAGGCCCGGTGGGAGCGGGAGATTCTTGAGAAAGAGAGAGATCATTCAATCTTTCAATACCCCTCCCCATTCCCACGCGCGCGCGCTTCTCTCGCGCGAAGCCCTCAGGAAAGATTGAAAGATCTCCCCCTCCGCGCCGTAACCGCTTGCCGGGCGGGGGTTTGAAGTGCGGAGATCGTTCCGCGGCTGGAATCGTGACTGATTCAGGCGAGCGCATAGATCACCCTCGGCCTCGTGGCCGTCGCTTCGGTCTCTTGCCTCAACTGCTGGGTCTCAAGGAGGTTGTCGATCACTTCCTGCCGCTCGCGCTGGTTGAGCCACTGCGTCCGCCGGCACAGGTTCGAGCGCGAGATCCGTCCGCCTGCTCGGCGCACGACCCGGAGCACGCGCTTCTGCCGAGCGTCGAAGAGCCCGTCCGCGACCCACTCGTGGGCGACGTAGAGCATGCGGCGGGTTAGATACTCGCTCAGCCCGCACGCCCATCGCGCCGCGTCCTCGTCGATGACGGGCTTCTCCCTGCACGCCGAGCAGGCGTACACCAGCGCCAGGCGGCACGCCTTCTCCTCGGCGCGGGCCCAGAGCGAGCGCCCCTCGCCGTCCTTGGCCAGCTCCTGGTCCACCGTCGCGGCCAGCGCGTCGAACACCTGGCCCGCCTCAGGTGTCCCAGCGATGACCACCGGCTCGGGGTGCTCGCCCCGCAGGTTGCCGCCGGGCTTGAAGTCGCCCCACCAGCGCGCGGCCTCGAGGATCGGCTCGGGCACGGGCGTCGCCGCGGCCCGCTGGCGCGGCGGCGTGGCGCTGGCCTCGAAGACCAGCAGCCGGGCGATGAAGCCGTCGCTGAGGCTGTCGGCGGTGAGCGACTCGAAGAAGTGCTCGGGGACGGTGGTGCCGTAGCAGCACACGCACGGCTGGTCGATGACCTTGTTGCGCTTCTTGTCGGCGTAGGCCTTGCCGCGGAAAACGGTGTCGGCGCTGGAGTACAGCTTCATAAGCGCCGTGAGCACGTTGAACAGGTGCGGCGCCTTCTTCGGGTCGCCGATCGTGCGGAGGAAGCGCCCGAACTCGTCGATCTGGAACAGAATGGCCGGCTGCTGCTCGACGGCGGTGACGAGCCCGGCGTCGGACGCCAGGTCCTCGTTGCCCTCGTGCGTGTTCATGCCGGCCTGGAACAGCGCGTTCTTGTTGACCTTGCGGGCGTGGTCCTTGCCGGCGCCGGAGGGCGCGATCCCGACGCAGTAGAGGTTGGTGCGGTTGCCGCGCTCGTCGCGCACCTTGCGCGCCGCCAGCACGGCCTGGAGACAGATCGCGGCCGCCAGCGCAAGCACCGGCTGCGGGCGCGTCGCGGTCGCGAGGTTGTACTCGACGACCTGCTCGATGAGCCCGGGCACGCGCAGCAGCGCATCCGGGAACATCCCCGGATCGGGCGGGCGCAAGGGCGGCGGACCGACCGAGCCCTGCTCCTCGTCGGCCCCCCGGCGCCTGGGCGCGAAGCCGGACAGGTCCACGTCGCCGGCCTCGGTGGCCGCGTCGCGCAGCCAGCCGAACGGCTTGTCGTGGGGCTTGCTCGACGCATCCTCGACCTTGTGGCGCAGTTCCTTCTCCGACCACGGCGGCTCGCAGCGCGGGTTGAACCGGTCGAGCAGCAGGCGCAGCGCGGCCTCGGCGTCGAGCCCGAACCCGTGCACCATCGCCGTCGCGGCGGCGTAGGTCGCGTTGTGCCCGCCCTGGCCCGAGACCGCGGGCGGCATGGCGTCGAGGTACGCCGCGGCCCGGCGGAGGGCGCCGTCGTCTGGGACCGCTCGTTTGCCACACGTTGGCCCACGCTCCGCCGTGGGCGGGCCGGCGCGAGCCGCTTGGCTGTGCCTCGCCCGGACGACCGCCTCGGCGAGGGCGGCCACGCACGCGGCCAGGAGCGGGCCCGCCACGCGCGCCGGCTCGGCCTCGAGGAGGTCGTACGGCTCGCCCGACGGATGCACGCTTGGGCCGATGACCGTCTGGGCGCCGGTGGACCGCAGCTCGACGATCATCTCGCGCGTCACGGGGTCGCGGTGCTTGGTCGTGGCGACGCCGGCGCTGACGTACCAGCGGTGCGAGTTGGGACGGCTTGGGCGCCCCGTGACCGCCGGCGTCGGCGGCAGGTAGTCGTCCGCCAGGTCGATGGCCTCGTCGCAGTCCAGGTCCACGTTGACCAGCCCGCCGCTGGGCTCCCCGAGGAGCAGGCCCAGGTTACCGCTCGAGGGGTCGCAGTTGAAGTGCGCGGGGAGGTCGGGCTCGTCGAGCCGGAGGTTCTGCCAGGCCTTGAGGCGCGGCGCCTTCTGCGCCGGCGGGATGGGCACGACCCGATAGCCCCGCGCGGTGTACGCGCGTGCGGCGTCGAGCAGGCTGGGCCCGGCGCTGGTCATGCTCAGTCGTCGTCCTCGCGGCGGCGGACCTGGGCGCCGAGCAGCCGCAGGGTCCGGCGGGCCTCCTCGCGGTCGCGCTTGCTGGCGCGGTAGTCCAGCAGGCGGTCCACGTCGATGAGCGGCTTGACCGCCAGCTCGAAGCTGTACCGCCCCGCCGCGAGCGTCACCGCATGGCCCAGCGCCTGCACGCACGAGCTCGAACGGTGCGTCCCCGCGGCCGCCAGAAGCAACGGCGCCTCGGCCGGGACGTCTCCGTCGTACATCAGGCCGCCGACGGCGAGGGCGATCGCGCGGGCGAGCTCCTTCGCATCGCTCCGGTCGGCCGCGGCGGTCGCCGAGTGGCGCGAGAGGATCCGCCCGTGCTTGTCCGTCTCTTCGATCGTGATCGTGATCATCGGTGCTCCTTGAGCCTTGCTCAGAAGGGGATCTCGTCGTCGGGGATGCCGCAGGTGGCGCCCGCGTGCTCGGGCAGGTTGTCGGGGTCGTCGAGCCGCGGCGGCTTCTCGCCGATGGCGTGCCCGACGACGCGGTCGTACTTCTCGCCGGCCTTACGCTCGACGGTGATCGCCAGCGTCGGCGCGAGCGCCCCGGCCTCGGCCAGCTCGACCGCCTCCTCGACCGACGACGGCACGGGCTCGCGGGACCGAGCCCGCCACCACTGCTCGGCCTTGGCCCGGGCGTAGCCCGTGTGCTCGAAGCAGACCCACTCGCGGAACCAGGTGTTGAACCCGCAGCGATACTCGACCCGCATCGTCGGTGGAGCATCGGGCGCGTCGCGCTTGTAGTGCACGTGGTACGAGACCTCGCTGACGCGCTCCTCGCTGCGCGAGCTCTGCCCGGAAAGAATGCCCTCGCTGCTGGCCGTCGGCTCGTGCTTCTCGCGCTTGGGCGGCGGGAACTCGTGCCCACACTCGGGGCAGACCGAGTACGCCGCGTGGATGACGGCGTGGCACTCCGGGCATTCCTTCGCGGGCGCCTCGCCGTCGCCGCTGCCCGGCTCCTTGACCTTGATTGCGTCCACCGGGCCATGCCGGAGCACATTGCCGCCGAAGTCCAGCACCAGGCAGTCGGCCTTGCCTGGCGCGAGGCGGAAGCCGCGCCCGACCATCTGGTAATACAACCCCGGCGAGAGCGTCGGGCGCAGCAGGGCGACGCAGTCCACGTTGGGCGCGTCGAAGCCGGTCGTCAGCACGTTGACGTTGGCGAGGTACTTCAGCTCGCCGCGCTTGAAGCGGTCGATGAGTTCGTCGCGCTCTTTCGTCGGCGTCCCGCCCTCGATCAAGCCGCACTCGGCGCCGTGGCGTTCGCGGATCACGCGGGCGACGTGCTCCCCGTGCCGCACGCCGGCGCAGAAGATCAGGACGCTTCGCCGGTCGGCGGCGTGCTCGACCAGCTCGGCGCAGGCCGCCTCGACCAGCGAGTCGGTGTCCATGAGGTCCTCAACCTCGCCGGCGACGTACTCCCCGCCGCGGACGTGCAGGCCGCTGGTGTCGGCCCTCGCCGACCCCGCCTTGGTCCGCAGCGGGCACAGGAATCCCTGCACGATCAGCTCGCGGACGCCGACCTCGTAGCAGACCTCGTTGAGGATGTGGTCGGGCGCGCAGATCGTGCCCGTCTTCATCCGGAACGGCGTAGCGGTGAGTCCGATGACCCGCGCGTGCGGGTTGACGACCTTGGCGTCCGCCAGGAACTGGCGGTACATCCCCTCGCCGTCAGGCGGGATCAGGTGCGCCTCGTCCACGATGACCAAGTCCACCGGCCCCAGGTCGCAGGCGCGCTGGTAGATCGACTGGATGCCCGCGATGGTGACGGCGTAGCCGAGGTCCTTGCGCCTCAGGCCCGCCGAGTAGATGCCGACGGGCACGTCCGGTGAAATCGCCCGCAGCTTGTCCGCGGCCTGCTCGAGCAGCTCCTTCACGTGCGCTAGGATCACGACCCGCCCCGACCACAGGTTCACCGCGTCGCGGCAGATCGTCGCGATCACCGGCGTCTTGCCCCCGCCGGTCGGGATCACCACGCACGGGTTGTCGTCGCGCTCGCGCAGGAACGAGTACACCGCCTCGACGGCCTCGCGCTGGTACGCCCGCAGTTCCATCAGGCCGCCACCTCCGTGATCTCGACCAGGGCGCTGCCGCCCGCCACGATCTCGCCGCGCTCGACCTCGATGTGGTCGATCTGCCCGTCGTCGCGGTAGACGCCCGCGTGCTGCATGGCGTCGAGGAGCCCCTTGAGCCGGTTGTCCAGGTCGAGAGGCCGGCGCGTCGGCGCGCACAGCGTCACCCGCACGTGCAGCCGACCCGCCAGCGCCCTTCGCCGAGCCGCGAGCCGGGCGCACACATCCCTGCGGTACGCCCGGCCCTCGCGGCTCAGCACGACGCGGTAGCCCCGCCGCAGCGGGATCGACCGCCAGTACCGGTTGACGCTCGGCGGCCAGGGAAGCTCGAGCGTGATCGCCCTCACCGCTTCCATGGCGGCGCGCTCCCGTTGGCCGCGGGCGCGGGCCTGGCGGGCGCCGCGCCGTCGCGCTTCGCGTACCCCTTGACGGTGTTCGTGATCTCGCCGTTGTCCTCCCGCTTCTTGCACCCGACGCTGGCGACCAGCGGCAGGTTGTGCAGCTCGACGCTGTCGCGCGGCGCCATGACGCCCACCGCCCGGCAGATCGAGCTGAGCGTGCCCTTCGCGATCTGCACCGTCTTGTCGTTGGGGTGCCTGAGGGTCAGCCGGTCCCAGAGCTTGCGGCCCTTGTGCGGCCCGTCGATGACCTCGAGATCCAGCTCGAGGTACTCGCCGTTGCCCGCCTTGGTCTCCTTCATCTCGCTGGCGGTGATGACGCACAGGTACTTGCCGGCGGGGAGGGGATCGAAGCCGACGTTCGGCTCCACGTTCGTCGCGTCGAATCCGTTGAGGTTCGCCATGGGTTCAGGCTCCTTCCTGCTCAGGGGTGGTCGTGGGGGCGTTCTCGGTGTCGGCGACCGCCAGCGGGTTCTCGCCGCGCACGAACGCGGCGTACACGCGGTAGTCGAGGGGGATCTCGTCGGGGAGGTTCAGGCGGTTCTTCGCCACGTGCGCGGGGCGCTCGGTGGTGCGGATGATCCGCTCGCCGGTGCCGACGCCCTGCGTTCGCTTGCGGTCGAAGCCCTCCTTGGTCGTCTTCGTGTGCACGCGGTAGCTGGCGAAGAGCACCTCGTCGCACCACTCCTGAACGAGCGCCGAGGCGAGCTTCTGGAGGCGCGGGCTGTAGCGGTCGTAGGTGTCGGTCTCGGGGTTGGCGAACTTCTCGATCTGGGCGTGCGCGATGAGGACGATCTGCATGCCGCGCTCGTTGCGCAGCGCGTCGAGGCCGGTCAGGATCTCTCGCCACTGCGTCAGGGAGAAGATGTACCCCTTCGCATAGCCGATGTCCTCGATCGACTCGACGCCACGCTTGGCGCACACCTCGCCCCAGATCAGGCGCTCGAGCCAGTCCAGCGAGTCGATGACGACCGTGCCGTAGTCGTGCTCAGCGGTGTAGAGCTCGCCGAGGACGGCGAGCACGTCGCCGTAGCGCGTGGCCAGCGGGAAGCGATCCACGTCGATGTTCGCAAGCCCGTCCTCGGTTTGGACGAAGATGGGTCGTTCGGCCATCGCGCCGAACGTGCTCTTGCCGATGCCGTGCGTGCCGTACAGCAGCACACGCCGCGGCGCTACCTTGGTCCCTCGTTCGATCTGGCTCAGCTTCATGCGTTCCTCCGTGGGGAGTGGGGGTTGGGGCTCACAGACGGTCAAACAGGCGCAGCGATTCGAATCGCGTCGGCCACACGGCCGTCGCACGGCACCGCGCCAGCTCCGACATCGCCTGCTCGTTCTCGCGCCGGGCCTGCCCGAGCACGCGCTCGGACAGCTGCCAGACGCCGCACCGGAACGGCTCCCGCTTCTCGACGGCGATGATGTGAACGGGCACATCCTCACCGGACGCGATGCCCACGAGGGCGCGGTAGAACGCGAGTTGGTACACATATCCGAACGCGCCGATGTCGAGCTCGAAGCAGTCGAGCCGATCGCACGTCTTCAGGTCGACGAGCCCGCGCCCCTCGACCGGGTTCAGCCAGTCGATCCGCGCTTGGCAGGCGTGCCCCGCGTACTCGCAGCGCACAACGCCCTCGGCCACGCCGTCGGCGAGCAACTCCCGCGCGAAGACGTGATCGCGCACGCTCGCCGCCATCTGCTCGACCAGCGCCGCCTGGTCGTCCGCGAGGACGGGCTTGCCGACCGTCGCGGCCCACTCTGCAAATGCCTTCGTGCCCGACCCAAAGGGCTTGCCCGTTTTGGGGTTGATGGGGCCCCCGACAGCAAACTCCGCCTCGAACCGCTGCCGCCCTTCAAGCACAAGGGTGTGCGCCGCTCGCCCAACGAAGAACGCCTCGGAGTCGCGTGCGGGATTCAGCCCGAGCTCCTTGCGCCTGAAGAGCAGCGGACAGCGACGGAAGTCGGCGAGCGAGTGGGACGACAGGTGCCCCTTCGCTTTGGCGTGGTAGGTCTCCGCGGGCTCGCGGTGGAGGAAGCGGAGGTCGATGACGGCTGCTTCGGGCATCGGGTTCCTTTGAGGTCCTGGAACGGAGTCGGAGGACATGGCTCGCGGGCGAGGTCGGCCTCGCGGATGCGAAGAAGTGGCGGTGTCGGTGGTCATGCGGCCGGAACGGGCGTCGGCACGGACTCGCGGCGGACGGTGAAGCTGTCGCGCCCGAACTCGTGGGACAGCAGTGATGTGAAGATCTGCGTGACGGCTTCGAGCACGCCCGTTGCGCCGGATACACGGATTTCCGCGCGCAACGGCTCGACCGCAAACGAGACCTCCGTCCGCACGCGCGCCTCGCCGTATGGGCCCTCGGCCGCCAGGAGCGACAGGCGGAGCGTCCCGACCGCCTCATCGAGGTCCACCTCCGGGCTGAACTGGAATCGGTACTCCATGTGCTTCATCGCTCGGTGCTCCTTGCCCCGTGGGGACGGCGACCGGAGCGCCCGGGCAATACCCGAGCGCCCCCCGGTCGCTGATCCGCAGCGGGCCCAGCCGTCGCGGGCCCTCCGCTGGTTCCCTATGCGGATGCGTCGCCCGGTGCCCGGTCATCGGTCTCACCATCCGCCGCGAACCGCTCGCGAATCTGGGTGACGAGCCGGTCGATGCGGCGCCGGGACACCCGGCGCTTGCGAGCGGTGCCCGCCACGCCGAGCTCGATCACGTCACGGAGCAACTTCTGCTCGTGCTTCGTGAGCTGGGCGATGACGCGGCGGTACTCGTCGCGGATCACCCGTTCGTCAAGCAGCGACTTCTGGTCGCGCCCGGTCAGGCGCACGCCGTCGCGTTCCTCGAGCATGCTGGCGAGCGTGTCGAGATCGCCGTCGCACGCCACCATCGTGGATTCGAGCGACAGCGCGTGGAGCCCGTCGCGGCGCTTCTTCGCCCGCCGGCGCCGGAGTTCCATGCCCTCCCAGCTCGTCACGGCGGTGATGACGAAGGCCTCGATGGTGCCGCGCTTCGGGTCGAACAACCTGGAGCGCTCCCAGACGTACAGGTACATTCCCTGAGAGAGGTCCTCCTCGTCGGAGCGGGAGAAGCCCGGCTTGCGGCAGAGCTTCCTCGCCTTCTGGCGGATCAACTCGGCGGTGAAGGGGTGAGAGACGACATCGCTGCGGATCGACATGTGACCGTCCTGCCGGAGGGGGCTTCCCAGCGGTCAGGGCCGGACGCGCAGAGTGACAGCTGTGCTGCGGACAACTCGTCGCAGGATGAACACAGCCGCGTCCAGTGACTGCCGGGTTATGTGCCTCGCGGCACCCCGGCGGCGTCACATCTCGCGTGGCTTTGTCACAAGCCGTGTGACCAGGATCTCGGGGATGCGGGATTCGTCATATGACCCATTCGATCTCCCGGTCAGGGGCGTACTTGAAGAACTGGCCGCTCGACACGCAGTTCGTGAGATGCTGGCCCAGTTCGGGCACGCGATCCGCGATCCGCTCGACGTCCCGGCGCACCGCCATGGTCACCGATTTTCGGACACGGTCTGCATCGGTCGCTTGTCGCGGCCTTCCGCCGAGGCCGAGTCTCCTGCTCAGTTCAATACTCAGGCGATCCAAGTCGGCATCAATAGACAAAAGCGAGGCCTCGTCGTTGTTCCTCTCTGCCTCCTCCCGGTCTTCCATGAGGTCGGTGTACTTCTGCTGAAGCTCCGCGCGACCCCTCTCGTCCAACGCCTCCCCACCGGATCCGGTCGGAACTCGCGGGTCGATGCCCGCCCGTGTCGCCAGAAGCGTCACCGCGGGGATGAATCGGCCCGGTTCCGCAAGCAGGCGAGCGAGGTAGGCCAGTCCCACCGAGTCCTTGAGGTACTGAATGTCGCCCCCGTCGAATCCAATCTCCCAGAACTCACCCCTGCTCCTGAACACATGGGGCGCCGAGCACCCGCCTCGCATCAGCTTGTTCGCGGCGTTTTCGATCAGCCGTCGATCAAAGCGCAGGGATCCGTCGTGGATCATCGAGCCGGTACGCAACGAAAGGACGATGGTCGCAGGGTCCGGCCACGCTTCCTGCGCCGGCACTCGCCAAGGCACTACAACCACGGGCGCGATTGGTCCGCGCGGCAGTGCGGCGATGGTGGTGCCGCCATCACTCCGATGCGCACCCCGGGCGAGATAGATCTCCACGCGAACTCCGCGATGCACGTGGTGGCCGCAGTGATAGACGCGGTCCGCCGCGACGGACTGGACCTCTCCTCGGAGTCCGGCGGACGACGCGATTGCGCCTGCGACGGCGCCGACATCCACGTGCCACATCCGTCGGTCGGCGTCGACAACGGGCACCCGGAGTTCGCGAGGGCAGTGAATGAAATGGCGCTGTGTCCCGTCCGAACGGGGCCGAACCACCACCCGCTCGAAGTGAGGCTGTGGACAAACGGGGCATCGCACTCGCTCGGCGGCGTCCCCTGGCTTCACCAGTTCGGCGGAAACGAGCACATCCCGGGCCTGCGACGGGATCCGCCGCCATCCGTCGGGAGTCAAGACTGGGCTGGGAGAGTCCATCGCTGCCCAGAGCGGTCCGAGCGGGTCAGTCACGGTCGATCCCCCATGCTCGGAGGCACCCTTCACCGACGACGCGGATGTTGTCGTCATCCAGCGATTTGAGGTCGCTGCCACGCGGCGTCACGCGCATAGTGAATCGGCGCCCGCTGCGCTGCCCGTCACCGACGCACTGCACGCGGATCCAGATCTCCTCAACCCCTACCTGCGAACGGTCAAGGCTCACCCCCGCCAACATCCGATCCAGCGTCTCAACCACGCGTGGCCAGGATGTCTCGGCCCTGAACCGAGGCTGTAGACCCTCGATGTCAAGGCCCTCGACACGCGGGCAGACGAGAAGTCGCGTGACGCTCACGCGCTCCACGCGAGCGATGTCGTGGCCCGAGAAAGTGAATCCGTCGGCGAGCAGATGGTCGAGCTCGAAGGCCGGGCGGTCGGGGGGGATGTCCTCAACCTCGGTACGGGTCATCGCTCCGTAGAACCGCTTGCGAAGGCTGTGAAGCGTGTTGAGACCGCCCGACGCGATCATCTCCAGGACACCATTGGTGGGCGAGAACACGAAGAGAATGTTGAAGGCGGTCGGCAGGTCCAGCGTCTCCAGATGGCCATCCCGGTTGAACACCAGGAAATCCTCAGGCCAATCCGGCAGATAGGCGAAAAGGTACTCGGCGCCGTTCTGCCGCGCGTAGTGGTGAATCTCGCATCGATCGCCGCGGAGCTCTCCGTTGTGGTGCTCGACGAGACTGTGCTTGAGATCCTCGATCCGATCGCTCGCGGCACTGAACTCGCCGCACTGGACTCCCGGCCACCGGTGCGCCCACCGCGTGTTTGAGAGGCGGTCCGCTCGCGCGAAGATGACCGCCTCCTCGAACACGCTCTTCGCATTCAGGTAGGTCCAGACCACCTTGTCCATGCGGCTCTTGATCTCGCCCCACGTGGCGACATGCTCCGGCGCCTGCTGCTGGAGTTCCTCGAGCAGCACGCGCAGCCCGCACGTCTCCTTCAGTCGCTCAAACGTGCGCAGCAGCAGATTGACCTCTCGCTTCTCGTCGGAGGTCAGCTTCTGCAACGCGTCGAACAAGTGGTCGACCTGCCGCTTCTTCCCGAGTTGGCTCCAATCCAATTCGGCGAGCGGCGGCCACGCCGAGAAGAACTCCCGTCGCAACTCGGGGTCGATACGCTTGAGTGTCGTCTTAAGGTCGAATCCGGCCACGAGGACCTCCTTGTCGTCGTCCATGTCCGGTGAACACTGGACACGGAAGCCAAATGAAAACAGCCCGTCAGAACAGCTCGGGCTCAATCTCCTTCACCAACAGCCCGAGCGCCTGAAGGCGGATGCGCATCGCCTGCGCTGACGCCGCGAAGCGCTCCGCGAACGGCTTGCAGAACTGCTCCATCGCTGCGTTCTCCGCGTCGCCGAGGCTCCCACAGCACTTTCCGGGCATGAGGTCCGGAACCGCCACCGGATCATCGGAGCCGTGCCAGTTCCTCCATGCGTCCCGCACCGATGCTCGCGGCATCAACAGGCAACCGGCGAACGTGTCCGCTTGCCACTCCTCCCGCGGCTTCGCGCTCGAGCGGCACACGAACGCTGGCTTCGCGTTCTCCTCAAACAGCATCGCCTCAGTTGGGTCGTCCCGAAGATGCTGCCGATGAAGCCGCCAATGCCCGATCTCATGCGCGAGGGTGAAATTGAATCGCCCCAGCATCGACGGATTCAAGTGCGGGTCGAGCGAGCTGTCCACGACGATCTTGCCCGTGCTGAACCAGATTGCTCCGAGCACGTCTGGAATGCTAAGCTCATCCCGCAGATCCTCGATCGCGTACCTGATTCCGAGGTGCATCTCGACGAGATCGTCGAGGGGGACGGGGATCTCTATCCCGCCCTCCCGCGCCGCCCACTCCGCCAGAAGCAGGTCCGCATGCTCCTCGATCGCCCGATCCGTGAGATAGGGCACGCGCTCCTTCCTGGCACCAATCCGTCGGCTCATCGATCCTTGTCCTTCCTCCTCTCTCTCTCCAGGTTCTCTGTGAGGCGGCGAAGCTCATCCGGGCTCAGCCGCTTGGCCGCCCGCAATAACGCGGGCATGGCCTCTGGATCCTTCCGAATGATCTCGGCAACGTCCTTCGCCACATGCTCGGACATCCGACCAGCGAGAGCGATCCACTGGTCCACATTCTCGCCGAGCAGCTCCGCCATCTTCCGCACGCGCTCCGCCGTCGGCGGCCGTTCCACCTTTCCTTGCTCTACCTGAGACAGATACGTCGGACTCACATCGATCAGCTGTGCGAACTTCCGCAGGCTGTATCCCTTCTCAAGACGCTTCTCTCTCAGCAACTCGCCAAACTGTTGTTTCCTTGGACTCATGGCCGGTGTTCCGACTCCGAACCCTCCTGGTCAGCATGCTCGGCATGCACTCTCTCGTACACCTGTCGCCGGAGATGTTCCTCGACGAGATGCTGAAAGTCCTTGTCACCCATGAACCTCGCGAATATCTCCTCGTTCTGCTCCATTCGGTCGATGAACAATCCCTCGAGGGCCTTGCTGAACACGTACTTGAAGTTCTCCATCGTGTTGGCGAGCGCAGCCTGCCGCAGCGACTCGTCGGCCAGCGCATCCTCCCGGACCGAGTCCAGGAAGAGCTGGTCCGCCGGTTTGAAGTCGGTGCCGAACCGATCGTTCAGGAGGTCGATGAGTCTGGAGAGCTCGATCTCTTCATCGTGGGGGAGGCCGGTGCCGAGCGCCGTCGGCCCCTTCACCTCGCCACCTGCGCCCGCCTGCAGCGGGATCGCCCCCTCGCTGATCTTCTGCAGCCGGTAGAACTTGAGGGCCACGTCGTCCTCGAAGTGGTAGCGGGGCCCGGCGCCGCGGCGCGGCAGCTTGGCGATCAGGAACCGGGCGTAGGTATAGAGCTTCTCGAGGTCCGAGTCCTGGTACGGGATCACCTGCGACAGGAACGCATACAAGCTGCGAAAGGCATACAGCTTCGCCCGGAACGCCTCCTGCGCCTCCTCCTTCGCCTGCTCCCATTCGGCCTCCGGCAACGACGCCCGCAGCTCGTCCCGCAGCGCCTTGAACCTGGTCACCGCCGGGTCCAGGATCGCGTTCATCTGGGCATGGTCGCTGGCGCTCTGGTTCGCCTTCGGCTTGAAGAAGATCCGGCAGAACGCATCGACCTCGTCCCCGGTGAAGACCCCGAACGCGGCGAGCTCTGCCTGCAGGGCGTAGAGCTGGTGCGGGTCTGCCTGCTCGCCGACCGTCGTCACCTCGTAGTACGGCTGGAACGCCTTCAGAATCTCGTCCCGGTCGTTCACGAAGTCCAGGACGAAGGTGTCCTCCTTCCCCGGGTGCGTACGGTTCAAGCGCGAGAGCGTCTGCACCGCGTGCACGCCCTCGAGTTTCTTGTCCACGTACATCGTGTGGAGGAGCGGCTGATCAAACCCGGTCTGGAACTTCTCCGCGACCAGCAGTAATTGATACTCCTCCGTGGCGAACTTCTCCGGCAGTGACTTCCCCGAGATCCCGTTGTTCATCCCCCCCTCGGTGTACGTCGTGTTCGGGTCGAGGTCATCGACCACCGTCCCCGAGAACGCAACGAGCGTCTTGATCGGGTACGCCTTCTCCCGGATGTACTTGTCGAACGCCTGCTTGTACCGCACCGCCGCCAGCCGCGACGCCGTCACGACCATCGCCTTCGCCTTCCCGCCGATCTTGTGGCACGTGACGTGCCAGAAGTGCTCCACCATCACCTCGGTCTTCTGCTCGATGTTGTGCGGGTGCAGCGTCATGAAGCGTGCCAGCGCCCTGGCGGCCTTGCGCTTCTCGACGTGCGGATCGTCCTCGACCGATTTGATGAGCCCGAAGTACGTCTTGTACGTCGTGTAGTTCTGGAGCACGTCGAGGATGAACCCCTCCTCGATCGCCTGCCGCATGCTATAGAGATGGAACGGCTCCGGCTTCCCGTTCGGCCCCGGCTGCCCGAACATCTCCAGCGTCTTGTACTTGGGCGTCGCGGTGAAGCCGAAGAACGACAGGTTCGGCTGCCTACCCCGCTTCTTCATCGCCTTGATGATCTCTTCCTCGTGGTCGGGAAGAGACTGCTCCTCCGCCTCCTGCCGCGTCTGCTCCTTGATTCGGGCGCCGGCGAGCACGCCGCGCAGCTCCGCGGCCGTCTCTCCCGCCTGGCTGCTGTGCGCCTCATCGACGATGACGGCGTACCGGCGCTCGGGCAGCTCCCCGATCTTGTCCGTCACGAACGGGAACTTCTGGAGCGTCGTGATGATGACTGGCACGCCGGATTTCAGTGCCTCGGCGAGCTGCGTCGAGCTCTCGTCGATCTTCTGCACGACGCCGTGCTTGTGCTCGAATTGGTAGATCGTGTCCTGAAGCTGCTGGTCCAGCACCACGCGGTCCGTCACGACCACGACCGAATGGAACACCTTCTCGTCCCGCTCATCGTGCAGGCTCGCGAGCCGATGGGCGAGCCACCCGATCGAGTTGCTCTTCCCGCTCCCCGCCGAGTGCTGAATCAGATAGTTGTGCCCGGCGCTGTGCGCCCGGGCGTGCGTCTCCAGCCGCCGCACGGCGTCGAGTTGGTGGTAGCGGGGGAAGATCATGCGCTCCTTGCGGATGCGTTTGCCCCCGATCCGGCGCTCCTCCGTCTGGAGGTGTAGGAACCGCGCCACGATGTCCAGCATCGAGTCCCGCTGCCAGACCTCCTCCCAGAGGTAGGCCGTCCGGTGCCCATCCGGGTTCTCCGGGTTCCCGGCGCCGTGCCCGTCGCCCCGGTTGAACGGCAGGAACACCGTCTCGCGCCCCTTCAGCTGCGTCGTCATGAACACCAGGTCGGGATCAACCGCAAAGTGCACCAGCGCCCGCCGCTTGCACTGGAACACCGGCTCCCGCGGGTCGCGGTCGTCCATGTACTGCCGCTTGGCGTCCTCGACCGTCTGCCCCGACATCGGGTTCTTCAGCTCGGCCGTGACGATCGGCAGCCCGTTCAGCGCGATCATCAGGTCGATGGACTGCTCGCTTCCCGGGCTGAAGTGCACCTGCCGCGTGACCGTGAGCCGGTTCGTCCCGTACAGCCGCTGCGTCTCCGGGTTCAGCCCGGTTGGCGGCCGGAAGAACGCCGCCTCGACCTGCTTCCCATAGCACTTGAACCCGTGCCGCACCACGTCCAGGCATCCGCGGCTGTCGAGGTTCTTGACGAGCTCCCCGATCACGACCTCGGCGGTGCTCCCCGCGTGCAGCTTCTCCAGCGCCTTCCAGGTCTCCGGCTGCGACGCCTTCACGAACTCGACGAACACGCCCGGGAACAGGGCCGACTCCCGGTCGTACCCCTCCGGCGCCGCGGCCGCGTCGTAGTCGCGGTTGTCGCCCTTGGCGTACCCGCCCGCGTCGGAGAGCAGGTGGGCCTCGATCGCCGACTCAAACGCCTTCTCTTTGTAGTCAGCGGACATCGCTACCGCCTCCCCGTCGTTGTTGCCGGACCGATCCGACCGACCACATCCGGCGATTGCTCGGGCCTGGTCTCGACCACCGGCGGCTCGCAAGCCGCGTCAAAGAGCGTCGGACCCGAATCCTGCTCCGTCTCTCCGACCGGCGATGCATCCTGCTTCGCCCCCACGACGCGCCTCGCCTCGCGCGGCCCCTCCTCCGGTTCACGATCCGCCGGCACATACGGGATCAACCCCGCCTCGAACGCCTTCACCTGCTCCTCGCGCGGCAGCATCCGGATATCCACGATCAGCCCCGACCTCGTCTCCAGCATCCACACCAGCGGGTTGCGCCCCAGCAGGCTCGGCAGCGTCCAGTCCGGGTCGAACTGGAACAGGTCCAGCATCTCGCGGATCTGCCGGCTCTTGGCGTGCATCCCCGACGCCGACACCCCGAACCCCGCCGCCACCTCCTCCATCGTCTTCACCGGCGGGAACGACGCATCGCTCAGGAAGTTCACGAACCCCAGCGCCGCCACGATCGCCGCGCCCCACCCCTCCGCCTTCGCCCTGCCCTCGACCACCGGCGAGCCGTCCTGGCACAGCACCGCGGCCATGAGGTGGCTCAGCGCCTCGTACTCGCGGTGCAGCGGTTCCAGGTGGTTCATGCAGTAGGCGTCGGTGTGCTCGACGATCGCCAGGAACCGCGCCCGGTGCTCCGGCTTGACCATCTCCAGGATCGCCTTGAACTCCGCCTCGACCCGCTCGACCAGCGCGTCGATCTCGGCGAACGCCGGATCGGGGGCCTGGCCGGCGGCGTTTCGCTTCTTGTTGCTCATGGTGTCACCTCCTCGCGCACGTCGATCTTGCCGGTGACGGCGGCGGAGATCAAGGCTTGGCGGTACTCGACGAGGCGATCGAACACATCCTCGGCTCGCTCGATCAGGACGCCCAGTCGCCCTCCTTCAATCTCGATGAATCCGAGGATCTCCGATTGCTCGTTGATTGGCGGCAAACAGACGGACAGGGACAGGATGTCCTTGAGCGTGATGTGGGGGATTGCTGGATCAGTCTTGTGGGTATCTACATGCGCATGGAACCTTGGTGTAGCAACCGAGTGGAACAGGAACTCGGCCTGGACGATCGGACGTGCCCGAAGCCGCGTGACCCGCTGCACGAGCAGCAGCGGCAGGTCTTGCTCCGCTACCATCGCATAGTTTCGACCGACCTTGGAGCCATCCATTCCGATGACAATGTCTCCCGCCGCCAGCAAATAGCGGGGATGCGGCGGCTCACCAGGCCAATACCGTGACTTCTCGCCCCACCGCAGTGAGCCAGTCGTGATATTGTCGCCTCGAACAAGCGGCGTCCCTTCCTCCAGCGAGAAACCGTCGCTAGAGAATGGGAAACCAACGAGTGCATCCACGAGCGATCCAACTGGCTTCACGTCCCAATGTGCTGGCACATCGCCAAGCCAGTCGATGCCGGAGGGCTTCATCGGGGCGTCGGGGTTGAGGCCCTTGGTGACGGCGTGGGAGATCAGGGCGGTCCGCTTCTCCTGGAGCAGGTCGATCAGCCGCCGCTTCTTCTCGATCAGCTCGTCGATCTGCCGCGTCTTGCGGTCCAGGAACGCCGCGATCGCCCGCTGCTCGGCTACGGGGGGCAGGGGCACGAGTGAGCTGCAGATGTCATCCTGGGACAGCCCGAATCGCGTGATGCCGTTCGCTCGCATTCGGAATTGATCGCGGATTCCGCTCGAGGCGAAGGCATACGACAAGTACGGTCCATACGCGTCGCCGGAGGCGGGACGAATCTGCGCGAGGTGGTAGCCACACAGGACCCCAGGCAACTCCTCAGCAACGACCGCGGGTACGCAGATGTCGTGCGGATCTTCGGAGTCCTTGGTTACCAGCACGTCGCCTGGCATCAGTTGGAACTTGACGATCTCCCGCGGCAGCGCTGTCGCCTCCATGAACTCGATATCGCTCGTGATCCGATCGTGGTAGTAAACGTCCACGTAGTTGCAGAGGAGGACGGGCTGCTCCCCGTCTTCGGACTTCTTGTCCACGTTGCTGAACTGGATGCGAGCCGTGTGCTTGAGCTTCTGAAGACGCCAATGCGCAGGGATGGGCTCCAGCCAATCAACCCCGCTCTCCCGGTACTCCGGGTACAGCCTCCACGACCGCGCCGCGGCCTCGAGCTCCAGCCGCTCAGCCTGCTCGAGCAGCGCATCGGCGACATCCGCGGGGCGTGCTGTCATCGCGTCACCTCCGCGAGCATCCGCACAATGTCCTTCTCCAGCGAGGCGATGTCTGCCTCGATCTTCTCCAGCGGGCGCGGCGGCTTGTAGACATAGAAGTGGCGATTGAGGGGGACCTCGTAGCCCACCTTCCCGACCTTGCCATCCTGCTCGTCAACGACGCCCTCGTTGATCCAGGCGTCCGGAACGTGGGGCTTCACCTCGCGTTCGAAGTAGTCGTAGACATCCTGCTTGAGAGGCACGTTCTCGTAGTCGCGCAGCTCAGGGTCGGGCTCGGGGTTACCGTCCTTGTCGCGGCAGACCTCGGCGCTCTCGTCCCGCTCGCCGAGCGCGGACACGATGGCCTTCTTGACCGGCGCCGGGAGCTTGACCTCCGCCTCCGATGCGGCTGTCTCCAGTTCGGCGAGGAACTCGTCCCGGCTCATCCAGATCCTGTCCGGGTCGAACGACCGCAGGATCTTCAGGATCGCTTCCTGCTGTGCCCTGCCCGCCTCCTCCTCCGCCTGAGCTGCCTTCGTGCCGCGCTTCTTCTTCGACTTGGCCAAGTTCTGGAACGGAGTCGCCTCGCGCAGGGCATCGATCCGCTCGGGCACCGCCTGGAACTTCAGCCGCAGGGGCCGCTCGATCGTGACTTTCCGGAAGCCGAAGTCCTCGTTGTCGAAGACCTTGCTGACGATGACCCGCTGGCGTTCCCCGTCGATCTCCAGCTCGCGAGCATCGTCGTGCCTGCACTCGCCGTAGAGCCGCGTGATCTCGGCGATCTGGTCGTCCGCAATCTCATTGCGCTTGTTCCCGAGGCTCTTGCGCATCTTCCGGTAGAAGTGCACCGCGTTGATGAGCTGAACCCTCCCCCGTCGCGCCGGCGCCTTCCGGTTGGTGACGATCCAGATGTACGTGTAGATGCCGGTGTTGTAGAAGAGCTGATCGGGCAGGGCGATGATCGCCTCCAGCCAGTCGTTCTCGATGAACCATCGCCGGATGTTCGACTCGCCCGAGCCGGCGTCGCCGGTGAAGAGGGGCGAGCCGTTGAACACGATCCCGATGCGGCTGCCCCCGTTCGGCTTCTTCGGGTCGATGGGCTTCATCTTCGAGATCATGTGCTGGAGGAACAGCAGGGAGCCGTCGTTGATGCGGGGCAGGCCGGCGTCGAATCGGCCACCCTTGCGCTCGTGCTCCTGCCGGATAATGTCCTCTTCCGGCTTCCACTCGACGCCGAACGGCGGATTGGCCAGCATGTAGTCGAACCGCTCGCCAGGGAACCCGTCCTCGGTGAACGAGTCGCCGAACACGATGTGCTCGATGTTCTGGCCCTTGATCAGCATGTCCGAGCCGCAGATCGCGTAGGACTCGTCGTTGTAGTCCTGGCCGAAGACCTCGAGCTTCGCGTCCGGGTTGAGTTCGGCCAGGTACTCCTCGGCGACGGAGAGCATGCCGCCGGTCCCGCACGCCGGGTCGAACAGCGTGCGCACGATACCCTTCTTCGTGAGCGCCTCGCCGTCCTCCTCGAAAAGCAGGTTGACCATCAGCCGGATGACCTCGCGGGGCGTGAAATGGTCGCCCGCAGTCTCGTTCGCCGCTTCGCTGAACTTCCGGATCAGCTCCTCGAAGATGTACCCCATCTCCGTGTTGGTCACGGCGCCGGGGTGCAGGTCGATGTCGGCGAAGCGGGAGACGACGAGGTAGAGCCGGTTCGCCTTGTCGAGCTTCTCGATGTGCTCCGCGAACCCGAAGTGCTCGAAGATGCGGCGAACGTCGCTGGAGAAACCCTTGATGTACTGCGCCAGGTTCCGGGCGATGTGGTTCGGGTCCTCCTTCAGCCGCTGGAAGTCGAACCGCGACGTGTTGTGGACCAGGAACGGGCGGTCCTTGGGCCAGCCGGACGGAGCCGCGGTCCGGTTCAGGATGGGCTCGATCGCCTGCGGCGACATGCCCTTCCGCTTGAGCTCCTCCTGCTTCTCGAGCACCTTCTTCCGTGTGGGCTCGAGGAGGCAGTCGAGGCGCCGCAGGACCGTCAGCGGGAGAATGACTTTCCCGTACTGATTTGGCCGATAGGGCCCCCGGAGCAGGTCGGCGACGCTCCAGATGAACGCTACCTTGTCATTGAAGTTCATGGGCTGGTCCAATCGCCTTCGTCCATGTGCAGTGAACGTGGACAGAGGGTAGCATAACCAGCGGGTCGGTGCTTGGCAACCCGGGGCCACCGCCTCCGGGCATGGAAGGCACAAGTCCTGTCAGCGCTGTGGTTTACGCCTGCTCTACACCCAGCCGATGGCCGACGCTGGACCCGCAGTCGTCGTAACCCTGCGGATCCCCTTCCCAAGTTCGAGGAACTTCGGGGCTACAGCCGGGCGGTTCACCGCGTGCTCAAGTACCGCAGCATCGAGGAGGTCGTCACGCAGGAATAGCGGGCTTGCACCCCACCCGCTCACGCAGCATCTCCCACCGTCGCCGCTGCTCGCGCCAATCGGCGCACCAGACGATCTCGCGGAGCATGTGCTCGTGGATCAGATCGCGCCCGCAGGTCGTCGGCGGCAGGAACAGGATCTCCTCCTGAATGTCCGGAGCGAGATGCAGCAGGTTCAGGATCTGCGTCATCCGCGGCTGGGTCACATGGACGAGCCGGGCCAGTTCGGACTGGTTCGGGACAACGCCGTCGCGGAGCAGTTTGTCGAACCGGATCGCCAGGGCCATCAGACGCGAGACTCGCGGGACCCGGCCCGGCGGCGCCGGCTCCGGCGGCGGCCCCGCCACGGCCCGCTTGCGCTTGCCCTCGATGGCGAAGTGGATCTGGCGGGTGACGGTCGTCATGCGGCCTCCTCCACGCGGCGCTTGCAGAGCGCCGCGATCCCCGTCGGGCGGAATGTCACCGAGACGCTGCTCGTCGCCGCGTCGTACTCGACGCGCTCGAAGACGAGGTTCAGCAGCCTGGCCTGCTCGCGCGGGATCAGGTTGCTCCAGACCTCATCGAACTCGGCGAGCGCGGCCTTGGCCCCCTCGCGGGTGATCGCCTCGGACTCGAGCACCGCCAGCTCCTGCTCGATCTCGGGCAGGCGCTGGCGGATGTGGGTCAGCCGCTCATGCACGGTCGCCAGCCGCTCGGTCGCGCCGCGCTCGGCGCTCCCGACAGCGGCCAGCTCCTTCAGCTCCCGCTCGCGCCGGGCGAGCTCCGCCTTCAGGCCCCCCCGCTCCCGCCGTAGTTCCACGGCGCGAGCGTCGCCCGTCTGGCGGGCCTCCGCCAGAACGCGGTCGAGGAGCGTGCGGTCCCGGCCGAGCGCCCGGATCTCGTCCACCACCAGCCGCTCGATCTCGGCCGCGGGCAGGCTCGACCCGGGGCACGCGCTCGTCTTGATCGCCTTGCAGCACCGGTAGTACCGGTAGAACGGCTTCCCGCGGCCACCGGTGAACGTGTGCGTCATCGAGGCGTCGCACTGCTTGCACCGCAGCAGGCCCCGCAGCAGAGCGCCGTACTTGTTCCGCACCTCCAGCCCGCCGGTCCGCCCGTTGTACCGCATGAGCTTCTGGACGCGGTCGAACAGCTCCGGCTCGACGACCGGCTCGTGCTCGCCCTGGTACGTCTCGCCCTTATAGACGATGCGCCCGGCGAGGAGCGGGTTGGTCATGAGCACGTGGAGCGAGCAGCGATCGAATGGGCGTCCCCCGACGACCTTGCCCTTTGCCGTCACCCGCCGCTTGTTCGCCCAGTGCCGGCGCGTCAGCTCGGAGACGACCTTCTGGAGCGACCCCTTCTCCAGGTAGAGGGCGAAGATCTCCCGCACCCGCGCCGCCTCCGCGGCGTTGACGACCAGGCGCGGGCTCCCGTTCGAGCGGTCCACGTCGTACCCGAGCACGGGCACGCCGCCCGCCCACTTGCCCTTCCGGCGCAGCGCTCCGAGCTTGTCACGGATGCGCTCGCCGATGATTTCGCGCTCGAACTGGGCGAACGAGAGCAGGATGTTGAGCGTCAGCCGACCCATTGAGGTCGTCGTGTTGAACTGCTGGGTGACGGAGACGAACGACACACCCTTGCTCTCGAACGTCTCCATGATCTTCGAGAAGTCGATGAGCGACCGGCTCAGGCGATCCACCTTGTAGACGACCACGCAGTCGATGTTGCCCGCGTCTACGTCCCGGAGAAGCCGCTCGAGCGCCGGCCGCTCCATGCTGCCGCCTGAGAACCCGCCGTCGTCGTAGCGGTCCGCCAGGCAGACCCAGCCCTCGGCCTTCTGGCTCGCGATGTACGCCTCGGCGCTCTCGCGCTGGGCGTCGAGCGAGTTGAACTCCTGGTCGAGTCCCTCCTCGCTGCTCTTCCGGGTGTAGATCGCGCAGCGGATCCGCTTCGTCTCGCGGCGCGGGGACGGCTTCGCCGGCTCGTCCGTCTGGGTCACGCGGCGGCGGCTCACTGCACCGGCTCCTTCAACTGGAAGAACCGGAACCCGTTGATGTGGGTCCCGGTCACCTTCTTGGCGATGGCGGTCAGGGAGGCGTACCGGTCGCCCCCGTACTCGAAGCCCTCGCCATCCTCGAGCACGACCACGCGGACCGTCCTCCCCTTGTACTTCCGGACGATGGCCGACCCGGGCGGCGGCAGACGGGGATCGCGCGGCGTGGCCGGGTCGAACGCCCGCGTCGTCGTAACGCCATTGCCGTTCTGGGGCGGGCAGACCATCGCCTTCGGGGCCATGACGCGGACCTCGGCGTCGTCGGCCAGCTCGGCCGCGCGGCGGCGGGCCCGCTCGCTCAGATCCCCCTCCGCGTTCGCCTGGATGCGCCACGCGATCTTGCGCTTCAGGTACGCCCGGTGCCGCGTCCGGCAGGCGTGCCCGTGCAGTTCCTCGTACCGCTGCACCAGCCCGGCAGTCGTCATCTTCTCCAGGGCCGCGAGTTCGCGTCGAATCGTGTCGGGCATGGCGCCTCCTCAGTGCATGGGCGGCTCGCGAGATCGGGGAGCCCTAACCCGCGGGCCGTGTTTCGACACTGAGGCCCGCATCGCGGGACAGTTCAAGTCGCTCGGCGCGAGATTCTCTGCTGTTCACGGCACTTTCGCGCCGGGCGCGATGTGCGCGCACAAGGCCGCGGGCGAGGATGCTCGCGATCTCCGCGCCCCGCTCCTCGGGCGTCATGCTCTCGGGCTTCCGGGTCGATACCACGCTCGGGCTCCAGTGCTGCGGCGGGTTATGGCCGCGTCACTGGTTCCCTATGCAACCCGAGAGCGATATGCGCTGCGCCCCACTATGACCTCACCTGCAGGCCAATGTCATCGACGGCGAGGCAGTTGCCCCGCCTTTCGCAACGCTACAAGCGTGCCGAAGATGTCGCTAAGCGTCAGCTCCACCCCGCTCGCTGCCGCGAATTCCGTCCGGATCTCTCCGATAATCGAAGTATGCGGGAGCGCATCGGGATTCGTGATCCCGTGGCGCCGCGCGACTCGTAGCCAAACGTCTATAAGCGTTGATCGCTCCTGCGCAGTCAGTGCGTTGCGGTCCTTGACCACGCAAGCCGCCGAGGGCAGCGGCCATCCTGAGAATGCTTGCCGAAGATCTGCCACGCTCGCGTCGCGCACATTGATCACGTCAGGGAAGACATTCGAGGACCAAGGAATCCCAACCTCTTCAGCTGCAGCCTTGATGCCCAGTGCCTCCGCCCGACGCTCCGATAGTCCTCGGCACTTCGTCATCACGTCCGCAAGCCTCTGGTCCGCAGTGGCAAGTACGACTTGTGATCCTCCGAGTCGTCGATGTAGTAGCACCGCCATCCCCGCAATCATGCAGTCGGCACCACCCATCGGGCGCTTCACGCGGTTGGTGGCCCCTCTTCGGCGGCGGAACTGGAACTTCTGGTTGATCGGCGAAATGAACTCGGCGAGCGAGACATGGCTGGGTTCATGGTCGATCTGTTCGATCACTCTGGAGCGGATTGCATTCTTCAAGGTGTCTCGAGCCTCACGGTAGTCGATCGTTGAGAGGCGCACGGTCGGATTCTGGCGCACCGGACCGGACCATGTGCAGAACCGGTACTTGTCGAGAACACCAATCGCCTCGGCGACGCTGATCGCGGGCACATACAGCCGAAGACCAGACCATTCGGCACGTATCGCCGCGTCGAACAGGACCTGACAGCGATCCCGCACGGTCTTTGTGTCGGCGCTGCTGGGATGGAGGTAGTAGATCAAGAGATTCGTGTCGACTATCACGTGCCGGGTAGGTTCGCTCATGGTGGGTATGCGTTATGGTACGGCTTAGCGCCGTACTTGAGGGTTGTCGAGCACTGCTCGGATGGTCGAACAGCGGCGTCGTGCCTACCACGATACGGCTCCCGTTGACCCGGCGCCGGTCTCCGAGAGACCCACGGAGACTTCGGGTCAATCCTGGCCCCGGACCGCCAGAATGACAACGCCGCCGAGTGCTTTCGGCGGCGGTCCAAGGGGGCCGAGAAGGGCCGCTGTCCGCGAGCGGTCGGGCCGGGCGAGTTCTCGTTCCGGTGGGGACAGGGCGAGCGAGCCGCTATATGCTGGGCCCCCTCGCTCGCGTCACCACCACAGGGTGCCATTTCGGCAGTCGTTGGCCTGTTGTCGCCCCCGCACGGCAGGACGCTCCCGCCCCATTGCGCTTGGCTCGGTTCTCGGAATGGCACGACGGTTGCCACACTCGCGGCGGTGATTGCCTGCGCCCTACCGGCAGGTCGCAGACGCCGCCGGAGACCTGCGACCATGCGAGACCGAGAGCCCCTGTTTCAGAAGTACGACTTCGCCGCCAACGTGCGCCACGCGCCAGAGAAGCTCGCCGCCGCGGTGGACGAACTCTCGGACGACGAGCTCATGACCGACGACGTTGATCGGCTGATCGACCGGCTTGTGCAGGATCACATGTTCGAGATTCCTGTCCTCTCGCCCGAAAGGGTCGAGACGGACGAGGGTGAGGTGCAGATCGAAGTCAGTCACGACCCGCGCCGGGCAATCTTCCGGCACGACGGCCCCGTGTACGTCAAGGCGACCGAGTACCGCTTCTACGTGCCCTACACCGGCCAGCGCGACGCCTTCTTCTGCCACCCGTCCAGCTACGACTTCAGCCCTCCGTACGCCGACGTCGAGAAGAACGAGATTGTCATCCGCGTGACCAAGCATGATGACCGACAAGACGCGGCGGCGATCCGCAAGGAGTTCGAGCAGGCGCTCGCGAAGATCGAGACGTACCTGCAGCGACTGCGGAACGACATGAGTGGTCTTGAAGATCGTTTGCGACAGACGGCAAAGGCTCGCATCGACCAGCGTCGCGAGAAGCGGAAGAAGGACGCTTCGCTCGTCGATCAAATGGGCTTTCCCAAGCGGGGGAGCCGGCTATGAGCCCCGACGCCGCTGCCCTCCCGCCGCCCGACGGCGACCGGGCGGCCGAGCTCGAGAAAGCGCTGACCAAGAAGTATGGATCGCGCGTCGCCCGATTCCTCATCAACGGTGTGGCGGGCCTGCTGCCGGGCGTCGGCGGCTTCGTGGGCGCTGGCGCCGGCGCATGGTCGGAGGCCGAGCAGGACCACATCAACGATGTCCTCAAGGCTTGGCTCAAGCTGCACGAGGATGAGATCAAAGAGATCGCGATGACGATGGCGGAGGTTCTAGTCCGCCTCAACCTGCTCGACGCGGACGTGAAGGCCCGCGTCGAGAGCCGCGAGTTCCTGTCGCTCGTGCGGAAGGCGCTCCGCGACTGGGCCGCCGCCGAGAGCGAAGAGAAGCGGGTGCTGATCCGTAACCTGCTCGCCAACGCCGCGTCGTGCCGCCTGTGCTCCGACGACATCGTCAAGCTCTTCATCGAGTGGATTCGTCAATACAGCGAGGCCCACTTCAAGGTCATCCGCACGGTCTACCAGAACCCAGGAAGCACGCGGGCGGAGATCTGGTCGATCATCCACGGTGAGAATGTCCGCGAGGACTCGGCCGAGGCCGATCTGTTCAAGCTACTCATCCGCGACCTGAGCATGGGCTCAGTTATCCGGCAGGCCCGCGAGACTGACGGAGCGGGCAACTTCGTGCGCCAGCGCCCGCGCCGCAAGGGCCGCCTGCCGACGACACTGACGTCGGCGTTTGACGACGACAAGGACTACGTGCTCACCGAGCTCGGCAAGCAGTTCGTCCACTACACCATGAACGAGATCGTGCCGCGGCTGGGGGCCACTCCGGCTGGGCCCGCACGGGATGTCGCCGCAGATCCAAGGGTCTCAGTTGCCGCAACACCCACGAGTCGCGCTGGCGCCTGACAGCCGAGAGCCGGGATCGAACCGGCGACCTCATCATTAGGGAGCTCTGAACAACCGCGCAACCGTTCACGGGTTTGATGCGTATGAGTGTGCGTCGTGACGGAACGCGTCGGTGTGGCGTGTGGCACGCCGTGAGGAGCATGGTCATGGCCGAGCGACGGAAC